>Ga0182030_10007196_pt1 | contig 23297 bp, 21 predicted proteins | sample 812S3MmetaG_FD_121299 | JGI IMG/M metagenome (GOLD analysis project Ga0182030, IMG submission 121299) | Permafrost microbial communities from Stordalen Mire, Sweden - 812S3M metaG (Illumina Assembly) | ecosystem: Environmental > Terrestrial > Soil > Wetlands > Permafrost | place: Sweden...
AGTCTCTGGACTCCTGATGTCTCCCCGTAACTTTGATGCGCCAAGGAATCAGACTGAGCCACTGCTCCACAAGAACCAAGTGTTAGTGGCCACGGATGAACACGGATAAACACGGATAAAACACGAGCTTTTCTCTTTCGTATCCGTGTTTATCCGTGTTCATCCGTGGCCAATAATGTTTGTTTGGTTTGGTTCGTAGGCAGATCATCCTCATTCCACGGAATCAGGAGTCCAGAGACTCATCTCGGCGCTTCGAGAGGCTTCCTCCTGAGGGTCGAGAAGAGTCTCGACCCGGCAGGCACGAGTGCCTGCGCCACATCGCCAGCTCCTGACAATGTGAAGTTATTCTTGCGCGGCCGCTTAGGGACAGCACACGCGGCGTGGGGACAGGTGGGGGCAGCACGTGCGGCCCGCGACCATTCATCGGCGAGCAGGGCCGTCTATCGGAGCCTCCCGCCGCTCACCGGGATTTCGTTGTGAAGGCGCGGAGGGGTTTCCTATACTGAAGTCGCTGTGACGCGTCGAGGGGCGATAGCGATGGTGGTGTTGGCGCTGGCCGCGCCGCAATGGCTGCTGGCCGGCGGCAATTCGTGGAACAAGCTTCGCTATGCCGGCGGTACGGTGGAGGCGAAGGTCAACGATTTCGACTGGAACACCACACTCACCGCCTCACACGACGCCATCGTCGTGATGTTCGCCCATCGCACCACGCTGCGGCTAACGCCCGTGCAGGTGACGGCGCTGAGCTACGGTCAGGAGGCCCATCGCAGGGTAGCCGACATGGTGGCACTGAGCTTCGTGGTGACACCGCTGGCGCTGTTCGGCCTGCTGCACACCAGTAAAGTTCACTTCATCGGGATCGAGTACCGTACCGCGGACGGCAAGCCGGGCGCTATCCTATTGGAGGCCGATAAGAACAACTATCGCGCCATCCTGCTGGTGTTGAAAACCGTGACCGGGAAACCCGTCCAGAACGATCCGCAGTGAGGCCGGCGCCATGTTGGGCTACCAACTGTTGTACCTGACCTCGCTGGTGACCTTCACATTCGGAGCGCTAACCTTCTCCGTCCTGACCCTGTTCTATTGGCGGGAGCGAAGACTGCGGGTCCAGCCGCGCGGCGGGTCGGTGTTCCCCGCCTTCACGGTGGTCTGCGCGGCCGCATTTCTGTTGAACCTGCTCCTGCGGATCGCCGCCGATTCGCTGGCGGCCGCGGGATTGTCGATCGCTTTGGATCTCGCGGCCGCGCTCCTACCACCCTTGCTGCTCCACCTGATTTATGGCCAGGAGGAAGCTGGATTGCCTGCCCGCCGCGTGTGGGAGTGGGCCTTGAAACTGTTCTACGCGGTGAGCGTCGCGACGGCCCTGGCGAGTCATCTGGGGGAACGCTCGGCCGACCTGTTGGAGAGCGCTCCCGCCCTCCGCCTGGCCGTAGCCGGAGTCGCGGGGCTCGCGATGCAAGTGCTGTCGCGGAGGGATGGTGCGCCGGTAGAGCGGCGCCATCGATGGTGGAATTGCGGACTGCTGTGCCTCACGGTGCTGGTGGCGGCGATGAATCTGGCGCAAGCTCCGCCCATCTGGGGACTGCTGCCGGATTACCTGGTGCTCGGCTTTTTCTGCGTCACGCTCTACTATAAGGAGCGGCTGGTATTTTTCGATCTGCTGATCAAGGGCGGCGCGTTCTTCGCGGTTTCCCTGATCGCGCTCACCGCATTCTTTGCCGCCATGCCTCCGGTATGGCAGCGGCTGCCGGAGGATTGGAGCCGTCCGTGGTTTGCCGCGCTCCTGCTGTTGCCGCTCTGGCTCGCGGCGCCGTGGATCTATCGGCGGCTTGCCTCCACCATCGACCGCGTGTGGCTGGGTCGACGCTACTCGGCGGCGGAAGCCGAGCGGCAGTTCGCGGGCGCGGTGCAAGCGGCGAGTACCGAAGAGGAATTGCGGGGGCGCGCCATCGAAAGCTTGCGCGAGATTTTTCAGTCGGCGGCGCACGCGAGTTTCGCAGCGGCGCACCAGCCGGAGCGCGCGGCGGACGGCCTGCTCGCTCGCCTGGAGCAGCGCGGCGTTCCCACGGGATGGATCGCTCTCGATCCGCGGCCGGATTCCGTGCCTTACCTGAGCGACGACCATCGCTTACTGCAGTCGCTTGCGCGCACCCTGGGCGTGGTGCTCGACAACGTGCGCTTTCGCGAGCGCGAACAGCACTTGCGCATGCTCGCCGGACGCGCTGAGTTGAAGGCCTTGCGGGCACAGATCAATCCGCACTTTCTGTTTAATGCGTTGAACGCCATCGCGGGCCTGATTCCCGATCGGCCCCAACTGGCGGATGAGACGGTGGAGCAATTGGCGCAGGTCTTTCGCTATGTGTTGCGCAGGTCGGAGAAGGAGTGGGTGCGCCTCGCAGAGGAAGTGGAGTTCGTCGCGGCCTATCTACGCGTGGAGCAGGCGCGATTTGGCGAGCGGCTGCGGGTCGAGTTCGACGTCGATGCGGCGGCCGGCGCGATTCAAGTGCCGGCGATGAGCATCCAGCCCTTGATCGAGAACGCCATCAAGCACGGCGTCTCGGCAGTGGAGGGCCGCGGCACCGTACGATTGACCGTTCGACTGCTGGGCGGCTGGCTCGCCATCGAAGTGTTCGACAACGGCCCGGGCTTTCCGGCGGGCTTCTCCCTCGCCGCGTCGTCCGACGGCTCGGCACATGGATTGCGCAATGTAGCGGAGCGGCTGCGGGGTTATTATGGCGAAACGGCGCATCTCGACTGGGAGTGTGGCGCGGGGGGTACCCGCGTGCTCATGAGGATTCCGCAATGATTCGCGTGCTGATTGTCGATGACGAAGCCCCGGCGCGGGCGCGTTTGCGCCAGATGCTGGCGAGTCATCCGGACGTGGAGATCGCGGGCGAGGCCGAGACGGGAGTGCAGGCGATGGAGCGCGTGGCGGAACTCAAGCCTGACGCCATGCTGCTGGACATTCAGATGCCCGGGTCTAGCGGCATCGATGTGGCGGCGTGTTTGCCGGAGCCGCGCCCGCACGTAATTTTCTGCACGGCGTACGACCAGCATGCCGTCGACGCGTTCGAACTACATGCCGTGGACTACCTGCTGAAGCCCATCAGCCGCGCACGTCTCGGCGAGGCGTTGGATCGTGTGCGATCGCTTTCCGCCGAAGTGCGGGAGTCGGGAATCGATCGTGCGGTGCGTGCCCAGGCAGCCGCGCCGGCGCGCTTCCTGGTAAAGAACGCCGCGCACTATCTGGTGGTGGGCGAGCCGAAGGTGCTCTACTTCGCTTCCGAAGACGGGCTGACGCGGCTGGTGTCGGACGGCGGCCAATACTGGATGGACCCGACGCTGAATGAACTGGAGCAGCGCCTCGCGCCCGATCGCTTCTGTCGAATCTCCCGGTCGGCGCTCATTAACTTGGCTGCAGTCGCGGAGGTGCATCCCTTGCCGGGCGGCTCGGGCGAGGTGCTGCTGAAGAACGGACAGCGCCTGGAGGTGAGTCGTCGGCGCTTCCGGGAATTACTCGCGGCGTTAGGGAGTTGAGCGGTCGGCTCTTGCATCGGCCGAGTCCGCGTTTGTATCACGTCGCCCGCCCACTGCCCGCGCGGATCGCCACGCACAGCACCTTGCATCGGCCGAGTCCGCGTTTGTATCACGTCGCCAGTTGACTGCTTGCGGCCAATCGGGCCACGCCAGTCACCGCGCCTCGAGGGCGCCAAAAGCCAGGAAATCCGCAAAGTGAACGGGGTGATCGGTGAAATTGCGCAGACCGGCAACCTGCTGGCTTTGAACGCGCTGATCGAGGCGGCCCGGGCAGGAGAGGCCGGAAGCGGCTTTACGGTGGTGGCCGAAGAAGTAAAGCGGCTGGCGACCAGGACGTCCACCGCCACAGAAGAAGTGGCCAGCCGGACCCATGCCATCGGCGAGGACATTGAACAAGTGTCCTCAGCCATCCAGCAATTTCAAGACATCGTCAGGCAGATCGAGACCATTCAGAACCAGCTCACGTCCACCATCGAGACACAAGCCACGGATCTCCATGGCGGCATTGGGCAGCGGAGCAGAAGGTGCTATTCAGACTCCGAAAGCGCTGAGTATTTGTGTTTGCCGCACCGGGCTGTTACTCCGTTGGGCTCACAGCAAAGGCCCAAGTATCGAATCGGACGGGTCAACCGCCGCCGGTATAAACGCTGACGGACCTTCTGGTGGCGCTACTTGATCTCGAGGATGTCTTTTTCCTTCGTCTTGGCGGCCGCGTCGATCTTGGCCATGTAGGCGTCGGTCATCTTCTGGATGTCGTCTAGCGCCTTTTTCTCGTCGTCCTCGGCCATCTTCTTGTCCTTGAGTAGCTTCTTCACCGCTTCGTTGCCGTCACGGCGGATCGCGCGCACCGAAACACGATGGTGTTCGGCGGCCGCATGCAACTTCTTCACCAGTTCCTTGCGGCGCTCTTCGGTGAGCGGCGGAATCGGCAAGCGGATAATCTTTCCGTCGTTGGAGGGATTGAGACCGAGGTCGGAGGTGCGGATGGATTTCTCGATCGGGCCGATTTGCGAAACGTCCCAGGGCTGAACGGTGATCAGCGAGGGTTCGGGAACGTGCAGGTTGGCGACCTGATTGAGCGGTGTGGGGGTGCCGTAATAGTCCACGCGAATATGGTCGAGAAGCGACAGGCTGGCGCGCCCGGTGCGAATGGCGGCCATTTCGTGTTGCAGGTCCGCTATGGCCTTTTCCATACGTGTCTTCAGGTGGGCTTCCACATCTTTGCTGGAATTAAACGTGGGACCGCTGGTTGCTGCCGGCTGTGGTTCAGTTTTCATTGCAGATCTCCTAGTGAATTACCGTGCCTACGGATTCACCCATCGACATTCGCATTATAGCCCTTTGGACCCTTTGGAAGTCCTTTCCATTCATAAACAAACAGACTATCACGTTTGCCAGGTGCGGCAGAAACGGGGAAAGCGGCCGCTTGCGGTACTGTATGGTACGCCATGGCGGAATACAATTAGCGCGTCACCGGCACGGCCAGATCCTCTTTGGCTTCGTGGTATTCATCGAGTACGGCGCGGAGTACAACTAGCGGCGTCAGCGGCACAGCCTGGGCATTCGACCGGCGTTGCTAGTGTACTGCGTCGGAAATCCTGACAAGTATTCGTGGGCAGACTTCATTCAGTCTGCGGAGGGCTTGAGCCCTCCCTCCCGCGCACGCTGTGAAAAGCTGCGAGGGGGTTCCCGCAGTGAAGTCTTGCCGGTCAAATCGATGGGCGTCCCACCGTTGCGGATTTGGAAATCGTCAGAAGTCAGACCGGATCGCATTGCCTCGCGAGTCGGTGACGGTCGCGTTTACCTCAACCAAATTCACGGAGATGCGGAGGTGAAGTTCTCTTGGCGGGAGCGTGGCCTCGGGCGAGGCGGTCTTCCCGAAGGCAATGACCAGCCCCGCCAGCGTATAACTCCATCGCATGGTGAGCCTGACCCGATGGTGCGCTCAATGAGCCCCGTTGTCACTGGCCCTTTCAGACACCCCAGATGTCAGACACCCCAAAGGTCGTCGTCGCACACCGGCAGCGGCTGCCTGCGCAACTCTTCCTGACCGAGCTGCAACGCGAGCAGATCCAGCTCCAGGTACTTCTTATTCTTCACGAGCACTTGCAACGCGCTGACGATTTGTTCGGGATCCAGCAGTCCGGTAGCCTCCAGCAGCGCCCCCAGCATGACCACGTTGCCGACCTTCGGATCGCCAAGCTTGTCGGCCAGTTCGGAGAAGGGTTTGGCGATGATGCGGAGGTCGGGGCGGGCGCAGTCCTCGGGCAGGGTGTCGTTGTTGTAGAGCACGATGCCGCCCGGTTCCACGTCGGGGAGAAACTTGCGTAGCGACGGCTCATTGAGTGCCAGCAGGACGTTGGGACGGGAGACCAGCGGCGACGCAATGGGTTCGTTCGACAAGCGCACGTGGCAGTTCGATGTGCCAGAGCGCATCTCGGGGCCGTAAGAAGGCAGCCAGGAGACCTCGTAACCGGCCTCCATTCCCGCTTCGGCCAGCACATATCCGAGAGTGAGCACGCCTTGCCCGCCGAAGCCGGCGACGCGCATGCGGAGATCGAGCGGGCGCTCCGGCTTGGGACGCGCGACATTGTCATCGGCCGTCAGACCCAGCAGGGCGGGGATGTCCGCGATAGCTGGAGGCGCTGGCGCGGCCGGCCATGGCTTGGCTTCCCGGGTGCGATCGCGGAAGTTCGCAACGGGGAAGACCTTGGCCATTTCGTCGCGGACGAAGCGTTGGGCGTCGACCGGATCGAACTTCCAGATGGTGGGACAAGGCGACAGCACTTCGACGAAGGAAAATCCCAGACCTTTGACCTGATTCTCGATGGCGTGGCGGATCACCTTGGCGGCGGCCATGATGTGTTTAGTGGAACCGAGCGACACGCGCTCGATGAAAACCGGCGCTTCGAGCGTGTTGAGCAGTTCGCAGACGTGCAGCGGATAGCCTTCGGTCTGCGCGTTCCGGCCGAGTGGCGTGGTAGTGCTCTTCTTGCCGAGCGGTGTGGTGGGCGCCATCTGGCCGCCGGTCATGCCGTAGATGCCGTTGTTGACGAAGATGACGGTGATCGGCTCGCCGCGATTGGCGGCGTGAATGATTTCCGCGGTGCCGATGGCGGCGAGATCGCCATCGCCCTGGTAGCCGACCACGATGCTGTCCGGGCGGCTGCGTTTGACGGCGGTGGCGACAGCCGGTGCGCGGCCGTGCGCCGCCTGCACGTTGCCTACGTCGAAATAATAATAGGCGAAGACCGAGCACCCCACCGGGGTGACCAGCACGGTGCGGTCCTGCACGCCGAGATCTTCGAGCGCCTGCGCGAGCAGTTTGTGCGCAATGCCGTGGCCGCATCCCGGGCAGTAGTGTGTCTGGTGCTGCAACTCGCCCTTGCGTTCGAAGCGGCCATAAAATGCCGCGGGCCTTTCGTGGGTGACGGTTAGACTACCCATGGTTGATTCAGGCATGAACCAGTACCTCCTCGAGTGCGAACTTGTGCTCCACGGCCTCCAGCACTTCCTCGGAGGTGGGCACTACGCCGCCGACGCGGCTGAAGAATTCCACCGGCCGCCGGCCTTCGAGCGCCAAACGGACATCGTCGACCAACTGGCCGACGCTGAGCTCGGCTACCAGGAATCCTTTGACTTGCGGGGCGAGTTGCTGGATGCGCACCGTGGGGAACGGGAACAGGGTGAGGGGGCGGAGCAGACCGAGTTTGTGTCCGCGCTGGCGGCCGTGATCGACCATCGCCTTCAGGATTCGGCCCATGATGCCGTACCCAATGAGCACGAACTCGGCATCCTCGGTGCGATAGCTTTCCGAACGCACAGCTTCGCTTTCGGCGAGGCGATACTTCGCTTCCAGCTTGCGCACATGGCGCTCCATCTTTTCGGGCTCGAGGAAGATGGAAGCGATCAGATTGCGGCGAGTGGCCGCGGTGCCGAGGACGGCCCAATCGGGTGGGGCAGGGACAGGTATGGGGTCGGCAAAGCGGACGGGCTCCATCATCTGGCCGATATTGCCGTCAGCCAGGACCACCACGGGGTTGCGATACCGGTCGGCCAGGTCGAACGCCAGAGTGGTGAAGTCGGCCATTTCCTGTACCGAGGCGGGCGCCAGCACGATGGTGCGATAACAGCCGTGGCCGCCGCCTTTGACGATCTGGTTGTAATCGCCCTGCTCCGGGGCAATATTGCCCAGCCCGGGACCGCCGCGCATGATGTCGGCGATGACGCAGGGCAATTCGGCGCTGGCCAGGTAGCTCATGCCCTCTTGCATCAGGCTGATGCCCGGTCCGCTGGAGCCGGACATGCAGCGCACGCCGGCTGCGGCGCCGCCGTACAGCATGTTGACGGAGGCGGTTTCACTTTCCGCCTGGATGAACACGCCGCCTACGCGCGGGAAGTACAATGCTGCTGCCTCGGCGATTTCGCTGGCTGGGGTGATCGGGTATCCATAATAGGCGCGGCATCCTGCCAGGACGGCCGCCTTCACGATGGCCTCGTTACCCTTGGTGAGCTCCGGTTTCATGCGACCATCCTCCGCACCTGGATGCCACCCGGCTCGGGACAGGCGAAGTAGCAGATTCCGCAGCCGCTGCAACCGTGGCCGAGGTAAATCGCAGGATGGTAGCCATAGCGATTCAATGACTTAGAGAGACTCAACAGCTTGGGAGGACAGGCCTCCACGCAAAGGCCGCACCCTTTGCATTCCTCGGCGTTCATGACCACGAAACCCCGGTCCGGCTTGCCGCTTGGCGACATTTCACTGCCTCCGTTGGGATAGACCCACTTAAAGTTGGTGCTATCCTATCCGCCCTTATTATAGTTCCAGATTAACAGGTCCACAATATCTTTTTGTGGACCGGAATTCGCTGGATATCCCGAGTTGGCGAACGGCTGATAACCATGGAGGCGGTTGCGCTTGGGCCGCCACCCAATTAGAATCGTTTCTGCTGCGCCGTCCGCCGTTAGCCCGGGCAGCCTCGACGGAATGGCACCATACAATCGCATCGCAATCCGGCTGGCAACGTTGGGAGTGGTTCTGGCCGCGTGGGCACACGCGCAGGACCAACCTTACATGGCCGCTATGGAAGAAGGCATTGCGAGCTGGTATGGCCCATCCTTTGACGGACTACGCTCCGCCAGTGGAGAGATCTTCGATTCCGGGCAACTGACGGCGGCCCATCGCACGCTGCCGTTCGGCACCAAGGTGCGGGTCCGGCGGCTGGATTCCGCGAACAGCATTGTGGTGCGCATCAACGACCGCGGTCCGTTCGTGGAGTCGCGCATCATCGATCTCTCCTACGCCGCCGCGCAGCGCCTGGGCCTGACCGATCCCGGCCTCTTCCGGGTGGCCCTGGAGATTGTGGGAGTTCCCGAGATTACGCCGGAGCCGCAGTTCCTGTTTACCGTCCGGGTGGGCACGTTCCGCAACCCCGACAACGCCCGCCGGACAGCGGCACTGATGAAGGAGAAGTTCGGCGATACGGTAACGGTGCAGCACAGTGGCGAATTCTGGCGCGTCCTGGTGGGGAACGCCGCCACGCAGGCGGACGCCGACGCCCTCGCTACCGCAGTCCGCCAGAGCGATCAGGCGTTCCGGTCCGCCTTCGTAGTTCACTTGGGGCAATAAATCTTCGGTGTCCTCGTGCAATGGCAGCGCGATGCCGCTGCCGATCGATTCATTCCGGTGTTGGAGTGGATCGAGCAGCAAAGCCGCCTGTATCCGATAGACAAAGGTCTACTGGAAAAAATGCGTCGAACGCAGGCGGCCGGTGAGGAGCCACACTGCGAGTTGCGTGGCGAACTAATGCCCTGAATTTTCTCTAGGGCGGGTCACGTCGCGTGATCAGGCCGTGCCTTAGCAGTAACACGCCCGCGAAGCCTACGTCCAGTTTGCGGCGGGCGGAGGCGTTAGGCCTTGTCCCAATCGCTGGTCTTGACACCGGCTTGACGCCGGATCTCCTTCAAGAGGGACCAGTCATGCTTCCGCCCTTGTGCGGATTTGGAATGCGAACTTTGAGTTCGCCCTTTTGCACGAACTGATGTCGGCTGCCGGAAACCGGTCCTGTGAAGCCCAGGTTGCGCAAACGCCGGATCAGTTCTTTGCGGGAAATCGCTTTGGCCATCGATCACGCGGCTTTAAGCGATAGACCGACTCGACCAAGACGGGGAATAGGATCGTTGTCGCGGATCTTGAGAATCAGCCATTCTTCGAGAACCTCTTGGAGCACTTCGCGGCACGCGTTGACGGTAGCCTCATTAGCCCAAACGCCTGCCAACCCGGGAATCTCGCCGAAGCATGTGTCGTCGTCGAGAGTCTTGAACCGGGCTCTCTTCATCGCCTCGCAGATATAGCGCGTCAACATTAATCCGATGATAGCAGGGTGGGGCTCGCCGGGGCGGGATGGCCCGCGATCAGGTGTTCGAAATGTCCGACTCCACTTGGCCGTAAAACGCCCATCTCGCGGATCTGCCGTTGTCGCTGGCCCGCGTTCTGGGAAGCTTCGTCCGCATAACGCGCCACTCGGAAGAAGTCCCTGCCGGGAGCCACGCCGCTGTGGACTAGAACCGACGAAGGAAGAGACGTTCAAATTCAGGGCCGGCACAAACAATCCAGGATGCTGGTCGATAAGTTAACGCTTATTGGGGCAGTCCTGAGGGCAGCCCCACCGAGCTGGACGAAGGTTGGTGGAGCCGAGGCTTCAACAAAACACCGCTCTGTCCGGCCGCGGCTTGGTGTCGGCACTGAGCTTTACCGGGCCGCGACCCGACTCGCGCTTTTGGCGAGCCGGGGGGCGGTGTAGATCTGCGGCTGAATTCTATTCCGTCGGGACGCCGTTGCCGGCGGCCACCAGCACATGGCCGTTGCTGCCGCCATTCTCAGCGACGGGCGCGTCGTGGTTCATGTGGCTGAACACACGCTTCAGATTCTCCTGCGCCATCAACAGCAGTTCGATACCTTTGGCCGCGGACTGACGCTCTTCCTGCAGAGTGAGGTCGAAGTGGGAGCGCTCGGCTTCCAGTTCGGCAATCCGGCTGGCAAGACGGCGAGAGTGTTCGTGCTCGGCGCTGAGCTGGGCTTCCAGCGTCGACCGGCCCTGCGTCTCCTGGTCGAGATCGTTCTTGAACTGATTCAACTCGGCGGCAAGGCGGCCCACTTGTCCGGTGAGTTCCTTGATCTGCCGGTCGTCGGCGTCGATCTGCGACTCGTAGGAAGCGAGTTGCCGGCTGGCGGTTTCAGCCACGGCCTTGGTTGCGTCTTGAACCTTAGTCTCGTGCCCGGCGAGTTGCTGGCGAAGCGCCTCGGCCTCGGCTTCCGCCACGCGCGCCTTTTCTTCGGCGGCGGCAATCAGCTGTTCGCGCTCCGCGAACTGCTTCTTCACGTTCTCGAGATTCGCATTGGCGGCCGACAAGGAGAACTCCGTGGAACGGAGTTTTCCCCTGGTCAGATCCAACTCCGCGCCCGTGATGGGGCGAAGCTTGCGATACAGGAGGTAGATTCCGCCCGAAGTGCCCATGAGGGCTCCACCGGTCGATGCCACGAGGGGGACAAGCAATTCCATCAGTTCCATAGCTGCTCCACTATTCGTCTATGTTAAGAGGATCGGGGCGACTTTGACATTCCCAAAAGGTTAGTGCCTGGGATGCTATCCGAAGGGCTAAGCGTTCGGCGCGGACGGATGTTAAAAATGGAGCGCCGCGGCTTGGTAGAATGGCGCCGTGGCTTGGTAGAATACGGTTGCGAATGTTGAAGCGCCTTATCTTCTGGGAATATCCGCGTGGGAGCTGGCAGTACGACGTGATTGTGGGCGTGATTCTGGCCTTCATTTTCCTCACGCCGCGCGGCTGGTTTCGCGATCAGCCCAGGATTCCGCGGGTCAGTGTCATCTCGATTGCCCAGGGAGAATTCATGGTGGATCCCGAGTTCTTGACCGGCATCCCGCAAGACCAGTGGCTGATGAAATTGACGCCGGAAGTGCGCACCCGCGCCGGTAACGCACACCTGGCGGTGACCCACGTGGAGCCGTTCACCGATTCGGACGGTGAGCTGAGATTCTACATCGCGTTCACTCGCCAATGACCTCGATGCACTGCTATAGACAATTGCTCTGTGTAGCAGTCGCCGCGATGGCGGCGCTCCCGGTTTCGGCGGCGGACCCAACCCTGGACCAGACGCTGGCCAAGATGGATCAGGTCTCCAGCCACTTCAAGGGCCTTTTCGCGAACGTGGAATACGTACAGCACATGGAAGCCATCCATGAGGACGACGCCCAAACCGGCACCATCCTGGTGAAGCGCTCCAATCGCCAGGATCTGCACGTGAAGACCTCCATCGCAAAGCCGGAACCGAAAGTGGCCGTGGCGGACGGCAAAAAGGTAGAGGTATATTACCCGAGAAGCGGACAGATCCAAACCGCCTCATTGGGCGCAAAAAAATCGTTCGTCTCCATGATTTTGACGCTCGGTTTCGGCGGCAGTTCGAAGGAACTGCAGTCTGCCTACGACGTGAAATTGGGAGGCGTCGACACGGTGGCCGGGGAAAGCGCCACGCGCCTTGAACTCGTTCCCAAGTCGAAGGAGATGCGAGACCAGTGGATCAAGATCGACCTGTGGATCTCCGACAAAACAGGCTACGCGGTGCAGCAGAAGTTCTACGAGCGCGGCAAGGATTACACCCAGATCACTTATACCGGAGTGCAGCCGAGGTCCGACATTCCCGATACCGAGTTCAGCCTCCCCAAGGGCATCCCGAAGGACCCGCTCAACAAGAATAAGAAGAAGTAGGTTTTACCGCCATGACGTCGCAGAGCGGCACCCACCGGCTGGAGTATCTCGATTGGTTGCGGGGCATCGGAGCGACCATCATGCTGCACGGCCACGTGTGGGACTCGTTCCTGCGGGACGATCTGCGCAGTCGCGGGCCGTACATCTTCTCGCAGTTTATGGGCGGCATGCCGCCGGCTATTTTTCTGTTCCTCACTGGCGTAACGTTGGCCTTCCTGATGGACAGCTCGGAGCGCAAAGGCATGGCGCCGGTAGCGCGCGTGAAGACGGCGTTCCGGCGCTCCGGCTACCTGTTCTTCCTGGCCTTCGCGTTCCGCATCCAGCTCTGGATTTTCGGCATTCCGGCGCCGTGGCGGGATTTGTTGCGCGTCGATATTCTGAATTGCATGGGGTTCGCCATCGCGGTGTTGTCGGCGATGGCGATCTTCCCCACCCGGACGCGCGCCAAGGCGGCGGCCGCGACGGGTCTCGCGATCGCGTGCGTCTCGCCGCTGGTGTCGCTCTTGCACTGGGAGGCGGTGCCGTGGCTGGTGCGCAACTACCTCATTCCCGACTATCACAGCTTCGGCTTCTTCCCGTGGGGCGCGTACCTGGCGTTCGGCGTCAGCGCCGGCAGTGTGATCCGCGCCATCCCGCCGGACGCCACGGAGCGCGCCATGCAATGGGCCGCGATGCTAGGTGTGGGCGCGATTCTGGTGTGCCACTACCTCGACAGCCTACCCTACAAATTCTACCCGCAGTCGGAATACTGGTTGAACAGCCCGCTGCAGATTCTGACCAAGCAGGGTGTGGTGCTGGCGATCCTGTCGTTGGCGTTCGTGTGGACGCGCTATGCTGCCGGTACCGGATGGAGTTGGGTGCGGCAGTTCGGCACCACGTCGCTCCTGGTGTATTGGGTGCACATCGAACTGGTGTATGGCCGCGAGCTGTTCTTCCTGAAGGGACGGCTGAACGAACTGCAGACCCTGGTGGCGGCGGTGTTCGTGATCCTGCTGATGCTCGCGATCTCGGTGATCAAGAAGTACTGGAAGGAAGTGCGCACGTTCCTGACCGCGTCGGGCTGGTGGATCGCGCCGAGAGTAGAGCGGGCGGCGGGGGATTGATTGGTGGACGTGGCGCGGACACTCGTGTCTGCGGCGCCGAGACTCTTCTCGGCGTTCTTGCGTTTGCTGAGCGAGCTCGGCAAGAGTGCCGAGCCAGCAGGCTGAAGCCCGCGCCACGCCAGATCACTCACAACGGTGGGCTTGCGACGGGTCCACGCGGAGTGCCTTGCGCGCCAGAAGATAGCGCGCCAACTGCGCCACCGCGCACATGATCAGCGAGACTGCAACGCAGGTCTCCACGTCGAGCTCGCCGAATTTCGCCATATCGCGCGCGAAGACCTTGGTGAGCACGAACGCAAAAGGACAGGTCGCCCGCGATCCCCCATGCGATCAAGTTCTTGGTTCGCCGCCTGATTTCAATGATGATCTCATAGGGCTCCGCACCCGACGCTGCGCGGATGCCGATCTCGCGTGTCCGCTGGCTCAGTGCCGCAGCGCCAGCACCGCATTGAGTCCGCCGAAAGCGAAAGAGTTCGACAGCGCGTACTCCACCTGCGCGCGACGCGCCTCATTCGGAATCACGTCGAGATCGCATTCCGGGTCGGGCTCCCGATAGTTCGCCGTCGGGGGCAGCAGGCCGTCGCGCAATGCCAGCGCGGTCGCCACGCACTCCAGCGCCGCCGATGCTCCCAACGCGTGGCCATGCATCGATTTCGTCGAACTCACCGCGAGCTGGCCGGCGTGCGCCCCGAACACCGCGCGGATCGCCGCCGTTTCCGTCGGATCGTTGGCCGAGGTGCCGGTCCCATGCGCATTGATGTAGCCGATCGCCTCAGGCGCCAACCCGGCATCGCGAAGTGCCGCACGTATCGCACGAGCAGCGCCTGCCGCTGATGGCTGGGTGATATGCCCAGCGTCCGCCGACATGCCCAAACCCACGATTTCCGCGTGAATCCGCGCTCCCCGTGCACGCGCGGCATCGAGCGGCTCGAGCACCACCATCGCGCCGCCCTCACCCAGAATCATGCCATGGCGATCCTTGGAGAACGGACGGCACGTGTCCGGCGAAACCACCCGCATGGCCTCCCACGCCTTCAGAATCCCGACGCTGAACGGCGCTTCACTGCCGCCCGCGATCGCCAGATCGGTGGCGCCCGAGCGCACCATCCAATATGCCTGGCCGATGGCGTGCGCCGACGACGAACACGCGGTGGACAACGTGAAACTAGGGCCGGTGATGCCGAATTCCATGGAGATGTGGCTGGCGCCGGCATTGGCCATGGTCTTCGGAATGGTCAGGGGGTGAACGCGATTGCGCCCCAGCTTATACAAGTCCTGAAAGCCGACGTCCTCGGTACTCTGGCCGCCCACGCAGGACCCGGTGACAATCGCGGCGGACTCGCGCAACTCCGGAGTCCACTCGATGCCCGCGCCGGCGACGGCTTCGCGCGCGGCGATCACCGCGAATTGCGCGAAACGGTCGATGAAATCGGCGACGCGATCTTCGAAATACGGCGCGTGGCTGTAGCCCTTCACCTCGGCGCCGTTCTGAAAGCGAAGTTGCGAAATGTCGGCGGACTCGATGGGAGCGAATCCCGGACGCCCCGCGGCCAGCGCTCCGGCGAACTCACCGACGTTCCGGCCGAGAGCGCAGATAGCACCCAAACCTGTGATGGCAACTCGCCGCATCGCTACTCGGACGCCTTCACTGCTGACTTCGCCAGCACCAGCCGCTCCACGCCCTCGCACATCTGGCGGATGCCGCGCACCGAGCGCACCTCGTCATCGGGAATATTGATGTCGAATTCATTCTCCAGCTCGAAGAGGATTTCCACGGCGTCCATGGAGTCGATGCCAAGATCCAGGAAGCTGCTGTCGATCGTAATCGACTCGATGGGAATCCGCTTGGTTGTGGCTATCGCCTTGATGACTCTTTGAATCAGTTCGTCGGACATAGCAATTGGTTTATAGTCTCAAACTCGTAGCCTCGTTCCAGTAACGCAGGAACCAGGCGGCGCACCGCTTCCACCGTCACACGTATGTCGGGCCGGGCCTTCAATTCGCGGCCGTCGTGTAGACACAGAATAGCGCCGTTCGCGGCGCCATTCGCGAGGCGGCGGTACACTGCGTCGGAATCGAGTGCCCAGTCGCGGCCGATAGTGCTCCACATGACGCCGGTCAGTGAGAGTATTTGTTGCGCCCGGCCCATACCGAACCACCGCACGCCGTAGGGCGCGCGAAACCACGCGGGCTCCACGCCGGTATGCGCGCGGATAGTCTGCTGGGCGCGCCGCAGATCCGCCTCGATGAAGGCCGGCGACCGGAAACAAAACAGCGGGTGGGCGTAGCTGTGGTTGCCGATGGCGTGACCGGCGGCGCCCACTGCGTGCGCCACTTCGGGCAGACGGTCGACGTTTGCGCCTACCTGAAAAAAAGTGGCGGGGACGCGGTATTGCGCCAGAATGTCGAGGATCGCAGGGGTGCCTTCACTCGGGCCGTCATCGAACGTAAGCGCGATTTTGCGGCGGCCGGCGCTGCCGCGCCACACCGAGCGTCCGAATACGGCGGACGCTCGGCCGCGCACCGCCCACGCCAAAAACGCGGCGCCGGCGCACAGTCCGCCGCCCGCGATGGGAAGTGCTTCCATGCCCAATGTCTATTATCGGCCCAGGATTATCGGCCCAGGACTGAGCCGCATTTTACACTGTAATCAATGAAGACTGCGATCAGTACCGTTCTGGCCTTGCTCATCGGCGCCGCGTGCCGGCGTTTCGACCTTCCCATACCATCTCCGCCGAGCTTGCTGGGCGTGCTCCTAATCGCCGGTATCACTGCCGGATACATGGTCGCCGACCGGTGGCTCGTCAAGTGAGGGCAGCGATGTGGAAGGCAGAGATATCAGCTCGAATGATCGTGAATGATCTTCCAGCCCTTGGCGGTCTTGCGGATCACCAGGGTGAATCGTCCGGTGGCATCGCCGCCGCCGGCCGCTGTCCGCACCAGCGAGAACTTTCCCGTGGCCAGCACCAGGTCGGGCGCCAGCACACGAATCGATAGCTCCGAATAACTCAGGGCGCCCATGGCATCCCGGTTGGGATAGTGCGACTGGTAGCGCGCCAGGACGGCCGCCGTGCCGCCGCGCGTCACGTCCTTGCCGACGAAGGTGGTGTCGGGAGAATCTTCATAATCCGAGGCGAAGGCTACCAGGTCGCCGCGATTCCAGGCAGCCTGCGAATTCTGCATCATCGCGCGGATGTCGTCGGCCTGCGCGAAAAGAAGCGGCGTGCAGCAAAGGAAGAGGCACCAACGGAGCATGCTGACGATTATACTGAACTGTCACATTGGATAAATCTATGGCCACCAGCGACGACCGGAAGTCCCTCGATGCCATTCAAGCCGATACCAGCTTCTTCGGCCATCCGCGGGGCCTCGCCACGCTCTTCTTCACCGAGATGTGGGAGCGCTTCAGCTATTACGGCATGCGCGCCATCCTCATCCTGTACATGGTCGACAAGGTGGCGCACGGCGGCCTGGGCTTCGGCGACGCCAAGGCCGGCTCGGTCTACGGGCTCTACACGTCGATGGTGTACCTGCTCTGCCTGGGCGGCGGGTGGATCGCCGACCGCGTTACCGGGCAGCGCCGCGCCGTGCTGCTGGGCGGCATCTTCATCGCGTGCGGCGAATTCTGCCTGGTGATGCCTAGCGAAGTGTTCTTCTACGCCGGGCTGGTTCTGTTGATGTTGGGAACGGGCCTGCTCAAAGGGAATGTGAGCACGATTGTGGGCCAGCTCTACGCCAAGAGCGACGTCCGGCGCGATTCCGGATTCTCCGTCTTTTACATGGGCATCAACACCGGCGCGCTGATCGCGCCGATTTTTTGCGGGTGGGTGGGTGAGCGGATCAGTTGGCGTTGGGGATTCGGACTGGCCGGCCTCGGGATGCTGGCAGGCTTGATTCAGTACGTGCTCGGCGGCAAGTACCTGGGTTCCGCCGGACTGCACCCCGCGAGCACCGGCAACCCGGAACAGGATCGCAAGCAACGCAACAACGCCCTGCTGGCAGTGGGAGTTATCCTGGGGGCCGCGGCTTTGCTAGCCGTGCTGAGCTCGATGGGCGTGCTGCCGATCTCGGCGACGGACGTGGGCGACGTGCTCGGTTGGATCGAACTCGGCATTGCGGTCATCGTCTTCTCATGGCTGCTCGGCGGCAAGGGCTGGTCGGCCGAGGAACGCAAACGTTCCGCGGCGGTGCTCGTTTTGTTCGTGGCATCGGCGCTGTTCTGGGCCTCGTTTGAACAGGCCGGTTCCACGCTTAATCTTTTCGGAGAGCGCAACACCAACCGTTCTCTGCCCTTTCCTGCGCCCTTCGATGTATTTCCCGCCAGCTGGTTTCAAACCGTGCAGCCGATCTTTGTGGTGACGCTATCGCCGGTATTCGCATGGATTTGGCTGGCGCTCGGGCGCCGTAAGAAGGAGCCGCCAAGTCCCGCGAAGTTTGCTCTCGGACTGCTCTTCGCCGGCTTGGCTTTCGCGATCCTGGTGCCGCCCGCGTCGCGTGTCGCGTTTGGCGAGCAGGCGGCGATGTGGTGGCTCATCGGCACCTATTTGCTGCAGACGCTCGGCGAACTGTGCCTGAGCCCCATCGGTTTGAGCGCCACCAGCAAGCTCGCGCCCGACCGCGCCGCGGGATTCATGATGGGCATCTGGTTCCTCTCGATCGCCATTGGTAACTGGCTCGCCGGCAACGCGGTGTCGCTCACCTTGAAGATGTCGATGCCCACGGCGTTTGGGGCGGTGGCGATGTTCAGTGTCGGCGCGGCTTTGGTGTTGGCGCTGTTGATTAAGCCCACGGTGAAATTGATGTCGGGCGTGAAGTAGGGCTGCACACATTTCGGTGGACAGCCCAATGTACGGAGTATTTTGATGAGACCAATTGGATTTTCCACGGGCGCTCTGGCGTATGCCGATTTCAGAAAGGCGCTCCGGTTACTGAGTGGTACCGACATCGAAGTGTTGGAGCTTTCCGCCTTGCGCGAGGCCGAATTGGCCCCGCTAATGGCCTCCATAGACACCCTCGACCTGTCTCAGTTTGGATATGTCTCGGTACACGCTCCGAGCCGATTCTGCCGAGAAAGCGAACGGGATATTGTGGACGCCCTACTGTCTCTGTCGAAAAAGGGTTGGCCGATTGTCGTCCATCCCGATGCCATCTTTGAGCCGGCCCGATGGCGCTCGCTTGGCGAAATGCTCTGCGTGGAGAATATGGACAACAGGAAAGCGATTGGCCGATCGGCGGAAGAACTGAAGCATGTATTCGATCTGCTCCCGGATGCCTCCTTTTGCTTCGATATCGGCCATGCCCGGCAGTTCGATAGCACGATGACCGAAGCCTATCTCTTGTTGACTGAGTTCCGTGGCAGGCTAAGACAGGTCCACGTCAGCGAGGTCAACACATGTAGTAGACATGACGTAATGTCGTATGCGTCGATTCAGGCTTTTCGCGAAGTAGCTCACTTGATACCCGCGGAAATCCCCCTCATTTTAGAAACTCCAGTAACAGCCGAAGGCTTGGCGGCCGAGATGGATCGCGTGCGCGAAGCCCTGCCAGTATGCGCGGCGGCATAGCGCCGGGCCGCTATACGCACCCCAGCCCGAACACCGCAATCACCACTATTTCGACGTCGACGACGTCGACTCTTCCGTCGCGATTAATATCGTTCGCCATCGCGGCGAGCCCCAGCGCCTGGTTGATTACAAGTTGTACGTCGACCACGGTGGTGGCGCCTGCCTGATTGACGTCGCAAGGGCTGAAGGCGCCGATAACGGTCGGATCGGTGGCGTTGGATGTGGGTAGGCTAACAGCCGTTACGCTCACCTGATTGATCACCTGCTCGGCCTGCGTCGCCGTCACGTTGGCGGTTACCACGATTGGCGGATAGCTGGTGCTGGCCGGCAGGGCGTCGCTGCGGGTACAGGCCGAGCCCCCAGAGGGGCAGGTCCAACCGGAACCGGCCATGGAGACTAACGACAGCCCTAGTGGGATCGCTTCGGTGACCGTCACCGCGTTGCTGGTGACTGCGGCGCCGGTGGCATTGCTAACCGTCACGGAGTAGGTGGCTCCCATCTGGCCCGGCATGAAGTTCCCACTGTGGGTCGAGGTGATGGAAAGAACGGGCACGACCGGGCCGGGCGCGAGAGTACGGCCGATCTTGTTACCGTTATACTCCGCGAACCATATTTCCGAGTCGGGCCCGACCGTGATTCCAATTGGCTCGCTAGTGGCTGTCGGGATCGGGTATTCCGTAACCAGACCGGTGGTGGTGATTCTTCCGATCTGGTTGGTGCCGAATTGCGTGAACCACAAAGCGCCATCCGGACCCGGCACAATCTGGTGGGGATTGCTGCCGCTGCTGGCCACGCCGAATTCGGTGAAGACCCCATCGACTGTGACTTTTCCGATCTTGTTGCCGGCATATTCGGTGAACCACAGATTCCCATCGGGGCCGGTCACGATGCCGACGGGTCCCGAGGATCCCGTCGGAATATCATATCCGCTGAGGCCCCCCGCGGTGGTCAGTCGACCGATATAGTTCGAGGAAACGTTGAAGGCGGCAAACCAAAGCGCGCCATCCGGCCCAACGGTGATTTCTTCCGGGTTGTCATAAGAGTGATAGAGAGGGTATTCGGTGATGACACCCTGCGTGGTGATTTTGCCAACCTTGCCGGTGCCGTATTCCGTGAACCAAATGTTCTGATCGGGTCCGGTGACGATTGACAGCGGGTTGCTACCGGCGGTGGGTATAGGATATTCGTGGAACGTGCCGCCCGTGCTCACGGTGCCAATCCGATTGGTGTTATATTCCGCGAACCACAACGCGCCGTCCGGTCCGACCGTGATCCCCGCGGGTCCACTCCCCGCAGTCGGGACCGTGAATTCCGTGAAGGTGCCGGCAGTGGTGAGCCGGCCGATCCTGCTCACTTTGAATTCCGTAAACCACAACGCTCCGTCCGGTCCCGTCACAATGTGATGCGGTCCGCTCCCGGCTGTCGTAGGCTTGTATTCTGTAATTGTGCCCACCGAAGGCGCGACCGCGGTGACGATGGCCGCATCGCTGGCGCTGGCGGCTGCCGATAGGCCACCGGAGGCGCTCACGGTGTTCACTTGCGGCGAACTTGCGGTGGCGCCTACATTCACCGTAACGGTGATGGTCGGATAGCTGCTGCCTGCCGCCAAAGGGTCGGTCCGCGTGCAATTGCTTTCGCCGCTGAGGCAACTCCAACCGATGCCCGACATCGACACCAGCGTCAAGCCGCTGGTAAGCGACTCCGTCACCGTCACCATGCCATTGGTAGCGCCTGTGCCGGCCAGATTAGACACCGTCACCGTATAAGTGGCGCCTTGCTGTGGGGGCGTGAAATACCCGATGTGGCTCACGCTGACCGTCAAGACCGGGGGATCCGTATAGCCGGTAGCGATGCGGCCGATCTTGCCGGTGTTAGTTTCGGTGAACCAGATCGCGCCGTCGGAACCCACCGCAATCCCGATGGGATAGCTGTTGGTTGTGGGGACCGGGTACTCCGTGATTAACCCGGTAGTGGTGATTCTGCCGATCTGGAAGGTATTGTGCTGCGTAAACCACAACGCTCCGTCCGGTCCCACCACCAGCCCATCTGGCTGGCTGGACGCGCTGGAGATCGCATACTCGGTGAACACTCCCGAGGTGGTCATTTGCCCAATCTTGTTGGCGGCGTATTCCGTGAACCACAGGTTTCCATCCGGGCCGGTGGCGATGCCGACAGGCCCCGAAGATCCCGTCGGGATCTCGAAGGCGCTGAGCGCACCCGCGGTGGTGATGCGGCCAATATAGTTCGACGAAACGTTGTACGCCGCGAACCACAACGCGCCATCCGGTCCAACCGTGATTCCCTCCGGGTTATCGTAGCTGTGATAGAGCGGGTATTCGGTAATCACTCCCGCCGGGGTGATCTTACCGATCTTGCCGACGTTGTATTCCGTAAACCAGAGGTTCCCATCCGGACCGACAATGATGTCGTTCGGCGCGCTCCCGGTGGTGGGCGTGGAATATTCGCTGATGATACCGCTCGTGGTTATCCGTCCGATCTTGCTGTTGCCCGTATCGGTGAACCACAGAGCGCCATCCGGACCGGTAACGATGCTCGCAGGGTTGGTCGCCGCATCCGGGACTTCGGTGACCGAACCGGCAGTGGTCATTCTCCCGATAAACCCGGCCCAGTCGGTAAACCAGAGGGCGCCGTCCGGTCCGGCCGTGATGCCATGTGGCGCGGTGCTGGTGATGGGAACTCGATACTCAGTGGTGGTTCCCAGAGATGGCCCGGAATCGATGAATGTGGAATCGCTGGCGGTGGCAACCGCCGAGGTGCCCCCACCGGCAACCGAAACGAAATTCACTTGTGGCGTGGTAGCGGTGGCGGCCACGTTGACCGCAACCGTTATCGCGGGATAGCTGGTGCCGGCTGTTAGGGCGTCACTGCGACTACAGGTGTTCACGGGGTTACCGCAAGACCAGCCGGTACCTGCCATCGACACCAGCGTCAACCCGGCGGGCAGGCTCTCCGTCACAGTAACGGTGCCACTGGTGGCACTGGCGGCCGCGGCGTTGGAAACCGTCACGGTATAGGTGGCCCCCTGTTGACCTACCATGAAATCTCCCGTGTGCGACTTCGCAATGCTCAACACGGGCGGGTCGGTGATACCTGCGACGATCCTGCCGATTCTGCCGGTATTGGTTTCGGTGAACCAGATAGCGCCGTCGGACCCCACCGCAATCCCGACCGGATAGCTGTTGGTTGTGGGAACCGCGTACTCTGTTATCAACCCGGTAGTGGTGATCCTGCCGATCTGGAAGCTATTGTGCTGGGTAAACCACAACGCTCCGTCAGGCCCCACCACCAGCCCATCTGGCTGGCTGGACGCGCTGGATATCGGATACTCAGTGAACACTCCCGAGGTGGTCATTTGCCCAATCTTGTTGGCGGCGTATTCCGTGAACCACAGGTTTCCATCCGGCCCGGTGGCGATGCCGACAGGCCCCGAAGATCCGGTCGGAATCTCAAAGGCGCTGAGTGTGCCCGCGGTGGTGATACGGCCAATGTAGTTCGACGAAACGTTGAATGCCGCGTACCATAGCGCGCCATCCGGCCCAACCGTGATTCCCTCCGGGTTATCGTAACTGTGATAGAGCGGGTATTCGGTAATGACTCCCGCGGGAGTAATCTTAGCGATCTTGCCGACGTTGTATTCCGTAAACCAGAGGTTCCCATCCGGACCGACTATGATGTCGTTCGGCGCGCTCCCGGTTGTGGGCGTTGCATATTCGCTGATAATGCCGCTCGTGGTAATCCGCCCGATCTTGCTGTTACCGGTATCGGCGAACCACAGCGCGCCATCCGGACCGGTCACGATACTCGCAGGGTTGGTCGCCGCATCCGGGATTTCAGTGACCGAACCGGCAGTGGTCATTCTTCCGATAAACCCGGCCCAGTCGGTAAACCAGAGGGCGCCATCCGGACCGGCCGTGATGCCAACTGGCTCGGTACTGGTGATGGGGACGCGATACTCGGTGATGGTTCCCAGCGATGGCGCGGAATCAATGACGGTGGAATCGCTGGCGGTGGCAACTGCCGATGTGCCCCCACCGGCAACCGAAACGAAATTCACCTGTGGCGATAGAGCGGCGCTCGACACGTTGGCCGTAACGGTGATCGCGGCGTAACTGGTGCCGCCCGTCAGGGCGTCGCTACGATTACAGGTGTTCACGGGGTTACCGCAAGACCAGCCCGTGCCGGCCATCGACACCAACGTCAACCCGGCGGGCAGACTCTCCGTCACCGTCACCGTGCCGCGGGCGCCGGCGCCCGCGGCACGGTGACGGTGACGGAGAGTCTGCCCGCC
>Ga0182030_10007197_pt1 | contig 23296 bp, 22 predicted proteins | sample 812S3MmetaG_FD_121299 | JGI IMG/M metagenome (GOLD analysis project Ga0182030, IMG submission 121299) | Permafrost microbial communities from Stordalen Mire, Sweden - 812S3M metaG (Illumina Assembly) | ecosystem: Environmental > Terrestrial > Soil > Wetlands > Permafrost | place: Sweden...
ATGCGGCGCGCACGATCGTCAGCGGCGGCGGCGCGCACAACCTCACGATCCTCGGCGGCTTGCGCGCGTTGCTGCCCGGCACCGTCGAGACGTCGGCGGCATACGGCGTCGACCCCGACGCGAAAGAAGCGATCGCGTTTGCGCTCTTGGGCTACGAAACGCTGCGCGAACGGCCGGCGGGGCTGCCCCACGTGACGGGGGCGCGAGCGCCTCGGGTCCTCGGGGCGATCGCGCCGGCGGGGCTCGAAGCATTGTTCGCCCGGGTGCGCGCGGAAGAGACTCCCGGATGAGCGATATGGTAGCGGTCGGCGTCGACGCCGGCGGAACGACGACGCGTGCGGCAGTCTCCGAGAACGGCGCTCCCGCGGGCGAATCCGAGGGCAGCGGAGCCAATCCGACCACCCTCGGCGTCCACGACGCTGCCGATGCGATCCTCACCGTCGTGCGCAAGGCCCTGGGCCATCGCAAGCCTGCGGCCATCGTCGTGGGTGCCGCGGGCGCCGGCCGGCCCGCCGTGGCGGCGGAGCTTGAAAAACTGATCGGCAGCGCGTTTCCGGGCTGCCGCGTCGCGATCGGCGATGACGCGGGGATCGCACTGCGGGCCGCGATTCCCGCCGGCCCAGGCATCGTGCTGATCGCCGGCACCGGCTCGATCGCCTACGCGGAGAACGGAGAACGGAGCGCACGCGTCGGCGGTCTCGGCTACCTGGCGGGCGACGAAGGCTCGGCGTTCGCCATCGGCATGGCCGCGGTGCGCCTGTATGGGCGCGTGCTCGATGGCCGCGCGCGCGCCGACGAAACGACCGATCTCGTTGCGCGCACGCTCGACGCGCCCGACCGCGATGCCTACATCGCCGCACTCTACGATGCGCCGCTCGTTCCGGCGGCAATTGCCGCGCTCGCCCCGGCGATCGTCGCGTTTGCGGGCAAAGGCAACCGCGCATCGACGCGGATCGTGCAGCAGGCCGGATCGGATCTCGGCGATCTGCTCAAGAGCGCCGCGCGAGCCGTCGATCTTGTCGACACGTCGCCCTCGATTGCCCTCGCCGGTGGCCTCTTCGCGGAAAATAGTCTGCTGTCGTTTCTGCTCGAGACGCGCATCATCGGCGACCTGCCCGGTGCGCTCGTCGTGCGCGGCGGTGACGGCGCGGCGATCGGCGCGCTCCGGCTCGCCGAGACGCTCGCCGCGCAATGACGGAGCGGCTGCCGTCGACGGAAGATGTTGACGGCCTCACTGCCGGCATCGACCGCATCGATACTGCTGCGCGCGTCCGGTTGCTGATCGAAGCGCAGCGCAGCACCGTCGACGCAGCGCTCGCCGCGGCGGATGCCATCGCGCAAGCCGTTGACGCCGTGGTTGCTGCGTTGCGCGGCGGCGGACGGATCGTCGTGCTCGGCGCGGGAACGAGCGGGCGCCTCGCCGTGCTCGATGCATCGGAGTTACCGCCGACGTTCGGTTTCCCGCGCGATCGCTACGAAGGGCGGATTGCGGGCGGTGACGGCGCGTTACGACGTTCGATCGAGGGCGCCGAAGACGACGATGTTGCCGGTGCCGCGGGCGTGTCCGACCTCGCTGAAGGCGACGTTGCGATCGGCGTTTCGGCCAGCGGTTCGGCGGCGTTCGTGCAGAGTGCGCTCGCGGCGGCCCGGGCAAACGGCGCGATCACGATCGCCGTCGTGAACGCTGCCGGAACCGTCCTGGCACGCGACGCGGACATCGCGATCGAAGCGATCACGGCAGCCGAGCCCATCGCGGGCTCGACCCGCATGCGCGCCGGAACGGCGCAGAAGATCGTGCTCAATACGATCTCGACCGCCGCCATGATCGCACTCGGCAAGACGTACGGCAACCTGATGGTCGACGTCGTTGCCAGCAACATGAAGCTGCAAGCGCGCGCGGAGCGTTTGGTGCGCGAACTCGCCGGCGACGTCGACGCCGCTGCGCTCCTCGATGCCGCGGGCGGTCAGGTGAAGACGGCCGTCGTCATGGCGCGCCGCAACATCGGCCGCGATGCTGCGCAGCGGTTGCTCGAGAGCGCCGATGGGCGGCTTGCCGGCGTTATAGACGAATCGTGAACGACGCGCTGTTGAGCCGGTATCCGCGCGCTTCAAAGAAGCCGAGGAGTGACGGATCGGCGCCGCATACGGCCTCGACGCGCGCGACCTCGAGCGCCTCGAGGCGTCCTTGCAACGTGACGAGCAGCGCGGAACCGATTCCATGCCGGCGCCGTTCCGGTAGTACGTACAGATCGCGGACACTCGCGACGAGGCCGCCCGTTTCGGTATCGATCCCGAGCGAGGCGGAAGCGCACGCCGCGGGATGATCGTCGAGGTAAGCCAGCCAAACAAACCCGAAATCGGGACGGTCGATGAAGAGCGAGAGCGCCTCGCCTAGGGCCGCCCCATCGGGCCGGAACTTTTCCATCAGGGCAAACGCATCGTATCGTTCGGCGCTCGCCATCGTGCGGCACTCGATCATGAAAGGGTTCCCATGAACCGACTATTCGCCTTATGCCGCGCGACGCTTGCCGCGCTCGCGCTCCTCGCCTTCGGGGCGACACCGTTGCTGGCGGCCGATCAAAGCGCGCTGCCTTCAGGCGGGAAATACAAGGACTGCCATGGGTACGTCCGGCACGTCTCCAACACGGGCTTGCGGGTTCATTGCATCGACGGCGCGCCGTTCGATTTGGCGTTCGTCACCTTTCCGAAATACGCGGACAAGGCGAACGGGAAGAGCGTACAAGTCACCGACCTCGCGCCCGATACGCCGGTGCATGTGATCTACACGCAGTCGCTCGGCGTACGCCATGCTTACAAAATCTTTGTCGCCAACCCGAATGGGCGCGGCATGTATGGGTTCAGAGACTAATGATTCGTCTACACTTCGGCGCGGCTGCTCTGCTTGCGGCCGTGCTCACGGTCCCGGCTCTGGCGCAAACGGCGCCGCCGGACGACAACGGTATGCTGCCGGCCGGCGGCAAGTTCAAGGAGTGCCACGGCTACGTCCGGCACGTTTCCGACTTGAACATCAAGGTGCACTGCATCGACGGCAACGCATCGGACCAGTCGTTCATCACGATGCCGCGCTATACGAACTTGCGCGAAGGGAAGAGCGTCCAGACGAAAGACCTGCGTCCCGACACGCCGATCCACATCTTCTATACGCAGTCGATCGGCGTGAAGAAGGCCTACAAGATCTACGTCGCCGATCCGAATGGAAAAGGACTCTACGGTTTCCGTAGTTAGTCTGCTGGCGTTGGCGGCGACGTTCGTTCTGGTTCCGCTGGACGATCGTCCCGTCACGCTGCAACTGCCCAAGATGCTCGGCGCGATCGCCGGCGTGCGCGTTGAGACGCCGCCGCGCGAGCTGCTCGGGCATTACCTGACGCCGGGCGATCCGCAAGCGATCGTGCGTTGGCTGCGCGACGAGTCGCCGCGCGATGCATCGGCCTTTATCGTGTCGACCGACATGATCGATTTCGGCGGCCTGATCGCCTCGCGCGCGCCCGGCGCGGCTGCGTACGTGGCGCAGACGCGATTGCGCGATCTTGCCGCGTTTCGCGCGCAACGGCCCCAAGCCGCGTTCACGCTGTTCGGCACCGTGATGCGGCTTGCGCCGACCGGCGTGCCGGCGCTCGGTGATGCGGCGGGGTTCTTTGCGGCCGGCGAGCCGGTGGATTGGCTCACCGATTACGCGCGGCTCCCCGATCCGCCGCAAAGTGACGCCGACAAGGCGACGGCCGCGAAACTTGCCGGTGAACTCGGCGGCGATCTGAGCGCCTATCTCGCGACGCGGGCGCGCGATCGGGAAGTGGACCTGTATGCGCTGCAGTTGACGGCGCAAGGTGCGTTCGACCGCATCGTGATCGGGCAAGACGACGCCTGGAAAACCGGCCTGCATCTGCGCGACTTGAGCGCGTTGCGCGGTTTTGCCGGCCGCTGGCTGTCACCGGAGCGAGCCTCGATCGAATCCGGCGCGGACGAGCTCGGCATGATCCTAACCGGCGCGGCGCTGGCGCACGAGGCGCATCTGGTGCCCAGCATTCGCGTGCGGTATTCGCGCCCGGGTGCGACCACCGAAAGCGATCCGCTCGAGCCGAACCCGATCGACACCACGATCGGCGATGTGATTCGGGCCAGCGGCGCGGTCCGCGCAACCGACAACGACACCGGTGCGGACATCGACCTCTTCGTGCGCCTGAAAGATACGAGCGCCGCGGACGAAGCCGCGTTTCTTGACGCCATTGCCGCAGCGACCATCGACGGCGCAAAATTGCCGCGGCCGGCGGTTGCCGACCTCACGTTCTTAGCGAGCGACGATATCCCGCAACAGCGCGCTCTCGTGGAAGCGATGATTGCACGCGGCATCGCGGGCAAACTCGACGCGTTCGCATCCTGGAATACCACGGCGAATACGATCGGGACGGCGGTACCGGCAGCAATTGCGGCATTGGCCGGACGCAAGACGGGCAACTTCGATCCGGTGAAGCACGCGCAATTTATGCTCGACCGCTATGCCGACGACTACGCCTTCCACGATTTCGTCCGCGAAGCGGTGAATTCGGATTTGAGCAAACGCGGGATCGACGATCACACCTACTTGCTGCCCGAGGCCGCCAGTTACGCCGGCGCGCAGAATCGCGCGGCCCTTTGGCCGCAGACGCTGAAATTGCTCGCCTCGATTTACCCGCTCTACCGCGATATGGGGTTGACGATCACGCTGCCGTGGGACCGGACGTTCGAAACGGAACTCGACGTGCGGCTGCTACCTGCGCGGCATTAACACGGCTTCGCGCGAATTGCGCGCGATCATCGCATCGATCGAATAGGCGCCGGGGCCGCAGAACAGTAATGCGAGCGCAGCGGCTTCGTAGAAGATGTTCTTCTCGAAGGTGACGCGCGGCGTGGTCGAGATCCACACGCCGCCGCCGTGAGGCAGAATGAACAGGACGACGGCGCACAGCATATCGATCGCAATCCCGATTGCTGCGATCGGCGTCAGTGCGCCGAACACGAGCAGGATGCCGCCGCCGAGTTCGGCGATCGGTACGAGGATTTGCAGAAACGGGGGCAAGCCTATGCCGAGCGGATCCGCCCACGATAAGGGGTGACCGATCTTGGTGAGGCCGTATTGAATGAACGCAAGGCCGAGGACGACGCGCAGGATCAACAGGCCGATGCTGACGCGGCCGGAGTGCGGTGGAGGCACTAGAAAGTCGGTAAGCATGAGGTCGTCTCCTTAGTGTTGGCAGAGTTCGATCAGCACGCCGCCGGTCGAACGCGGGTGGAGGAAGGCGATCGTATTGCCGTGCGCGCCGCGCCGCGGGTGCTCGTCGATGAGCCGGACGCCGCGTGCTTTGAGCCGCGCGAGTTCGGCCACGATGTCGGTGACGCGGTACGCCGTGTGGTGGTACTTGGCTCGTGCGTCGCCTCGGAATTTCGCGATCGGGGAACCCTCGTCGAGTGGGCGCAGCAACTCGATGATCGCATCGCCCGTGCGCAGGCCGACGGCCTCGACGCCTTGATCCGCGACGATCTCGCGATAGACTTCGGTGAAGCCCAAGGTTTGCGTGTACATCGCGATCGTCGCGTCGAGGTCGGCGACGACGATCGCGATGTGATCGATCGGCGCGTCGATCACGCGATGCGCTCGTGCGCGACGTGCGTGCCGAACACCGAACGCAGTACGGTTGCGATCTCGCCGACGCTCGCACCCGCATCGACGGCTTCGATGAAAGGTGGCATCAGGTTGGCGGTGCCTTCGGCGGCCGCGCGCACGGCCGTCAGCGCCGCCTCCAGTCGGACCGGGTCGCGGCGTTCGCGGAACGCGCGCAAGCGTTCGACTTGCAGGCGTTCGCTCGACGCATCGATGCGCTGGATCGGAATCGGGGGCGCCTGCGTCGTTTCAACAAACGCGTTCACGCCCACGACGCTCGCTTCGCCGCGTTCGATGGCTTGCTGCGCGCGGTAGGCGGATTCACCGATCGCTTCGGCCATCCAACCGCTCTCGACCGCCGCCACCGCGCCGCCCATGGCGTCGATCTCAGCGATGAGCGCGCGCGCGCGCACGATCAGATCGTCGGTCAGCGACTCGACGTAGTACGAGCCGGCCAGCGGATCGACGACGTCGGTGACGCCGCTTTCGAACGCGATGATTTGCTGCGTGCGCAGCGCGACGCGCGCGGCCTCCGCTGTCGGTAAGCCGAGGGCTTCGTCGGCGCCGTTGGTGTGCAGCGACTGCGTTCCGCCGATCACCGCTGCGAGCGCTTGCAGCGTGACGCGCACGACGTTGTTCTCCGGTTCTTGCGCGGTGAGCGTCGAGCCACCGGTCTGCGTGTGGAAGCGCAGCATCTGCGAGCGCGGGTCGTGCGACCCGAACTCGTCGCGGACGATCTGGGCCCATAGCGTGCGCGCGGCGCGAAATTTTGCGACCTCTTCGAAGAAGTCGTTGTGCGCGTTCCAGAAGAACGACACGCGCGGCGCAACGTCGTCGACGCCGAGGCCCGTGCGTTCGGCCGCGTGCAAGTACGCTTTCGCGTTGGCGAGCGTGAAGGCAATCTCTTGAAGCGCCGTCGAGCCGGCCTCACGAATGTGATAGCCGGAGATCGAGATCGTGTTCCAGTTGGGAACGTGTTCGGCGCAGTAGGCCATCACATCGGTGACGAGGCGCATCGAGGGAACCGGCGGGAAAATGTAGGTGCCGCGCGCGACGTATTCTTTGAGTACGTCGTTTTGCACGGTGCCGCCGAGTTTTTCGAACGGGATGCCGCGCCGGCGGGCAACCGCGAGCACCAGGGCGAGCAGAATGGCGGCCGGCGCGTTGATCGTCATCGAGACGGTCACGCGGTCGAGCGGGATGTCGGCGAAGAGCGTTTCGACGTCCGCGATCGTGTCGATCGCGACGCCGACCTTACCCACCTCGCCGCGTGATTGCGGCGCATCGGAGTCGTAGCCGAGCTGGGTCGGCAGATCGAACGCGACCGAGAGACCGGTGACGCCGTGTTCGAGCAAGTAGCGGTAGCGCGCGTTCGATTCGGCTGCACTGGCGAAGCCCGCATACTGGCGCATGGTCCAGTGGCGTCCGCGATACATGTCTTTGCGAATGCCGCGGGTGAACGGAAACGTACCGGGCGGTGTTCGGCCGGTCGCGGGCCCGTCGTAGTATGGTTGCAGCGGAATACCGCTGGCGTTAATCTCCCGTGCCGGCACGAGAAACCGCTTCGGCAGGCCGTCGGGCCCACCTCGCGCCGGCGACGTATACGGCGACGAGGAGAAGTTGGAGCGGCATCGGTCCGATCGTTTTTAGTGTCGCGGGCGCATGGCCGTGCGCGATCTCGAGTGCGGGCAGCACGACCCCGAACGTCTGGTCGAGTGCGCACAACCACAGGAGCGGCTGCCAGCGCCGCGGGTCGCGCAGGACGAATGCGTAGATGCCCGCGGCGACGAGCAACTCGCCCCCGGCAATCGTCGTGACGGCGGGATCCCGCACGGGGATGTCCAGTAGCGGTTGCAGCAGCGGCTGCGCGACGACGCACAGGAGACCGACGAAAAAGTCGATGCAAAAGCCGATGGCAAGCGCGATGCGGAGCACGCCCAGCGGATTCGGCGGCTCCGGCGGCGCACCCCGTGCACGTGGCGATACCATCCTGTCCCGGCCCCGATCGTGCAACGCGGACCCCGACGTACCGTCCGCCGCCGGGCGCGACCGATTGTCACGCCCACATTTTCGGACCGCCGGAACGCTTTCCATATAGCGCCGATCGCTCGTATACGCCGGAGCCGTGTACCGCGGAGCAGTACGACGCAATGCTCGCGACGATCGGTTTTTCGCGCGCGGCCGTGGTGCAAGGCGGTGCGCACGGCAGCGATAATCGCGTGACGCTCGATGCGATCGCCCGGCGCCCCGATACGTTTCGCGGTGTGGCCGTGATTCCGTCGGGGCTGCCGCCGGACGACTTGGCAGCGCTAAACGCGGGCGGGATTCGGGGTGCGCGCCTCTCGACAATGGTCGGCTACGATTTCTCGCACCTCGCGCGCCTCGCCGGTGAAACGCACGAACTCGATTGGCACGTCGTGCTGCACTTTCGAGATTCGGCCGAACTCGTCGCCGTCGAGCCGGTGCTGCAACGGATCCGCAATCCGTTTATCCTCGATCATATGGCACGGATCACGCCGGCGGACGGCGTGAACTCCGAACCGTTCCGCGCGCTGCTGCGCCTGCTCGATACGGACCGCTGTTACGTGAAGCTCGCGAGCCTCTACCGCACGTCGGCGGAGCCGTATCCCCATCGCGACATGCTGCCGATGATCCATGCAGTCGTCGCGGCCCGCCCCGACCGCATCATTTGGGGCAGCAATTGGCCGCATCCGATCCACTATCACGGGCCGATGCCCAACGACGGCGATTTGGTCGACTTGATCCCGCTCTGGGTTCCCGATCCCGCCGATCGGTATCGCATGCTAGTGGAAAATCCAGCCGCGCTCTATGGGTTTGCGGCCGTCTGAAGATGTAGGCGCAGCTCGGCAAGTGCGGCGTTGATGCGGCGAAGACGGTCGGGCCATTGCGCCGGGTCGGTTTCCGCCTCAAGCGCGGCGCCGGCTGCACGCAACCGCAGTGCGCCGAGTTCCATGGCCATGCCCTTGAGCGTGTGTCCGACGTCGCTGACGGCGACGCGATCGTCGCCCCCGATCGACACGTGCAGGCGCTCGAGCAATTCATCGGCTTCAACCAGGAGCGCTTCGAGAAACTCATCGGCGAGTGCGGAATTCCCCTGGGTGATCAACGTCAGGCGTTCGCGATCGAGGATGACCGGATCGTCCATCCTTACACCGCCGCCGGTAGCCAGCGCTCGAGCACTTCGCGGAGCGCATCGAGCGTAAGCGGTTTCGCGAGGAAGTCGTCCATACCGGCGTCGATGCATGCTTTGCGATCGTCTTCGAGGACGTTCGCCGTGAGGGCGACGACGACAACGTGCCGGCCGGTGATGCGTTCGGTTTCGCGGATGGCGCGCGTCGCGTCGAGTCCGTTCATCTCGGGCATGCGCATATCCATGAGGACGAGTTCGTATTTACCCGCAGCCACGGCCGCCACGGCTTCGACACCGTTTTCGACGGTGTCGACGCCGTACTGAAGTTCCCCGAGCTGAAAGTGCGCGACGCGCCTGATCAGCGCGCTATCTTCGGCCAGCAGAATGCGAGCATGGCTATCGCGGCTGCCGAGCGCCGCGATGCTCGCTCGGCGTTCGAGGTCGATGCCGCCGAGGGCATCGTAGAGCTGCGATGGATCGACCGGTTTGGAGAGATAACTCGAACAGCCGGCAGCCAGTGCCGCTGCCTTCCGGCCTTCCGCGTCGAAGGCCGTGACGAGGATTCGCGCCGGGCTGCCGTATTCGTTGGTCTTGGCCCCGACTTCAGTGGCAAATGCAAGGCCGTCGCTCAGCGGGAGCACGTAGTCGATCAGCACGACGTCGAAGGGCTTCCCGCTTTGTGCGGCCTCGCGAAGTTTCGCGCGAGCTGAGTCGATATCGGCCGACGATGCGTTGTGCATGCCCCACCCCGTGAGGGTTGATTCGAACGTTCGGCGGGCCGCCTTATCGTCGTCGAGTACGAGCACGCGGAGGGCGCCGGCGGCAATAACAACCGGTGCGACGAGCTCGGCGGTACGTTCGAATTGGGCCGTAAAGCAAAACGTCGAGCCGGGGCCGGGATGTTCGCCGAGCCAAATACGCCCGCCCATCAATTCGACGAGCCGGCGGCAGATCGAAAGCCCGAGGCCCGTGCCGCCGAAGCGGCGTGTCGTGCTGCCGTCGCCTTGCACGAACGCTTCGAAGAGCCGCTCGCGCGCTTCCGGGCTAACGCCGATCCCCGTGTCGCTGACCGCAAACGCCAGCACCACGGTTTTCCCATTATCGCTCTCGACGGTGGTGGAGACGCTCACTTCGCCGGAGGTTGTGAATTTCACGGCGTTGCCGATGAGATTGATCAAGACCTGACGCACGCGCGTCGGGTCGCCGCAGACCGCGGCCGGTACGCGTTCGGAGGCAAATGCGCGCAGCCCAAGGCCCTTGTCGCGCGCGGTCCCGCGGACGAGATTGATGGCGCCCGCAACGAGTGCCGCGGGATCGAAGGCGACGGTCTCGAGCTGCATCTTATGTGCTTCGAGTTTAGAGAAGTCGAGAATATCGTCGATGATGGCGAGCAACGCTTGCGCAGATTCCTTCACGGTCGTCGCGTACTCGCGTTGCACCGGCACGAGCTGCGTTTCGAGCAGCAGCTCGCTCATGCCGATCACGCCGTGCATCGGCGTTCGGATTTCGTGGCTCATCGTGGCGACGAACTCGCTTTTCAGGCGCGATGCCTCGATCGCCTGATCGAGTGCGAGTGCGACTTGCTCGGCCGCTAAGCGCCGCTCGCTGATATCGCGGATCGTCTTGATAATGGTCGGGCGTCCTTCGACTTCGGCCGTGTGCATGTACACTTCGACCGGGAACACCGTGCCATCCGAACGCTGATGCAGACCCTCGTACACCAAACCCTCCGGACGATCGCCGAGCGCAAGCATTTCATCGTCGACCATATCGTCGGGCGCGTGCAGGATGCGAGTCGGTTGACCGATGAGGTTCGCGTATCCGTACGCTGCGAGTGCCGCCGCATTCGCGTCGATAATGGTCATATTGTCGCGATCGATGAACAGGATGATGTCGTGCGTGACTTCCGAGAGAAGGCGATAGCGTTGTAGCTCGCGCTCGCGTTGGCGTTGGAAGGCGACCGAGTCATGGAGTGCCCGGTCCAGCACGCCGATCTCATCGGTTCGCGTTGAGGGCCGATCGAGCGGCTCGCCCTGGCGATAGCGGTTGGCCTTGTCCGCAAGGTCGATCATCGCATTTACCGCGCTTACGGCGTAGTAGCCCACCAGCGCGCTCGTGAAGACCAACATCGCCAGAAGTACGGCCAGCAGCACGAGTGACGTTTTCCACAGGTCGTCGAGGGCTGCCAATGCCGTGAGTTCGTTGGAATGGTCGATATCGTCAAAGGCATTCACGCTTTGACGAAGGTCGAGTGCGGCGACGCTGTAGCTACGGTTGACTTGCGAATTGAGCGCTCGATAAACGCTCGCTGAGCTCCCATGCTCGATCACCGCATCACCGAGCCGGACGTACGCTGCCGCGGCACGGCCGACGTCGGCAGACGCACGCTCCGTGCTCCGCTCGCCCACGGATAAGGCTTCTAGGCGCCCAACACCGTCGTTGATCTTGCTAACGTTCTGTGCGTATTCGAGCCTTGCGCCCGGCACGCCACGCGCAATGTCTTTCGTTGCGACGCCGAGATCGAGAGCGGTTTCTTCAACTTCGCGCGCGATTTCGCTTAGGAAATCCGAATGGCTCGCTCGTGCTACCGCCAGGCTCGAATTGGATTGGACGAAGGCCTCAGGAATGGCGAGTACGAGCGTTATGAACAACGGAAGAAGCGAGAGTGCGATGCCGCGCGTTCGCAGGTTCATAGTAAGACCCCGGCATGTTGCGACGCAAGAAGCGCATCGAATTCGTCGATCGGCATCGGTCGCCCGTAGAGATAGCCTTGGCCGAGCGCGCAGCCGGCGGACTGCAGGAACGTGGCCTGGGCTTCGTGTTCGATGCCCTCGGCCAGCGTCTCGAAGCCGAAGCTGCGCGCGATCGAAAGCACGGCAACGACGACGGCAACGTCAAAGCGGTCGCCGGGCAGGCCGGTGATAAAGGCCCGGTCGATTTTGACGACGTCGATCGGCAGCCGTTTGAGGTGCGCGAGCGAACTATAGCCGGTTCCAAAGTCGTCGAGCGCGACCTGGATTGCGGCGCTGCGAAGGGCATCCATCACCGCAAGCGTTTCAGAGACGTTTTGCATCGCGACCGTCTCGGTGATTTCAACGCCCAACCCCGAAAGGTCGCCGCCTTGTTCGCGCAGGCGGGGGACGAGCGTGGCATCGCGCATTTCCGCAGCCGAGAGGTTAAACCAGGCGCGAAACGCCGGATCGGCGCTCCGCCATTCGCGCGAAGCGCGCGCGGTCTCGCCCATGACCCAAGCGCCGATCGCGCCGGCGAGTCCATGCCGCTCGGCAAACGGGATAAAGGCGTTCGGTTCGACGAGCCCGCGGGTCGGATGGTGCCAGCGGATCAGGGCCTCCGCGCCGCGGATGCGACCGGTAGCGAGTTCGACGTGCGGTTGAAAGTAGAGGACGAACTCGTTGCGCGTGAGTGCCGCTTGCAGATCGTTCTGCAAGAGGCGGCTTGCCGCGAACGTCTCTTCGACGGCGATATCGAAGAATGCGTAGCGCCCGCGGCCGGCATTCTTGGCGGCGAGACAAGCCGCATCGGCGCGCGCGAGGAGCATTTCGAAACCGTCGGCATCCTGGGGCGCCAGCGCGATCCCGATACTCGCGCCAAGCGATATGCGTTCGCGGTCTTCGCGATCGCCGGTCCCGAACGGATAGTGAAATGCCTCCAAGTAGCGATTTGCGCTTGCCAGAGCATCCGCTCGATCCTGACAATTGGCGATCAAGACGCCGAACGTATCGCCGCCGAGCCGCGCCACCGTTTCGTCGCTCGTGGCCGTCGCGTTCAGGCGCGCGGCGACTTCGACCAAAAGTGCATCCCCGGTCTGCTGGCCGAGCGTTTCGTTCGCGTGCCGGAAATCATCGAGGTTCAAGATCAGGAGGCCGAGCGCGTTGGAAGCGCGCATCGCGGCAAACCCGCGCGCCCGGAAACTCGATCGATTGAGAATCGCCGTCAGCGCATCGTATTCGGTTTGAAAACGCAGCCGCTCGAACTGGGCACGTTGCTGAAGTCGCGCCGAGCACAGATTCGCGATCGTCTCGAGGAACGCCGTATCGAATGCGCTGAACGGCGTAGCCTTGGGCTCGGTCGAGAGAAAGCCGACGAAGTAGCGGTCCGCGCCGACGTTAAACGGAGCGAACAGCGCCGCGCGCCAGTTGCCGGCGCCGCGACGCTCGAGCGGGAGATCGGCGACGGCTTCGATCGCATCGGCGTCGACGGCTTCGCGGTGAGCGGCGACCGCGATACGCCGGCCGACGCCTTCGCCCCCATAATCTGCGACGGCATTGCCGACCTCGATGACAAAGTCGGTGCCGTCCAAGCGTGCGATCATCGCGGCGAAGGCGCAGCCATCGACGATGGCGTGCGATGCGCCCTCAATGAGATCGTGCAGGAACGTTTCGTCGTTGGCGATCGACGTGCCGGCGCGCCAGATCAGGTCGAGGCGCGCGGCGTTGAGCCGAGCTGCCGCCTCCTCGCGCTCGAGATGCTCGGCAGCCTCGTTTCGCGAGGCCTCCAGCGCGAGCAGATTACCGATTCGCTTCGTGAATTCACGCGGATCGATCGGGCGGACGAGAAAGTCGCTGGCACCGCGTTCGAGTGCTTCGTAGCAAACGGTGCGCTCCTCGGCTGCCGTGATCATCACGACCGGCGTATGATGCGTCCGTCCGTCGGCGCGGATCGCAGAGAGCATCGCCATGCCGTCGGGCGCCGGCATGCGGTAGTCGATGATAAACAAGCTCGCGCCGAGCATCGGGGCGCGTTCAAGCGCTTCGGCCGAGCGGCCGAACGCGAGCACCTCAACATCGAAGAGTTGGGCCACCAGCGATTCGAGCATCCGCCGGTTGAGTGCCGAGTCATCGACGATAACAATCCGTTGCGCCACGCCGACTCCCCACCGTCAGACCGCGTGTCGTCTGCCCCCGGAGCCGTTTGCCGGAATGTTAAACCGCGCGGCCTTCAGACAAAAATCGCGCTATCCGCCACCGTAGCACCTCGCCCGGCGCCAAAGGTGAAGATATGGCGAAGAATTGTAAAGTCGCAAAGCATACGCCTTATCGACAGGCGTATGCTGACGTTAAGGTGTTACGTCAGCGTGATGAGCGGCGCGCGCGCTTCCACGGTCGCGCCTTTTGCAACGTGGATTTTTGCCACGGTTCCGGCCTTGTGCGCGCGGATTTCGTTCATCATTTTCATCGCCTCGATGACGGCCACCACGTCCCCGCTCGCGACCGCTGCGCCTTCCGCCAGCGGCAGCTCGACGACAACCCCGTGCATCGGCGTCAGGATGTCGTTGCCTTGCGGTCGATCGCTCTTGCGCGCGGCGGCCGGCTTCGGCGCCGTTTTTGCCGGTGCGCTTGCGCCGCGAACGTGACCCGGCAAATCGACGAAGCGCACGCGGAAGAGTTTGTCGTTAACTTCAACCCGGATCGCGTCGTCGCTGCCGGCAGGCGCGGGCGTTTCGTCCTCCGTGCGGCCCGCGCCGGCGGCGGCGCCGAGCGAGGCCGCAAACGGCTCGAGGGTTTGCGTGCCGTACGAAGCGTCGATCACCGGTGCGAAGTCGACGAGCGCCCGCAAGAGGGGTAGCGTCGTCGGGACGCCGGCGATGCGGTACTCGTCGATCGCGCGCCCGAGGCGTTGCAGCGATTCATCCCGGTCGCGGCCCCACACGATCAGCTTCGCGATCATCGAATCGTAGTCGGGCGTGATGGTGAAGCCGGGGAACGCGGCAGAATCAACGCGCACGCCGAAACCGCCGGGCTCCTCGTAGCGCGTTAGCGTACCGGGCGCGGGGCGGAAGTTCTGCGCCGGATCCTCGGCATTTACGCGCACCTCGATCGCATGGCCCCGAAACCCGGCGTCGACCGCGGTTTGATCGAACGTCAGCGGACGCCCGGCGGCGACGAGGATTTGTTCGCGCACGAGGTCGATCCCCGAGATCATCTCGGATACGGTGTGCTCGACTTGAATGCGCGTGTTCATTTCGAGGAAGAAGAACTCGCCGCCGGCGACGAGGCACTCGATCGTGCCGACGCTATCGTAGGCAATTGCTTTTGCGGCGGCGATGCCGGCCTTACGCAAGCCGTCGCGCACGTGATCGGAGATCGCGGCCGGCGCTTCTTCCCAGAGTTTTTGGTGCCGGCGCTGGAGGGAGCAGTCGCGCTCGCCGACGTGCAGCACCCCTCCGTGCTTGTCGGCGAGGATTTGCAACTCGACGTGTTTGGGGTTTTCTAGATAGCGTTCGGCATAGATCGCCGGGTTGCCGAAGTACGCGGCTGCCTCGCGCTGCGCGTTGGCGAAGGCAGACTCGATCTCATCGAGCGTGTGCGCGACCTTCAGACCCTTGCCGCCGCCGCCGCCGGATGCTTTGAGGGCTAGCGGCAATCCGTACTTGCCGGCGGCTTCGCGCGCAGCGGCCACATCGGCGAGCATCTCGGTGCCGCCGGGCACGACGGGAACGCCCGCCGCGACCATCGCTTGGCGCGAGCGCACTTTGTCGCCCATCGCGTCGATGGCGTCGGGATGCGGGCCGATCCACGTGAGTCCCGCGGCGATCAGTGCTCGCGCGAACGGAGCGCTCTCGGCAAAGAAGCCGTATCCCGGATGCACCGCTTCGGCGCCGCTGCGCTTCGCGACATCGAGGATGCGCTCTAGGTTTAAATACGATTGCGCCGGCGTTGCGGGCCCGAGGTGATACGCTTCATCGGCGAGCGCGACGTGGCGCGCGTTGCGGTCGGGGTCGCTATAGACGGCGACGGTCGCGCAGCCCAGCTCCTTTGCGCTGCGAATGATGCGAATGGCAATCTCGCCGCGATTCGCGACGAGAATCTTCGCGAAGGGCGCGCTCACCGCTTATTCCAGCGTGAGCGCCGGGCGTCGGGCGCGAGCGCGCGGGCGGCAAGGCGCCAGCGCGAAACCGGCGGCGCGGGCGGCGTTTCGCTGCGCTTCAAGCTGAGGTACGCGACCGCAATAGCTGCGAGTTCCTCTTCGGTCGGAACGTGCATCAGGCTTTTGGGGTTTCCGGGTACATCCCCATGGCATGATAGCCGGCATCGACGAAATGCACGTCGGCGGTAATTTGGCTCGAGAGGTCCGATGCGAGATACACCGCGCAGTTGCCGACGTCGTCGGCCGTAATCGTCCGCTTGAGCGGAGAAGCCGCCGCTACTTTGGCCGGCATGGCGGAGAAGCCCGCGACTTGGCGCGAGGACGCCGTCGAGATCGGGCCGGCCGAGATCGCGTTAACGCGGATGCCGCGTTCGCCCAGATCGTAGGCCAGATAGCGGACGATCGATTCGAGCGCCGCTTTGGCGATGCCGGCGACGTTGTAGTTCGGCACGATCTGCGTTCCACCAAGGTACGTGAGCGTCATGATGGAGCCGCCGTCGTTGAGGTTATCTTTGAGATGACTCACGAGCGCGATGAGCGAGTACGAACTGATGTCCATCGCCATCGCGAAGCCGTCGCGCGACGTATCGTAGACCTTTCCGCTCAAGTCTTCTTTCTTGACGAACGCGATCGAATGGACGATCCCGTCGATGCGTCCGGCCGACGCCGCAAGTTTATCCAGCGACTCGTCATTGGTCACGTCGCATTCATAGACGGCGCCGCCGCCAAGCTCGGCCGCGGCTTTGCGCACGGAGTCTTCGACGCGCTCGCCTTGATAGGTGAGGATCAGTTTTGCGCCGTGCGCGTGTAATTGCCGCGCGATGCCGCTGGCGATCGACCAGCGGTTTGCCACGCCGGTAACGAGGATCGTTTTGCCGTCGAGAAGTGCCATTCAGCGGGTACCTTGTGCGCCGTGGGCGTGCATCCATGCCAAAATCTGCGCCGTGACGTCCGTTTCGATGCCGTCGTAGCCGTGCGCGGAATACGGTTCACAGGGATCGTTGCCGGTTACGGGGCTCGTGACGTCGATACGCGTGACGTCGGTTCCCTTCGGAAACCCCGCGATCAACGCGGCGATGCCGCTCGGCGGAGACACGGAGCACCCGTCGTTTCGGTTATGCACGAACAGTACGGGAACGGTAATTTTTGCGGCGTATGCCGCCGTTACCGGTTGAGATATGCGCCCTCGCCCGGTAACGGTCGACGTCAGGATGATGCCGTCGGGGCCGTCGCTGCCGAGACGCGCGGCGTTCGCCGCGGCGACGCCGGTGCCGTTGCTCGTTGCGAGAAAGAAAACGGGGCGCGCGACGGAACGCATGCGCCTGATGAGCGGGCCCAAGTCGCCGGGATCAGCGACGTAGGCGACGGCGTATCCCGCGCGCGTGAACGCACCGCGAATGCGCATGACGAAGTTGCCTTTGTTCCCCGGTGCTCCGTCGGGATCGATGCTCTGCAGCGTCGTGCCCCCGGGGATCAAGATGACGCTTCCGATTGGCTGGTCGTCGGGTAACACGATAGCTGCGCGCGTGTGGCCGACCTGTTCGACCGTCGTGCCGGCGGCGCCGCATAGTGCGATTGCCGCGCACGCCGCAAAGACGGCCTTCGTGTTTAGGAGTCTCATTTGTTAGAGTGGGATGTTCCCATGTTTGCGGTGAGGGCGATCGACGCGCTTACCCGCGAGAAGATCGAGTGCGCGCGACAGAACCTGACGGGTTTTTGATGCTTCGATCACGTCATCGACGTAGCCGCGCTGCGCGGCGATGTACGGGTTGGCGAAGCGTTCGGTATATTCGGCGATGAGTTCCGCCGACTTCGCCTCCGGATCCGCGGCGGCACCGATCTCGCGGCGAAAGATCGTCTTCACCGCGCCGGCCGAACCCATCACCGCAATCTCCGCGGTCGGCCAAGCGAAATTGAAATCGGCCCGGATGTGCTTGGAAGCCATCACGTCGTACGCGCCGCCGTAGGCCTTGCGCGTGATCACGGTGATCTTGGGCACGGTCGCTTCGGCAAAGGCGTAGAGCAGTTTCGCGCCGTGCTTGATGATGCCGCCGTATTCTTGCGCGGTGCCGGGCAAGAAGCCGGGCACGTCGACGAACGTGACGAGCGGGATATTGAACGCATCGCAAAAGCGCACGAAGCGCGCGGCTTTGCGCGAGGCATCGATGTCGAGCACGCCGGCGAGACGGTTCGGCTGGTTCGCGACGATGCCGACGCTGCGGCCGCCGATGCGTCCGAAACCGGTGACGATGTTCGGCGCGAAGAGCGGCTGCAATTCGAAGAAGTCGCCGTCATCGACGGTCGGCACGATCGCATCGAGGATATCGTACGGCTTGTTGGGCGAGTCGGGAATCAATTCGTCGAGCTCGGGCACCAGCCGTTGTGGATCGTCGTCGCTCGCGACGAGCGGTACGTCATCGAGATTGTTCTGCGGGATAAACGAGATGAGCCGCCGGACGTGCTCGTTCATCTCGTCCTCGTCGGCCGCGACGAGATCGCACACGCCGGATTTTGTGGCATGCGTCATCGCGCCGCCGAGTTCTTCGAACGTTACGTCTTCGCCGGTGACGGTTTTGATGATTTCGGGTCCGGTGATGAACATCTGCGAGATGCCCTCGACCATGATCGTGAAATCGGTGATCGCCGGCGAGTATACCGCGCCGCCCGCGCACGGGCCGGCGATCAAGCTGATCTGCGGGACGACCCCGGAGGCTTGCACGTTGCGCCAGAAAATCTCAGCATAACCGCCCAGGCTCACGACGCCCTCTTGGATGCGCGCGCCGCCGGAGTCGTTGATCCCGATCATCGGTGCGCCCGTACGGACGGCGAGATCCATCACCTTGCAGATTTTTTCGGCATACACTTCGCCGAGCGAGCCGCCGAGCACGGTGAAGTCTTGCGAGAAGAGGAAGACGTTGCGGCCGTCGATCGTCGCGCTGCCGGTGATGACCCCGTCGCCGAGAAATTGCCGTGCTTCCAAGCCGAACGCGGTCGAGCGATGCACCGCAAACCGGTCGAGCTCGACGAACGAACCGGGGTCCACCAGCGTCTCAATGCGCTCGCGCGCGGTCCGTTTGCCGCGTTCGTGCTGCCGCTCGTTTGCGGCCTCGCCGGCCGGTGCGAGCGATTCGGCGCGCATCGCTTCCAAGCGCTGATACGCGTGATCGTGCGGCGAGTCGCTCCCGGTCGTCATATCAGCGCGCTTCGAACAGGGCACGGTTCGCGCCTGTGGAGAAAACGCCCCGGGACATGGAATTTGGGCTGCAGTTCTTTCCGTCGGTCGGGAACGAGATTCGTGCGGAAGACTATTTTGAGGATGCGCTCCGGCTGACCGCACTTGGCGAGGAGCTCGGCTTTTCGCACGTGCGCATCGTCGAGCATTACTTTACGCCGTATGGCGGCCTCTCGCCGAACCCGCTGCTGTTCTTGAGTGCGGCAGCTCAACGCACGAAGACGATGCGGCTGATCACGGGCGCCGTATTGCCCGTCTTCAACCATCCGCTCAAACTGGCCGGTGAGATCGGGATGCTCGATGCGATCTCGCACGGCCGGCTCGAGGTCGGTTTCGCGCGCGCGTTTTTGCCCCACGAGTTTGCGCGTTTCGGGATCAGCCTCGACGAGAGCCGCGAACGGTTCGACGAAGGTTTGGAAACCGTGCGCCGCTTGTTAGAAGAAGAGAACGTTGCGGTGAGCGGCAAGTTTCACTCGTTTGGAAAGACGACGTCGCTGCCGCGCCCGACGCAAAAGCCGCGGCCGCCGTTCTGGATCGCCGCGCTGGCGACCGAATCGTCGTTTGTGAACGCGGGCCGGTTGGGACACGGGGTGATGGGCATTCCGATCCTCCACGCGGAGATGCGGCGGCTGATGGAAGTTTATCGCGAATCGTGGCGTGCGGCTGGGCATCCGGGCAACGGCCGCGTGATGATCGCCTTCCACATGTTCTGCCACGAGAACGGCGAGATGGCCGTGCGGATCGCGCACGATCCGCTCAACCGCTATTTACTGGCAATCGCCGAAGCGGCGAGTGATTGGACGACGGGCACGACGTCGAAAGACTACGCCGGGTACGGGAAGATGATCGAGCAACTCAAGGCGGACAGTTTCGAGAGCAACCTCGCGAGCGGCGCGGCCTGGGTCGGCACGCCGAAGCAGATCGTCAAGCAGATCAACGCCTACCGCCGCGACGTTGGGGAATTCGAGATCGCCTCACTGCAAGTAAACTTCAACACGATCCCGTTCGCCGAGGCGAAGGCATCGATGGAGTTGTTCGCCCGCGAAGTGATCCCGGCGGTTATTTAGAGGGCGGCTTGGGCGAAGCCCAAACGCGAAGAGTTCGCGTAAGCGAACTCACCAAATGCCGAGTTGGTTTTTTACGTCGTCGGAGGCCATGGTCTTCGGGTCCCACGGCGGCGAGAAGGTCAGGTCTACCTTACAGCGGTCGACGCCGTCGAGGCCTTCGACCTTGGACTGCACCGCTTGGGTGAACATCGGACCGACCGGGCACATCGGCGAGGTCAGCGTCATCACGACCGTGACGTTCTTGGCCTCTTCGTCTTCGATGATCACGTCGTAGACCAGCCCGAGCTCCATGATCCCCATGTGGAGCTCGGGGTCCTGGACTTCGGCTAGGGCTTCGCGGACGATCTCTTGTGTAACCATATCGCTCCCTCGAACCGCTCCGGGCGCCCGGCGGTTCCGTCTACTGTACCGCAATAGAGTGCGGCATCATCTCGCTGCGTACGCCTTAATGTCTAGCGACGAAGAAAGCGCATTTTCCACAGGAGGGCGCAGGGTCATCCCCGGAACGGGCACGGGGCGTACAGCAGTCGGGGTGTTCCGTCCGCCAAAGGGCTAAACGTTTGAAACCACCGCAACCCGAAGTAAGTTAAAGGAGAAACCCTCACTCCTGGAGCGATTCGGAAGTAACGGGTACGCAGGGAGCGAGATCACCGCTCGGGGAGTTCAGAGCCGTTATGTCTATGTGGGAACCGTTTACCGAACGCGCACGCCGGAGCATCGTTCTGGCGCAAGAAGAGGCGCAGCGTCTCGGTAAAAATTATATTGGGACCGAGCACATTCTGTTGGGGATTATCTCCGAGGGTGAAAGTCTTGCGGCCAAAGTGCTGGAGACGCTCGGCGTTAATCTTTCGAAGGTACGCCAAGAGGTCGAGGCGATCGTCGGCCGCGGCGGACAGACCGTCCAGCAAGAGATGGTCTTCACCCCGCGCGCCAAGCGCGTGATTGAGTTGGCCTTCGAAGAAGCCCGGCAACTGAACCATAACTACATCGGTACAGAACATTTGCTGCTTGGCCTCATCCGCGAGGGTGAAGGCGTCGCGGCCCGCGTGCTCACGAACCTCGGCGTCGACCCGGCCAAGGTTCGCGTCCAGACGACCTCACTGCTCGGTGCCGAGGGCCAGCCGCCCGCGCCGAAGGGCAAGTCCAAGACGCCGACCCTCGATGCGTACGGTCGCGACCTAACCGTGCTCGCCCGCGAAAACAAATTGGACCCGGTCATCGGCCGTGCGTCAGAGATCGAACGCGTCATTCAGATCCTCTCGCGCCGCACCAAGAACAACCCCGCGCTCATCGGCGAACCCGGCGTCGGTAAGACGGCGATCGCCGAGGGCCTCGCGCAGCGCGTCATCAAGGCTGAGGTTCCCGAGCCCCTGCGCGACAAGCGCGTGATCACGCTTGACCTCGCCGGGCTCGTCGCCGGCACCAAGTACCGCGGCGAGTTCGAAGAGCGCATGAAGCGCGTGATGGACGAGATCCGTGGCGCCGCCGGTGAGATCATCCTCTTTATCGACGAGCTGCACACGCTCGTGGGCGCCGGCGCGGCCGAAGGCGCGATCGACGCGTCCAACATCATCAAGCCGGCACTTGCTCGCGGCGAGCTGCAATGCATCGGCGCGACCACGCTCAACGAGTTCCGCAAGTACATCGAAAAGGACTCGGCCCTCGAGCGACGCTTCCAGCCGGTCATGGTCGGCGAGCCGTCGGTCGAGGAGACCGTCGAGATTCTCAAGGGCCTGCGCGAACGCTATGAAGCGCACCACAAGGTCGTCATCACGGACGAAGCGCTCGTGGCTGCCGCGAAGCTCGGCGACCGCTACATCAGCGATCGTTTTCTGCCCGATAAGGCCGTCGATCTGATCGACGAAGCGGCTTCACGCGTGCGCTTGCAAGCGACGTTGCCGCCGCAATCGATTCGCGACGTCGACAACGAGATTCGCAAAGTCAAACAAGAAAAAGACGCCGTCGTCAAGTCGCAAGAATTCGAGAAGGCCGCGCAGATCCGCGACCGCGAGGAAAAACTTCGCCTCGAGAAGCAGCGGCTCGAGCAAGAGTGGGCTGAGAAGAAGAAAGCCGACGCCGACAAGGTCATCAAAGTTACTGAGGAAGACGTTGCGCACATCGTCAGCTCGTGGACCAAGATTCCGGTCGCGCGTCTCGAGCAGACCGAATCGACGAAGCTCCTGGGCATGGCCGATCAACTGCACAAGCGGATCGTCGGGCAAGACGCTGCGGTCAACGTCGTCACGCGGGCGATCCGCCGTTCGCGGGCCGGCCTCAAGAATCCGAAGCGCCCGATCGGCTCGTTCATCTTCCTCGGCCCCACGGGCGTCGGGAAGACCGAAGTCGCGCGTTCGCTCGCGGAATATCTCTTCGATGACGCCGAGTCGATGGTCCGCATCGATATGTCGGAATATATGGAGAAATACGCCGTATCGCGACTCGTCGGCGCACCTCCCGGGTACGTCGGTTATGAAGAAGGCGGTCAGCTGACCGAAGCCGTGCGGCGCCGTCCGTACGCGGTCGTGCTGCTCGATGAAATCGAGAAGGCGCATCCGGACGTGTTCAACTTGCTGCTGCAAGTGCTCGAAGACGGACGCCTCACCGATTCTCAAGGCCGCGTCGTCGACTTCAAAAACGTCTTGATCATCATGACGTCCAACGTCGGTGCGACCGGCATGACGACGACGAGCGACATCGGTTTCCGCCCGCAAAAAGATACCGGCGCGACCGACGAGCAGAACTACGAGAAAATGAAGAACAAAGTGCTGGAAGAGGTCAAACACACGTTCCGGCCCGAGTTCCTTAATCGTGTCGACGAAGTCGTCGTGTTCCATCAGCTGACGCGCCCGCAGATCGAAGAGATCGTCGGACTCGAACTCGAGAAAGTCGTCCGCGAAGTCAAGGCGCAAGAAATGCACCTCGAAGTCACGGAAGACGCAAAGCAGCTGCTTGCGAAAAAAGGCTGGGATCCGCAGTTCGGAGCGCGTCCGCTCCGCCGCGCGATCCAGCGTGAGGTTGAGGACGAACTTGCCGAAGAAATGCTCAAGGGCACCTTCGGCAGCGGCGATCGCATCCTCGCGGAAGTGAATCCGGACAATCCGGACAAGCTGCGCTTCTCGAAGATTCCCTTGGTTGAGCCGCCTCCGCAGCCGATCCAGGAAATCCAGCCCGCCTAACATTTCCCAGAGCGAGTAAACCGTGGCGGTTGCGGCGAATACGCCACGGTTGACTCCTTTTGCCCTGTGGCGATCGCGCTTGCCGGCGTCGATCGGAAATTGGTTCGCACGCGACCTGACCCGTGC
>Ga0182030_10007198_pt1 | contig 23292 bp, 16 predicted proteins | sample 812S3MmetaG_FD_121299 | JGI IMG/M metagenome (GOLD analysis project Ga0182030, IMG submission 121299) | Permafrost microbial communities from Stordalen Mire, Sweden - 812S3M metaG (Illumina Assembly) | ecosystem: Environmental > Terrestrial > Soil > Wetlands > Permafrost | place: Sweden...
CCGCAAGCTCAGCGCTCTCTGCTTCCTCTGCGCTCTCCGCTATCTTGCGTTTCCCGTCGCAGGGTCTCCCCGGCGAATCATGTGGCCCCCTCGAAGGCTCAGCGCCCTCACTTTTCTCGCGTTTCTTCTCCGCGTCTCCGCGTCTCCGCGGTGAATCATGAAGAGCACGCCAGCTTGATACTTTCAGACCCGTTGTTGCATGCTAATAATTGGGTGCTGTTACCGAACAACTCCGGCGAACGTCTGTCCGCCGCAATCAGGAATCCCGAATGAGTGCAATCGCCGTGAATCCGTTAGACCGGGCGGTACGCTTCTACGACGCCCCCATTGGCAAGAAGGCCGTCATGGCCGTTACCGGGGTCATGCTCGTGGGCTATGTCGTCGCTCACCTGCTTGGCAACCTCCAGATTTATTCCTCCAACCACGAGCAGATCAATGGCTACGCGGCCTTTCTGCACAACCCCAACAACGCCGTGGCGCTGTGGGCCGCGCGCAGCGTCTTGCTGCTGGCGGTGATCCTGCACATCACGGCTTCCGTGCAGTTGTTCTTCCAGAACCGGGCCGCGCGTCCCATCTCCTACTATAAGAAGGACGACGTGCCGTCTTCCTACGCCGCCCGCACCATGGTCTGGAGCGGCCCCATCGTCGCCGCCTTCGTCATCTTCCACATCCTGCATCTCACCGTCGGCGCGGTATTGCCCACTCACGACGTGGGCGGCAACCCCGTCACGCCCGACGTGCGCTACAACGTGATCACCGGTTTCCAAAACTACGCCGTCTCCGGCTTCTACATCTTCGCCATGATCCTGCTGTGCATGCACCTCTATCATGGCCTGTGGAGCATGTTCCAGTCGCTCGGTCTCAGCCATCCGCGCTACGACCGCAAGCTTAAGAAATTCTCGGCGATCCTCTCCATCCTGATCGCTATCGGCAACTGCTCCATCCCCATCGCCGTCATGGCGGGATTACTGACGTACAACTGAGGACACCAGCATGCTACTTGATTCCAAATCTCCCACAGGCCCCATCGAGAAGCGCTGGGAAGACCACCGCTTCCATCTCAAGCTGGTGAATCCGGCCAACAAGCGCAAATACACCATCCTGGTGGTAGGCTCCGGCCTGGCGGGTGGATCCGCCGCCGCCACGCTCGCCGAGCTCGGCTACAACGTGAAGTGCTTCTGCTTCCAGGATTCGCCGCGCCGCGCCCACTCCATCGCCGCGCAGGGCGGCATCAACGCCGCCAAGAATTATCACAACGATGGCGATAGCGTCTACCGCCTCTTCTACGACACCGTGAAGGGCGGCGATTTCCGCGCGCGCGAATCCAACGTCTACCGCCTCGCCACCGTCAGCCTTAACATCATCGATCAGTGCGTCGCCCAGGGCGTGCCGTTCGCCCGCGAATATTCCGGCTACCTCGACAACCGCTCCTTCGGCGGCGCGCAGGTTTCGCGCACCTTCTATGCCCGCGGACAGACGGGGCAGCAGCTGCTCCTCGGCGCCTACCAGGCGCTCGAACGCCAGATCGGCGCCGGCACAGTCCAGATGTTCCCGCGCACCGAAATGCTCGACCTCGTCGTCATCGATGGCAAGGCGCGCGGCATCGTCACCCGCAATCTCATCACCGGGAAGATGGAGACGCACATCGGCGACGCCGTGGTGCTCGGCACCGGCGGTTACGGCAACGTCTTCTATCTTTCCACCAACGCCAAGGGCTGCAACACCACCGCCATCTGGCGCGCGCACAAACGCGGGGCGCTCTTCGCCAACCCCTGCTTCACCCAGATCCACCCCACCTGCATCCCGGTCTCCGGCGACTACCAGTCGAAGCTCACCCTGATGAGCGAATCGCTGCGCAACGATGGGCGCGTGTGGGTGCCGCTCAAGAAGGGCGACAAGCGCACCGCCAGCCAGATCCCCGAGGCGGAACGCGACTACTTCCTGGAGCGCAAATATCCCAGCTTCGGCAATCTCGTCCCGCGCGACGTGGCCTCCCGCAACGCCAAACAGGTCTGCGACGATGGCCGCGGCGTCGGGGAGACCGGTCTCGCCGTCTTCCTCGATTTTCGCGATGCCATCCAGCGCCTCGGCAAGCACACCATCAAGGAGCGCTACGGCAACCTCTTCGACATGTACCAGCGCATCACCGGCGAAGATCCTTACCAGGAGCCGATGCGCATCTACCCGGCCATCCACTACACCATGGGCGGGCTGTGGGTCGACTACAACCTGATGTCGAACATCCCCGGCCTCTACGTCATCGGCGAGGCGAACTTCTCCGATCACGGCGCCAACCGGCTGGGCGCCAGCGCGCTCATGCAGGGACTGGCCGACGGCTACTTCGTCCTCCCCAACACCATTGGCGATTATCTGGCTTCCAACAAATTCGACAAGGTGGAAAACTCGCACGCCGCTGTGCGCGAAGCCGAGTCGAACGTCACGCAGATCACGCGACGCCTGCTCGAATGCAAGGGCACCCGTTCGGTGGATTCCTTCCATCGCGAGCTCGGCAAGATTCTGTGGGAAGACTGCGGGATGGCCCGCAACGCCGCCGGACTGAAGAAGGCGCTCTCGCTGATTCCGCCGCTGCGCGAGCAGTTCTGGCGCGACGTCAAGATCATCGGCGGCGCCGAAGAGCTGAACCAAACGCTGGAGCGCGCCGGCCGAGTGGCCGATTTCTTCGAGCTCGCCGAACTGATGTGCCTGGACGCTCTGGAGCGCAACGAATCCTGCGGTGGCCACTTCCGCGAAGAGTATCAGACTCCCGAAGGCGAAGCTGCCCGCGACGATGCCAACTATTCCTACGCCGCGGCCTGGGAATACAAAGGCGTTGGCCAGCCGCCGGTCGTCCATAAAGAACCCCTGACTTTCGAATACGTGCATCCGGCGCAACGGAGCTACAAATGAAAATCATTCTCCACGTGTGGCGGCAGAAAAACGCCAGCGACAAAGGCCGCATGGCCCGCTACGAAGCGCCCAACGTCAGCGAGCACATGTCGTTTCTCGAAATGCTCGATGTCGTCAATGAAGACCTGCTGGCCAAAGGCGAAGAGCCCATCGCCTTCGACCACGATTGCCGCGAGGGCATCTGCGGCATGTGCGGCTGCATGGTAAACGGCGTCGCTCATGGTCCCGAGCGCGAGACCACGCTCTGCCAGCTCCACATGCGCCATTTCAAGGACGGCGACGAACTCTACCTCGAGCCCTGGCGCGCCAAAGCGTTCCCGGTGGTCAAGGATCTCGTCGTCGACCGCACTGCCTTCGATCGCATCATCGCCGCCGGCGGATTCGTCTCCGTCGCGACCGGCAGCGCGCCCGATGGCAACGCCATTCTGATTGCCCGCGACAACGCCGAGCGCGCCATGGACGCTGCTGCCTGCATTGGATGCGGCGCCTGCGTGGCCATGTGCCCCAACGCCTCCGCGTCGCTCTTCATGTCGGCGAAAATCGCCCACCTCGCCCTCCTGCCGCAAGGCCAACCCGAGCGCGAAACCCGCGTCACCGCCATGGTGGCCCAGGCCAACAAGGAAGTTTTCGGAAGCTGCACCAACATCGGCGAATGCGAAGCTGTCTGCCCCAAAGGCATCAAGCTCGAGAACATCGCCCTCATGAATCGCGACTTCATCCTCGCCAACATCGCCGGCCGCGTCGGCGTGGAAGCGGACTAGCCGGCGCGTACCTATGCGGTCGGGCGACGATCTATTCGCTGAGGCTGACCGCTTGGAAGAACTCGGCGATCAGCAGGGAGCTCTCCGCGTATGGCGGGAGTTGGCGGATAGACATCCCGATCCCGTTGCTTTATGTCGACTCGGATGGTTATCCAACAAACTCGGCGAGACCGAAGAAGCTGAGAATGCCTTCAAGCACGCGACCAAGCTCGATCCGAGCTTTGCTGGAGCTTACTTGGCGCTGGGTTCGATCGCCATCGATAAGGGCGACTACGAGGAAGCTGAAAGTCTCCTTCGGCAATTGCTTCGAATTGAAAAGAGTGAAGGTGGCTATTGCCTGCTTGGTGTGAGTCTGTGGGGCCTCGGGAGAAACGACGAAGCGGAGGCGAGCTACAGGGAAGCCCTTGCAATTGACCCGAATTACGAAGAGGCGCATTACAACTTCGGCGTACTCCTGCGGGACAGCAACCCCGCGGAAGCGGAAAAGCACTTTCGCAAAGCTCTCGATATCGACGCCGGCTATGGGGTAGCCCACCGGGAACTCTGCTGGCTGCTCAGAAAGCAGGACCTGCTCGACGAGGCCGAAGCTTATATTCGCAGGTCCATCGAATTGCGCCCCGACGACGGATGGGCTCACATCTATCTTGGCAATCTGCTTGAGACGAAGGGCGATGTAGCCGGGGCAGAAGCGGCGTACCGGTGGGCCCATGAAGCGAGGCCGCAATGGGCATTTCCTCTGTGTAGCTTGGCGAGCCTTCACGAAGACCGCAAGGAGTGGCGACAGGCAGCAGAGTTGTATAAGCAGGCGTTAGAACTGGAGCCTGACGACGCGGTTGCCAACATGCTCTTCGGCCGCATGCTCATCAAGAGGAACCGCCGCGCGCAGGCCAAAGTATTCTTAGGCCGCGCCCTGCTTCTCGACCCTGACTATCGAAAAGCGAAGGAACTGCTCGATTCGCTGAACTGAATAAGCCTCTTCCATTCACAGAGTCCGTAGAAGAAAAATACGCTCAGATTCAACACGTTGGAACGGCGACGATGAGCCTCCCCGATACTCACGTGCCAATATCGGCCAGTGAGAGCACCTGATCTCGCAACGAAATGCCGGTTCCTCGAAACGGTTTGCGCAGTCTTCCGAAGGAAGGCTTACATCCTGGGACGAGGCGCGAACCAGATAGCGCAGTTGAGCGCCATAGGGAACCCGATACCCCAGCGGACGGTAGCGCTATTCATACTGCTGAAACAGGCGTCGGCCGGCCAGATCTTCAAGCCTTCCGAAGGAACGCTAAAGACGCACTGAGCGGCAGTGCCCGTATCGCGATGGCTCGTTGATCGTCAGGGAATGCGAAAATCGCGGCATGATTCCAGAACTCGGGCAACTACAGCATGACAGTTTGGTAAGGAAGTTATAATCGGAACGGATGTCTAATCGCACAGTATTAGTGACCGGCTCCTGCGGCCTCATTGGCTCGGAAGTTTCGGTCTTTTTCGCGCGCCAGGGATTTCAAGTCTTTGGAATCGACAGCAATCATCGCGCAGTCTTCTTCGGCCCGGAAGGAGACACCAGTTGGGTGCTCGACCGCCTGCGCCGCGAGATCCCCGGATACCGTCACCAGGCGCTCGATATCCGCGATCGGGAGGGCGTGCTGAGCTTGCTGAAGGAGTTGCGCCCCGACCTGATCATTCATACCGCGGCGCAGCCTTCGCACGACAAGGCGGCGGCCATCCCGTTCCTCGATTTCGAAGTGAACGCCATGGGCACGCTCCATATGCTGGAAGCCGCCCGGCAGTTCTGCCCGGAATCGCCGTTCATCCATATGTCCACCAACAAGGTCTACGGCGACCGGCCCAACACGATCGCGCTGCGGGAGCTCGAAACGCGCTGGGATTACGCGGACGCGGCATACGAAAACGGGATCTCCGAAGAATTCTCCATCGACCAGTCGAAGCACTCGCTCTTTGGCGCGTCCAAGGTTGCGGGTGACGTGATGGTGCAGGAGTACGGCCGGTATTTCAATATGCCTACCTGCTGCCTGCGCGGCGGATGCCTCACCGGGCCGAACCATTCCGGCGTGGAGTTGCACGGCTTTCTGAGTTACCTGATCAAGTGCAATCTCGAAGGGCGCGAGTACAAGGTTTACGGATACAAAGGGAAGCAAGTTCGCGATAACATACACTCCGAGGACGTGGCCCGGTTCATGTTCGAGTTTGCGAAAGCCCCGCGGGTCGCCGAAGTCTACAACCTGGGCGGCGGCAAAGAGAACGCCTGCTCGATTCTGGAAGCCTTCCGCATGGCGGAGGATGTCACGGGACAACCGATGAAGTGGCGCTATGTGGATGAGAACCGCATCGGCGACCACATCTGTTATTACAGCGACCTGACTAAGATGCAGGCGCATTATCCAAGCTGGCATATTAGTAAGCCTTTGGGGACTATATTCCAAGCAATCGCCGGTAGCTGGATGGAACGGCTGCCGCAACAGGCGTCTAAATGAAAATCCTGATTACGGGAATCTGCGGGTTTGCAGGGACTGCCATCGCCGAGTCGCTGCTGGAACGGCGGGAAGGGCTGGCGATTTCGGGCATCGACAACCTCCACCGCCCCGGCTCGGAAATCAACCGCGTGCGCCTGCGCAAGCGGGGCGTGAAGTTCATCCAGGGCGACATCCGCCAAGCCAGCGACTTTGAAGTTCTGCCCGCCGCCGATTGGGTGATCGACGCCGCGGCCAACCCCAGCGTGCTGGCGGGCCTCGCGGGTAACGTCAGCAGCCGGCAGTTGTTCGAGCACAACCTGGGCAGCATCGTGAACGTGCTTGAGTATTGCAAGGCGCACCGAGCGGGACTGCTGCTGCTTTCGAGCAGCCGGGTGTACTCGATTGCGGCGCTCAAGGCGCTGCCTTTGAAGCAGACTATCGACGCCTTCTATCTGGACCACAAAGCCGAACTGCCCACGGGCGTTTCCGCTCGCGGCATCGGCGTCGATTTCTCCACCCATGCTCCGGTGTCTCTCTATGGCGGCACGAAACTCGCCTGCGAGGCCATGGCACTGGAGTACGGCGAGGCATTTGGATTCCCGGTGTGGATCGACCGCTGCGGCGTATTGGCCGGCCCGGGACAGTTCGGCACGCCCGAGCAGGGGATTTTCGCGTATTGGATCAACGCCCATCTGCGTCGAAGGCCACTGCGCTACATCGGATTCGACGGTACCGGCAAGCAGGTGCGCGATGCCATGCATCCGCGAGACCTGGCGGCGTTGATCGATCTGCAAATGCGCCGGGACCGCAGTAGCGGCCAGCGAATTTACACTGCCGGCGGCGGGCCGGACAATACCATGTCTCTGGCGCAATTGACGGCCTGGTGCGACTCCAGATTCGGTGCGTTCCCGGTGACTGCCGATTTGAATGAGCGGCCGTACGATATTCCCTGGGTGGCGATGGACAATGCCGGCTGTGAACGCCACTTCGGATGGCAGCCGGACACGCCGCTGCCGGCTCTGCTCGAAGAGATTGCGCTTCATGCCGAAGCCAATCCGGATTGGTTGGAGCGGAGCGGGTTGTGAAACTGCCGCAACCCGGCAACAAGGAGCCGCTCCGGCTTCTCTCCGTGGTAATTCCTTGCCGCAACGAAGAGGGCGCAATCGCGTCGACCGCGGAGCACCTGTTTGTGGAACTGCGGCTGCATGGCGTGGAACACGAAATCGTCACCGTGGACGACGGCAGCAGCGATTCCACCTGGGCGGTGATGCAGGAAGTGCAAGCGCGCGTTCCCACTCTTCGCCCGGTGCAGAACACCGGCCAACACGGATTTGGCCGCGCGATTATCTACGGCATCGAGCACAGCCAGGGCGACGCCGTGGTGATCATGATGGCCGATGAATCGGACGACTGCCGCGACGTGGTGCGCTATTGGCAGCTGCTTGGCGAAGGATATGACGCGGTCTTCGGATCGCGCTTCATACGCGGCGGCGGGGTGATTGATTATCCCGCCCATAAGTTGTTCATCAATCGCATGGCGAATCTGTTTTTGCGCATGATGTTTCGGGTTCCGCTTAACGATTTCACCAACGCGTTCAAGGCCTATCGCCGCAAGGCGCTGGATGGATGCCGCCCGTTCCTTTCGCCGCATTTCAATCTGACTGTGGAGCTGCCGTTGAAGAGCATTGTGCGCGGGTATTCCTGGACCGTGATGCCGATCACGTGGCGGAACCGGCGGTCGGGAATGTCCAAACTGAAGATCCGCGAGATGGGCAGCCGCTACCTTTTTATCGCGCTGTACTGCTGGCTGGAGAAGTACTTCAGCGGCGGCGATTACAAGAAAGAGCAGTGATAAGATCGGAGCCATGGCTGGGGGGACACTGAGCATCGCAGCGCCAGGCCGGGCTGACGCCCGGCTGGACCGATTACCAATCGGTCCTCAGGTTGCCAACGTGCCCCACTGTTGCCGGCGGGAGAAATACCCGGCTTGGATGAGCTGGGGACGCCGGGATGAATCCCGGCGCGGCAGACACGAGTGTCTGCGCCACGTCCGCTGGCTGATGGCGCTGGCCGCCATTCCGCTGCAAGCGCAGACCGGCGAAAACGTGTTGCTGGTGGCCAACCGGAAGAGCGCCCTTTCGCGCCAGATTGCGGACTACTACCGCCCGCGGCGGGCCGTGCCGGCGGCGAATGTCTGCTATTTGGATAGCACCGACGACGAACGGATCGACTGGGCGACCTACCAGAGGAGCATCGAAATGCCGGTGGGCGCGTGCCTGACGAAAGCCGGATTGCAGGAGAAGGTGCTGTACATCGTACTGACCGCGGACATTCCACTGGGTATCGAGGGAAGCGGCGGATCGTTGGAGCAAGCGGAATACGGCTCGGTGGACTCCGAATTGACGCTGCTGTATCAGAAACTGAAGGGCGCGAAATTCGTTCGCAAAGGCGTGGTTGCCAACCCCTTCTTCGGCAGGCGCGATGCGCCGTTCCGCCACCCGCAGGTCCCTATCTACATGGTGACTCGTCTGGCGGCATACGATTGGACCGATGTGAAGGGCATGATCGACCGGTCGCTGGCGGCGCGCAATCGGGGCAGGTTCGTCATCGATCTTCAGTCCGCCGCTGACGATGCCGGCAACGACTGGCTGCGCAACGCCGCCACTCTGCTGCCGGCCGCGCGCGTCACCCTGGACGAGAGCATTCGCACGCTTTACGACCTGAAGGACGTAATCGGTTATGCGTCCTGGGGATCGAACGATCAGAACCGCAAGCGGCGCTGGCTCGGTTTTCAGTGGCTGCCGGGCGGGATCGCCACGGAGTTCGTATCCACCAACATGCGAACGCTGAAGCGGCCGCCTGACGACTGGGCGTACACCACGTGGCAGGACCACGAGCATCAGTGGGCAGGCTCGCCACAGAGCTTGACCGCCGACCTGATTCACGAAGGAGCGACCGGCGCGTCCGGCAATGTGTACGAGCCATACCTGGCGGCATGCGCGCGGCCGGACTACGTGCTGCCGGCCTACTTCGAGGGCCGCAACCTGGCCGAGAGTTTTTATTTGGGAATTTCGTTCCTGAGTTGGCAAACCGTCATACTCGGCGATCCGCTGTGCTCGCTGGGAAATCCGTAGGCCCTCGCGCCAGACGTTATAATCAGGGTGCCGTAATCCCCAAGAAGGAGTAGCAGCTTTGCGAAAGAAAGTTACCGTTGTGGGCGCCGGAAACGTCGGCGCGAATTGTGCTTTGCGAATTGCCGATAAGGAACTCGCCGATGTGGTCCTGGTGGATGTGGTGGAAGGCGTCCCGCAGGGCAAAGGGTTAGACATTCTGCAGTCCGGTCCAGTGCAGGGATACGATATGTCCCTGGTGGGCGCGAACGACTACGAACAGACCGCCGATTCGGATATCGCGATCATCACCGCCGGCTTCCCACGCAAGCCCGGGATGAGCCGCGACGACCTTTTGCTGGCGAATTACGAAGTGATCCGCATCGCCACCGAACAGGTTGCCAAGCACTCGCCCAACTGCATCGTCATCGTGGTGACGAATCCGCTGGACGCCATGGCGCAGGCGGCTTATTGGGTGTCGAAGTTCCCCAAACATCGCGTGGTGGGGATGGCGGGCGTGCTGGATAGCGCACGGTTCCGCACATTCATCGCGGCGGAACTGAAGGTTTCGGTGGAGAACGTGACAGCCGTCGTGATGGGCGGCCACGGCGATACCATGGTGCCGCTGGTGCGTTTGAGCGGCGTGTCGGGAATCCCGCTGACGGAGTTGATGGACCAGGCGACGATCGACAAGATTGTCGACCGCACCCGCAATGGCGGCGCGGAAATTGTGAAGTTCCTGAAGACGGGCAGCGCGTACTATGCGCCGTCGGCGGCCGCGGTGGAGATGGCGGAATCGATCCTGAAGGATAAGAAGAAAGTGCTGCCTTGCGCGGCGTATCTGGAAGGCGAGTACGGCATCAACGGTTTGTTCGTGGGAGTGCCGGTGAAGTTGGGCGCCGGCGGTATCGAGAAGATCTACGAGATCAAGCTCACGGCCGAAGAGCAGGCGTTGTTGCAGAAGAGCGCCGACTCGGTGCAGGAGTTGGTGGACGTTTTGAAGAAGAAGTAGTTGGGATTGCGCCACGGGACACGGATTCGCCCGGACGATTGCCGGGAGGGTCCGTGGCCTCAGTGGGTAGCGCATGTAGTCGTCAGGATAGTCTCCGATCCAGTAGTTCCTCGCCAGTAGGTCCCGCCTGGTAGGTCAAGTCTTTTCCAATCAGCGCGAAATATTTTTGGAGTTCGTGTGACTGCTAGCTAACTAGCCAAGGCTTCGCCTTGATATCCCTGCGGGATATGGGAGTCGAGGAAGTCAGGAGTCAGAAGCCAGAATGGTGAACGCGTGGCGCCGCGCCGGTAGCCAACGAGAACAGAATTCTCGTTTCGGCCGGCATAACGGGAACTAATTGCAAACACACAGGCACTCGTTACAAGACCGAGACGGCCGGAGCGGGACCGCCACTCCCGCGGCAGTCCCGAAACCTCGCGTGCGCGATGCTAATCGACGATCGCGGCGCCATTGATGGCTCCGGCGATTTTCACGGTGAAGCGGAGGGTGAGTTCACCTTCCGAATCGATGTCGAAGAGGGAAGCGTTGGAGACGGTACCGTTGCCGCCGTCGATCACTCCGAGCAGGCTTCCTGCAACCGTCAGGTCGGTCGGCGGCCCCGATAGGGTGGCCACTCCCGGCTTGTCGTAAAAGATACTGGTGTCACTCACCAGGTACCGCAGTAACTGCTTGCCGGGGCTATCCGCCGAGTACAGGAACTGTCCGGCAAGGGCGTTCCAGCAGGGCGCATGGACGATGGCGCCGGCCTGATTGGTGTATGGAGTGGGACCGACGGCGGTGGATACGATCTGGCCGTTAACAATGAGCGTTTCCAGGTCGGAATGGGCTACGGTGAGATAGATGTTCGCGCCGCGGCCGATCAAGCCGAAGGGAGTGTTATTGTTGGGAGCCGCGGGCAATTGTACGGCCTGGTTGGTGCTCCCCAATCCCGGGTTTCCTTCGGTAGAGAGGGTGACCTCCGCGACCGACCCGGTCTTTTCGGTGTAGGCGACGCCGCCGTTATAGGTGACGATCTGGGCCGCGCTCTTGTCGCCGAGGAGAAGCGATACCTGGCCATCGGCCTGTGGCACCACGCTATCCCCATAGACTGGGAACGATTGGGCGGTGGTCAGGCCGAGGACTACCATGTGGTCGCTGCCAAAGGCCACCGATACGGGCGGCGAGGAGGTGTTGATCAGCTGCGTGGGCTGCATGGCTTCGCCGTGCCGTACGAAGATGGTGACGTTGCTGGATCCGAAATTGACGACGGCCGCCATCTTGCCGTTGACGGTCACGCCGCCGGCGTTGCCGCTGGCCCCGCCCTGTCCTCCAGTGGGGACATAGGTGACTTGGCGCGTGCGGGCATCGACGATGGCCAGATAGTTGGTAGTGCCATTGGTCGCCGTCAAGAACAGCGGGCTGGCGGCCGTGGCGGCTTCGGGCCCCGCGGCGGACCCCACGGCTGCGCAAATCAGCGGCAACGCTGCCATGGTCTTAACGGTCAGACTCCTCATTTTTAACATCGGTTTCTCCTTGCTATGTGGTGCGGATTCGAACTACACAGGTCTATTCGGTGGGTGCGAAGGAGAAGTTACGGAGGTGGTGAAAGATATTTATTCCGGCCATCCGAGCCGAAGGTGCTATGCCCCGGCTTACAGCGCAGTGAATGGCCAGAACCGAGGAGGCGGGCTGGCCGCACGGCGGCCTGGAAAGCCCGCCTCCAGGCACGATTGCCTGCCACACGAAGAACTATTGCCAGCCGCCGCCTAGGGAGCTATAGAGCTGCACGAGAGTAAGTGCCTCCCCCTGCTGCGCGGCCACGAGATTCAATTGGGCGGAGAATAGGGTGGAATCGGTGGTCAGGACTTCCAGGTAACTGGTGGCTCCGCCCTGATACCTCATGCGCGCCAGGCGAGTGGCGTCCTCGGCGGCGGCCACCAGCTTCTGCTGCTGCTCGCGAGTGGCACGCTCCTTATTGAGCGAGATCAGGGCGTTCGAAACGTCACGGAAAGCGCCGATGATGGTCTTCTGATAATTGAGCACCATCTCCTCTTTGGTTGCTTCCGCGAGTTGCAGCTGTCCCTTGAGTTTGCCGCCGGCGAAGATCGGCTGCGTCAGCGATCCAATTCCGTAAATGGTACGGCTGGATATTTCGAAGAGGTTGGAAAGTTCGTTGCCGCCCAATCCGGCGGAGGCGCTGATGGAGAACTGCGGAAAGAACTGCGCCCGCGCCACGCCGATCTGCGCATTGGCGGCGACGAGTTGCTGCTCCGACTGCTGAATATCCGGGCGGCGTTCCAGCAACTGCGACGGCAAGCCGGGCGGCAGATCCTGCGATGGCGCCGTCAGGGCCTTGTCATCGGTGTGCGCGACCGGGCCGGGGATCTGGCCGAGTAAGACTCGCAGAGCATTTTCCTGCTGTTGAATATTCTGTTCGAGCTGCGGAATTTGCGACGTGGCGGCGTAGAGGAGTTCCTCCGCCTGGCGCAAGTCTGACAACGGTACGGCGCCTCCGTGTTCCAGTCTGGAGGTGAGGTCGACCGATTCCTGCCGGGTCTTTAGCGTATCGCGCGCGATCGCGAGCTGGCGATCGAGCGCGCGGAGATCGATGTACGTGGCCGCTACCTGCGAGACGATGGACAAGCGAACTGCGCGCTGCGCCCAGGTTTGTCCCAGAAGCTGCGCGCGCGCGGCCTCCGTCTGCCGGCGGTACAGCCCCCAGAAATCGGGCGACCACGAGCCGGAGAGAGCCAGGGAGCCGAACGCCAGCGGACTCCCGATGGAGCTTCCCAATGACGACGGCAGCCTGGCGCCGATGCCGGTGCCTCCGCCATTCAGGGACGGGAACTGCTGCGAGCGCACGATCTTCACCTCGGCCTGCTGCTCGAGAACGTGCTGGGCGGCGATGCGGAGGTCGTAGTTGTTGGCCAGTGCGGTGCGGATCAGGCCTTGCAGTTCCGGCTCGGGAAACACCTGTTCCCATCCCTGGTCGCCGAGTGAGGCGGCGTTAGTGGACCCTTCGGCGTTGTCGGCGCCGCGAAACGTGGGAGCGGGTGGCGTCTGCGGGCGGCTGTAATTCGGCCCCATGGTACACCCGGTGAGCGCCAATAGAATCGGGAGGCACGCGAGCACCGGCGGGCTGAATACCTGGAGCCGGTTTCTCGGCTGCACGGCGAGTCGGGCTAAGGCACGGGGTCCCCTTTGGGGATGGCTGAAGGCTGCCCCACAGTTTCTCGGCTGCACGGCGAGTCGGGCTAAAGCCCTCCGCAGGCTGAAGCCTGCCCCACGGAATTGGTTTTGGGTCATCATGCGTGTTCTCCCTCGGGGGCCTGCGGATGGAGCGAGTCCATGGTGGTTCCGCGGCCACCTCTTACAAAACGATGCGACAGGTATTCGACCACAGCGAAGGTAACCGGAATCATGAGAAGCCCGATGAGCGTCGCCAGCGTCATGCCGCCGATTACCACCGTCCCGAGAATGCGCCGCGCCACGGCGCCCGAGCCGCTGGCCGTCCACAACGGCAGACAGCCGAAGATGAATGCCAGCGCGGTCATCACAATCGGGCGGAATCGCAGGCGCGCGGCGTCCAATGCCGATTGCGAGATACTTTGCCCGGAGCGGTAATTCTCCACCGCGAATTCCACGATCAGGATGGCGTTCTTCGCCGAGAGTCCGATCAGCATGACCAGCCCGATGGTGGCGAAGATGTCGTTCTCCAGGGAGCGCAGGCTGAGCGCCAGATAGGCGCCGAGGATGGCGACCGGTGTACTGAGCAGAACGCTGAACGGCAAGGTCCAACTCTCATATAGCGCCGCGAGAATCAGGAAGACGAACAGCAGCGAGAGTCCGAACACTACCCAGGCTGGGAGTCCTTCGGCGGCGCGCTGCTCCTGGAAGCTCATGCCCTGATAGGAATAACCCATAGTGTTGGGCATGCTCTGGTGGAAGACATCTTCCAGGGCGGCGCGCACCTGGCCGGAGCTGAAGCCGGGTGCTCCGGTGATGTTGAGCTGCGCGGCGTTGTATTCGTTGAAGCGCAGAATGAACTCCGGCCCGGTGATCTGCCGGACTTTCACCAGCGATCCGAGCGGCACCTGGCTGCCGTTGGCGCTGCGCACGTAGAATTGGTCGATGTTCTGAATGTTGGTGCGGGTATCGCCTTCGGCTTCCACATAGGTCTGCCATTGGCGGCCGAAGCGGTTGAAGTAGTTCACCAGGTATCCGCCCATGAAGGTCTGCATGGTGGTGTAGATGTTGTTGAGGTCCACCTGCTGTGTGAAGGCTTTCTCGCGGTCTACGTCGGCATACAGCTGGGGCACGGCCGGCAGGTATGAAGGAATGGCGGCCGCTATCTCGGGCCGTTTGGAAAGTGCTCCCAGGTAGGCGCCCAGATTCTTCGTCAGGAAGTTCGGATCGTCATTGCCGGAGCGATCCTGCAAGATCATGGTGACGCCGCCGGAGGTGCCGATGCCGGGAATTGCGGGCGGTGGGAAGGAGAAGGCCAAGCCGTCCGACACGCCGGCGAGCTCGCGCTGCACGTTGTTCTGGATGGCCTCGATTTGCTCCGCCTTCGATTTGCGCACGTCCCAATCCCTGAGTGAGACGAAGAAGAAGCCGCTATTGGTGCTCTGCGTCTGGGTGAGGAGGCTGAAGCCATCCACGCCCACCACGCCTCCGATTCCCGGGGTCTTCAAAAGGGCGGCGCTCACTTTCTGTACCGCTTCGTCGGTTCGCTGCAGGGATGACGCGTCGGGCAATTGGAGAGCGACGAACAGGTAGCCCTGGTCTTCCTGCGGGATGAAGCCGGACGGTGCGTGTGCCCCCATGAAAACGGCGAGGACCGCCACTCCCAACAGGGCGAGCATGGTGAATCCGGATTTATGCAACAGCACTCCGGAGGTCGTGACGTACTTCTCCTGGGTGTATCCGAAGGCGCGGTTAAACAGATCGAAGAAACGCGCCAGCGGACCGCGCCGCCGAGTTTGCGATTTCGGTTTCAGCAGCAGTGCCGCCAGCGCCGGGCTGAGGGTCAACGCGTTGAAGGCCGAGATCAACACCGACACCGCGATGGTGATGGCGAATTGCTGATAGAGCCGACCGGTGATGCCGGGGACCGCGGCGGTTGGAATAAACACCGCCGCCAGGATCAGCGCGATAGCGACAACTGGGCCGCCCACCTGCTCCATAGCTTTGATGGTGGCTTCGCGCGGCGCCATGCCCTCATCGATGAGATGCTCCACGGCTTCGACTACGATGATGGCGTCGTCCACCACCAGCCCGATAGCCAGCACCAGTCCGAAGAGCGAGAGGGTGTTGATGGAGAATCCCAGCACCGGAAACACGGCGAACGTGCCAATCAGCGACACCGGGACAGCCATCAAGGGGATGAGTGTGGCTCGCCACCCTTGCAGGAAGATGTAGACTACGATGATCACCAGCACCAGCGCGGTTCCCAACGTGTAGACGATCTCGTGAATGCCCGAGGTCACCGCTTTGGTGGTGTCGAGCGGCACGTCGTACCTCATGCCGGCTGGGAAGGTGGCGGACAATTCCTTCATGCGCTTATTGACGCCGGCGGCAGTGGCCACGGCGTTCGAACCGGGAAGTTGATAGACGGCCATGATGCCGGCGGGAGCGCCGTTGTAGCGCGCGGTGAGGTCGTATACCTGCGTGCCGAGTTCCACACGCGCGACATCGCGGAGATAGAGCACCGACCCGTCGGGATTAGCGCGCACGACGATTTTGCCGAACTCTTCGGGGGTTACCAGGCGGCCCTGCGTGCGCACGGTGTAGGTGAACTGCTGGCCGGAGGGTACCGGCTCGCCGCCGATCTTACCGGCCGGATTCACATTGTTCTGAGTTTGCAGGGCAGCCACAATCTCGGCAGCGGTGACACCGAGCTTGGCGAGCTGGTCGGGTTTCACCCACACGCGAAGGGCGTATTGGCCGCCGAAAATCTGCACGCGCGAGACGCCGGAAACGCGCGTGAGCTCGTCCTGCAGATTGATGATGGCGTAGTTGGTGAGGAAATCGGCGCCGTATTTGTTGCCGGGCGAAGACAGCCCGATCAGCATGAGAGGGGACGTCAGCGACTTCAAGACGGTGACGCCCGCCGCGTTCACCTGGGCGGGGAGTTGAGCCTGCGCTTGCGATACGCGCAGCTGCGAGAGCACCTGGTCGGTGTCCGAGTTGGTCTTGACGTCGAAATCCACGTATACGGTCGCCTGGCCGTTGTTGGCGTTCACCGAGTACATGTACAGCATGTTGTCGACACCGTTCATCTGCTGCTCGATCGGTGTGGAGACGGCCTGCGACAGGGTCTTGGCGTCGGCTCCGGGGTAGATTGCCTGCACCTGGATTTCGGGCGGCACGATGTCCGGGTATTGCGAGGTCGGCAGGGTCAACATGGAAACCGTGCCGATGATTACGGTGATGATGGCGATGACGATCGCGACGATAGGCCTGCGGATGAAGAATTTCGACATAGTTACGGTCTCACGGGGTCCATCGTGCGGCTGGGCGCTGCGGCATCAGCGGCAGTCTCGTGGGGAGCGACCGGCGCGCCGTCCCTGAGCTTCTGTAGGTTGTCGGTGACTACCAGGCTGCCGGGTTCCAAGCCGCTCTCGACGATCCAATTGTTGCCGAACTGCGGGCCGAGCTTCACGTTCACGATGTGAACGTGGTTATCCGGACCCACCACATCCACCTGCTGGATGCCCTGCAATTCCTGGACGGCGATCTGCGGCACCAGAATGGCGGCGCGGCGGATTTCGGTGGCCGCGGTCACCCGGCCGAACTGTCCGGGCCGCAAGACTCCGCCGGGATTGGGAAAGGCGGCGGCGATGCGAATGGCGCCGGTCTGCTGATTCATCTGGCGGTCGACGAAGGCGATCTGGCCCTTGCGCGGATACTGCTGGCCGTTGGAAAGCGTCAGCGTCAGCGGCACGTTGGCGTGCAAAAGATCGCCGCCCGCCTTTTGTGCGCGGGCTGCCAGCGCCAGATACTCGTTGTCGCTGATGGAGAAGTAGGCTTTGATGGGATCGAGTTGGGAGACCGACGTCAATACGGATTGCGGGCTCACCAGATTGCCCACCTGGGTGGCCGCCTGCCCCGCGACGCCATCGATCAGCGAGTGCACTTCGGTAAATCCAAGATTCAGTTTGGCGGTGGTCAGGGCGCCCTGGGCGGCGACCACATTGGCCCGCGCCGCATTGACCGCCGCCTGCGCGGAACTGACTGACGCCCTGGCCTGCGCGGCCTGCTGTTTCTCGTTATCGATCTGGCTCTGCGCGATGGCCCGTGCTTCCGCCAGCGGGGTATCGCGAGTCAAGTTGATTTCGGCCAACTCGAGCTGCGCCTGCGTCTGCCGGACCTGCCCCTCGGCTTGGGCGACCTGCGCCTGCGCCTGTTCCATCTGCCCCTGGGCCTGATCGACCACCGCCTGGAAGGGGCGCGGATCGATTTCGAAGAGTACCTGGCCCTTCGATACCTGCGAGCCCTCGCGATAATTCTGGCGAATCAGGTAGCCGCTTACTTGCGGTTGGATCTGTGCGTTGACGTACCCATCCAGCAGTCCGACCCAATCGCCGTTCAGGGGAACGTCCTGCTGTTGAACGCGGACCACCGACACGGGCAGGGGTCCGGGAGGCGGCGCGGCGGCTGAAGCGCCTTTCGTCCCGCAGCCTGCTAGTGCGGTTAAGGTGAAGCAAAGAATGAGGATAATGGCGCCGCGGTCAATCCGGCCGGCGGATGTTCGATTGGTTACGATGGTCAACTTGCCCCTCCCAAAATTCCCAAGTGCAAAATATACACGGATGTATCTTTCTGTGAGATTCTGAAAGCGGTATGAACGCTTCAAAAAAGCGTCGTCAATCGGTGAGTGCGCATCCGCCGGCCATGGTTAAAAAGGTCGTTAAAAGGCAGGAACGGGCGCTGGTCACGCGAAAGGACCTCACGGATGCCGCGCGTCAGGTGTTTGCCCGGGACGGATTCGAACTGGCGCGAGTGGAAGACATCGCCGCGGCGGCCGGAAAGACACGGGGCGCGTTTTACGCCAACTTTGAGGACAAAGAGGACGTCTTCTTCGCGATTTTCGAGGAGGATCTTTCGCGCGACTGGGAGCGGGTCACGCTCCATCTCAGCGAGGCCTCTTCGCGCGAGGATCGCATCCGGGCACTGGCTCTGAACTTGAGTGCGGTAATCAAAGACCGCCGGCGCATGATGCTCGCGTTGGAGTTCAAACTGTATGCCGTCCGCCATCCGCGCAAGCAGAAGCGCCTGGCGGAATTGCACAGGGCGATGTGCGGGCGATGCGTGGAGACGGATCTCAATAAGCTGATTCCGGAATTCGCCTGCGCGCAGCCGGAGCAGAAGCGGGCGCAATCGGCCCAAATCGGGGCGATTCTGGACGGGCTGGCCTTGAACTGTATGTTCGATGACGGCAGCTTGAGCGAAGAGCAAGTACTCCGGCTGCTTCAGGCGAATCTGCGCGTGGCCTTGGGGGCGGAGGACGGCGAATCCGTCTGGATTGGGATGCAACCGCGTGCCTAAGGGCTCGTTAAGAAATAACAGTGCCAGTTTTGCAGCAACCGCACCCTGTACCCTTCAAATAGTCGGGCCGGGATATATAACTGAGTACATCAGATCCCGGTCACCCGCCGGGAGCGCCGTATCCGCATCTCCAATGCCTACTGAGGAACTTTGCCCCGGCGGGGCTGCCGTGACCGAGTTCCCGTGGGGAGTTCGCCGAACCGCCGAAGGAGTATGGCGGCTCGGGAATCGGGTGCCGTTACGGCAGCCAGTACTCGCTGCCAATGTCAGCGCCAGCCCTGCTTGAGCGCCGCGCTCGCTCGGAATCGCCCAGAAGGGATGACTCAAGACTTTCACTTGCCGACGTGCCTGAATCCAATGCAGCGTGCGGCAGGATGCCGTTCACCAACGGCTCAGGGATGTCTTCAGATGGGGAATAGTACCACATGATAGTCTCGATCCTAAACTAACTTATAGTCTAGTCCGCCTATGTGACACGGTGGTGAAAACGTACGCAACGGGGCCGCCGTTGTGAGCCCGTTTCATCGATCTTCCGGCCGCACATTGAATACCAGCGACTGTGGAACGAGCGTGAAATCCGCATAAGTAAATGGTCCGGAAGGAAGATGCCATACGGCCTGGGCGCGAATGGGGAGCGTTCTTCCGTCGACCGTCTGCCACCCCTCCACGGGCGTCGTCCAGCGCGCGCGCAGCAGCGTCTTCGGCTCGTCCGGGTTATAGCAAAAGCGATCCGTGGTACTGAATTCAGTGGGCGCACCGTCCGCGCCGACGAAGACTCGCGCGGTCACCCTGCGGCCATGGTCCGTCAGCGAAATGTCGAATGAAGTACCGTCGACGGCGGCCCACGAAATCGCCGGCACGAGGAGCATGGTGGGGCAGATCAGGACTGCGTCGTTGAGGTAGGTCACGAGTTCGCCGATGTCATACTCCTCGCCCGTACCGTCGCCGATGGCGATGAGGTCCATCAGGCGGATCAGCATGCGGCCTTTTCCGTCGCGGTAGGTATCGCGGGCAAGCACGGCCGCCACGCCGCCAAAGCGGATGCGGATATGAAAGATGCGGGCGACAGCCAGGCGGCTGTTATACTGCCACGCCTCGCACTTCATCCAGGATTGCTGTGGCTTGGTCCGAAATCGCCCGTGATACCCAAGGCGAAAGGACCAATCCCGGGCACGGCCTACAACTCCCATGAACCGAAGGTAGCGTTGCGCCGGTTCAGGTAGCGAGGCGAGCTGGGAATCGGCGATGACTTCGCCCGGAGCTGACGCGACAGGCAGTCCGGCGGACGCAATTTCCCGGCAGAACTTGCCATACATGCTCATGTTCTTAAGTAACGACCCAGTTATGAGTATATAGGACCTGAATATAATTCAATAGAAGGCCGGCCGCTCCAGTGCGTCTGTAACGTAGTTGTAACGAGGGGGCGCGGCGATTCACTTGGCGCTGTGGCGCAGATCGGAATGACAAATGGCGGCACGCAGTCCGTCCACAGTATGGCGGGTCCCAAAAACGAACACCAGTGCGTTGGGCGGAAAGATTCCACGGACTCCATTTCCTCGCACATATCCGCCTTGTATCATCCTAAAACCGGCAGTTGCGGCGTGGCGAAGCCCGGCTCGGGCCTTCGGCCGCAACCGGTTACGGCAAAAGCTGTTATCACCGGGAGGGTGATCTAGCGCACCAGTTGGAAATTGCTGTCAGGTAACGTCGCGCCCGGCTGGGCGGTGGCTGAGCTGCCGAACTTAGGATCATGGCAGTATAATTGCCTAAAAAGATCTGTATATCTTGACCATCTTAGGAGCTTCCCATGACGGCCGTCAAACACGCCTTCCGGGTACTTCGCAAGAACCCCGGCTTTACCGCCGTGGCTATCGGTTCCATGGCCCTCGGCATTGGCGCAACCTCGGCCATGTTCAGTTTCGCCGATGCGATTCTGCTACGGCCCCTGCCGGTCGCTGAACCCGACCGCGTGGTTGCGATTGACAACCTAAAGCCGGCGCCGTTCGGCGTCAATCCCATAGTTTCCTACCCGGACTATGCGGATCTGCGCGACCGAAATCGCAGGTTCGAGGGTTTGGTGGCAGCTTCCTACGCGAGGTTCGGTTTCAGCGCCGACGCCACGGCTTTGCCGCGCATGAAATTCGGCTATTTCGTTTCCGGCAACTTCTTCGCCGTGTTGGGTGTGCCACCGGCGCTGGGCCGCGTGTTCCGTCCCGACGAGGATCGTGTCGAAGGGCGCGATGCGGTGGCGATGCTCGGCCACGATTTCTGGGTGAGCCAGTATAACGCTAGTCCCTCCGTCCTAGGCTCCAGAATCCGGCTGAACGGGATTGACTTCACGATAATCGGTGTCGCGCCCGAGCACTTCACCGGCGTCGACCTTGTCATGCGTCCCACGGTATTTGTTCCGCTAGCCATGATGCCGCGCATGGGAGCAAAGAACGGCCTTCAGGACCGCGAGGGTGGCGGGCTGACGGTTCTAGGCCGGCTGAAGCGGGGCGTAAGCGTTGAGCAGGCGCGGGCCGACATTGAGACTCTCGCGCGCGGGTTGCAAAAGCTGCACACCCAGCAGACCGCCGACCGGCTCCTCACCGTCGAAACCATGCTGCAACTGCGCATCCAGCAAGGGCCGGTTGCCGTCATGTCGCTGATGCTGGGTGCGCTGGCGTTGTGCGTTCTGGCGGTGGCCTGTGCCAATGTCGCGGGTCTGCTGCTCAGCCGCGCACGCGCCCGGTCGCACGAGATTGCCGTGCGGCTGGCCATCGGTGCCGGCCGCAGTTCTCTCATCCGCCAGCTTCTGCTGGAAAATCTCATGGTAGCGATGGCTGGGGGCGCCGGGGGCTTAGCGGTGGCGGATGCCGTGGCCGGATTCTGGCGCCGTATCCCGATTCCTTCGGATATTCCGGTGGTTTTTGACATAGGCGTGGACCACAGGGTGTTTCTGTTCACACTGGTGGTCGCGGTGCTCAGCACGCTGCTGTTCGGTCTGGCGCCAGCCTTTCGCGTGACCCGTCCGGACCTGGTTCCGGCCCTGAAGGCCGCTGACGCCGACAGTGGCGGCAAGCGGCGGCTGTGGGGCCGCAACGCGATCGTCTCCGGCCAGGTAGCGCTCTCGCTGGTTCTGCTGGCGGTCTCGGCCTCCCTGGTGCAAGGCTTCCGCGACGAACTGTCGGGGGGACCGGGCTTCCGCACCGATCGTCTGTTCCTCACGAGCTTCGACGCGCAGCTGGCCAACTACTCCGAGAAACGGTGGCAGCCGTTTTTTGACGACCTGCTGCGGAAGACGCGTTCCGCGCCGGGCGTGCGATCCGCCGCCCTGATCTCGAATGTGCCGATGGCCGGATACGACGACATTGACATCGCCGTGGAAGGCTTTGAGCCGCCTCCCGGCAAGAAGGCGCCGCCGGAACTTGGCGCCTACGTCAGCGAAGGCTTCTTCCCTACGATGGGCATCCCGATCCTTTCCGGCCGCGGCTTCCTTGAATCGGACCGCGAAAGAACGCCGCTGGTGGCCGTGGTGAACGAGCACGTGGCGAAACATTACTGGCCCAAGGGCAACGCTGTGGGAAGCTACTTCCATCTGGGAGCAACCGGCGGCCCTGCCGTCGAGATTGTGGGCATTGCAAGAGCGTGCAAGGTTCTCTGGATCGCCGAGCCTCCCCAGGAGTTCGTGTATCTTCCTCTCCGGCAACACCAACGTTCCGCCATGACGCTCGCGATCGAGTCTAACGCCCGGGACGCCGCAACGGTCGCTCCGGTGCTCCGCGATGTAATTCGCGATCTCGATCCGGACATGCCTGTGTTTGACGTTCGAACCATGCAGGAGTTCTATACCATGCGCGCGGTGAGAACTTCGAACATCATCACGCAGGTGGTGGCGGGCATGGGGTTCATCGGTCTGATTCTGGCGGTGGTGGGACTTTACGGCCTGGTGGCCTACGCGGTGAGCCGCCGCACACGCGAGATCGGGATTCGCATGGCTATCGGGGCGGATCGAAGGCAGGTGGTGCGCATGGTGCTCCGGCAGGGACTGCAACTCGGAGGCGCCGGAGTCGCCGTGGGCCTGGTAGGGAGTTTCTTCGCCTGCCGTCTGGTCACGTCGACCGTTTTCATCGTCGCGTTCAAGCGGTTCGATCCGCTGATCTTTGCCGTTCTTCCGCTGTTGCTTCTCCTTGTCACGGTGCTGGCAACATGGGCGCCAGCGCGGCGGGCATCGCTGGTGGACCCTCTCACCTCGCTGCACGACGAGTGAGTGGCGTCCGCTCGACCCGCCTGGCACTGCGAAGCCTCGTGGCTACCTGCCAGCAGGCCAAGCTACGCGCGTCGACCCTAATGCGAATGTATCGCTCAGGATTGAGCCGGCTCTACTCGCGTCCGTCGGGTTCCGCTGCTTCCGGTACGACGTTGCCGAGGCAACTCGCCTCACGCCATAGTTCGAAAGCCGCAATGTCGATTGCCTGCTCAGCGATATTCACCGGGCGGACTTCGGGCTGGGACAG
>Ga0182030_10007199_pt1 | contig 23292 bp, 17 predicted proteins | sample 812S3MmetaG_FD_121299 | JGI IMG/M metagenome (GOLD analysis project Ga0182030, IMG submission 121299) | Permafrost microbial communities from Stordalen Mire, Sweden - 812S3M metaG (Illumina Assembly) | ecosystem: Environmental > Terrestrial > Soil > Wetlands > Permafrost | place: Sweden...
AGGAGCAGAAGAACTGGCAAATCGTGTGGTCTTTGAAAACCGGCTCGTGCAGATTTCCTTTCGGCCGGCCGCGGAAGCGCAGCAACTCGATTTGCGAAAACCCACTTTCCGCGAAGGCGACATTCGGCTGGTGGAGGTTGAGGGCTTTGATCTTTCCGCCTGCGGAGGCACCCACGTTAGCCGGACCGGCGGCGTGGGAATGATCTGTATTCGCAAGGTGGACCGCGCCAAGGGCCTGACGCGCGTTGAATTCGTGTGCGGGGGGCGGGCGCAGCGCCGGGCCCGGCAGGATTTTGCCATCTTGAGCGAAGCGGCGCGCTTGTTCTCAACGGGATTGGAAAACGTTCCCGAGATGATCACAAAGCAATCGCAGGACCTGCGCGAGGCGGCCAAATCTCTGCAAAAACTGGGGGAGGATTGGGCGGAATTGGCAGCCGCCCGATTGTGGCAGCAAGCCCCGGAGCAAGCTGGAGTGCGCGTAGTCCAGTGCCTGTTTGAGGCCACCGAGGGGAAGAAGGCCAAGCTTACTGCGCACGCGGTGGGGAAGCACTCCGGCGCCATCGCCCTGATTGGGGTTAAGGGGACTCCCGCCGCGCTCTTCTTTTCCCAGACGCCCGCTGGGAAAGCAAACATGTCTGACCTGATGAAGCAGACCTTGGCAAAATTCGGGGGCAAGGGCGGCGGAACCCGCGATTTCGCTCAGGGTGGCGGGCTGCCGGAGAATCAGCTCGAAGCGGCCTTGCATTTCGCGCAAAGCCTGTTGCCGGTGGTTTCCTAAATTGTCGGAATGATTTCGAAGTAGAGGTTCATACCTCCCAGCCCCCCAGGGGCGACATAACACAACCAGGGCGTTGGCCTGGGCTCAGTGCGCCTGAATGCGCCATCGACCGGAGAGGTGGAAGTCCTCTCCCAGTCAACGTAACTTGAAACCGACTGCATCGGCGTCGCCGCATGTCGCCGTGGTCAGTCCGTTGCTCTCCATTATATAAATCGACCCGCTCGACGAGAGGGACTCGAATCCAAGCGATTCTTCCTACCCCTATCTTAATTGTGCCCTTGCAGGGCTCGAATGAGTTGGCCCTCGGTTGTACATCGTGGCGCCCCATTTCTGACATCAAGGAGAGCTGCCCGCCAACGGGTTCGTTATTTATGGTAGGGAATAGTTTGCGTGCAAGCGCGGGTTGTGTCACATTTTCTGTTTATGGCAGCAAACAATTCAGGGGAGCAATCGCCGCAACCCCGCCAGACGTTTGGCCAGACGGCCAAGCAAGCGGGGTTGTTCATGCTCTTCGGGACCCTGTTGATGATCCCGCGGATCCGGCGTCTGCGGCGCCGTGTGTGGGCTTGGACCTCCGTTCGCTTGGCTGTGGCTGTGTGCGGGGGATGGCTGATTTGGCGGTTTATACACGATGCGGCGGGAGTGGCATCGCTGGCTTCGGGGGTGCTCTTCCTTGCCTTCAGTTTGCTGATCCGCGCGAAGCCGGTGGTGAAATCGATGGATGCTTTAGCCCATGAAATGAGCGCCCTGATCGTGTTGAATGGCGGAATATTCCGGCAGCCGCCCGATCCCGCACCGATTCACCAGGCCCAAATTTTTGTTCATCCCGAGCACATCATCGTGTTAGGACCGCGCGAGCGCCGCCTCCTTGAAATTCCCCTCGGAAAGGTTCGGGACCTGGCGGTGCGTCCGGTTATCAACGGATCTGGAGATAACGTCGCGCCTTGGGAAGTGGAAATCAACTGGGTGGCCGATGAACCCTGCACGGCGACATTTCACTATGACGGCGTCTTCGCCGAGCATCTGGCGCGGGTTACCGAATCCACTTTGCGTAGTCAATGGAAAAAGGGTCTACCGGTTATCGCGCAATGAGGGGAAAGTTTCCTGGAGGATGCAGGCCAGTGGTGTGTGGGGCTTGGTCTTGTTGGAGGCCGCACGCGCATAAGAGATCACATCCCTCTCCCCAAGGGAGGGGGCTGGTTTCCTTGAGTTTGCGCTTACGGGGGATTGCCCCGGGATATTTTCTGCCGCCCTCGCAGGGCGCGCACATAGGAGTTCGGACATGAACCCAGTAGGTACAATTCGCCAGCTCGCGCGGTTTCCAGTGAAATCGATGCGCGGCGAGGCTCTCGCCGCCACCCTGCTGACGCTGCAAGGCGTACCGGAGGACCGGCGCTACGCGTTCGTCCAATCCGCTTCGCGCAGCAGCTTTCCCTGGCTTACGGCCCGCGAGCTCCCGGAGCTTTTACGCTACAAGCCGGCCGTGGAGGCGAAAGGTTCAGGGGAACCCGTGGTGAGGGTTACCACTCCCAGTGGGACGACGTGGCCGGTGGACAGCGAGGAACTCCGCCGGGAAATCGAAGAGCGCTCCGGCCGAGCCCTCTTTTTGTTGCATGACGGCCGCGGCTCGTACGACGCAGCTCCTATTTCACTGATCAGCCGGCAGACGGTTGCCCGCATCGCCGAGGAAAGCGGAACGGCGGAAAACCCCTGGCGCTTTCGCCCTAACCTTTTGATTGATCTGCAGGATGGCGGAGCCTTCGAGGAGTTGAAATGGGCCGGGCGGGTTCTGCGAGTGGGGGACGCAGCGCGCGTCGCCATCACGAAAGTCGATCAGCGATGCGTCATGATTACGCTCGACCCGGAGACCGGGGAGTCGAGTCCCAGCGTTTTGCGCTGTGTCGCCCAGCAGCACGCGAAGTGCGCCGGCGTCTACGGGACGGTGCTCGCCCCTGGCGAGGTTCGCGCCGGCGACCCTATTTGGCTGGAAGCCTGATTGGGCGGCAACCTGCTTCCCCTGGCTCCTGGCTGCAGTTATCGCACAGCTCGTCACAAAGGGTCCCCCGGGAATTTCACCGGCACGCATACATTACTTTTGATCTGTGCGCCCCATCCACCAACAGGATTTCACAGCATCTGAGCCAACCCCGGTTACAGCTTTGGCCGAGCGCATACATCGAAATGCAGAGTAGGAGGGGAAGCGAGCCGAAAATCCGACTTCCTCTCCCCTCGTCGAACTGGACGTGCGGAATGTGCTTGGCGCTAGCACTGTCAGCACCACCCCGGCGCACGGCGCGCCACCCCTCCTCATCTGAGGAGGGGAGTGTTTTCAACAACTCCCCTCCTGATTCAGGAGGGGTGGCGCCTCGGGCGCCGGGGTGGTCGTATGCCGAGGACAGTTTTTCCTCAGCCTGTTTAGCCCCGCCGTTACAGGCCGTGTTGATTTTTCCTGTGCCGCACACCCCGCACAGCTTGCAGCCGCAAGCTGTGCGGGGTGTGCGACAAACAGAGGGAAGGGGCCCCGATTTCGGCGGGGCTAAAGCCCCACCCTTCCTGCAACCCCCCAACCGTGTCCTGGGGTCGTGAGAAATGCGGGCTAGGGCCTCCTTCCCAGCAGCGCACTTAGGGCGTCAGGGGCTGCTGCAATGGGCGCCGCGATCGTTGGAGAACTTAATCCCGAATCCTTAAAGCTTGGATGAATTGATCCGATAAGACATATGAGGTCGCGCCGATACAAAGTGTGTGATTGCGCAGGGTGCGGGCAGTTGTGGCTGTGAGCATTCCGCGGATGATAAGCGCCGTCGTAGCCTGGGGAAAGCCATCGCGGCGATGGCGCATAAGACCAAGAGAGCATGACTATGGACGCACGTCATACCATTCTCGATCCCAGTCTGAATAGCCCCGAAGTAGGGGAGTTTGAAAAAGCCCTCCGCCAGCGAGTGGTGGGGCAGGAACGGGCCGTGCGGCGGCTGGGGCGCGTTTACCAGGTCTTTCGGGCAGGGCTTTCCACGCCCGGCCGGCCGGTGGTAAATCTGCTTTTCTTGGGCCCCACCGGCTCCGGCAAGACACGCCTGGTGGAAGCGACCGCCGAGGTCCTCTTCGGCGACGCGCGCGCCGTCGTCAAAATCGACTGTGCGGAGTTTCAGCACAGCCACGAAATCGCCAAACTGATCGGCTCGCCGCCCGGCTACCTCGGTCATCGCGAAACCCAGCCGTTGATTACCCAGGACGTGCTGGACCACTATCACACCGAGGGTACCAAGCTTTCGCTGATATTGTTTGACGAAATAGAAAAGGCCTCGGACGCACTGTGGCAGCTCCTGCTGGGTATTCTCGACAAAGGCACGCTGACGCTAGGCGATAACCGCCGCGTAGATTTTTCGCGAAGCATGGTCTTCCTTACCTCGAACCTCGGCTCGCACGAAGTTATGAACCTGATGAGCGGCGGGTTGGGCTTTGCCGCCGGCCGCGTCGACGAGGATGAGGAGCTTGATCAGAAGATCTACCGGGCCGCCACGGAAGCGGCGCGGCGCAAGTTTTCACCGGAGTTCATGAACCGCATCGACAAAGTCGTCGTATTCCGCGCCCTGACGCGCGAGCACCTGGAGCAGATTCTTGATATCGAACTCGGGCGCGTGCAGCAACGCATCATAAACGCGACAAACGGTCAGCAGTTTGTTTTTCGCTGCACGATCCCGGCGCGCGATTTTCTGCTCCGGGAGGGCACCGACCTGAAGTTTGGCGCCCGGCATCTGAAGCGCTCTATCGAGCGGCACCTCGTGTTCCCTATGTCGAACCTGATCGCTACCCAGCAGATTCAGTTGGGTGACCTCATCACGGTGGATTTCGATGATGTATTGGACAGGCTGATTTTCGCGAAAGAAGAGCAGGGTGCGCTGGTCGGCGCCGAGGAAACGAAGAAGGAAGAGGCTGCTCTGGAGCCGGTGTCGGTGCGGACCGCCGGGGCGTCATGCGCGCTGGCTCGCCGCGCCAGCCCCGAGGCACGCCCGTGATAGGAGAGCTGGTCGCCACGGCAGCGCTGTTCTGACCGTGAGTTCTTCTCAGGATTGATTCTGTTACGGCAGCCGCACGTCGTCAACTGAAGGGGCGACCTCTACCTTCGCCTTCTCCCCCGCTCAATGGCAGTCATTCGACCCCCGTCCATCTTCCGGCCTAACCGATCCCTGGCGTTCGGGATTCCCCTGTTCCAGTTCATTGTCGAAGAAAAGCCCAGGGTCACGAGCGCGGTGAGTGTGGCGACCCGCTGACAGGGGGCACCTAACCCCGAACCCCCAAGCCCGAATCCCCAGCCCTTTCTGCGCGGATTCAGGTGCATTTATTCGAGTTCGTCATCGCAGGAAAAGCCCACGGTCAGAAAAACGCTGACCATGGCCCGCACTCTGAATTCAGAATACAGAACCCGAAAGGACATATCGGATGCGATACTTGACAGTGGGGGTAGGCACGGCTACACTCGCCAGCATTCTAGCGCAGCTCGACAACAGGGAATAGAAACAGTCAATTTCTCCCATGCGCCTTGGGCGCGCTTACAGGGAAATCATACAAGCCGGAGGTTAGCAGATATGAGCAGCACGATGCACATGGCACCCAATCTCGCTCCTCGTACTATCCCGCCACTCGCGGCAACTATCAAGCTGAAGGCCATAAACAGTGTGCGGGTGAATTACAATTTGTCGCCGGTAAATAGCGTGCCTCCGGCGCAAATTACCCTCACGCCTGCGGTTCCTAGCATGGGAGCAATGAACTACCTCTCTCTGCAAGGATATTACTCCACCCTGCCAGGACGCGAGTGGATTTGCCTGGGAATTGAGCCAACTGATTCCCTTATGCTCAACTTCGCGACGGTCTCAGGGAAGACTTACCTGCTCGATGTCGGTGTCCACAATACTGGTAATCCAGTTTGGCACTATCAGTTTAAGTTTGGAGGTGCCCCACAAGGCAGCGCCACCTCAACCGTGTCAACCGTAACCGCGGTACAAGGTAACCTTCTCATACCCTTCATCGCTTTTGCTGGGAAAATCATGCTGTTATTATATTTAGGTCCAGGAGGTCAACGCAGTAATTTCCTCAGCGCAGAACTGACTCGGGTAGATTGATTTGGTTGCGCGGGACCGCGGTCTGAGCCTGGAACGTTTTTCATTTACAAGGTTCTTTAAGGCCCTTAAGGATTTTGTTTTCAGCGCTGGTTTGCGGGCATATTCAAAAAAGTCACAACCCCTTCGCATCGTCCTGACCCTGAGATTTTCTCGTACCCGATAGTGTTACCCCGCCCGCATGTTCGAGGTCGCGACGAAACCTTGCCTGGATTAGCCTCTCGCCGTCTGGTTTGGTGTATACTTTCCTAGAGGGAAACCCCAAATGGAAATCCCCGTTAAGCTTCTTCGCCTGGCGCGCCATGTTGCCCGGCGGGCGTATCGCCGCAGGCCAGAATCGACGCGTAGAGGGAACCGCCGCTACCGAGTTCACCTTTTTGCCACGGCATTACTGTTCGGCGCAATCGGCCTCCAAAGTGCGGACGCGCAGTCGCTCGATCCCAATAAGCCGGCCCCGCTGCAATCCGGAGTCAATACCGGCACGGCCGACAATATGATCGGGCCGCAATACTGGTTCTTTTCGGGGGGGCCCGGCAATGTCAAAATCGTCGCCCGCTTTAAATCGATGGGGCTTCTCGGAAATTCTACACAGGCTACGATCACCGTCGTTCTGTACGACGACAAAAAAACCTGGCAGACCAAGGTGGATTTGTCTGCCCAAGCGGCATTCAGCGAAAAGGCAATTCCCGGCAAGTTCGATCACAAACAGAAAGTAATTCTCGAGGTTGTGCCTCCGCCGAACGGTCTGGTACGCAGCGGTGGCGATTATCAGATTGAGGTTACCGGAGCTGTCGAATTCGCTCATCCCGACAATTCGGGTGGCGATCCCATCGTCCGGACCTATGTCGGGGGGCGCGGTTTGTGTAAGTTCCTGCCCGATGGCCGGGTGCTGGCGGCCGACGGTACCGAGGGTCGATGGAAGTTGTTCGACGCCGACACCAAATCCTACTCCGTAACCTTTCCGGGCTTTTCACCTGAATCCCTCAAGCTCGTGCCGGGCCGGGGACTGGTAGATGCTGCTGACGGCAGCACGCTAGTTTACACAGAAACCCGCAAATAGCCGGCAGCGGCGTTGCCGCGGCGACTCGTCCTGACCGCGGGCTTTTCTCCTGCCCGATACCGCTACGGCAACCGAACCTCGTCAACCGTAATGGGGGACTCCGCGAACGTCGCCTTTTCCCCAGCCAGACGGTTGTCATTCACCCACCGCCCTCTTCCGGTTGCTTCCCAGATCCCTTGCGCACGGGATTTCCTGTTCATGTGCGGGAGCCGCCAGAGAAGATGTAGCGCAAGGCCCGCTTTCCGGCCTTGCGGCACTTCCACGGTGATAGAGGTTGGTCGGCGCAGATAGCGGACCGTTTTGGGATCGGTTGGTTGGTACCGCAGCCAGTTGGTGATTCGGATTATCTTGCTTGCGTCGCGGCGAAAACCAGCGCTCATGGAAGAGCCGCAGAGCCTGCCCTGAGCCTGTCGAAGGGGCCGGAGTGCGGCCCTGCGCGACCCGGATCCCTTTGCGCACGGGCTTCCGGTACGGTTTTTCCAGTTCGTCATCGCAGGAAAAGCCCACGTCATGAATGCAGCGGAGTGATCGCAGCTTGCATCTACCCGCGGAGCGATCTACCACCGCCCAAGGCAGCGCCCTGGGTCAATACGAGGTAGCGCAGAATTATCCCGCTCCGAGCGGGATTACCCTGCGGCTCTTCGCTTTCAAATGCAGCAGAATGTCGAAGCGATCCTGTTGTGAACCGGAGAGGAAGGCAAACCGCGCCTACCTTTGATGCGCTACACGCTCTTTCAACGCCACGTCGGGATTGTTCGTCTAGACCTCTGGTATTACGTGTTGCCCCAAGAGTCGCCTAGCAAGTAGGCTCAATTGGATCTGGACACGGCTCGCGATCATGTTATACTCGAGGAGCAGACGGTAAACGATAGACAGGAAGCGGGGCGCTGAATCCCGACTCCGGAGCGCGTTCTCCCTCCGGATGAGTATATGAAAACACAGTATGTTACCTGAAAAAAGGTGGAATTTCGATGACACGCGCAAAAAATCAAGTGTTTGAAAACAGGGAAGTTATACCGATGATGTTCGGGGAGGAGACGCGGACCCAAAAGATGTTAAAAATGAAGAGTCCCCTGGATGAGTCATTGAAAACAAAGGGGCAAAAAAAGTGCTCTGGATGAGTGAATGAAAACAAAGAAGTTACGAGGGTTTTGAGATGAGTTATTGAAAGGAAAGGAGATAGGTGTTGTTTTGTCGAGAAACCCTTGATACTGCCCATCTGCGATGCGGCAGGGCGAGATCCTTCGCAAGGCTCGGGATGACTGCGCTAGCGCCTCGAGGATTCGAAGGCTGTCCTGGTTTTCACCTTTCACCTTGGCGTTTTGCGCTTTAGGCTTTGACGTGTTGTTGCCACTCTGCCAAGGGCAAGATGACAGCAAACCGGTAAGGTCGGAAGCAAGCCTAGCGCGTCCTGTTCTTTAGCTCCGCGGCTTTTTGTTGTCGATGGGGGACGAACCGCGGACCTAAAGAACAAGCCGGTGCTTGGCTCGCTGAACCCTGGCATCGGGCACGTATTTCTAGACACATTCTCGCGTCGGTCTCTATAATGAACGTTTATCCTCACGACGGAGGACGCATGCAAGAACCGCTGGACCTTAAACAGACAATCAACCTTCCCAAGACCTCATTCTCCATGAAAGCCAACTTGCCACAGAACGAGCCCAAGTGGCTCGCTCGGTGGACGAAGGAGAATCTCTACGGGCAAATTCGCGAGTCGCGCAAAGACGCGCCGGTATTCACCCTGCACGACGGGCCGCCGTATGCCAACGGGCGCATCCATCTGGGAACGGCGCTCAACAAAATCTTGAAGGACTTCATCGTGAAGATGAAGACCCTGGAAGGGTTCAATACCCCGTATGTTCCCGGTTGGGACTGCCACGGCTTGCCCATTGAGATCAATGTGGACAAGGAGCTGGGCCCGCGCAAGGCCCAGATGAGCACGGTGGAAGTGCGGCGCGCCTGCCGCAAATTCGCCGAGAAATTCGTAGATATCCAGCGGCAGGACTTTATTCGCCTGGGCGTTTTGGGCGAGTGGGAAAACCCTTACCTGACGATGGGTTTTGAATATGAAGCGAGCATTGCCGAAGCGTTCTTGGCTTTCCTGCGCGGAGGTTATGTCTACCGCGGGCGGAAGGCGGTTTACTGGTGCATTCATTGCAAGACGGCGCTGGCGGAAGCCGAGGTGGAATACGAGAACGATCGCAGCCCGTCGATCTATGTGCGTTATCCGGTGACGTCAGATCCGGCGGCGCTCGATCCGGCGCTGGTTGACCGCAAACTTTGGGTCGTCATCTGGACCACCACGCCCTGGACTTTGCCCGCCAGCATGGCCGTGGCGTTCCATCCGGATTTTGAATATGTGGTGGTGGGCGACGACGACCCGCACGGCGATGCCTACATCATCGAGAGCCGCCGCGTGGGGCCGGTGCTGGAAGCGACGGGTTTGAACGCCCCCAACATCCTCGCGCGCCTCCCCGCCAAGGGGTTGGAGAAAATTCAAGTCCACCATCCTTTTCTTGACCGGGCGATCGTGCCGGTGATGGCGAATTATGTGACCGCCGAGGATGGCACGGGTATTGTGCACACCGCTCCCGGCCACGGGCGCGAGGACAACCAGACCGGGGTTCAGTATGGGATTGATATTTACTGCCCGGTGGATGAGGCGGGGAAAATCTTCGAGGGCCTGCCCGAGTATGTGGGCAAGCGTGTTTTCGATGCGAACCAGCCCATCGTGGAATTGTTGAAGTCGAAAGGGGTGCTGATGGGGCCGGCGGGCTGGCTCGACCACTCTTATCCCCACTGCTGGCGCTGCCACAACCCCATCATCTTCCGCGCGGCGGAGCAGTGGTTCATTAACATGGACCACAAGGAGTTGCGCCAGCGCGCTCTGGATGAAATCAAGAAGACCCGGTGGGTCCCCGCGTGGGGTGAAGAGCGCATTTCCAACATGATCGCCGAGCGCCCGGACTGGTGCATCTCGCGGCAGCGAGTTTGGGGTGTGCCTCTCACCGTGTTTCATTGCGTTGACTGCAAAAAGCCTATTCTGGACGCGAATCTGGCGCAGCACGCTATCGAGCTTTTCCGCAAGGAAGGCGCCGACGCGTGGTATGCGCACACGGAAGCGGAGCTGCTGCCCCCCGGGGCCCACTGTCCGGACTGTGGTGGGAAGAATCTGCGGCGCGAGACCGATATCCTTGATGTCTGGTTTGACTCCGGGTCAAGCCATTATGCGGTCCTGGGGCATCGGCCGGATTTGCCCTGGCCCGCTGATATTTATCTGGAGGCGGGCGACCAATACCGCGGTTGGTTCCACAGTTCGCTGCTGGTGGCCTTGGGAACAAAGGGCTCCGCTCCCTACCGCCAAGTGTTGACGCACGGCTGGGTGCTCGATGCGCAAGGCCGCGCCATGTCGAAGTCAATCGGCAACGTGATTGAGCCGATGGAGGTCATCAAGACTCACGGCGCGGAGGTTCTGCGCCTGTGGGCGGCCTCGGTGGAGTTTGGCGAGGATGTCTCCATTTCGCCGGAGATGCTCACCCGCCTTTCCGAAGCTTATCGCAAGCTGCGCAATACCTTCCGCTATTGCCTGGGCAACCTCTACGATTTCGACCCAGTCAAGGACAGCGTGGAGGCGAGCCAATTCGAGGAGATCGATACCTGGGCGCTGGTGCGCACAGCGGGATTGCTGGAGCGGGTGCAAGCCGCGTACAACGAATATGCATTCCACAAGGTCTATCGCGGCGTGTATGACTTCGCCACGGTGGACTTGAGCAAATTCTATTTCGACATCCTGAAGGATCGCCTTTACACCGCGCCGGCAGGATCCGTCCGGCGGAGAGCGGCGCAAACCACGCTTTACCGCATCGCCGACGCCTTGGTGCGCGTCGTTGCGCCGTTGCTGAGCTTCACCTCGGAGGAAGTATGGACGCACCTTCCCGCCTCTCATCTGCGGGAAAAGAGCGTTCACTTGGCCAAGTATGTTTCCCCTGCGGACCTGCGTGCGGGACTTTCCACCCGACACCTCGAGCGGATGGAAAACTGGCCGCCGCTGATTGCCCTGCGCGAGAAGGTGCTGAAGGCCCTGGACGATGCGCGCGAGGAGAAAATCATTGGCGGGCCGCTGGAAGCTCGCGTGGTCCTGGCGGTCACCGGTGAGCTTCAGCCGCTGGTGGAGGAGTATCGCGCCTTCCTCCCGGGTTTTTTCATCGTGTCGCAAGTCGAAATCGCCCAGCAAGCGGGGGAGGGCGCCCGCGCCACCGGATTGACCGGCGTGAGCGTGAAAATCGAAAAAGCTCTTGGCCAGAAATGCGCCCGCTGTTGGAACTATTCCGAACAGGTCGGAAAGGACGAACGCTATCCCACGGTGTGCGAACGCTGCTCCGCGGCGCTGAAGGAAATTGAGGCGGGGCGATAGCGCCTGCGGAAAAACCCTTCAGGACTGTCATTCTGAGGAGCCGCAGGCGACGAAGAATCTCGCCGTGACTTAGAAATGCAGAGAGCGAGATCCTCCGCGTAGTTTACCCTGAGCGGCAGAGCGAGATTCTTCGCTGCGCTCAGAATCACAGCGAACGCGCTCAGGATGACCGCAGAGAACGTTTTTCAGTAGACTGGATGGATACCGCCCAGTGACTCAACACGGCTAACTATGCCCTCAACCATGACCCCGCGGGTGAAAATTATTTCGCGAGTCTACATGGCCGTGATTGCCGCGGCGGTGTTTGGGGCAGACCAGTGGACCAAGGCCCTGGTGGAAAGCCGCATTCCCGAGCTTGCTGTCGTTCCCATGGTGGGAGGTTTTTTCAACCTGACCAACACCAAAAACTCCGGGGCGGTGTTTGGACTCTTCTCCGATTCGCCGGTCTGGTGGAAGACGCCGCTGCTGATTGTCATTTCCGCGGCGCTGCTGGGTGCGGTGATGATCTTGGTGGTTAGAACCCAAAACCTGCACTGGGCGGCGCGCATCGGACTGTCGCTGATCCTGGGCGGCGCGCTCTCCAATCTCTTCGACCGCATGCGCTGGGGCCAGGTCGAGGATTTCCTCGATTTCTACGTCCGCAGTTATCACTGGGCCACTTTCAATTTGGCGGATAGCGCCATCGTGGTGGGCACGGGATTCATCGTCGTGCAGGTGCTCTTTTCCGATTGACGTTCCCGCCTCAAACTCCGAAAATTGCGGCTCACCCTTCGGGTAGCCTTGCCGGTAGCAGTGAGGAGGGGGTGGGTCGGTTGAGATCCCTCAGCGCTGCCAGCCCTGGACGAAGCTGGCGGGCGACCCACGAATTTTGAACCTTTCAAAGGGCGGGTGGAAGCATGAGCGTACATTGCTGCGATCGAATGGATCACGATCTGAATCAAAAGTGTGATGTGCACAAGACCCGGTCGGACTGCCCTCACGCCATGATCGAGGTCGTCCGAGGGGGATACGGTCTGATCGTCCATGATGGCGGATCGTCTGTTGTCGAAATTGGCTTTTGTCCGTGGTGCGGATCAAAGCTTCCGGAGATGGCCGATCTCTCCGAATTCTCAAACTGACCCACTATCGTTGGGAGTGTGGATGGCGCAGACGCGGCAGTTCGTGGTTCCGGCGGAGTCAACCGGCGATCGTCTGGATCTTTTCCTTGTGGGGCAGATGCCGGACTGGAGTCGTAGCCAGATTCAGCGCCTGATACGCGATGGATTGGTGACGGTCGGCTCGGCTCCGGCGAAGAAATCCGGGGAGGAGATTGAGGCCGGAGCCCACATTAGCGTCAGTGCCGAGCATGGGGAGTCGCGGGCCACCCCGGAAGACTTGCCCCTGGATATCGTTTACGAGGACGCAGACGTGCTGGTGGTAAACAAAGCCGCCGGCATGGTGGTGCACGTCGGCGCCGGAGTGAATTCCGGCACGCTCGTAAACGCCCTCTTGCACCACATTAAGGCGTTGTCAAGCGCGGGCGGCGAGCAGCGGCCGGGGATTGTACATCGGCTGGACAAGATGACTTCCGGCCTGGTGGTGGTGGCCAAGAATGACGCCGCGCACCGCCGCCTAAGTGAACAGTTCAAGTCGCGGGAAGTGCACAAAACTTACGTGGCCCTGGTGCATGGACGCGTGGCCGCCGACACTGGGCAAATCGCCAGGGCGGTGGGCCGCGACCCGCGCCGGCGCACACGCATGAAGGCAGGGGGAATTGCTCCGCGCGAGGCTTTGACGAAGTACCGTGTACTGCGGCGGTTCGCCCATTTCACGCTGGTTGAGGCCATGCCCCAAACCGGGCGCACGCACCAAATCCGCGTACATCTGGCCAGCCTCGGCCATCCCGTGGTGGGCGACACTACGTACGGCGCGCCCGCCAAGGTGCGACTCGGGGGAAGCGAGGAGCCCACGCTAACGCGCACATTTTTGCATGCCGCAAGGTTGGCTTTCGCTCATCCCGTTACCGGGGCGCCGTTGCAGTTTGAAGCGCCGCTGCCGGGCGAACTTACGGCATATCTCGCTCATGTGGAAAGCCACGAGGGCTAACCAGGAAAGGACAGGTATTACACTATGACGGTTCTCGATCGTTTCAAGTTAGACGGCAAGGTTGCGGTTGTTACCGGGTGCAAGCGGGGCATCGGCAAGGCACTGGCCGTGGCCTTGGCCGAAGCCGGGGCCGATATTGTGGGCGTCAGCAAATCGCTCGAAGCGAGCGGCAGCGACGCGGAGAAGGCAGTCGTTCAAGCGGGCCGCAAGTTCTGGTCCTATCAATGCGATTTTAGCCAGCGCCAAGCCGTCCACGAATTCACCGCCCGCATAATGGCGGACTGCCCTGTCATCGATATCCTTGTCGCCAACGCCGGGACGAATCTGCGCAAGCCTGCGGCAGAGTTTCCGGACGAATATTGGGATGAGGTCATGGAAGTGAATCTAAACTCCCAATTTGTCCTCAGCCGCGACTTGGGCAAGCGGATGGTGGAGCGCGGCTCCGGCAAGATTATCTTCACCGCCTCCCTGGCGTCATTCCAGGGTGGAATACTCATTCCCGCTTATGCCGCGAGTAAGGGGGGCGTAGCACAACTCGCCAAAGCGCTGGCCAACGAATGGGCCGGCAAGGGCGTGCAGGTGAATGCCATTGCACCTGGATATATCGCCACAGATTTAACCGCACCCTTGCAGGCCGACCCGGAAAGGAATCCCGCCCTCCTGTCGCGGATTCCCGCTGGTCGCTGGGGCGCGCCGGGGGATTTGCAGGGGGCAGTGGTCTTTCTGGCCTCGGGAGCTTCTGATTACGTGAATGGCACGCTTCTCACCGTGGATGGCGGTTGGATGGCGCGGTAGAAAAATATTGCAATTGACGATTTGATGTTTGAACGAGGGTCGCGATGGCGCATGCCTATGACGAAAATAGGGGCTCTTCAGTACAGCGCCAACGCCAAGAAATATCTTCCCCTCGCTTCTTTGGCGGACAGGGGAAACCGCAAGGCGGAGGGGGCTCCACGTTTTACTGGTCGTGGGGGTTAGGGTATCCAAGAACAGGTTGCAAATTGATTTCCTGGAGCCCGTGAAGTGAACAGTATCAAGGCTTAGTCCTAGGGAGAGGAATTCATCACCGTGTCCAATAGACTCTTACTATTGTTTTTCGCTCTGATTCTTTCCAGCCCCGCCATTTATGCGGCCGGTTTGCCTCTTACTCCTTACCCCAATCAGCTTGAACTCGGCCAGGGAGTATTCCAAGTGGGAAAGACTGTCGGCATCGACGTGATCGGCAACTCAGAAGAGGATCGCTTTGCGGCGTCGCTTCTTTCTGGAGATCTGAGTTCGCTGGACGGGGTGGCTGCCGGCAAGGGGAAGGGCTCATCGCGCATTGTTCTGGCGCGTGCCGATAGTGCTTCCGGGAGACAGATTTTGGAAAAGTCGGGCCTGGAACTTCCTGCCCAGGCCGACGACGAAGGCTACATCCTGGTGGTGACTACCCGCGAAGCTGCCATTGTGAGCAAGACGGCAGCGGGCATTTTCTACGGAGTGCAAACCTTGCGCCAATTGCTCCACCCGGCAAAGGGCGGCGGGGCCGAGTCGCCGGCAGTCAGGATCGTCGATTGGCCGGCCATGCGCTGGCGCGGCGTGAGCCTGGACATCAGCCGCGGTCCCATTCCCACCTTGGCATCCTTCAAGCGCGAGGTGGCGCTGCTGGCCGAATATAAGATCAACATTGTCTCGCCCTTCATAGAGAACACCTTTGCCTACTCCAGTCTGCCGAATGTCGCCGCTCCCGCGGGAGCCATTACTCCGGAAGAAGCGAAGGAACTGGTGAAGTACGCCGCGGCGTATCACGTGGTGGTCATCCCGGAGCAGGAGTCCTTCGGGCACCTGCACCTGGCGCTCCAAAATGAGCGGTTCCAGGATTTGGCGGAGGTACCTTACGGTCAAGTTCTTACGCCCACCGCGCCGGGGTCGTATGCTTTTATTGGCAAGATGTTCGGGGACCTGGGGGCGGTTTTTACTGGCCCCTTCTTCCATATCGGAGCCGATGAAACCCAGGAACTGGGTGAGGGGCGCACCAAGCCGGAAGTAGCGGCAGAGGGCTATGGCAAGGTCTACGTGGACTACCTGCGCAAGATCGACGAGACCTTGAGCCCTTATCATCGCAAGATTTTGTTCTGGGGTGACATGGGCGTTCAGCACCCTGAGCATCTGAAGGACTTGCCGCACGATATGATCGCCGTACCGTGGGACTACAACGCCAGTCCGTCCTTTGTAAAATTAATCAAGCCCTTCCGCGATGTAGGACTGGAAACATGGGTGGCGCCGGGTGTAAGTAACTGGAGCCGCATTTACCCCGACTATAGCACGGCGCTCGCCAACATCCGGCAATTCGTGAACGACGGAAAAGCGCTTGGGGCTACCGGTGTCCTTAATACCACCTGGATGGACGATGGCGAGAGCATGGTGAATTTTACCTGGTACGGCCTGGCCTATGGAGCGGCGCACAGTTGGCAAAAAACCGTAGACGACGAGCAGTTCAACGCCAGTTGGGACTGGACGTTGTATCGCGCCGACGACCATCACTTTGTGGGCCAGGTCAAAAGTCTTTCGGAAATCCATAATCTTCTGCGCCAGGCGATTCATACCGACGGCAACGATTCTTTGACCTGGCATGATGCCATGACTCCGGAAGGGCAAAGCTTCTACCTTCGCATGGAGCCCGCCGCGCATCAGATTCGGCTGACCTCTGAAGACGTGGTCGCCGACCTCCTGGAAAATTCTCACCTCGCCCGCCGCAACGGTGATTTGCTGGACTACACGGAATTCGCCGCGCGGCGTTTCGACTTCCTCGGCCAAAAGGCCATTTACGCAAAGTACATTACTGATCTCTATTCTCAGGCGGAGGGCCACGCCTCTGACCGCGCTGCGGTCCACTCCTCGCTGAGCCGCATTAATGGCTTAATTCAGGACATGGGCCACCAGACAATCTTGTTGCGCGACATGTACCAGAAGCTTTGGCTGGCAGAGAACCAGCCGTATTTCCTCGGCAACATTCTGGCTCGCTACGACCAGGAATGGAGACACTGGGAGGAGGCTTCCAGCCGGATTAGCCGTAGCCGGAGAATCTATGATCAGCGCTTGCTGCCGCCCCTCATCGACCCCGCTGAACCTGCGGGGAAGTGATCTGGGAATTGCGGCGGTACAAAACAAGCCTGTCCAAATTGCGCTCGATCGGGCGGACGGTGATAATATGCCGCGGGGGCTTAAAGCATGGGGAATCAAACGCAGGACTTCGATGTCTGCATTGTGGGTTCGGGCGCCGCGGGTGGCTTCATGGCCAAAGAATTGTGCGAAGGCGGCGCCAGGGTCATCATGCTGGAGGCCGGGAAGGAGGTGCGCCCTTCTGAAATTATTTCCCACAAGTGGCCTTACGAATTGCCCTTCGCCAATCAGCGGGGTGAAAAGCAAGCATACTTCTATCAGGGCGACGTGCGGGGATCCATCCGCTATGAAACGAACGCCAAAGTAGGAGTTGACCGCGTGCGGGTGTTGGGCGGCCGCACGATGCACTGGAACGCCGTCACCTTGCGCTACGCGCCGCAAGATTTCCGCGAGTGGACGCTGGCCGGGGTGGAAGACGATTGGCCGCTCACTTACGAAGAACTCGCGCCCTACTATGAGCGAGTCGAGCAGATTATCGGCGTTTGCGGCCAGGACGATGGGTTGGAAATCCTTCCGGGGGGCAAACACTACCTGCCGACGCTGCCGTGGCGATGCAGCGAGCACATCCTGAAGCGCGCTACGGACGCCTTGAATATTCCTCTCATCCCGGTGCGTAAGGCCGTCCTGACGAAACCCTATGACAACCGCCCGCCTTGCCATTACTGCGGGCACTGTATGGACGGCTGCGACGTTTCCGCGATTTTCACCTCGCCGGGCTGCACGCTGCCCAAAGCCGCCGCCACCGGAAAATTCACCTTGCGGCAGAACGCCCTGGCCCGTGAAATCCTGGTGGACCGCGAAGGGCAGGCGCGCGCAGTTTCCTTTGTCGATACAGCTACCGGACAAACGCAGGAGATCCCTGCGCGCATTGTGGTGGTGTGCTGCGCGACGGTGGAATCCGCACGGCTGCTGTTGAATTCGGTTTCTCCACTGCACCCGGGCGGGTTGGGAAACTCCAGCGGCGTGGTGGGGCATTACCTGCACGGCCATGTCGTTACCGGGATGCGGGCCTACCTGAAGGAACTCGAAGGCACCAAGCCCATTAACCAGGATGGCGCCACCGATCACGTTTATATTCCCCGGTACGATTATCGAGACTCGCATCGCGGGTACTCGGGGGGGTATGGAATTCAGGTGAATTACGATTCCTACATGTTTCCTCACCACGCGCTGCTGATGAAGGGCTACGGTGCAGAGTTCAAACGCCGGGTGCGCACGATGCAGCCGGGCTTTGTTATGTTGGGAGCCTTTGGCAAATCAACCGCCGCGAAGCAGAATTACGTTTCCGTGGACAAGAACCACGTGGATGCGCATGGCATTCCAATTCCGGTGATCCACTTCCAGTTCGTCGAGAATGACGCGCTGCTCTGGCAGGGGATGCGAAAGGGCCTTCAGCAAATTGCTTCCAAACTCTCCGCCGATGTCTTTCTCGACGAGAGCACCGCCCCCGCGGGATTTGCCAGCCACGAGGTGGGGACGATTCGTATGGGGAAAGATTCCAAGACTTCCGCCTTGAATGGCTTTTGCCAATCGCATGAGGTGAAGAACCTGTTTGTGACGGATGGAAGCTGCTTCACCACGTCGAGCGAGAAGAATCCCACGCTGACCATTATGGCGCTCTCCATGCGCACGGCGGAGTACATTATCAAGCAGCGCAGGTTGGGCATCATCTAAAGGAAGGAGTTAGAAGTTAGGAGTCAGAAGCCAGGGGAAAGGCGTCCACATTCTGACTTATGACTCCTCGCTCCACGCTTCCAAATTATGAAACGTCGTGACGTTTTGAAAATCGTTGCCTTGAGCGCTCTTGCGATCCGTTCAAGCGCCAGGGGCGCGACGGGTTCTGCGCCCTCGGATGAACACGCCGCGTGGGCAGCGGGAGATTACAAACTCCAGTTTTTCACTGCTGCGGAAAACGATCTGCTGGACCAGGTGATGGAGATGATTATTCCCGCCGACCGCCAATCCGGCGGCGCCCATGCCGCGAAGGTGAGCCTGTTCGCCGACCTCATGGTCTCCACGGGGAGCGCTGCGGGGAGAATCGCGTGGCGCAAAGGGTTGCAACTGCTGAAGGAAGAGGCCGCAAGATCTTCCGTCGCCGGCGCCCTGGCGCGCGCGGCAGCCCGTGAGGCGAATCCGCAGTCTGACCTCGAACGGTTTTTCGTTACCCTGAAGCGGATGACCGTGAATGGGTACTACTCCTCCGCGATTGGCATCCATCAGGACTTGGAGTACCAAGGCAATACGTACGTTGCCGAATTCCCGGAATGCATCATTAGCGAGGGAGCAAACAGTGACTTACTCGGGGGGAAAGTGAGGAGGGACAAGTGACAAGCATGCGGGCTGATCCGACTGGATTGAAGGGAATCGGTAATCGCGCACAATTTATGCGAATGAAAAACGTAACCCTCAGTGCTGATGCAGATCTGATCGAGAAGGGGCGGCACATTGCGCGCTCTCAAGGCGAGACGCTCAATGCAGCTTTTCGCAAGTGGCTATTGCAATATACGGCGAGAGGGGGGAGCGGGCGTGAAGTTGATTCCCTGATGAAACGATTGCATTACGTCAAGGCGGGCCACCACTTCACCAGGGACGAAATGAACGAACGGAACGAGCATTCGAGCTGAAACACTGAGGAGACAAGCGATGACCCAAGGAGGCGAGGCAGTTCGGGCAGGGGAGCTGCAACAAAACGTTGAGGAGGCCGTCCAAAGTACTCCGGTGATGGATATTCACACGCACCTTTACCCCTCCAGCTTCGGGAGCCTATGTTATTGGGGGATCGACGAGCTGGTGAATTACCATTATCTGGTGGCGGAATTGTTTCGGTCATCGCCGGTGACCCCGCAGCAGTTCTGGGCGCTGACCAAATCGCAGCAGGCCGACTTGATTTGGGACGCTCTCTTCGTCAAGAACACTCCGCTTTCCGAGGCGACCGCCGGCGTAGTAGCGGTCATGGTCAAGTTGGGGCTTGATCCCACTCAGCCGGATTTGAAACAGGCGCGCGAGTATTTTGCCTCGGTTACCGTTGAACAGTACATAGACCGTGTTCTGGAACTCGCCCATGTTTCCGAACTGGTGATGACGAATGATCCCTTCAACCCCGTGGAGAGGGCGATGTGGGAGCGCAATATCCCTTGCCCGGAGCGCTTCCATCGCGCCTTGCGGATGGACCCGATCCTCAATGACTGGGAAACCGCGCATGCAGTAATGGCGGCGGCAGGATACAAAACCAGCGCGGATTTGACGCCGCGGACCGTGAGCGAGGCGCGCCGTTTCCTGGACCAGTGGATTGCCCGCATGCGCCCTGTTTACCTCGCGGTTTCGCTGCCCTACACTTTTACTTATCCGGATGATTCTACTCGTACTCGGTTGATCCGCGAGATTGTGCTTCCGACTTGCCTTCAACACGATGTTCCTTTCACTCTGATGATCGGCGTTTCTCGGCAAGTGAATCCTGCCCTAAGGGATGCCGGTGATAGCGTGGGATACGCCGACGCGGGCTCGGTGGAGCGAATCTGCGTTGAGAACCCGGATGTGCGTTTCCTGGTCACGATGCTGTCGCGAGAGAACCAGCATGAGCTGTGCGTTGCCGCGCGGAAGTTCAGCAACCTGATGCCTTTTGGATGCTGGTGGTTCCTCAACAACCCCTCGATTGTGGAGGAAGTCACGGCGGAACGTCTGGAACTGCTCGGCGCCACGGTGATTCCGCAGCACTCTGACGCGCGGATTCTGGACCAATTAATCTACAAATGGGCGCATTCCCGCCGCACGATTTCCGGCGCGCTGTACAAGTCCTATTCCCGGTTGGTTGCCGATGGTTATCCGCTCACCCGGAAGCAAATCGACCGCGATGTGGCGCGGATGTTCTCCGGCAATTTCCGCAGATGGGTGGGGCTCGCCGAAGGGGAGAACGATCATTAGCGGCAGATGAAACCTACGGATCGGGACAATGAAAAGTAGGGGCGGTTTCCGGACCGCCCCCCCCACCAAATTTGAGCCGGGTAAGGTTTATATTGAACTTAGCTCCAAACAACCAAACTCCTTTCTGGAGCGTATAATGCGCGACGAGCATATCAACCGGCGGAGATTCTTACAGACAACAGGAGCAGGCGCGCTGCTTGCCGGGTCCGCCGCCAATTCCAAATTACCCGCGGGGCAAGCCCCAGAGACCGAATGCTGTTCGCGGCCCCCGCGAGAAATGGTCGAATCTATGGGAGATCCTGCCCTCGTCAGACTTATAACTTTAGATCCCGCCCACTTCCACGCAGCCCTGGTGCAAAAGCAGATGTTGCCTGGAATTGCCAAGCGCGTTTCCATTTACGCTCCGCTCGGCCCGGATTTGCTGGCGCACTTGAAGCTCCTCGAGCAATTCAACAGCCGGCCTGACAACCCCACGAGCTGGGAACTTGATATTCACTGTAGCCCGCGGTCACTGGAAGAGATGATCGCAGCGCGGCCGGGCAATGTAGTGGTGCTGGCGGGCCGCAATCGCATTAAAATCGGCAAGATCGAAGCTTCTCTCGAGGCAGGGTTGAATGTATTGTCGGACAAGCCCTGGATTATCCGCGCCGAAGACTTTACGGCGCTGGAGGCGGCTCTCTCCTTGGCCGACAAAAAGGGATTGGTGGCCTACGATATCATGACCGAACGTCACGAAATCACCAGCCTCCTGCAGCGTGAACTGGTGAATGACCCGGCCGTTTTTGGCAGCGTCATTCCGGCTGACCAGGACCATCCGGCCGTTTTCATGGAGAGCACCCACTTTATTCTTAAGACTGTCGCTGGCGCCCCCAACCCGCGTCCCCCGTTTTTCTTTGACATTCTAGACCAAGGGGAAGGACTCACCGATGTGGGCACACACTTGGTGGACTTGGTCCAGTGGACGCTCTTTCCCGATCAAGCCCTCAATTATCGCGAGGATATCCAAGTTCAGGGCGGCAAGCACTGGGCGACCCCCATCACCGCAGCGCAATTTCGGCAGATCACCGGCGCGGCGACTTTTCCCTCCGAGCTTGCCCCGTATGTTCATGGCGAGCAATTCGATTACGACTGCAACAATCAGGTGGATTACAAAATTCGGGGAGCCCAAGTGCGGCTGAAAGTGCTTTGGAATTGGGAGTCGCCGGCCGGTGTGGATTTTCATCACGCCATTTACCGGGGAACCCGCTCGAGCGTTGAGGTGCGCCAGACGGTGCAGGAGAAGTACCTGCCGGAATTGTTCGTGGCGCCGAACGGGGCAGAACGCCACGCCACCATTGAGACAGCCGTGTGCGCCCGGATTGAGCGTCTCCAGGCGACTTATCCGGGAATTGCCTGTGAAACTGCCGGGGACGAAGTTCACATTGTAATTCCGGATCGTTACCGGGTGGGCCACGAGGCGCACTTTGGCCAAGTGCTGGAGGAGTTTTTGAAGTATCTGAAATCACCTAAATCAATGCCCTCGTGGGAGCGGCCCAACATGGTGGCGAAATATTTCGTTACCACCACGGGCGTGCAAATGAGCCATTCCAGTTAGCAAAGTACCCACCAATCCTCCCCGCGATTTATCTCACCGCAGAGGCGCTGAGACGTGGAACAAAGAAGATGTCAAGTTTCAGATCTTAGGTGCCAGTCAGCGCCTAACACCTGACACCTGTTTTTCTCTGCGCCTCTGCACCTCTGTGGTGAGGAGGATCTCAGTGTTAATGATTTCATTGTTTGTATTGTTTGCAAACCCGAACCGAGGTATAGTTGTGTACGGCCTGAAGACGAAGCTGGCTATTGCAGCTTACGTACCAACCGCGCAAACTCGAGTCCACAAAGTTTACGATGTGAGCCTCACTCCTTGGATGCTCCACGTGCGGACCGGCCAAAGTGGTTTCCTTTCCTGAGGGCAGGGGCAAGGCGAAAGTGAAATAGATACTACGGCCATTCTCCGCTTGATGGCTTCCCAGGGTGGAGATTCAGGTGAAAGGCTCACGTATGATCCCCATGTCCGCTCCTTCTCTAGACGCAGCAGAGGCCTTTCCGCCTCTCGGCAAGAAAATCAAGACGCTACTGGTATGGCCCAAGATTCCCAATTCTTTCTGGGCATTCAACGGGATGTTGGAATTGCTCCCCGAAAAAGTAGTAATGCCACCGCTGGGGCTGGTCACGGTCGCGGCGCTCTGTCCTCCCGAATGGACCCTGCGCCTGGTCGATGAGGCAGTGGAGGATCTGACGGACGACGACCTCCGCTGGGCCGACCTCGTCATGGTGGGAGGAATGGAAGTTCAGAAAGCGGGGATGCAGGAGATTTTGGCCGGTTTTCAAGAGCGGCAGATTCTGATCAAGGATTTGACGCGCGGCCTGATTGACTTTCCCGCCATCCTCGGTGGCAAGGAAGTGTTTCTGTGCTGGGAATCCGACGAGGACGACATCGAATTCTGGCACGACCTCGAGGCAGGGTACGGCGGTCGCGAGAAGCTGGAGTAAACCTCAAATCCGAAATCTGAACCCCCGAAATCCGAAAGGAGCCCGAATTCCGAATTGAAGATTTGAAAAAGTGAGGGTGAATTCTCGCGCGAACCCTCTGATTCGGCATTCGGATTTCGGAATAGAGGTCGCTCACTTCGCCGGGGCTGCCGCTCCAACAGCCTCGGCGGCCAGGGCGGTGATTTTCGCCCAGGATTTTTCGGCCACAAGTTTGCGCTCCGCCATC
>Ga0182030_10007200_pt1 | contig 23289 bp, 11 predicted proteins | sample 812S3MmetaG_FD_121299 | JGI IMG/M metagenome (GOLD analysis project Ga0182030, IMG submission 121299) | Permafrost microbial communities from Stordalen Mire, Sweden - 812S3M metaG (Illumina Assembly) | ecosystem: Environmental > Terrestrial > Soil > Wetlands > Permafrost | place: Sweden...
CGATAGGCTTAGGCGCTTGATTCTTCAAGGGGCAAGCGGGACGAGGGCGTCCCGCGCGGACCAGGGGGTCCGCCCTACAATTTATGCCGAATTCCCATCGATGGGAAAACTATGCGGCATTAACCGTCAGGGACCGTCAGAGCGGTTTCGGTCGCCAATCCCCAAAACGGTTAAACCCTTGGCCGGTGAGCGCCGGCGCCCAGAGTTTGGCGACGGTGCTAAAATGCGCTACAAGTTGTCATGTCTCGGTTGGGCGCAGTTGCGTGTGCGGTTTTGTGGGTGGCGCTGGATCTCCACGCGGTGGCCCCGCGGGCGCTGCCTGACGGGTATACCCGCCGCGTCTGGCAGACGCAAGACGGGCTGCCGGAGAATACCGTTCAGGCGTTTGCGCAGACGCCGGACAACTATCTTTGGATTGGCACCAGCGGCGGGCTGGTGCGCTTCGACGGCGCGGGATTCGTAGTCTACAACCGCGATAACACTCCGGCGATTCGCGATGACAGCATTTTCTGTCTGACCACGGGGCGCGACGGCAGTCTGTGGGCCGGCACCGACGGCGCTGGTCTGCTGCGGTACCACAACGGAGTGTTCCGCTCGTACCGGGCGGCAGAGGGGTTGACCAACGAATTCGTGCGCGCGGTTTTCGAGAGCCACGACGGCGTCCTGTGGGCCGGTACGGATGACGGGCTCTTCCGCCTGGAGGGGGAGCGAATGGTCCGCGTCGACGGCAAGGGGACGGTTCCCGCGCTGGCGGTGCACGCGATTCGCGAGGACCGCGCGGGCAACTTGTGGGTGGGCGGTTCCACCGTGCTTTCGATACGCGGCGGCGATTGCCGGGAGTACCATCTCGAAGGGTATGACAGCGCCACCCGTGTCAAGTCCATTTTGGAGACGGCCGACGGCGCCATCTGGGTAGGCACGGTTTCAGGCCTGCAGCGGATGACGCGCGCATCCCGTGACAGCGGGAGGTTCGAAAAGGTCGCGGAGATCGCGAGCACGGTCCGCGCGCTGCAGGAAGACCGCGCCGGCGTGCTGTGGATCGGCACCATCGGCGATGGGCTGCTGAGCTATTCGGAGGGTCGCTTTGCCCACGTAACCGCGCCCGACAATCCGCCGAGCAGTACGGTTCTGGCGATCTTCGACGACAGCGAACAGAATGTCTGGGCCGGCATGCAGACCGGCCTGCTCCGCCTCAGCCGGGCCGCCATGAGCACATTCCCCCTGCCCGACGCGGCCAACGCCGACTTTGGAACGGTGTACGCGGATACGGACGGCTCCCTGTGGGTGGCCGGCACGCATCTGTATCGCATCAACGCCGCACGCGACCACTCCGAATTGGTTCCGCCTCCCGCGCCGGGAATCCGCGTGCGCAGCGTGTTTCGCGACAGTACCGGCGCGCTGTGGATCGGCACCGAAGGCGACGGCGTCTTCCGCACCGGGAAAGGCCGGCAGGTACAGTACACCAAGCGCACCGGATTGGTGAACGATTTCGTGCGCGCGTTTTTGGAAAGCCGCGACGGCAGCATGTGGATCGGCACCGATGAGGGCCTCACGCGCTGGCACGGCGGCGTGCTCACCAACTACAGGGAGCCACAGGGCCTGGCATATTTCAGCGTTCGCACGCTGGCGGAGGACCGGTCGGGCGACGTCTGGATTGGCACCGAACGCGGCGTGAGTCACTGGCGCAACGGCGCCTTCGTGCAGGACATGGTGACGGTCCGGTTGCGGCTGGAGAAGATCTGGGCGATCCATGAGGACGCCGATGGCGGCCTGTGGTTCGGCACCCGCGGGGCCGGTTTGTTCCGCTGGCGCGATGGCAAATTGACGGAGTTAGACGCGGTTGAGGGATTGGCTACGACCAGCATTTACCAGATTCTGGAGGACCAGCGCGGCACGCTGTGGATGAGCGGGCCGAACGCCATCCTGGCAGTCTCGCGAAGAGACCTGGACCGCGAGGCGGACCATCCGGGGTTTCATCCCGCGGTGACGCTCTATGGATTGTCGGACGGCGTGGAGGCGACGCAGATCTACGGCGGCGTGGCGCCGGCGGGCTGCTTGACGGCAAGCGGCGAGGTCTGGTTTCCCAGCAATCGCGGGCCGGTTCGCATGATGCCTGTGGAAACGCGGCTGGAAAGTCTGCCGAAGGTGAGGATCGAGCAGGTGCTGTTGGATGGGCGGCCGGCGCCCGTAACCGGAAGTGTGATCGCGCCTCCGGGCGAGGGGAAACTGCAGGTGGTTTATGCCGCCATCCGGCTGCGCTCGCAAGAGCGGCTCCGTTTTCGCTACATTCTGGAAGGCTACGACCACGAGTGGACCGAGGCGCTGCGGCGGCGCGAGGCGTTTTACAATCTGCCGCCGGGCCGCTACCGGTTCCGCGTGCAGGCTTTCGAAATGAACATGCCCGAGAGCGTGAGCGAAGCGGCGCTGGATATCGTGTGGCGCCCGCACTTCTATAGCACGTTGTGGTTCCTGGCGGCCTGCGCGGGGTTGGTGCTGGCGGGCGTGCTGGCGGCTTACCGGATCCGGCTGCGGCAGGTGCACGCGCGGTTCCGCGCCGTGCTGGAGGAGCGCAACCGGGTGGCGCGCGAGATGCACGATACGGTGATCCAGGGTTGCGCCAGCGTTTCCGCGCTGCTGGAAGCGGTGGTATCCATCGGGACGGAAGAATCCGGGCCGAAGCGCGAGTTGCTGGATTGCGCACGGACGCAAGTGCGGGTTACGGTGGACGAGGCGCGCAGGGCGGTGTGGAACCTGCGGCAGAGCGGGGCGGCGTCACCGGAGATAGGGCCGCTGCTGGATCAGATGGCGCAGCAGGCGTCCCATGCGTCGCGGGTGCCGGTGCGGTTTGAGGCGTCCGGAAAGCCGGTGCTTCTCGATCCGGCGGTGGAACACGATATCCTGATGGTGGCGCGGGAGGCCGTGTATAATGCGGTCCAACACGCGGGACCGACCGAAGTGCGCATCCAGGTTCACTTCGAAGACGACAGGATCCGGTTGCGCGTGCTGGACGACGGCTGCGGCTTCAACCCCGAAAAGGCGTTGCTGGCGGCGGGGGAGCACTTCGGGCTGGTGGGGATGCGCGAACGGACCGAGCGGATAGGCGGGCGCTTCGACATACACAGCTCGCCGGGAACCGGGACCGAGCTGTTGGTGGAAGTGCCGGTGAGGTCGGCGGCAGCCGAGAAACTGGGGATCGAATTGGAACCATGAGTACGACGGGCAAGTTTAACGTTCTAGTGGTGGAAGACCATCCCATCATGCGGCTGGGAATTGCCGCCATCATCAATGCCCAGCCGGACATGCGGGTTTCGAGCCAGGCCGAATCGGGAATGGAGGCGGTGAATATGTTCCGCAAACACCGCCCGGATGTGACTTTGATGGATCTGCGGTTGCCGGGCATGAGCGGGCTGGACGCGCTGCGGACGATCCGCCGCGACGACCCTGCGGCGCGCTGCGTGGTGTTGACCACCTACGAAGGGGACGAGGACATCCATCAGGCACTGGACGCGGGCGCGGCGGGATACCTGATCAAGGCCATGTCGCACGAGACGCTGGTGGACGCGTTACGCAAAGTCCACGCGGGGACGCGATTCCTGCCGGCGCCGGTGGCGCGGAGCCTGGCACTGAGAACGCCGAATTCCGACCTGAGCCCGCGGGAACGGGAAGTGCTGACCCTGATGGTGCACGGCAAGAGCAACAAGGACATCGGCGGCTCGCTGGGGATCACCGAAGCGACGGTGAAGTGCCACGTCAGCGTGATCCTGGAGCGCTTGGGCGTGACCGACCGCACCCAAGCCGTGATCGCGGCGCTGCAGCGCGGGCTGGAGCATCTGTAGCGGGCCAGACGAACCGGCCTCACTTTGCGGATACGCCAGGTCTTGTGGGAACGAACATATGGATGCGCGAGCCAATATAGGCTCGAATCCGGCGGTCTGTCTTTTCGAACAGATCGGCCCCCAGCGCTTCGCGGATATCGTCGATGGCCAGTAGAACGGCTTCGTCGGAGTCGTGGTCCAGTTGCTGGAGCCCGGGCGTCGGACTGGTGGATCCCGCCGCCATCTCGGCCCGGGCTTGCGCGGAGATGAGGGCGCCATAGCGCTCGGTTTCCGCGTGGCATTCGAGCGCGATGGACCGGAACGTCTTGAGCTTCTTGCCCGAGAGCCCTACAGCCTCCCGGTAGCGATCGCTCACGTGTTGGAAGGAGTCGCGTTTCGCAATTTGCTCCCACATTGCAACTTGCCCAAATAATATGCGATAGACCAGCACCTTCGGCAACTCATCCGGGCTGGGGGACACCTCGCGCACATCTGTCCGTGGCGAGACTTGCCGCCGCACGGGCTGCGCGAAAAGGGGAGCAGAAAGGAACGGGATGGAAAGCAGCAGCAGGAATGTGGTGAACCACCCCTTGGTCACTTCCATACCACAATGATACTTCCGTTTTTCCAGCCTGCTGGTCCAACCTAAGTTGGATTGCGAAACAGGGAGCGGCTGTTAGACTTGCTAGCGGTTGCCTACATGATCTTCAGATCCGGATCCCGTTTCTTGACTGGTTTGGCTGTCGCGCTGGCGGCGGCCCACAGCGCCATAGTTGTCGACGCGAGCAAAGCGGCGGCGCCCCCGCAAGCGTTGGCGTTTGCCGCGGGCGGGCGCTCTCCGGACGGGCATTCGATCGAGATCAACAGCCGCTATCTGCTGCTCGATGGCAAGCCGTGGTTTCCGGTAATGGGCGAGTTTCAGTACTCGCGCTATCCGGCCGAAAACTGGGAGCCGGAAATCCTCAAGATGAAGGCCGGCGGAGTCGGCATCGTCTCGACCTATGTTTTTTGGATCCATCACGAGGAAATCGAAGGTCAGTTCGATTGGTCCGGCCGGCGCGACTTGCGCCATTTCGTGGAGCTGGCCGGCAAGCACGGCATGTACGTGTGGGTGCGGGTGGGGCCATGGGACCACGGCGAGGTGCGCAACGGGGGCCTGCCGGACTGGCTTCTGCAGAAGACCAAGACCCGCCAGAACGATGCGGCATACCTGCGATACGTCGAGCGCTTCTACGGTCAGATCGGGAAGCAGTTGCAGGGGCTCTACTGGAAGGACGGCGGCCCGATCGTCGGCGTACAAATCGAGAATGAATACCACGCGCGCGGCGCCGGCAAGGGCGAGGAACACATTCTCACCCTGCGGCAGATGGCGCGCGATGCGGGAATGGATGCGCCCTTTTATTCGGTGACGGGATGGGACGACGCCGCGGTGCCTTCACGCGACGTGATCCCGGTGTTCGGCGGATACCCCGACGGGTTCTGGTACCGGCCGCTGACTCCGTTACCTCCCAGCCCGATGTATTTCTTTTCCGCGATCCGCATGGATGAAAACGTCAACGACGAGCTCTGCTCCAAGCGGCCGGAGATCGACGCCCGGTTAGCCCCGTACCCGTTTTTCACGGCGGAAATGGCGGGAGGCATGGAACTGGCGTATCACCGGCGTCCGCTGATGACCGCCGATGACATCGCCGCGCTGGACATCGTAAAGCTGGGTTCCGGTGTGACCCTCTACGGGTATTACATGTTCCACGGCGGGACCAATCCCGACGGCAAAACGACTACTCTGCAGGAGTCTCAGGCCACTGAATATCCCCAGGACCTGCCGGTGAAGGCCTACGATTTTCAGGCCCCGCTGGGCGAATTCGGACAGATGCACCCTTCGTTCCGCGATCTGAAGAGCATCCACCTGTTTCTGCGCGATTTCGGAGCTTCCCTGGCGCCCATGACGGCCTATTTCCCGGCCCAAATGCCCAAGGGGAAACAGGATACCGAAACGCCGCGGCTGGCGGTGCGATCCGACTCCCGAAGCGGCTTCCTCTTCCTGAACGACTATCAGAAGGATCATCCGCTGCCGGACCAAAAGGGCGTGCAAGTGCAGTTGAAGCTGGCTTCGGGCCCAGTTACGATCCCGCGGAAGCCGGTGGACATCCCCAGCGGAACGTACACTTTCTGGCCGGTGAATCTGCCGGTGGGAGGGGTGGTGCTGGAGTACGCCACCGCTCAGCCATTGTGCCGCATCGCGGATCCCGACACGTACTTGTTCTTCGCCTGGCCGGGGATCGCGCCGGAGTTCGTCTTCCAGGCGAGTGGCGAGGCGTCGATTGAGGCGCCGCAGGCGCACGTGACGCGCGCCGAGGGGCGAGTGGCCATCGGCGGCATCGCTCCCGGGCTGGCAGCATCGATCGAGATCCGCGCCAAGGATGGTTACCGCACGCAAATCCTGGTACTCTCGCGGGAGCAGGCGCGGAACATCTGGAAGGCTCCTCTGGGCGGACGGGAACGGCTGGTGTACTCGCCGTCGGACGTATATTTCGATGGCGACCAGATCCACCTCAGTTCTACCGATACGGCCAAACTGAGTTTTGCGGTGTTCCCCGGTCTGGACCGCGAAGCCGCCGGATTCCACCCCTCGGGGACGGAAGGAATTTTCAAGAGTTATGCCGCCGCGGTGGAGCCGATCCATGTCGAGGCCGAGGTCCGCCAGGTGCAGGAGGCCGCCACAGCGGCGCCGGTACGAATGGGCCAGGAAGTGGCCATGGCGCCGGAGGAGCGGGCATTCGCAGGGGCGGCGCGCTGGTCTATTCGAGTTCCGGATGTAAAATCGGCGGCGGTAGGTGAAGTGCTGCTGCGCATCGCCTACCAGGGCGATGTGGCCCGGATCTATGCGGGCGGGCGGCTCATTACCGACGACTTTTACCACGGTGCGCCGTGGGAAATCGGGCTGCGCGGCATTCCCGCGGCGGAACTGAAACAGGGGCTGGAACTGAAGATCCTGCCTTTACGGGCCGATGCGCCCATTTATCTGGCCAGCGAAGCGAAACCGGCTATTCCGGCCGGCGGGCAAGTGGCCCAGGTGACGGATGTGCTCGTCGTGCCGGAATACCGGGCAGTCGCCGATCTTCGGCATTGAGGCGCTATCCTACTTTAGGCGGATTTCATTCTTGCCGCCTGGCACTAGAATTCTGTAAGCCATTTTCTATGTCGAAAGGGGGCATATGAGGAGAGCCTTGGTGGATTACGCTGGAATTTGCGGGACGGTGTCCAGGTGGACCCGGCTCATGTCTTTAACGATTCTACTGACCGCGTCCCTGGTTGCTCAGAGCGATCGCGGGACCATTACCGGTTCGGTCACCGATCCTTCGTCCGCCGCAGTCGCGGGGGCAAAGGTGGAAGCCCGAAATGTGGACAATGGCAGCATCTATGATGCCTCGACCACGAACACTGGCAGTTTCACCATTACGTCGGTGCCGAGCGGCAAATACGAGGTAACCTTTTCGGCTACCGGTTTCAAGAAGGTTGTCCAAGCCGGAGTTCAGGTGCTTCTCGATCAGACAGTCCGAGTGGACGCCGCGCTCCAAATCGGCCAAGCGTCGGAAACGGTCACCGTAACGGGGACGGCTGAGCTGCTCAAGACTGACAATGCCGAGATCAGCATGAATGTCAACGGCGACAAGGTCAACGACCTTCCGATCAACTTCGGCGGCGGCGGATCGGTTACCGGCGGCATCCGGAACTGGCTGAGCTTTACCTATCTCGCCCCGGGCGTGGCCGGGACATCGGCCAACTCCGAGGTGAACGGCCTGCCGGGCAGCAATTTCAAAGTCTACCTGGAAGGTCAGGATTCCACCAGCAACAACGACGCCGCCTGGACCAGCACACAATTAGGGGCATCCGTGGAAGCCATCACCGAGTTTGCCGTGCAGTCTTCGAATTTTTCGGCGGAATTCGGGCAGGTGATGGGCGGGGTATACAACTTCACCACCAAGAGCGGCACCAATGCGCTTCATGGCTCTGCGTACGAAGAGTGGGTCAACGAAGTTCTCGACGCCAGGGTGCCCTTCAATCATTTGAAAAACAGGGACAGGAAGAACGACTACGGCTTCAGCGTGGGCGGCCCGGTCTGGATTCCCAAAATCTACAACGGCAAGAATCACACCTTCTTCTTTTTCAATCTGGAGAGGTACGGCACCACCCAGACATCTTTGGCCCAGAACGGAACGCTTCCTACCGCGGCCAATCGCCAAGGCGATTTCAGTTGCCAACTCTATGTTACTTCGACCAATTGCACCGGCCCGATGGTGACTCTTACCGATCCGACGAGCGGATACCAATATCTGTCGGGTCAGATCTTCGATCCCGCCAGCACGTATACCGACACGAACGGCCGTGTGGTTCGCACGGCGTTCCCCAACAATATCATCCCCCAGAGCCGCCTGGACCCGGTGGCACTGAAGATCCAGGCATTGATACCGGCCGCCGTCGGCAACCAGACCACCAACAACTGGGCTCCCGCCATTGCCAATTTTCAGAATCAGCAAATCCCCAGCTTCAAAATCGATCAGGATTTTGGGCCCAACACAAAAGCGAATTTCTACTGGTCGGAGCAAACGAACGGCCAAGTCGCCTATCCGGATGGATTGCCCATACCCCTGACGTCTTCACGGCCGAAGGTGGTGGGAGGCCAGCAGGAACGGTTCAACGTCGACCGCACCATTTCGGCGGACATGCTGGCGCACTTCGGCCTGGGATTTTACCGCTTCCACAATCCCGACAGTTCGCCGGAATCCGTCCTGGATTACCCTGTCATAAGCAGTCTGGGGCTCGTCGGCACCGCGACTGGCGTGGGTTTCCCGGCTATTTCCGGCCTGGGCGGCAACATCAACGGCATCGGTCCCAGCACGGCCGATCACCAGACCACCGATATGGGGTCGGCGACCGCAAGTTGGGACTGGATTCATGGCAAACACACCTTCAAGGCCGGTGCTGAAGTCAAGCAGGATGTCTACAGCGACGAAAACCTTCAGGGCGCCCAGGGAGTGTATGCGTTCAGCGGCGCTCAAACCGCCATTCCGTTCCTGGGCACCCAGAGCCTCGGCAGCGGATCGGCCAGCGGGTCGATCGGAAACGGGTATGCCAGCTTCCTGCTCGGCGCCGTGTCATCCACCACCGTCAACCCGCCGAAGGACACGCAGCTCCGCAGAATTACCGAAGCCTTGTATTTCCAGGATACTTTTAAGCTGACATCAAAACTGACCCTGGAGATGGGGGCGCGCTGGGATCGTGTGCCCCTGGGCAAGGAGCTGTGGGACAGACAGTCCGAGGTCGGCCTGAATACCCCGAACCCCAACGCCGGCAACCTGCCGGGCGGCTTCTTATTCGCAGGCTACGGCCCGGGGCGCTGCAATTGCGAATTCTCGAAAACCTATAATTTTGCGATCGGGCCGCGGCTCTCCCTGGCATACCAGATCGACCGGAACACCGTCCTTCGCGCCGGCTGGGGCGTAAGCTACAGCGCGGGCGACAGTTGGGCCTACCTGAACGGCGGATATTCACTGAACGGACTAGGATACAATTCGGTTCAGCAGTCCGCTGCCAGCTTCGGCCTGGTTTCGTCGCAGTTCTCGAACGGTATCGTCTACAACCCTTCTGCGCTGAGCACGTTAAATCTGAGTCCGGGCGTGAATACCGTGGCCGGCCAGTTGAATAACTTCTCGAGCGTGTGGGGCGGATTGTATAACGATCCCAACGCCGGGCGTCCGGCCCGCATCAACCAGTGGAACGTCGCGCTCCAGCGGCAGTTGACGAAAGACATGTCGATTGAAGCCGCATACGTCGGCAACCGGGGCGTCTGGGAGCCGTCGAACGGCCTCGTCAACTTGAATGCCATCACGCCGGCCAGGCTCAAGGCCCTGGGCATCGATCTGACCAACGCGGCTACCAGAACGCTTATGACGTCGCAAATCGGCTCGGCTACAGCCAAGGCGGCGGGTTATTCGATCCCGTATGCGGGTTTCCCGACGACCGCAACCGTGGCGCAGGCCCTGCGGCCTTTCCCCGAGTACAATAGCGGTCTGCCGGCGGAATTCGTCAATCAGGGCGATAGCTATTACGATTCGCTCCAGGTGAAATTCATCAGGCGTCTCTCGCACGGACTGGATGTCAGCGCCGCTTATACCTTCTCAAAGACGGAGAATATCGGCGGCTATATCAACGCCGACCCATACAACCGCGCCATCCAGAAAGGGCTCGATGCGAATGACTATCCGCACATTTTTGTGACGGCGATCACCTACATCACGCCTCAAGCGACTGAAAATAAACTGATCCGTACCTTAACGGGCGGCTGGACGTGGGGCGCGGTGCTGCGTTATTCGAGCGGAAGCCTGATCGCGGCGCCGCAATCGCAGCTCAGCAAATGGAGCACCTATACGTTCGAATCGGGCACGCCACAGATCCGCGTTCCCGGAGCGCCCCTGTTCCTGATAAACCCCGACTGCCGCTGCATCGATCCCAACAACATCAACCAGCGGGTCCTCAACCCCGCGGCATGGCAGGATGTGCCCGCGGGAACAATCAGCCCCGGCTCCGGGTACTACAACGATTACCGGGGACCGCACCAAGTAAGTGAGAACATGAATTTCGGACGTACGTTCCGGATTCGGGAAAGGGTCTCGCTGAATGTGCGCGCTGAATTCTTCAACGTCTTCAACCGCGTGACTCTCGGTACGCCCAATTCGAGCAATCCGACGGCGACAACCAGCGTAAACAACGCGACGGGCGCTATCAACGGGTTTGGCTACTACAATGTCGGCAGCACGAGCAGTCTCGGCGGCCAGCGCAACGGCCAGCTCGTGGCGCGCATCCTGTTCTAAAAGGGGCAGCACAAGTGAAGTGCAGCAAAAGGTCCGGTATAGCGCCGGACCTTTTGCCGTTTATGATAGGCTGGCGGAAAATGCGCTTCGTCGCCCTGTCAGCCTTCGGCCTGATTCCCGCCATGTTCGCGGCCGGCCCCGCCGATTACGCGTACGCCGACACCTGCCGCCCCTGCCACGCGGCCAACTTCACCCTGCAATCCAAAACTGCGCACGCCCGGGCACTGGCGCGATCTTCCCCGGCCCAGCGCGGCGATTGGGCCTTCGGCGCGGGTCTTCATGCCATCACGTTTGTCACCAAGGTGGATCGCGAATCGTATCGCGAAGAAGGACTGACGTGGTATCGATCACTCGATGGCTACGCGATTACGCCGGGCCAGCACGACGAGAAAGGCGTCGTCTTTCGCACTCTTGATCCCGCCGCGCGTATCCTGACCTGCTTCGCCTGCCATTCCACCGGCCCGCTCTCGTTAGGCAAGGACGATGAGGTCATCCCCCACGAACTCGGCGTGCGTTGCGAAGTCTGCCACGGTCCCGCCGCCGCGCACGTTCGCGATCCCGCCCACAACCCGCTGCACACGCCCGCGCAACTCACCGCCGCGGCCATGAACCGCTTCTGCGGCCAGTGCCACCGAACCGATGCCGAAATGGGGGAAGAGATTGCCGACCTGCGCGATCCACGCAACGCCCGGGATCAGACGCTGCGATTGGCGGCCAGCGCCTGCTTCCGGCGCAGCAACGGCCGCCTGAATTGTCTCACCTGCCATCCCCCGCACGGGCAACTGGATCAGAATGCCTCCTCTTATGACGCGCGCTGCCAGACTTGCCACGCGAACCAGGTGCATCGCCAGCCGGTGGCCGGCCTGGCCTGCGTGTCGTGCCACATGCCGCGCATTCCCAATGGCCCCTATCTCTCGTTCGCCAATCATCGAATCGCCGTCTATGCGCCAGGCAATCCGATCGTGCCGGCTACCGCGCAGGCCGCACGTTAGGCCTTCGTTACGCCCCAGCCCTGGGTCGCCATCCGCCACGGTCCTACTTTAGGTGGATTTCTTTGCCGGATGAATGGGACTAGAATCTTGTCATCCGCTTCCGTGTCGAAAGGGAAACTCGTGACGAGAGCTTCGTGGGATTACGCTCGGACCGTCCGGACCGCGCCAGCGCGTGTCCCGGTTGGGGCGCATAGCATCCGCCACGCTATCATTAGGGTACAGAATGTCAATTAGGTTGCCGATCCCCGTAGTCGCCGCTCTGATCTCTCTTCCCCTGGCCTGCCTCGCCCAGCCCCAGTGGGATGACAGCTTGCTCAGGCCTTATGCGATGGACCATCGCGCGGCTACCACTTCGCCTGCCGATCTCGCCTTCCTCCACGATGCGCCTGCCGGCAAGGACGGCTTCATTCGCGTGCAGGGCGGACACTTCGTGAAGCCCGACGGGAAACGCATCCGATTCTGGGGCGTGCACCTCACCGACTGGAGTCCGGGCTCGATCGAACTTCCCGCCAAAGAAGACACGCCGATGTGGGCGCGCACCCTGGCCCGTTATGGCGTCAACATCGTGCGCCTGCATTTCGTGGACAAATGGGCTCCCACCGGCATTACCGATGGCAGCAAGGACAATACCCGTTCCTTCGATGCGCAGCAGCTTGACCGGCTGGACTTCCTGGTCTCCGAGCTCAAGAAGAACGGCATCTACATGGACCTCAACCTCAACGTCGGGCGCGCCTACAAGGAAGGCGACGGGGTGCCGGACGCCAGCCGGCTACAGTGGGCCAAAAGCCTTACGCTGTACGACAAGCGCATCATCGAGCTGGAGAAAGAGTACGCTCACAACCTGCTGACGCACGTCAATCCCTACACCAAGACGGAATACCGCAACGAGCCGGCCATCGCCATCGTCGAGATCCTGAACGAGAACGGCATCGGGCAAGGCTATCGCCCGCCGTCGCAATTTTACGCGGACGAACTGGACCACATCTACAACGACTGGCTGAAAGCCAACCTGACTCCGGACCAGTTGCAGAAGCTCCGCCAGGAAGCCGGGGTCGAGGGCGACGCGCTCATTCCCCGCCTCGCCGGCAATGCCAGGGCGACGGCGCCGAAGGACCGTTACGAAACCGAGGTTCGCTTCTTCATGGACCTGGAAAACAAGTTTTATCAGGACATGAAGACCTACCTGCGGGGTTTGGGCGTGAAGCAGCCCCTCATCGGGACGGCTGACCACGGGCATAGCGGCCCGCCGTGGGTTATGCTGACCAGCCTCTCCAAGCTGGACATCCTCGACGGCCATATCTACTGGAACCAATATGTCGGCGTAGGCGACGTGCCCATGGTCAACGACCCTCTGCATTCGACCGTGGTGCAGCTTTCGCGCACCGCCTTTGCCGGCAAACCGTTCACGGTCAGCGAGACCAATCATCCGTTTCCCAACGAGTACGCGAGCGAAGGAATTCCGATCCTCGCCGCCTACGCCGGTTTCCAGGACTGGGACATGATCATCATGTACACTTTCGAGCCCAAGAAGGATCCTGTCTGGAAGCCCTATGTCGGCGACCCCTTCGACATTTCGCTCGACCCCGTCCGCATGACCGAAATGGCGGCAGGCGCGCTGATGTTTCTGCAATTCGACGTCAAGCCGGCGTGGCAAATTGTAGAGAGGACGTATTCCAGGGAACAGGTGCTGGACGCCGGACTGCTGCCGGCCGGATTGCGGCCTGGGAGCGAGCAACCCTACTTCACGCTCGGCTTCCCGTTGGCGCTGCCGCTGGAGCACGAGGTCCGCATCAAATCGTTCGATGGTCCGCCGACCGCAAAATTCACGGCGGCCGAAGGCGATCCGATCCTGTCGGACACCAAGGAGCTGGCCTGGTATACGTCCGACGCCAGGACGGGGCTGGTGACGGTGGAGACGGACCGCACCCAGGCCCTGATCGGTTTCATCAAAGCGAACCACAAGACGCTCAAGAATCTCGGCGCCGACATCACCAATAACTTCGCCACCATCGTTCTGGCCTCCCTGGATGACAAGCCGCTGGCGCGTGCCGATAAGATGCTGCTTACCACCGGCTCGCGCGTGGCCAACACCGATCAGAAATGGAACGACGCCCATAGTGGGCTCGGCCGTGGCGGCCAGGGCCATTCGCCCACGCTCATCGAGCCGGTAACGGGCACGGTCACGCTGCGCGGAATCGCCGGAGCAACCGCGGTAAGTGCATCTGCGCTGGATGGTTCCGGAAAACCCATCGGCGGCGAATTGCAAGCCAAGAAAACTCCCGATGGATGGTCCCTTTCCATCGGCGATCCCGTCACTACGTGGTACGTGGTATCCGTGCGGCGGCGATAGCATACGGCGCCTGGGAGGCGCCGACTTGATGACACGACGCGATCTGCTGAAACATGCCGCCGGCGCTGCGGCGCTGGCTTCCGCGAACCAGTTGTTCGCCCAAACTCCCGAGGCGGCGCGCATCCGCGACTCTTTCGATTTCGGCTGGAAGTTCTTCAAGGGCGACGCCCCGGGCGCGCAGCAGCCCGGCTTTTCCGATGCCAACTGGCGCGGTCTTGACCTGCCGCACGATTGGAGCATCGAAGGGCCGTTCCTGCAAACCGAGCCGAGCGGCGGCGCCGGCGGCTATGCGCCCACGGGCGTTGGCTGGTATCGCAAGCGCTTCCGCGTGCCCGCGCCGTACCAGGGCCGCAAGGTGTCCATCGAATTCGATGGCGTCTACCAGAACAGCGAGGTCTGGATCAACGGCCAGTACCTGGGGAAACGGCCGTTCGGCTACATCAGCTTCGCCTACGATCTCACCCCGCACCTGAACGCCGGGGGTGAAAATGTCGTCGCCGTGAAAGTGGACAACATGCCCCAGCCCTCCTCGCGCTGGTATACCGGCTCGGGCATCTACCGGCACACCTGGCTGGTGGCGGTGAATCCGCTCCACGTCGCTCATTGGGGAACGTTCGTCACCACGCCGCGGGTGACCAAGGAAGCGGCGAGCGTTCATGTGAACACCAAGGTGCGCAACGAAAGAGCGGCCGCCGCCACGTGCACGTTGACTACCGCGATTGTCGATCGCGACGGCAAGGTGGTGCAGACGGCGGACGCGTCGCAGGAAATCGGGCCCAACGTGGAGTACGAGTTCACGCAACAGATGGCCGTGGACAAGCCTAACCTGTGGAGCGTGGACACGCCGTACCTATATAAGGTCCGCAGCACGGTCCGCGCGGGAGAGCAGGTGCTGGACGAATACGAGACGCCAATAGGCATTCGCGAAGCGCTTTTCGATGCCGACCGGGGGTTCCTGCTCAATGGCGAGCACGTGAAGCTGAACGGCGTCTGCCTGCACCACGATGGCGGCGCGGTAGGGGCCGCGGTTCCCGAGCGGGTCTGGGAACGCCGCTTCGAGGCCCTGCGCGAGATGGGCTGCAACGCCATTCGCACCAGCCACAATCCTCCCGCGCCCGAGTTCCTGGATCTCTGCGACCGGATGGGCTTTCTGGTGATGAACGAGGCCTTCGATGAGTGGAAGGCCGGCAAGGGCCAGGTCCGGGGCAACGGCTATTCGCGGAACTACGACGAATGGCATGAGCGCGACGTAACCGATTTCATGCGCCGGGACCGCAATCATCCTTCCGTGGCGTTGTGGAGCTGCGGCAACGAAATCCCCGACCAGATCAGTGAAAACGGGGTGGAGATTCTGCGCGAGCTGATCGGCATTTTCCACCGCGAGGATCCCACGCGGCCGGTCACCGCCGCCTGCGACCAGATCGCCGCCCAGCCGAAAGCCGCTCCGGTGGAGTTTCTGAGCCTGTTGGATATCGTGGGCTACAACTACGCCGACCGCTGGCGGGAGCGCCGCGAGTTGTACTATAGCGAAGACAAGGCAGCGCACCCCAACTGGCGCATGATCGGGACCGAAAGCTCCGGCATGGGCGGGATGCGCGGCGATTACCGGGGGTTCGTGCCGGCCGCACCGGGCCAGGCGGCGGTGCCGGCGCCGCCGGTTGCCGTTCCCGCCGTGGCGCCGGGGGCCGGGCCAGGGCGCGGCGGCTTTGGCGGGGCGATGGGTCCGGCTGGCGGGCGCGGGTTTGGCCGCGGCGGCTTCCGCGGATTGGACACCGAACAGCTTTGGAGATTCGTGGGCACCCGCGATTACGTGGCGGGCGACTTCATGTGGACCGGCATCGATTACCTGGGAGAAGCCGGCGGGGCGTCGCGAGGCGCCACCTCAGGGGTAATCGACAGTTGCGGCTTTCCCAAGGATGGCTACTACTTCTACCAGAGCCAGTGGACCCCCAAACCCATGCTGCACGTGTTCCCGCACTGGAACTGGAAGGGGCACGAGGGCCAGTTTATCCCGGTGGCTTGCTACACCAACTGCGACAGCGTGGAACTGTTCGTCAACGGAAAATCGGTGGGCGTCAAAGGCTACGACTTTCCACGATACGGCATGGAAGGGCGCTACGGACAGTACGCGCCCGGGACACAGGGCGGCATCCGCACCACATCGGATCTGCATCTGGCTTGGGATGTGCCTTACGAACCAGGCACTCTCAAGGCGGTTGGGACGAAGGCCGGCAAGGTGGCGGCGCAGGTGGAGATTTCCACCACGGGCGACCCCGCCGCCATCGACCTTTCGGTGGACCGCGCCACTATCCGGGCGGACCGCCGCGACGTCGCGCACGTGACAGTGAAGGTGCTCGACGCGCAGGGACGGCTGCATCCGGATGCCGACAACGAGGTCACGTTCGAGATCCAGGGGGAGGGCAAACTGATCGGCGTGGATGACGGCAACATGGCCGACTTGGCGTCGGACTTCAAAGGCAAAGTCAGGAAGGCCTCCCACGGCATGTGCCTGGCGATGGTGCAGTCCACCGCCAACGCGGGGCAGATTCGCGTTACGGCAACATCGCCCGGTTTGAAACCGGCCACGGTGACTATTTCCACGAAAGCCTGAGCGGGCCCAAGAAACGGGAACCGGAGTTGCGGCCTGGAGACGGACGCCTCTCCGAGGAGTGGAGAGGTTCAGCCGGATGGGGCGGCGAACCACTCAACGGCGGAATCGGCGTGCAGACGAGCACAAATGCGAAGGCTTCACGCGAAGACACCGATAGCGCCGACGTTAACGAAGTCGAAAACTACGGACGGACAGGAATTGGCTCCTCAAGTGCAGCGCTAATATTACGCTAATATCTTGAGCAGCGTGGGGCGTCTACTCGCCCAATTGGGCTCGAGCTGCCAGCATCCCTTGTTCCGCGCCTACGAGCAGAAAGCCGGACCTGGTGAAGCCGTGGTGCGAGCGAGACTACCCGACGATTCAGGGGTCAAAGTAAAGACGAGGCGGAGATCTTCTTCGGGGATGAGGCTGGGCTGCGGCCGGATTACCATTCCGGAAGGACCTGGGGTGTTCGCGGACAGACGCGTTGGTGGCAGCCACCGGCCAACGATTCGGGCTCAAGCGGCCGGCGTTTACCAGCCCAACCCGTTTGCCGCGGCGCCCGCCGCACGGACAAGATTGCGCGCCGCCGAATGGAGATACAATTAAACACGTCTTTTGTTGCCGAATCGAACTATTGACTCGGGAGGACCGTTATGAGATTGTGCGTTCGCATCCTTGCCTGCTTGGTGGTGGCCATCTCGGCCTTCGCGCAGAGCGCTCCCTGGACCGGGACAGTCCGTGGATCGTGGGTCGAGACCGGGACCGCCGCTGCGGGCGACGTGACATTGGCCGCGCCAGACAGCGTGTGCCAGATCGTCGTGGCTGACGACGAGAATTCCGCCGTTCACCAAGCCGCCGAATTTCTTGCCGGTGACATCGAGAAGATCAGCGGACACAAGCCCGCCATAGTGAAGACGGCGAGCGACGACAAGGTCAATATCCGGCTCGTCACCTTGGGCCTCGGACAGGTGCCTGGCGCAATCGGGGCGGCGTCCCTCCAGGGCCAATGGGAGAGTTACCGCGTGGTCACCGACGACCGCAACGTCTGGCTGGCCGGCTCCAACGCTCGCGGGACGGCGTTTGCCGCCTACACGCTGTCGGAACGGCTGGGTATTCGATCCCATTTACATCTGGTCTGGCTACCGGCCTGAGCATCACGATCCCCTGGTGCTCAAGCGCACAATTTTTTGCAGGCGCCCAGCGTTCGCTATCGTGGCTTCTTCCACGACTACGATGACATCCTCCCGCGTCCTTTCGATGCCAACGGGTATCCGCTGCAGACCGGCGACGTGCCACTGGTATGGTACAAAAGGTTCTTCGAAACCGTGCTGCGCCTGCGCATGAACATGGTGGCGCCCTACACGCGCGTGCACCGCCGCTACGAAGTGCAGAAACTGGCCAGCGATTGGGGCCTTTACTACACCTCTCATCACTACGACATCCTGCTCTCCAACCCCGGCGCCTTGCAGCGCCCGCGCGAGTTTGGGCGCGCGTTCGACCGTCCGGTAGAACACCTGGCCGGCCCGGAAGCCCGCGCTGCCTTCCGCAAACACGGAATCGTGAATCAGCCGGCTTGCCTTGTAGACAAGCGGAGCGCCCGGTCGATGGAGCTTCGAGCGCAGATACTCGCGATTGATCTCGTCGGAGCACAGGCCGGTGGCTTGGTCAGCTTCAAAATAGTAGAATTCGCCCGGCAGCGAGAAATGGATCTCGCGTGCAAACCTCCGCCAGTCGTCCCGCCCGAAGCAATCCAGTAGCGCGAAGATTCGTTCGTAGTCCTCAAGCCGCAGATGGCCTCCCAGGTACATGCCGCGGTATCCGATTCCGCGCGCGATGGCGCATTGTTTGGCGGCCAATTCGAGCAGGAAGGATTTGCCGCGGTCGGGTGAGGCGGCGTGCTTCTCCACCAGGGCCAGCAGGTCGTCTGTGACGGTGACACCAGGCACCTTGCCGGCGTGGAAGTACCGCGCGGCGGTCGCGGTCAGCACGAAGACGTTGGCGATCGCCGGCACGTTCAGCCCACGCAGAGCCATGTAGCGGACCAGTTCGGCCATCTTGCGGGCGTCGTAGCCGATCTGGTTGATGATGAAACGCGCGCCGGCATGGATCTTCCGGGCGAGTTTGAAATACTGTGGCATCACCTCCGACTCCAGCCGCTTATAGTTCGTAACCACCGCACCGGAGAAGAACTGGCCTGGAATCTCCGCGAGAAGCTGCAGCAGCCCCACCGAATCGAGATCGAATACCGGCGCCGATTGGCCGTGGTAACCGGAAGCCGCCGGGTAGTCGCCCGAAAGCGCCAGCACGTTGCGGAAACCCTCGCTGGCCAGCTTCCAGCAGCGGCTCTCGAGGGCATTGCGGTTCCAGTCCTTGCAGGAAATATGAATGATGACTTCCTGGCCGCGAAATACCAGGTCGGTTCCGATGGTGTCGGCGCTCAGCATGGCATGGCCGCCGGGATTATCGGTGATGCTCAGCGCGTGGAAGCGCGGGTGCTCCGCCAGCGAGCGCGCCAATCCCAGAATCCGGCTGCTGCCGGGGTCGGATATGAGGCCGCGGGAAGTGACCAGCTCCGCGATGGTGACGAAGGTCTCAAAACCCTCCAGGAGTTCACGCAGGGGACGTTTGTTCCACGCGCCGGCGGCGATGGCCGGGCTCGCGGTGGGCTTCAGGGCTGGCATTTAGTACAGTCTATGAACTATATGCCAACACGTTGTGCGGCGGCTGTCAACCAGGGGGCAAAAACGCCCCGTCGCTCGGCAATGAGAATGCCTCTCGGCATACAGGAGTGGAATCCGGCGTGGCGCATCGTGTGCTGACGGTGCGAATGAGTCTGAGCAGTTTGTCATCGTTATCCATAGGCTCGGCAGCCCAGCTCTGCGACTGAGTTTCAGCCTTCCAGGCGCGGGAACGCCAACTGTTGCTGCCGCCTGAGCCCGCCAAGCCCAGCAACTTGGAAACACGGTCACAGCGACGCGACCCTTCGCGTCTCCACAAGGTGGCAATGGAATGAGCGGCGAAGGCTGGCGTATCGTACGAGATACCGCCGCAGGCGGTGCCGCTGGTTGTGCCGGGTTGGATATGCCGCCGGAGAGCCGACACCGGTGGCATCGGAGGGGAAGTCGTGATCGTTCACCAGAACCGGCACCCGATCCCATTTGGCTCCGGTATTTTGAGTAGAATTAGAACTCGAAGTGCGCCAGCATGCGGGCACATTGACATTTGGGGCTGGCAGAATCCATGGAAGGATCGCCGACCTTCGCCTTCGGCGTAGGCCCGCCTGACGCTCTGCGACCGATCGGAAGTCTGGCGGCCGTCCTGCTCTATGAACGCACGGCGAGGAGATGATCCTGGTTGAACCAATGCTGCGGCCAGAAATGCGCGCCTACGTTTATGTCCCTTCGATATCGTTGTTCCGCCCAGGCTCTGCGATACTGAAGGTCTGATTCTATGAACCCGCCGGAATCGTTTATGTCGCGCGCAGCGCATTGGTTGACGTTTGGGGCCGCGGCGTCCATCATGTTCTCCATCGCCGCTTTTTATATATTGATGGGTCTGGGGCTGGCAGCTTTGCTGTTCTCCGGCGATAAGATCCGGTTGCCACCCATCAAACTGCCTCTCGGCATCTTCATGGCTCTTACGCTGGTTAGCTGGGTGTGTTCCCCGGACCCCTGGTTCGACGGTTATCCGCAGATTCGAAAGTTCTGCGCCTTTTGTATTCTCCTGCTAGTCTTTTCCACCTTACGCAGCCTGGCCGCCATCCGCTGGCTCTACCTGACCTGGGTCGGCCTCGCCAGCGTCAGCGCCCTACGGGGTTTCGTGCAGTTTGCTGGCAAGATGCAGCAAGCACACCAGTCGGGCGTCGACGCCTACTCGTACTATGTGAATGAACGGATCACGGGCTTCAGCAGCCACTGGAATACATTCTCGGCGCAGGAGATGTTCGCGTTGGTAATGTTGGCGGCCCTTCTCTTGTTTGGCGTCCGCATCGCCAAACGCTGGGTCTGGGTCCTCTGCGGAGCGCTGATCGCGTTCGCCCTGTACCTTGGTGAAACCCGTGCCGTGTGGATCGCGACCGTGCTGGCTGGTCTATACCTTGTATGGTGCTGGAAGAAGTGGCTGGTCGCGTTAGTGCCCTTGGCCGGAGTGGCAGTGTTTTTGGCTTCGCCTCCCGTCATGCGCGAACGTTTTACCTCCCTATTGCGCGCCAAACAGGTCGACTCCAACACATTTCGCCTCATCGCCTGGCATGCTGGAATTCGTATGATCGAAGAGCATCCGTTGCTGGGCTTGGGGCCAGATGGTCCCAAATACCACTTTCGGGAATACGTTCCTCCCGACACCTGGGCATCGCGCCCGCCGGGATTCTATGAGCATCTGCACAATGTCTACCTGCAATACGGCGCCGAACGCGGCATTCCCACCCTGTTGGTCTTCCTCTGGCTGGTGGGGCAAATTCTGTTGGATTTTTGGCGGGGATTGCGATCTTTGCCGCCCGGCCCGAGCGATCGCAGATTCTTGTTGCATGGAGGTATCGCGATGGTTGTTGCGATGCTGGCAGAAGGCATGGCCGAGATGAATTTCGGGGACTCGGAGCCTCTCGCGATGTTCCTGATTGTTGTCGCATCCGGATACCTGGCTCTCGAGAGGGATCTCAAAGAGCCGGCTGGCCAGTTACTTGCCCATGAACCGGGCCCGTCGCACGCTGCGGGGTAGCGGCAGGCCGTATCCGACTAAGCAAAACTGGTCTAATGCGAATAGGACCACCGATTCCAGCTTCGCGCCGGATGCGATTTGCTCTTCTCTCTGCCACGGAGTTGTGTAGTCGCCGATGCCCACCAAGTGGCTGCTTTGCGACGGCGGAAAGCCGTGCAGCGCCGGCAATTGAATAGACTGCGCTGCCTCGTCCAGATTTCGCTCGGCGGTGTAAGTGAAGTTCTCCGTCTTTAGACAAGCTAGATTCGTGGGGGTCCAGTCATTTACCGGGAAATTGACGATCTGATTTAACGCCGTATCGTTTACGTCCGATGGATACAGCACTTCGAACTGTGCACTCGGGAAGGAGGAACGCACGAAACCCCGGATCGCCTCGGTGAAGGTTCCGATCAGTGCTGACAGGAATGAGCACTCTTGTGTTAACGGTCCGGGGTCGGTGAATTGATTCGGGATACAAGCCATGGGCCGCCCGTAGGCACTCTGGAATGCCTCGGTTGTATAGGCGTCGTAAAAAGGCAAGCCTGGTTCCGTGACGACCGTAGCCGTCGGGCCTGGGAAGTACCACCACTGCACCTCCCCGAACTGCAAATATGGCGCCATGCCGGCTTCAGCCATTACGCTGGCCATCTCGCAATACACCTGTTGCCAGAAGGCCGTGCTCGCTGGACCGAAGTTGGTTTGCAAGGCCGGTGTGGTCAACCACACTGGATCCCCATTCGGATACCTCTGTGCGATCCCGGTAGCCACGCTATCGTCGCCATCGCCCAGTTCCATGCTGAATGAGGCCGTCGCATCGATCCCGTAACTATTTAACGCGATAAAGAAGGCGCGGCTCCAGTCGCGTGCCGCGCGATTAATCGGAGGCGTCGCCGCCAGGTCGGTGCGCCAGAAGTTCCCGTTCGGGTCGGCAGACGCGCCATCGATTCCGCCAGCGAGCCCTGGAGCGTTCGGTTGAGCCGTGAAAAGCACGTTGTTTGCCGCCGAGTTATTGGTGGCCGCGGAAATTGTAAGGCCATTCCCTGCAGTCCCCACGTTGCGCGCCGTGATCCTGAGCGTCGCCCCGTCCGCTTCGGCCCACACGCTATTTGAACCCGCATTGATCAATAACGCGAAGCATATTGCCACGCTTCCTGCCGTGTCGCCGATCAAGTTGACGTGCTGTATCGCCGTGCCACCCAGGTTGACCATGGTAGTTTGACCGAACTCCGGATCGCCCGCGAAGGTGATCGTCGCTGAGGCAAACTGTTGGCCAGGGCGGCAAAGTTCGTAGAACCAAAGGGCGCCTGCATAGTGATTGGCCCTGCCGCAGAAGCCCAGCTTCTGAATGATCCACGCAGTCCTCTCCGGTGCCAGGGCGATCGAATGGTTCGTGTCCCAGTCGGTTGCCAGGGTCGTCGCTGGAATTGTAGCGAAATCTGGCAACTCGTTTGTGAAAACGGCAATCTCCAGGAAATCGAAATAGAAGTACGTGCCAGCATCTCCATCGTGGGTGATCGTAACGGTATGTGGTACGCCTCCGGCTGCCGCACCTAGGGGCACACGAACCAGAACATCCTCGCTCGGTCGCGCCAGGTCCAGGGCAATCGGCAGACTCCCATCCATTTGGACCGCAATGTGTCCTCCGGTGCCAGTGAACCGTGTGCCGAGGTATAGCGTGTGGTCAACCCCAGCCGTGTACGAGCTCTGGAGCGAGCACCCGGGCGTCGTCGTCCAATGAATGGATCCGCCCGAAAAGTTACCAATGCTGCTGCTCCATTGGTTGCCCGAATAAGTAATGCCGCTGGAATCGTCCTCAATTCGCCGGCTTCCAGGACCAGCCACTTGGTACAGCAAGTTGGTCCCCGCCACCAACCAATCGGTCACCACGACTGAGAACTCGATCCGTTGGAAGTTACCAAACTGCAAATCCGCCGCCCAAGTCCAGCGCATCTTTCGCACGCTCGATGTCGGC
>Ga0182030_10007201_pt1 | contig 23289 bp, 18 predicted proteins | sample 812S3MmetaG_FD_121299 | JGI IMG/M metagenome (GOLD analysis project Ga0182030, IMG submission 121299) | Permafrost microbial communities from Stordalen Mire, Sweden - 812S3M metaG (Illumina Assembly) | ecosystem: Environmental > Terrestrial > Soil > Wetlands > Permafrost | place: Sweden...
CTGGCCCGGCTTCAAATTCACTTTGACGTGATGCGAGCCGTGCGGCGCCCAGCCGCAGGCGACGGAGTTGAACGACTTGCCGCGCGCCACCGCCGCCGGGTTGTCCCAACTGCGATAGGCTCCGAGGAATGTGTCGCGCTGCGTGTCGTAGCCGGCGAGCTTTTCCGAGCAGGCGAAATACGCGAAATGATTCCGGCGCTCGCGATATTCCGTCTTGTGATAAATCACGCCGTCCACGATCTCCACCTGGCCGGTGCTGAAGTTGCGCTGGAAATTCGTGTTGTCGTCCTGCGCGTCCCAGAGACAGAATTCGAGGCTGGAAAACAGCGAGAGCTTCGCCGGCTTTTTGCGGTGATTCGTGATTTTGACTTTCCAAATCTCCAGCGTCTCGCCGAGCGGCACGAAGTAAGTCGTCTGCGCTTCAATCTTATTGGCGGTCGAGCCGATGATCGTGTAGCCCATGCCGTGGCGGCATTCGTATTTGTCGAGCTTGGTGCGGGTCGGCTGCCAGGACGGCGACCAGAATTTTTCAGTTTCGTTGTCGCGCAGATACAGATAGCGCCCGCCGACATCGAACGGTGCGTTGTTGTAGCGGTAGCGCGAGAGGCGGCGCAGCTTGGCATCGCGGTAAAACGAGTAGCCACCGGCGGTGTTGGAGATGAGGCCGAAATACGATTCGCAGCCGAGGTAATTCATCCACGGCAGCGGCGTATCCGGCTGGCTGATGATGTATTCGCGGTTTTGGTCGTCAAAATGTCCGTAACGCATAATTTTATTTTCTGAATATTTTCCGGTGACTGAAAAAGCGATTGAAGTTATTGCGGTTTGAGCAGCGGCTCCAGCACTTTTGCAAAAATTTCCGCCTGCCGCATGAAGCCCAGATCGTTTGCGTGCGAACCGTCCGTGCTGCCTTCACCGTCATCGCCGTAGAGATGTTCGCCTTCGATGTAATACAGATTTTTGTCGCCGGCCTTTTGCAGCCGGTCAAACGCGGCTTTCAGCGCGGCGCGGTCTTTCAGGTGATACCATTCCATCTGGCCCCGCGTGAGAAACGCGCCCTGCAATGTGCGATCTTCCACGAGCACAATCGGCACGGTGGGATGCGCCGCGCGCAGTTTTTTTACCAGCGGTTCGGTGCGCTCGGTGATTTCGTCGGCGACGGTGTTGGGCAGGCAATCAATCACATAAACGGACGGATCGAGTTCAGCCAGCAGGTCGGCCATTTCCGGTTCCATTTTACCGTTGCCGGAAAAGCCGAGGTTGATGACCGGCCAGTTGAATTTGCGCTGGAGGATGGCGCTGTGAACCATGCCGGGCCGCGACGCAGAAAGCCCCTGCAAGATCGAGGTGCCGTAAAACACAATCGGCTTGCGCTCACCCGCGCCCCACGCCGGGGCTTTCTCCAAAACATTGGTGGCGGCGAAGCCAAGCTCGACAAATTTCGTGCCGTTGTAGAGCGGCAGATACAAAAGGTATTCACGTTTGCCGGGAATCAAATCTTTCACGAGCGTGAGATCGTTGGTCTGCGCCTGCGGAATGCCGACGGCCAGCCAGTGCCAGCCTTTTTCCGTTTTCACATAAAGATCCAGGCCGCTGACGCAAATGGCCGTGGCGTTTGGCTGATACAGCCACGGATTCGTCACCGCCCAGCGCGCCTTGATTTCCGTGGCGTCGGTGACAAATCGCACGCACATCCCGGCGGAATTCCGGCTCAAATCCCAGACGGGCGGGCGCACGACGCCTTCGGCCTTCGCGGGGAGTCGGTCGTAAAAAGCTTTCGTGTCATTCCAGCCCCGGCCTTCCACGCCGAACGTGCGGATGTTGGTCCAGGCCGTCGTGTCATTGGTGCCGGCGGCGGATATATTGGCGGACAACATGGTGGTGGCGAGGGCGAGGATGAATTGAATCTTAAAATGTTTGGGGCGCATGGCGGTTGGCTGGCGGTGAGGATGGGGCAGGGCGGTGAAAACCGCCTGTCCACAATTTTGAGGACAACCTGAACGGCGCAAGATGAGCTACGGTGTATTTGAATAACCCGACTAATTTGTGCTATAATTCCATCAACCCGCACGCCAATTTTTATTCTATGAAATTTTTCCCTGGAGTGTTCCGGTTTGAATCACCGTCCGCCTTCCGACGCGATTCAGCCTGGCTGGGCGCGGTGATGCTGGCGGCGTTTTTTTGTTGCGCCGGCTGCAGCAAATCCAAGCCGCCCACCACCCAGACGCCGCCGCCCGTGACGGACACCAATCTGGCAGCGGCGGACCTGCCGGGTGCGCCGGTGTCCACGCCGCCGCCGGTCGAGATTGCGGCCAATCCGGACGGAGGCGTGGACTTGTAGGCGTTGAATCAAGCCTATGTTTCTTGGATCGTTCGGACCCGTCGTTCCCCCAGTTCATTTGAAGACTATGTTGCGATGTCCGGAGTCAAGGTTCCGCCGCCGCCACCGGGGAAAAAATATGTCATTGATAAAAACGGTTTCATCAATCTGGCAAACAAATAAATCAATTTTACCGATGAAAATTTCAACGTCCAACACTCGCACGTTTTTCGCCCGGCGCGACGTGTCACCCGCCGAAGATTGCGGGATGAGCCGGGGTTTTACCCTGATCGAATTATTGGTGGTCATCGCCATCATCGCCATCCTGGCGGCGATGCTGCTACCGGCCTTGGCGAGCGCCAAGGCCAAGGCTTGGCGCATCCAGTGCATGAGCCAGATGCGGCAAATGGGCGTGGGCTTCTCGACGTTCACCTTGGACAGCGGCGACATGTTTCCGCCGGGCGGAGTTGGGGGCAGCTTTCAACTCAGTTGGGAATGCTGGCTATATCCTTACATCGGTGGCACCTCGCCGCAGAGCATGCTGGATCAGGGCGTTTTTTTTCCGCCAGATGATCCCACGATGGTGGCTGAAGCGTCGGCCATGGGCTTTGCCATCGCGCCCAAAATTCTCCTCTGTCCGGCAGACCGGTTCGCAAAAGGCGGGTGGGCGGTCAAGCCTCTCCGTTATGCCTTCAAATCCTATTGCATGAACAGTGTGGGGACTGCTTGGGGCTCGCAGATTCAGGTGGATGACAAATTCCGGACGTATCCCTTGCCGGATCTGAACCAGCCAGGTGCCCACGGAGTCGGCATTTATTGGACGGATCGGGCTGCGACTCCCAATTGGGATGCCCACGGCTACAACACCTCCGTGGTTCGCGACCCGGCGGGAACAATCTTGCTGGTTGAAAACCCTTCCAACGAGGGGACGGTGGGGAATATCTGGCCGTGTGTCAGTTGCGGCCCGCAATGCAACATCTCCGGCTGGAGCGGTCTCTTCCAAACTGATTTGCAAGCTCCGCAAGATCCGGCAACGCTGGGCAGTTCGTCCGCCGGTAGCTACAGTGAAGGCTTGCAGTTGTATAAGGCGCACGGCAGCCGGTTCAATTATCTCTTTCACGACAACCATGTGGAGGCGCTCAAGACCCAGCAGACGATTGGCACCGGAACGCTGGCCAATCCCAAAGGCATGTGGACCGTCGCGCAGGGGGACTAATCTTTATAATAAAGCTAAGTTATATGTTTGCCCGCAACCCAAAAAATGCCATGGCTGGCGTATGCGGTAGGTTATTTTCCAGCCTGCCGCCTTGTCACCAGTTGTCACCAGCCTGTAACTATTTTTGATGACATGTCAAAACCGGCACCTGTGCTATGTTGGCCTCAATCAATCCCGATACGAGTCAATGAAACGCTGTTTATCCAACGTCAACAATCCACGCGACAGCCGTGTGCCAGGAAAGTCAGTGCTATCATAACCAAAAAACAGTCAATCTGCAAGTCAACCAAGTCTAGTTCCCCCTAACCACAACAAAAAAACAGTAGATATGAAAAAAACAAAAATGCATAATTGGATGCCTTCCGCGCTTATGGGCGTGGCGGCGTTAATTCTCGCAAGTGCGGGCACAACTCTGGCCACAACCCCCGACCTGACTATTCAAGACTTTAGTTCCAACGCCAACGGGGTTGGTATCAACTGGGGGTCGTCCGCATACAGCTACGATGCAGCCAATGGCGATCCTGCCGGCTCGCTCTATGTCACCAGCACCTTCGGCAGTGGTAGTGATACTCCCTTTATGCCATTTATCTGTATTAACGGTGGAAATCCATGGAATAACCAAGGTGTGGTGGATTTTTCCCTCTATTCATCCATAGATTTTGACATCAAGTGGGATCCCACGTCAGACATTACAGTTGCTCAATTCAATGATCTTTCGACATGGGGTCCGACCATGACGAACAAGAATGGCTCGTTGATCATGCAGGGGTGGGCGGGTTCGGGCTATCTTTCTGGCAGCACACCGGGGTTGGAATTGGATCTTTGCGGTCCTGACATGGGAAGCGGAACAGTTCAAAATAGTCCTGAAATCGGCGTTACCAACATCCCCGCCGCCGCCGCTCTAACTTGGGCGCATATGAGTTATCCCATTAACCCGGCCATTTCCGGCTTGGCTAATAAAAGCGGCATCACGCTACATAAGTGGATCAGCCAGAATTGGGGCATTGCCAGCAATGCCTTGTTTAAGGTCTGGATTGACAACATCGTGCTGAAAGGCAACGCGCTGCCACCGCCGCCACCCACGGTAGAGCCGCTCGGCAAAACCGGCAAAGGGCTGAATGTGTTCGCCAGCACAGCGGGTCAATATGATCGTCAGTCCGCCGCGTTGGTGAACAACGCCGGAAGAACTTGGGTGGGTAGCGCTACGGCGGCCAATCCAGTCACCTATTCATTCACCATCAATAGCTTTCCGCAAAATCCGGCCACTTACGGCTGTGAAGCCTGGCTGTTTTTGATTCCAAACCCCAATTATCTCGACATTGCCCCCGACTGGAATGAAACCAATGCCGTGATTGCCTTCATCCAGCAAGGGGCCACGAATGCCATCCTGCATTTCCAATACAAGGTGAATGAACCCGCCCAGCAACAGATGTATAGTGGGGCCGGTGCTTATACCAATGCTCCCGGAAGCTGGGACGGTGTGACCCCCAACTATCTTGAATCCGGCGACCTCACTAACGTCACGTCTTTGGGCAGTGCGGTGGGAACGTGGACCATTAAATTCACTTCCGATACCAACGTCACGCTGATTGCGCCGGATGGCAGCACCGCCAGTTGTGTGATTCCCAACTACAATGTGGGCAATTTTGCTTTTCCAACCATGAATGTCTATCTAGGCATGCAGCCCAATAATGCGGCCACGGCCAACCTGCCGGTCATCTATTCCAACTTTGCGATCTCCGGCACCGCCAATCCCGTAAGTGATAACTTCCTGACGGACACGGTGCTTAATACCAACATTTGGACCACCGCTGCGGCCACCGGGCCGCATGGTGTGCTGGTGGTGCCGGCCACGGCGGCGTATTGGGCGTCATGGACGCTCCCAGACACCGGTTTCGGTTTGCAGATCGGTGCCAGCCTGACCAACATGGGATCGGCTTGGATATCACCGACTGCTAATCCCATCATCGGGATGGTTGGGGAAAATACACAGCTCATTGACAAGAGCGAGTTGCCGGCTGGAGGCACCGCCTTTTTTAACATGATCAAGCGGACCGTCACCCAGTTGCAAGTGTTGATGCCGGGTCAGACCAACGCCCCGGGGACAACCTTGGGTTATACCGGAACGCCGACACCAATCAGTTTGGCCGCGCAGGGTTTGACGACCACGACCGTTACAGTCAACGCATGTGATGCCTCCTGGCACATCGTGGGCGGCTATAGTGACATCATTACAATCAGCACCACGGATGGTGCCGCCTATGTGCCGACGACTAATCCGATTGCCATGGTTAATGGAACCGCGACGTTTGCCGATCCGAACGGCATCCTGTTCGTAACTCAGGGAGCAACAACCTGCACGGCTACGAACTCGACGACGTTGTCCGCCACCAGTGCGTCATTCAATGTCGTTCCTTGATGGACGGTGCCACGTTATAAGTAAATTGGGTTAAATACATATAACGGGCGCCAGCGTAAAAACTGGTGCCCGTTACTCTTAATAAATAAAGAATGCGGAAGGACGACCGATACAGCCGATAAAAAGAAAGCTATGAGCATCAAGATTCAAACTGAGAACAATAACAACAATTTCATTTCCGCCGGGTTTACGCTGATTGAGCTGCTGGTGGTCATCGCCATCATCGCCATCCTCGCGGCCATGCTGCTGCCGGCGCTGACCAAGGCCAAGCAGAAGGCGCAGGCCATCCAGTGCATGAACAACACCCGCCAAATGATGCTCGGCTGGCGCATGTATGCCGATGATAACAATGATCTGCTGGCACCCAACGACTATCCTTACACGACCCGCTATTCCGGCTTGTCAGCAACAGCACAAGCCAAAAAGAAGAACTGGATCGTGGGCACCATGGCGGACGGACAGGATGCCGGCGATGCGCCTTATACCGTTCTCCACGGGATCAGTGAATTGCTGGATCCTAATTCAGTGCTTTCACCCTACCTTCCCAACCGGAATGTCTATCATTGTGCTGCGGATAATTATGTTGATCCGTATGCCGGGAAACAGGTTCATTGCCGCAGCTACTCGATGAATTCGGCCGTGGGAACAATCTATAACTCCGGCATCGAAATGGAGGGAACCGACAAAAACGTTCACGTTGGACAGCCTGTGCAAGGCGGATGGCTGCCGGGGGCCTCCTACAATTCAGGTCAGGGGACTTGGAGATGCTATGGCAAGATGTCGTCCTTCACGCAGCCGGGGCCGGCCAACACCTGGGTAATCATTGACGAAAATCCCCGCACCATCAACGACGGCAGCATGGCCTTCCCGGCGTATGCCGCTGCCGGGAACACCTATCTCATTGACCAGCCCACTGGGTTGCATGGCAGCGCAGGAGGTATGGCATTTGCCGACGGTCATGCGGGTGTCCACAAATGGCAGGATCCGCGCACTTATACGGTGAATGTAAGCGGACAGCAAAATCTTGTCCAAGCAGCTGGCAAGCAGAATCCGGACGATGCGGATTGCTTCTATATGGCACCGTTAACATCAGCGCCCAATTAGCCGGTGACGAAGAGTTTTTTACGGGGTCTTTCCTGTTTCAGCAGATGCACCGCTGGACCACGGGAAAGACCTGTTTGCTTTTCGGGCGCAGATGGCGGATGGTGAGCGGCAGCGGATTTATCGTGACGCACAGACCATTTATTACAAGGACTAGAAAGCAAACCAGCGGAGAGGTTGCGTATCCAAAATAAATTTATGTTTCCATTGCAAAATTATCGCAGATCTGTGTGTGGTTGCGCCACGACGCTGCTCTTGGGCTGCGCTTTGCCGGTTGCCGCGCAAGCCAACCTGCCTATCTACACCGATACGCTGCTGAACGGCTGGTCGGATGGTAGTTATAATACTACGCTAAACTATGCCAACCCGTCGCCGGTTCATGCCGGCAGCGATTCCATCAGCGCCACCATCATCAGCGCCTACGGCGGCATCCAGTTGAATCATTCAAGCATGACGAACACCGCCTACGCCAGCATCAGTTTCTGGCTCAACGGCGGCACCAGCGGCGGACAATACCTCCAGATGTATGCCGACTTGAGCACCGGAATCCAGACTGCCCGCTATGCCTTGAGCGCGCCCATCGCCAATACCTGGCAGCAATACACCGTTCCGCTGTCGGCGCTCGGCGTCGCCAACGTGACCAACTTCACCGGCTTTGCCATCCAGGATTCCGCCGGTTCAGCGGAGGCCACGTTTTATCTGGATGACATCCAGTTGGTCACTTCAGTGGTGCCGTCGCTGGTGCATGTGGCCATCAATGCGGCCCAGCCGTTGCGCACGGCGGATGCGCGCTGGTCCGGCGTCAACACCGCCACCTGGGACGGCAATTTCGACACGTCGCAGACGGTGTCGCTGCTGAATGAAATGGGAACGACCCTGCTGCGCGGTCCCGGTGGCTCGCTTTCAGATCAATATAACTGGACGTTGAACACGACGCTTTCGAACACCTGGCAATGGTCCACGTCCTTTGGCAACTTTGTCCATGTGGCGACGAATGCCGGCACGCAGGCCATCATCACGGTGAACTACGGCACCGGCACCAGCAATGAAGCCGCCGCGTGGGTCGCCTACGCCAACGGAACCATCAGCGGTTCCATTGCCTTCGGCACCGACCAGTATGGCACCAACTGGTTTACTTCAGGCTACTGGCCCGCGCTGCGCGCCGCCGCGCCGCTGGGCAGCGACGACGGGAAAAATTTCCTCCGCCTCGCGCGGACGGCACCGCTCGGATTCAAATATTGGGAAGTGGGCAACGAATGTTACGGCACCTGGGAAACTGACTATAATACTTATACGAATGATCCCTACACCTACGCCGTCCGCGCCGCCGGATACATCACACTGATGAAGCAGGTGGATCCCACCATCAAGATCGGCGTGCCGGTGGTCCCCGGCGAGGACAGCAATGCCAACGGCTATTCCAGTCATCCGGCCTATAATTCCCGCACCAGTTCCTACCACAACGGCTGGACGCCCGTAGTGTTGGCCACCTTGAAGTCACTTGGCGTCACGCCTGATTTCCTGGTCCACCATGTCTATCCTGAATATCAGAACGACAATGACACGCTGCTGTTGCAGGCTTCCGCCAACTGGGCGGGTGACGCCGCCAACCTGCGCCAGATGATTTCTGATTATTTTAGTAGTGGCGGGACGAACATCGAACTCCTGTGCACGGAAAACAACGCCGACGCCGGCACCCAGGGCCGGCAATCCACCAGCCTGGTCAACGGGCTTTACTATGCCGACAGCCTGGGCCAGTTGATGAAGACTGAGTTCAACGGTTTTATCTGGTGGGATCTGCGGAATGGCACGGACAGTCAGGGAGCCGGCGGTGATTTCAATGCGTCGCTCTATGGCTGGCGCACCTACGGCGACCTCGGCATGATCAACGGCCTGACCACCCGCCATCCGACATTCTACGCCGCGAAGCTCATGTCGGCCTTCGCGCGCGCCGGCGACACCATCCTCGGCACGTCGAGCGACTACTCGCTGGTCGCCGCCTATGCCGCGCGACGCTTGAACGGGGCGCTTTCAGTGCTGGTGCTGAACAAGAGCATCACCAGCAGTCTCACCGTCCAGTTGGCGCTGAACGGTTATGCGCCGGGCACAACCGCCACCATTCGTTCGTATGGCATTCCGCAGGATGAAGCCACCCGCACCAACGCGGTGTATTCGAAGCAGGACATCGCGACGAACAGCTTTGCCGGAGCCGCCACCATTTTCACCAACAACTTCCCGCCGTTGTCCCTGACTCTTTTCACGCTCGCGCCGGCAGCGCCAATGCTCGTTGTGCCATCAACGCCGCCGGTGCCGGGCCAGTTTGTTTTCCAATTGCAGGGGCTTGCGGGCGTGCCTTACTTGATCCAGCAGTCCACTAATTTGGCCTCGTTGAACTGGAGGACGGTTGCCACCAACCTGTCGGCCAGCGGGACGTTCACCATCACCAATGATGTGTCGTCCGGGTCGCAGTTCTACTACCGCGCCGCCTGGCAGCCGTAAGCCGGAACGATGCGGTTGAAAGGTGAAGCGGCGGTGCGTGTAGCTGCGACGCCCCCGTCGCAGAGGGTGCCGGCGACGCCTCGTCGCCGACTCCAGCCGCCAACCAAATGGTGTGTTTGGTTTATCGCGCGACGGCAACTCAGTTTGGCGGAATTATTTTGCCAGCGGCGCGAGTCCGGACGCTTCGCGAACCGGCGTGATGCCCTGGCGGTAGGCCGCGTCTTCCAGGCTCAACGAGCGCGGCGCAGCCACCAGCGTCCGCATCGCCTGGAGGTCGTCCGGTTTCGTGGAGATCATTTCCGCCCACAACATCCACCAGGTCCATTGCGGCTGTTGTTCCAGCACAGCCAGCGTGGGCGGCGGGCCGACTTCCGCCAGCGCGATGGGTTTGCCGTCCGCCAGCTTCAACAGGTCGTTGTAGTAGTTCGTTGAAAAATCGCTGTGGTAAACATCCAGCGCGGCGATGTCGAAATAATTTTTCCCCGGAAAATAATCCACAAACTGTCGTTCAGGCTTGCTCGGCCGATCCACGTTCCAGATCCAGATGAGATTGTTCAACTGGTGATGGATGGCGAATCGCTCAAACATCTGGCGGTAAAGCGCCGCGGTGCCGCGTTCGCCGCGCCGTCCGCCCCACCAGAACCAGTCGCCGTTCATCTCGTGATAAGGCCGCCAGAGCACGGGAATATGGGCGTCGCGCAGTTGCTTGAGGTAGCCGGCGATGACGTCCACCTGCTCGCACCAATGTTGGTTCAACGGCTTTCCGGGCGTGATCAGCTCGTTCCATTGTTCATCGGTCAAATGTCCCTGGACGCTGGCGAGCCGGTTGGTCGGTGCGTCTTTGCCCGGCTGGAACGTGACCGGTTCATACGCCGTCGGCGGCACCGCGTGCCAGCACAAGGTGATGATTGCACCGTTGGCATATTGCTGTTTGATGTCGGCAATGATGCCGGGCCGGGCGGTGGTGGCATCCTTATCGCCCGGCGCGGCAAAACCGAAATCCTGCCCGTAAACGGCCGGCGTCTTGCCCCAGGCGGCGGCGGCGGCGCGGGTGGACGCATCGTGCGTGGCGGGATAGTTATGCTGGCCGGTCAGCGTGTGCTGGCCGGAAATGCCGTGAAGATAATTCAGCAACGCCACCGCTTCCGGCGACGCGTTTGGCGTCACCGGTTTGAGGGAACTGCACGCGCCGCAAAACAAACCGAGGGCGAGGGCGATGATGGCTGGTTTTTTCATGGCGCGAATCCTTTCTATTTTTTCAACCGCAGATTTTTTTCAATCAACTGGCAGCGCTGGTCCACGCACAGCTTGGAGCGCATCGCGTCCGGCGGCGTGTTCAGGCAATAATCGAGCAGCTTGGCCACCGTGGTGGTGGCGACATGCGTGCGCGTGTCGGACGAGCCGTAGTAAATGAACACGTCGCCATTTTTGCGCGCGATCCAGCCGTTGGCGAACACCACGTTGGACACGTCGCCCACGCGCTCGTCGTTTTCCGGCCCCATGAAATGTCCGCCCGGTGCGGCGATCTGCTTGGACGGATCCTTCAAGTCGCACAGGAAAAGATAAAGCACATAGCGCATGCCCGCCGCCGTGTTGCGAACGCCGTGCGCGAGGTGCAGCCAGCCTTTCGCGGTCTTGATCGGGGCCGGGCCGAGACCGTTTTTGCCTTCCTTGATCGTGTGATAAAAACGCGGGTCAATGATGCTTTCTTTGGTGACGACGGCTTTCGTGATGTCGTCCACCAGTCCCCAGCCGATGCCGTCGCCGCTGCCCGTCGCCGCAAAGTCGCTCATCGGGCGCGTGTAAAAGGCGTATTTGCCGTTCACAAATTCCGGGTGCAACACGCAGTTGCGTTGGTGCAGGGCAGGGGTTTTCAAATCGGCCAGCCGCTCCCATTTCACCAGATCTTTGGTGCGCGCGAGGCCGCAGCGGGCGATGGCCGCCGACAAATCCTGCGGCTTGGAGTCGTCATGCCGCTCGGCGCAGAACAGGCCGTAAATCCAGCCGTCCTCATGTTTCACCAGGCGCATGTCGTAAAGGTTCGTCTCCTTGTCTTCGAGTTCCGGCATCCGCATCGGGTAATCCCAGAACTGAAAATTATCCACGCCGTTCTTGCTTTCGGCGACGGCGAAAAACGACTTGCGATCCCAGCCCTCGACGCGCGCCATCAAAATGTTTTTGCCGTTGAACTCCAGCGCGCCGACGTTGAAGACGCAGTTGATGCCGAGCCGCGTCATCAGGTGCGGATTGGTGGCGTGGTTGAAATCGTAGCGCCAGGTCAGCGGCGTGTGCTCGCTGGTCAGCACCGGATGTTCGTGGCGGTCGAAGATGCCGTTGCCGGTTTTTTGCGGGCGGTTTTTGCGGCGGAGGAGCTGCGCGTGTTCGCGTTGAAGGGATTTCAGTTTGCTTTGGAATGCGGTTTTCGTCATGGGGCGTGGACAGTTTTGGTTGAATGAATAGTCATTGCTGCTTGGTTCAATTCTGCGGGACGGAAAATGGAATTCAAAATCAAAATTGTCATCAAAATTGGCGACACGAAAAATGATTTTCATTCCCGCCCGCAACGTCCATGTTTCTGCCATTCCCGTGTTCAAATCCAGGCCGGAAAAAATCCGGCAACCGAGAAAAATTATGAGCCTCCGAAAAACTTCCCGCCGGAATTTCATCAAGACCACCGCGCTGGCGCTGCCGCTGATTGCGACCGGCTGCCGCAGTTGGGCGGACAAACCCGCCGGTTCCGGCACATCCGCCGGCGAGTTTGTGACCATCCGCAACGGGCGTTTTGAACTGGCTGGCCGGCCTTATTATTACGTCGGGACGAACCTCTGGTATGGCTGTTATTTGAGCGATCCGAACTTGAGCGGCGGCCGCGCGCGCCTGGTGCGTGAACTGGATCGCCTGCAAAAGATCGGCGCGAATAATATTCGCCTGCTCGCCGGTTCGGAAACTTCGCCGCTCGCGGGCGCGATTCCCAACGGCATTACCTACGCGCCGCATGACTATGACGAAGGTTTGCTGGCCGGCCTGGATTTTTGCCTGGCGGAAATGGCCAAGCGCAACCAGCGCGCGATTTTGTTTGTCTCCAATTACTGGCAATGGTCCGGCAGCTTTGCCCAATACGTCCGCTGGGTCACCGGTGAAAATATTCCCGACCCGGACAAGCCGGTGATGGCCAAAGGCGACTGGCACGCGTTCATGGAATTTTCCGCGCGCTTCTACCAGACGCCTGCCGCCGTGGCGCTTTACAACGACTACGTCACGCGCCTCATCCATCGCCGCAATACGGTGAACGGCCGGATTTACCGTGACGATCCGATTATCATGACCTGGGAACTCGCCAATGAACCGCGCCCGGCGGCGGACGATCCCGCCGACATCCCGTTTTTTTGCGACTGGGTGGCGGCGACGGCCAAAATGATTCACGCGCAGGCACCGCATCAGCTCGTTTGCACCGGCAGCGAAGGCATCTGGGGCTGTTTGCAAAAGCCGGAAGTTTTCATCGCCGCGCATCAGACGCCGGCGATTGATTATGTCACCGTTCACATGTGGTTGAAAAACTGGAGCTGGATCAAGACGGTGGAACTCGGCCCGGATTTTGAGATCGCCGCCGGCAAGGCGCGCGACCATGTCGAGATGCACACCAAGATCGCCACGGACATTTTGAAGAAGCCGCTGGTGTTGGAGGAATTCGGCCTGCCGCGCGACCACGAAAGCTATGCGCCGGATTCGCCCACGACGGCGCGCGATGAATACTTCCGCCGGATGTTCGCCCAGGTGGCGGAATCGTGCCAAGCAGGGCGCGCATTGCAGGCGGCGAATTTCTGGGCGTGGGGCGGCGAAGGCCGGGCCACGGCACCGAAAGGTTCCGCTGGAAAATTTCTCGGCGATCCGCCGTGCGAACCGCAGGGTTTGAACTCCGTGTTCGACACCGACGCCAGCACGCTCGCCGTCATCGCCGACGCTAATAAAAAACTGGCCGCGCTCGCCGATGCCGGGTCAACCCGGTAAACGATGGGTGATCTGGAGTGGTGAACGCGGCTGGCGTCCCGAAACGGTCCATCCATTTCCGGCCGGCCACCTATTACAACCCGGTTCTGCTTGGACGATTATTTGTCAGAAGCAATGCGCAGGATCGTCGCGGAAGCGGGTGCCACTTTGACTGTGATGCTGCCGGCATCGCGGTTCTTGACTTGGGTCCACTGGCCCGACCAGATTCCCTGGGGCGTGATGGCAGCGCCGCCCAGCCTGACGTCCTGCTTGGCGGCAACGTCCTGATGTTTCTGCTTCAAATCCATCTGTTGCCATGCTTTCGGGACAACTCCCGGTGGCAGCTTGATGGCCACGCTGGCCGATTGCGCGTTGTCCCCGTGGCTTTTGTTGATCAGCGTCACATAAGTGGAACCGTCCACATCGCGATAAGCATAGGCGTTGAAATTCAAGGCCGGGGCCGCTTGAAGTTCAACTCCCAGCGGCCGGCCATGTGCGCCCTGGCTGAAGGCCAGCAGCGCATAAGCCAGCGGACGGATCATGAATTCTTTGCCATCTGCCGCGCGCATAAACGCGGCATAATTCGGGGCGGCAAATCCGCCATCTCGCCCCACGGAGTCTCCGGTATGGTAATTCACGCCCAGGATGTGATGGGACGCCCACCAATGGGTGCAGTCCAGCGCCCACAAGGCAGAGGCGTAGGTGTCGCTCGAATCTTTTGCGCCGCCGTTGTAACAACTGTTCATCTCGTCAATCCGGTAGGGCACGCCCTCGGCGGCCAGCACGGCCCCGACGCGGGCGTAGTCTCCTTCGTAAACGGCGTGGAGGTTGTTGGTCAGAAATCGCGCCCGCGTGGCCGGCGGATCCTTTTCGCCGGTCCGGCCCGAGCCCAGAAAATAATAATGATCGCTGGCCATCGCCAGGTGCCCTTCGGCAAACAACGCCGGGGCCAGTTTCAGGGGATAATTTCCGGTGGCGGCGCCCGGCCCGTCAAACATCGCGTTGGGCACGGCTTTCAAAATAGCGTCGTAATGCGGCTTCCATTGGGCAAAAAACGCCTCGAACGATTTGAAATAAAAATTAGGCTCATTGCCGATGGAATAACAATCCAGCGCGTCCGTGTCGTGGGCCGCGATGTAGCTGGCGAGGCGGGCTGATTCGGCGGGATTCCCGTTCTTCAGGCGGAACGAATAAATCACCTTCACGTCGGCGGCCCGGGCAAAGTCGAACAACTCATCAATATCCTTTTCCTGCGGCACCGGGATGCGCGGATCATCCACGGCATTGGCGCCCACCCGCAGATTTTTAATGCCGAGCGTCTTGAAGGTATTGATGAGCGCCTGATCGCTGGGATCAAAATAATATTTTCCCTCCTTGGGCAGCAGCAGGGACGACTCATAGCTCAAGCCCAGAAAGCGGGGTGGCAGATTGGTTCCGTTGCCATCGTCCGTTAAGGTGACTGTCACCGGCGAAGTTTTGGCGGTGGCGGGATGGGGCATCAGCAGCAGGGCAAACAACGGGAGCGGGATCAGGATTTTGCCCAGGCACTTTGAAAACGAAACGCGGTTCATAAGATGAACCAGTATTGCCGGTTGGATTTGTGGAATGCAAATCTCTTTCCAACGTAATGGCTCTCCGCAAGGTTCCCGGCCGGAACTGGCGGCGGTTCAGAACCGGCGGATGCAACCCCTCAAACCGTTTTGTAATTCGGCAGCTTTTTGCGATACTCCGTCGGCGACTGGCCGGTGATGCGTTTGAACACGCGATTGAAGTGCGTGAGCGACTGGAAGCCGACCTGATAGGCGATTTCGCTGATCCGCAGATTGGGATTGGGCATCAGGCTCTTCGCCTTCTCCACCCGCACCTGTGACAGATATTCGGTGAAATTCAATCCCGTCGTCCGCTTGAACAATTTGCAAAAATAAAAGGTGCTGGTGTTGACCGCCTTCGCCACCTCGACCAGGGAAAGATCATCGGCCTGGTGCTCCTGGATGAATTGGCGGGCGTGACTGACGGCCATCGGTTCGGATGGTTGTGGTTGGACCAGGACTTGATGGCACACAAAGGACAGGTGCTGACCGAAGATGGTCAGCAGACTAATCATGGAGTTATATTGCTTGGGCGTCAGCACGCGGGTGTGAAAGTAGGCTTCTTCGAGCTGCTTCAAATCCACTTTCAATCCCCATTCCAGAAGCTGCCTGGTCGTCCGCGCAAACTGGCGTTTGGTCGGCGGCTTGAGCAGCACCTGGCCGGTTTGCAGATAACCGATCAGCTTTTCACCCGTCTTCACCGGCACGGCCGTGTCGCACAGGCCGGCGAAACACGTCACGGTTTTGGATGCCGCTCCCGGGGACTCGACAATCTTTTGCTGCACCGCCAGACAGGCGGCGCAGGAACGATTGTGCTGTGACAGAATTTCGCAAAAGGGGTTTTCATATTTGGTCTCATGATGGACCAACTGCCAGGTGTCGGCGGTCCGCAGCTTCAACGGCAGGCCGGTGGCTTGGTTGAACGCGTGTTCGTAATCCTGATAAATTTTCGAGCGCGACAACTGCTCAATGATTTGCTTGTTCGCCAGCGGCGGCATGGCCCAACCCTAAACCGCATTATTTGGTAAGGCAACAGCAATAAATGCATGGTATTCACCTGCTAAAATTTAACCGGTAAGGGCAGCCAGCCTGATTGATGGCAATGTTTACCGAGGCGTTTCTAAAACCAGCGCTCATAAAAGGAATAAAAGGCTGCAAGAAAACCAACCATCTATTGCTTGAGCCGGAGGCAATTCATCCGACCGGGTGGCGGATGGGGCAGGTGCGAACTGGCTGGCCTTCCGCAAGGGGCGGGGCTGGCCCTCCGTAGAAGACCCCATGGCGATCAAGCTGATTGAAATGTATTCTTCCAGGCATCCGCACCGGTCTGGATGAAAGTCGGTGCAACCTCAAATCATGAAAACAAAAATCGCGGTAATTTTTTGCAGTTTAGCATTGTGGGCGGTCGCGCAAACCAATGGTGCCGTCGGCGCGGGCGGTGGCCTGTCTGTTCCTGGCCCTGACAACAACCATAACTACGCCATACCCGGGGGCGGAGCTTTCGTCAGACCGGGCAAAGGCTTCATCGCGCCGGGCACGGGCAATCACGGTTTTGCTTCCCCCGGTCAGACCAATGGCTTCATTGCGCCGGGACACGGCTTTGTTGCCCCGGGCCCCGGTTTCATCGCGCCCGGTCCGGGCCATGGCTTTGTTACCCCGAATTTGCCGCCGACGAATTCACCACCAAAAACCTGAATGTTAAGTTGCCGGGCGGCTGTCCACCAGTCGTTCAAGGATTGAGGAGATGGGCACCATGCCGAAATGAAAACCTGTTTCATCCTGATAACCCAGGGGGATCCAGGCTCCGATGCCGGCCCGGAATGCGGCAATCATTGCCCATAAATCACGGTGCCGAACCCGGTTCGAGAATTTTTTTCTATGATGGGGCATGATTGATTATAACCACGATTGTGGCGGAATGATATGGGGTGTTCTACTGACATGCAATCGGCCTGCTTCCCATCCACGGTCCCGTTCCGAATGTCCGCGCAATCCATGCCGGCCGCAAGCTGGCCGGGCAACGAATCCCGCTGCTGCTGCGCTGGTCCAGCCCCAGGGGATTACGTCATCAGGATATTCTAATTTCTAATTCAATCAATAATAGATTTGCTACCGGCAAAAAAAGCCAAGCTTTTGACAATTCAAGGAGAGTATGAATCGAATTACCGTATTTAATGACTGGAAACAGACTCGGACACCCGCACCGCCCAGAACCCATCATGGCCATCAAGAGCCCACAGAAAAAAAGTCATCCCCGCCAGGACAAACTGGCGGACTTGCGTTCCGCGCTGGAAAACCATCCATTCTTTCAAGCCTTGAGCGCCGCCCACATGGAGGTCCTGACCGGCTGTGCGCGGCAAACCAGATTCCCCGGCGACACCCTCATTTTACACCAGGGCGATGCCGCCGACCGCTTTTTCCTCATCGAGGATGGTTGCGTTGCCCTGGAAGCGAACCGGCATGGGCAGGGCACGATTCGCATCCAAACGCTGGGCGCGGGCGACGCGCTGGGCTGGTCCTGGCTGTTTCCGCCATACTTCTGTCATTTCAGCGCCCGCACCGTCGAGCCGACCGATACGATTATTTTTGACGCCATCCAGCTTCGGGCGCGATTCCATCAGGTCCCCGATCTGGGCAACGTGTTGGTGAAACGCATGGCCCAAGTGGTCGTCCAACGGCTGGAGGCGACGCAGACGCAGTTGGTGGAGATTTCCCAGATTGCGCTGCGCGCCCAGCTCCAGGCATTGCAATTGGCGATGTCGGTTGATTCCGCATCATTGTGATCGTCGCTTGACGGCTGTCCCACCGGGATTGAATTGATTGAATTGATTGAATCATCCCGCCCGGAACGGGGCGGGCAGCCAGACGGGATTGGGGAAAGGAGATTTGGCCGTCGGCGCGCGACGGTATGACCATAGTTCGGCGTTGAAATGCCGGGTTAGGAATGATGGTGTTCCACATCCCGCCGCCGATGTTCACTTTTGCGGTGACGATGAGTGTCTATCACGATGAGTGAAAAAAGGGCAGGGATGCCGACCAGGAGAACGATAATCACGGGATTATGCGCCCATATCCAAGCCAAAAAAGCCAGGGTGTCTTGATTCATTACTAAATTTAAGCATTAACAATGCCAAAATGAATCCCTGGCTGAAAATCGCGGGATTATGCCATTGACGGAAGCGAGTGGCAGGCGACGGAACAGGGACGATCTACCGTTCGTTCCGAACCTTCCTTTATTGGAGCGCGGGTCTGTGACCCGCAGCAACGTCCGAACTTTTCAAAACGCCACCGCTCAAACCGAACGCATTCTGACTGGCGAAGCTGCGGCGGGTCACCGACCCGCGCTCCGGTTCAGGGATTCAATGCGCTAAATTCCACTTGGGAGAATTCTTGCCGTCGGGGACGCCGCGGCGTCCCGGCCAAGCCAAACTTCCGTCAACGGCATAATTCCAGAAAACCGGCAACCCGAATTGAAAATCAGTCTCCGCACCTCGTCTCCGGCCAGCCCAGTCGCAAAATTCTGCGATAACCGCATCCTCCTCGTCCTCGTCCGCGAAATCCCCAAAAAATCCGAGGACGAGGTCGAGCACGGGGACGAGAGGGTTTCCGCGTTCTCTGACTCTCGGCGTTTTACCCCCATCTGTGTTGCTCCGTGTCCATCCATGGTTAAGCAGTTTTCAGCGTGTCAGCTTTTTCCCGTTGCCTTTTCCCCATGTTTAACAGATGATGTTAGCACTATGGCACAAAAACATATCAGCGGCCGGCAGCTCCGCCACGGGAGTCCCGAGGAATCATTGTCCCCCGGCGAGTCGCTGACCGTTTCCAAACGCGGCGGCAAGGTGTTTGAATTGACCCGGACGGATGCCGGCCAGCGGGACATCAACCGCCAGTTGGATCAACTGCTCAAAGACCTCCCGCCCGAAGGGCCGCGCGTCAAAACTAATCTGGCGCGGATCCTTTTGGAGGAACGGGAATGATTGTTTACAGCGACACCAGCTTTTTGATCAGTTATCTCCATGAAGATGACGCCAACCACGCCCCGGCGCGGGCGCTGGCCGGAAAGTTTGCCAGCGATGACTTTGTGATTTGCGAGGTTCACCTGTTGGAGCTGCCCGCCGCCCTGCGCGCCGCCACGCACCGGGACCGGGACGCGGTTCCCGTGCCGGTGGCCCGCCGGATCATCAACCGGTTTGACCGCTCGGTCACCGGCAAAATGTTCCTACGCAAACCCGTGGACATGGCGGACTCCGTGGCCATGGCACGTTCGCTCGGCGAAAGCCACGGCTGGCGGGAACGCCATACCACCTTTGACTTGTGGCATCTGGCGGCAGCGTGGTCGCTTTCCGCCGGGGCCTTCCTGACCTTCGACCAGCGCCAGGGCAAACTTGCCCGTCTCTTGGGCATGAAGGGTTGAACCGTTTACCGTCTTTCAGCTTTCAAGTGGAATGCCACTTGAGGCAGTCGCAATTGGGAATTAAACCCGCTGCCGCCTGAAGGCGGCGTTTCCCATGCCCATGCCACCCTGAACGGCGATGGGGTTTGTTTTTGATTTCTGTGGATTTCTTCGTAATCCCGCCCGGTCCGCAGGATTCTACGCTTACGGTTAGATGCTGGATTATGCCCTTTCCAAACATTGTGCAAAACCGGTAGGGCGGGCAGTCCTCTGCCCGCCGAACGCGTGGGTTGACAGGCGGCGGCGCGCACGGAGTGACGCGCCCTACCCGCATTGTTTGTTAACGGCACAATCTCACTTTCATGCCATTTTACACTTGAATTCTCCGCGCGGAGGCGTATGGTCAAGACACGCGGTCAATGGCGTCAATCCTTTCAGCAGTTCATCGGGACTCCTCGTCCCGTCTTCCGGTTCGCCGGAAAAAAAAGGGGGCCGGATTGTGAGAAAATCCGGCCCTTGCAGGATGACGGTCACTTGACCGCCGGTGTGGCAACGGCAGTAGTGCCGGTCGCCGTTGTGGAAACAGGCGGAGTGGTTGAACCCTTGCGGGTCAGACCGCTTCGCCGTTCGTTTTTCGGGATGTAGCCCATGGCGGCGTAGAGGGGACCGTTCTCCCCTTCAGCCACGTCACCACGCACCGCGTTCACCACCAGTTGGGCCGCATTCAGGCTGGCCGCATCGGACTGCTGGCGTTGCATCCGCGAATCCACCGTCTGGCCGCGCAGGGTTGTCAACTGATCCCGCGCCGCCAACGACGGCTGTATCTGGGTCTGGAACTGCTCCAAGGTCATGCCGGCAAACGACTTCGTCGGGCGAAGTGTCTTCCAGGCATCGGCCACCTGTTGCAGCTTCACAGCCACTTTCTTCGGATTATGCTTCATGCTTCTCACCTCCTTTCTTCTCTCCGACGCACTGGCACCGGAGAAATCTTTAACACCGCAACCCAAAGGAGGTGTCAGGACTCGAATAACCCGACATCCGCCACCACGACCGGTGGTAGCATCAATATCATTTTCCTACATCATCTGGTGGATTTCAAGAAGTATTTGTAAAAAGTTATTAGAACTTATTCGCAGGGTTGTGAATAACTTTTAAATATGATCAAGTGTTGCAAGTAATTATTAATAAGCGGCATAAAAATATTGGTTTGTGGGTTAAATGGGTTGCCGGCCAAGTTGAACCTTTCCGCCGCCCGCAACGCAGCGTTTTTCCGCCACAACGACCCGTTGCGCGTTGGGAACGAAGCGTTGTCTGTCCGCAATAAAGTGTTGCGTCCGGGTTACGACTCGTTGTCTGCCGGCAACCGGTCGTTGCGCCTCCGCAATGACGCATAATCTTGAACCGCCAAGCCGCCAAGGGCGCCAAGCTGGCAAGTGACGGGTGACAAGTGGCAAGTGACGGGTGACAAGTGGCAAGTGACGGGTGGCAAGGGAACGCCGCCTTCAGGCGGCCGTAATCGGGAACTGAATCCGCTGCCGCCTGAAGTCGGCGTTCCGACCACCAGCCTATCCCCCATTTTTCATTTTTCATTCATCCTTCATCATTTCCCCACTGGTGACACAAGAAAACTGGTTACAATCCGGTGACAGGACCTCGAAGCCAGGCCGCCGCCCCACCTTTTTGTCTCCCGCTATCAACTTTAAACTATCAACTATCAACTGCTTATGCCATTTGTCGTCCTTGGCGTCTTGGCGGTTCAAATATGTTCAAAAAAAGTGTAAAAAAATGTTGACTGGTGACACGGTCTCTGGGATAGTGGGGTTACACACGGTTAACTAGAACAACAACACAACACAGAAAATATGAAAAAAACACTACTGATCGCCGCCGCCGCGCTTGTGGCTGGGATCGTTTCCTCGGAAGCGCAAGTCTATTCCGCCAACGTCGTGGGTTATGTCAATGTGGTCTATCCTTCGGGTGCTAACGTGCTTGTCGCCACTCCTCTGACGACGGGTAATGATGTGCTGACAAATGTAATTCAAGGTGCTCCTGCTTCTACGACGATTCAATTGTGGAATCCAGGCACTGCAACTTTTACAGGCCTTAGTTTTACTGGTCCTGCCAGCAATAGGCATTGGAAAGATACGAGCGGTAACAATCAGGACAATACATTGATTGGTCCTGGGATTTCCTATTTTGTCAATGCAGGTGGCTCTTCCGGTTACACGAATACTTATGTTGGCACTGTTGTGCCAACAGTTGGATCTAGCGTTACAAATGTTTTGGCTGCTGGCGTTGTTGTAGCAGCTGGAAACTTGATACCTTATGCTGATTATGTGACAAACACGGCAACCATAAATTTGGTGCCGCCGGCGGCTACCGTGCTTCAGTTGTGGGATCCAGTGAATCAGGTATTTAACGGATTCAGCTATACTGGTCCTGCTTCAAATAGAACTTGGAAAAATACGGGTGGAACTGTGGTTTATCCTCAAATTGGTGTAGCTCAAGGCTTTTTCCTTCAGCCGGGTGGTTCTACTACCTATAATTGGGCACAAACTTTGCCGTAAATAATCGAAATCAAACAACAAAGAACAAACAACAAAACGAAAATAGTATGAAAAAAGCAATATTCATTGCAGTATTAGGGGTAGCATCATCGTTGGCCAGTTATGGTCAGGGAGTGTTTTTCAATAATTACAACTCTTCGACACAAACGACGGGTGTAACATTTGGCAACGGTCCTAATAGCGGCTTGGGCCTTGGTAGCAATTTCACAATCCAAGCGTTTTTTGGACCGGCTGGAAGCACACTGGATAGTCAACTAGCAGCGGTAGGGACTCCGGTTGCGTTTGCAACCAGTCTTGGCTACGGTTCTACTGATGCTTCTGCTATTGGAAGTGGAGCGGGCGCAGGTTGGTTTGGTAATTCTCAAATTAATCTGCCTGCGTATGCTACGACATATGCTGTCGCGGAATTTGTAACAGGAGTTGAGAATGGAACGACCTACAGTGGTTGGTCACCGATTATTGCTGTTACGTCTCAATCCAGCAGCGGTAGCCCGATTCCTCAATTACCGAGTGCATTGCGTTACGCTGATTTCAGTGCCACTACAGCAGTGCCGGAACCCACCACGCTGGCCTTGGCCGGTTTGGGCGGTCTGGCCTCGCTGATCGCGCTGCGCCGCAAACAGTCCTAATCGGACTATTGTTTGTTTTTGGTTTTGCACAGGAGCCGCTCCTCGGAGCGGCTCCTTTTTTTATTTGATAAGGACGCGTTCCACCGCGTCCCAAACTTCTCCCGCCACCGCGACATGGTAAGGACGGGTTCCACCCCGTCCCTCAGTTTGCTCTAAAATTGATAAAGGATCTCCCTCATCCCGGCCTTCTCCCCAAGGAGAAGGTGAAAAATTGCTTGTCCTTGGAAATATCTGCGGCTGGATTTGTAAACCATCATCCGATAATCGCAAAACGGAGTTGTTAAATCCTCTCCTGTGGGAGAGGACATAGGTGAGGGCGGGCGTTAAACACAAATACCCCGTCCGCTTTACGTTTCATAAATTTTTCACATGCCAGAATCCTTATCCCCGGATCGTCTGCCTGGACGGCGCACGCCAGCGCATGGGGTGAAAATTTCTTTGGCCGGCCCGAACATCGTGTTGCTGACGGTCAACACCAAGGATCGCGTGCCGTGGCTGGCGCAACCCGTGGTGCACGCCTCGTTGCAGGAAATCTGGCGCGAGGCGGATGCGTGGCTGGTGGGTGATTA
>Ga0182030_10007202_pt1 | contig 23288 bp, 19 predicted proteins | sample 812S3MmetaG_FD_121299 | JGI IMG/M metagenome (GOLD analysis project Ga0182030, IMG submission 121299) | Permafrost microbial communities from Stordalen Mire, Sweden - 812S3M metaG (Illumina Assembly) | ecosystem: Environmental > Terrestrial > Soil > Wetlands > Permafrost | place: Sweden...
TATCGACAAACCTTATCTTGTGAGATCACTCGAAATAAATCTCAAGTATCTTTCTCACGACTGGCACGTTCAACCTGTTGTCAAAGATCCGATCGCGTTCTCCGCACTAGGCGGCGCTCTCGGTGAACAACGGCCGAGCTTTACGCTGGACCGTCTGTCCTCGAAACCTTTATGGCAATATCGCTGGAAGTTGTTCCGGAGACGCAATCGCAAACCTATGCGGCACTTGAAGTGCCCGATAGGCCAATCCGATTGGTTAGAGGAATGCTTCGCTCTACACTTAAAATTCCGCGGAGCGCGCGATACTGCTGACTTTTCCCGATCTGCAGCGATTATTCGCGCATCGGCAAAAAGTCATTCGTTCAAATTAAAGATCGTTTAAGGTATTCTGCGTTACCGCTGAATCCTGCCAGGAAACTCTGTTCCCGTTTCGCCCGTGGCCGGGCCCTGTGCAACTCTTCGAGACTAGCAGAACCGATTCGATTCTGTCAACCTCTTGACCACTTGTTCGTTCGACTTTCTTACCCTATCAGAGCGCTCGGCTCTTGGCAAGTCCGTCTAGGCGCGTCAGCATTTCGCCTGACTGCCCGCTCGAAAGAGCTTATCAAAGCTGCTGAAGTTTTGCAACTCGCACCCGACTTGCTGCAATCGCGATCTAGTCGCGACGGCACGTCGACTTCTCTGTTTTACCAAACTTCGTTGCGCAGTGCAAGTCGAGCCATCAGTTTTCGCAGCCACGCTGCCGTCGCTGGTCGACTTAATAGGTTTGATTGAAACAGATCAGGCGCTCTGCAAATCAATTCGCAGACTCTGTAGATCTTCAAGAATTCAAATCTCTGAAATATCCAATCGCGACTTGCGCCGCGCCAGCGCCTCTAGCGCCGAACCGTGCTTCACTGTTGTAACAAACCGGCCGCATGGTTGCAAGCTGGAAACTGTGGATCTCCGAACTCAGGATGCGTTTGACCTGCATGGATACTGCTCCAAACGCATATGCGAATATTTTCGAATGATGTAAATTCGTGAATCATCGGATGACAGAATTTCAAAGGCCTCGCCGGGCTGACTTTTTCAACGGCACACGCTTCAAGGAATTTTGGGAAGGTCACGATTGAGTTCGCGATCGATTTTCTTTTCGTGCCGCAAGCGGAAGGGCCTTGAATACGTGATGACTCCAAATGATCCGATGGCGAGCAGGAGCAGGAAACTGCTGACTCCAAGCAGCACTCGAGAAGCCTGTGTCTGGGAGATGCGACTGAAGATTGAGGTGTTCTCAGGAGTAAGTGCGAGGGCCAGCGCGAGAGCAAAAATTCCGAGCGACGCCAGCAGAGAGGTAACGTTCTTGGCCCAGCGTCCGCGTGCAGCGTAGTCGGCAAAGAGCGTCAAACCATAGACGAAGAGTCCGGCGATCAGCAGGAGATTGACGGAGTCGGCGACGGCGTCTTTGAAGAGCGTAGGCATGATTTGGATTAGAAGTCGGAGCTGCTGCCCGGGTTGCGCCGCGAATCCCATTGGCGTAAGGACGCATCCCTGTACTAGGTCGGATAACGCTGCGCTGCCGGTCGCCGACGCCTGTACTAACTGGAGAGTGCGCAATGAGTGTGTTCCCGTCGCCACAGCCCAATCCTGCTGAACGGCCGCTTGACCGCGATCTAGGCTTCGGAAGCCTGGCGATGCACCCGCACCATCGCCTGATCAATCGCGATGGATCCTTCAACGTGCGCCGGTTACATGAGGGATTGCTGGACAAATTATTTGGGTATCACGCACTGGTAAACCTGGACTGGACAAGATTTTGTCTGCTGCTTGGCATCTGGTACGTGGCGATCAACGCGCTATTCGCGCTTGGCTACATGGCACTTGGTCCGGGGGCGTTGCAGGGAAATTATGAAGGCTCGCTTTTCTGGCGCGCCTTCTTTTTCAGCATTCACACGTTTGCCACCGTGGGCTACGGAAACATTGTTCCCGTAAGTTTTCTTGCGAATGCGCTGGTGGCGCTGCAGACATTGTTCGGATTGCTGTCACTGGCGGTTGCGACGGGGCTGGTGTTTGCGCGGTTTTCACGTCCAAATGCGCGGATGCTCTACAGCAACTCGGCGCTGATTGCACCGTATCGCGAGCAGAGCAGCTTTCAGTTTCGCGTGGTCAACGGACGTCGCAGCCAGTTGCTGAACGTGCAGGCGCTGGTGATCCACAGCCGATTCGAATGGGTGGACAATGCGCGGGTGCGGCGCTTCTACACCTTGGAACTGGAGCGCAACTTTGTGGCGGTTTTCCCCGCTAACTGGACGATTGTCCACCCGATTTCCAAGCAGAGCCCGATCTACGGCTGGACGCAGGAACAACTACTGGAGGCGGAAGCTGAGTTTCTCGTCCTGCTCAATGCCGTGGACGAAACCTATTCGCAGACCGTGTACAGCCGCTCATCCTATTCGGCGCACGAACTGAAGTGGGGACGCAAGTTTGCCATGATGTTTTTCGAAGAGGGCAGCCGGGCGCTGCTCGATCTGAACCGGCTGAATGAAACAGTTGCCGCGCCCTTGAAGGCAGAGCCCTTGCCGGAGATTCAGTAGGCGAAGCACTCCGTCTTCCAGTGCTCGTACACCTTGGCCTGCACGAACAAGGCGAATACCTGCGGATCGATTTCACCACTGTGCGCCATCTCGCCGAGAATCTTGAGCGCACCTTCCACGGAGACCGAGTGCTTGTAGGGGCGGTCGGATGCAGCCAAGGCATCAAAGACATCCGCAATCGTCATCAAGCGCGTTGCCAACGGAATGTTACTTGCATCGAGCTTTCCGGGATAACCCTGGCCGTTCAGTTTTTCGTGATGGCCGCGCGCAATCTCAGGGATGTTGCGAATCTCGCGCGTCCAGGGAATCTGTTTGAGGAAGTTGTAGGTGTGCTCAACGTGCGACTCCACTTCTTCGCGCTCGCATTGATCGAGAGAGCCTTTGCGAATGGAGAGCAGATGCACTTCTTCCGGCGTAAGAAGGGGACGCTCGGATCCATCCAACTCGCGAAACCTGCGCGCGCCGATTTCCTGCAACATCTCAAAGCTGCCTTCCGGCTGCACGGTGGGCTCGTTGGATTTGACGATGCACTGCACGAATCCGTCCAGATCGTCCAGTTGCTGCTGCAACTCGGCGTCGAACTGCGGAAGCATCCGCAGATACTCCTGCTGCCCGTGTTCCATCAGGTAACGGAGCTTGCGCTCGGAAGCTTCGGCCTGCACGGTGCGGCGCGCGAAATCGAAGCGGCTGAAGATGACATCCATTTGCGCGGGATAGAGTTTACGCGCCTTGGTGAGCACTTCTTCACGCACGCCGACCTTGCCGAAGTCATGCAGCAAGGAAGCGTAGCGGATCTCCTTCATCTCTGAGCGCGTGAACTTTACGTCGCGGAAAACCGTGTGATCGCGGTCGACCGCCTCAGCCATGGCGATAGTGAGATTGGCCACGCGTTCGGAGTGGCCGGAGGTTGTGGGATCCCGTTGTTCAATGGCCTTGATTGCGGCTTTCACGAAACCTTCAAAGAGGCGGTGAATGTTTTCGTAGAGATGGCTGTTCTCATAGGCGACGGCGGCCTGACTGGCGAGCGACGAGACGATTTCCATTTGCCGCGTGGTGAACGGAAGCACTTCATTTTCGATGTCTTCGGGCGTGTGCAGACGAGCGCGCCAGTTGCGCTTGGCATTGATGAGTTGCACGACGCCGACGATTTCATTTTTCGGATTCATCATGGCGACGGCAAGAATCGATTTGGTGCGGTAGCCGGAATCGGTATCGAATTGTTTGTTGATGGAGTACGGAACCCAGCTCTCCATTTCATAAGCGTCTTCGATCATGACGACGGTTCCGTGCTGCGCCACGTAGCCGGCGATGGAACTTTCGCTGATGGGCAGCACGACCTCGCGGAAGGAAACGTTGACGGTATCGTTCTGCGCCATTTTGAAGCGCAGAAATTTCTTTGGCTTGTGGTGATCGCGGACGGAGCGCTCGGCTTCGCCGGGATCGGTTTCTTCGACGAGATAGAGCGAGCCAGCGTCAGCGCGGGTGATTTCGCGGCACTTGGTGAGGATTAATTCGAGGAGTTCGCGGGTGTCATGTTCGGCGCTGAGAGCGGCGCCAACGTTGTTGAGTTCGTAGATCTCAGAGTTGGCAAGGGCGAGTTTGTCACTGGCTTCGCGGCGAGTCTGCACGAGGTGCATGTGATCGACGGCATTGTCGAACATGCGCTCCAGCAGCGGGGCCGGCGAGTCTACGGGCAGGTACGCGTACACCGTGCCGTCAAGGCGCGGGTCGCGAAAACGTTCGTCGGAGAGCACAATGACGCGCACGTCAGGCGAGCGCAAGATTTTGAGATTTTCGACAAAGAGACGTTCGTCGCCGATGACGAAAACGTTGGCCACATCGAGGCGTCCGGCATCGAGAGACTCAAAGCAGGCGTGCTGAATTCGTGCGCACTTGATGACCGCGGCGCGGGCGCGCTCGTCGGCCTGAAAGTAAACCGCGGTGGGCAGCTTGCGGCTGCGGGTGGGCAGAACAATGTGTTTGGAAGCGGCCATTCCTTGCAACCCCCGGTGCGCGCGAACGCGCGAAGTGCAATGGTGCGAATCATAACCCACGAACGAAAACTGCACTAGAGCACAAAAGGGTACGTCCGGCGAAGCGGTGGCGCGGAACAGCGCGGAAGGCAGTAAATATGCGGGGTTGCGATGGTTTTCGCGTGGAAATTGGATTCCTGACCTGAAAGATTGAGGATTGCAAGGATTGACTTAGTGGTGAATGGTGAAAAATCGAGATGTTACTGCTTTGGCACTAATTGAGGGATTTTCGAATTTATTACCTTGGAAGGCACTGAGACGTGGCTTGCGGTAACTGATCAGGCAATGGTTGCGAGGGCTGAGAGCGCGGCGACGGCGATGACGACGACCCAGGGTGAAAGTTTCCAGCGCAGAAGGGCGATGAGAGCGGCGACGGCGACCACGGAATCGAAGGGCGAGTGAAGAGCGCTGGAGCAGACGGGACGAATGAAGGCAGCGATGAGAACTCCGACGACGGCGGCATTGACGCCTCGCAGAACGGACTGCACGAGAGGACGCTGACGGAGTTCGCTCCAGAAAGGTAGGACGGCGACGACGGCGAGAAGTCCGGGAAGAAAAATTGCGATGAGCGCAAGAGCCGAGAGTACGACCGGATGATGAGCAGGACGGATGGACGCGCCGAGGTAGGCGGCAAAGGTGAAGAGAGGACCGGGGAGGGCCTGAGCGGCACCGTATCCCGAGAGGAAGGTTTGCTGATCGACCCATCCGCGAGCGACGACGGCGTTTTCAAGCAGAGGCAGAACGACGTGGCCGCCGCCGAAGACGAGCGCTCCGGCGCGGTAGAAGGCGTTGAAGACGGCTACGGGCGGCGAGGGCGCGAGCGAATCTGCGATGGGCAGAAGAAATAGCAGGCCGAAGAAGATAGCTGCGGCGGCGAGGGCGGTGGACTTGGGAAGGCGAAAGCCGAGCGGGTGCGATGGAGCGAGCTGAGCAGGGCGCGGAAGGATGAGTCCGAAAAAGGCTCCGAAGAGGATGGCGAGGATGGTTGCGGCGGAGGGCGGAGCGAAGAACATGATGCCCGCAGCGGCCGCGGCGAGGGCGAGGCGAGGAAGATCCGGCGCGAGAGACTTGCGCATGGAGAGGATGGCCTGGGCGACGACGGCGACGGCGACGAGTTGGAGTCCGTGGACGACGCCGAGTCCAGTCTTTCCGGTGATCCACTGGTGGCCGAAGGCGAAGGCGAGCATGAGGAGCGCGGAGGGCATGGTGAAGGCGATCCAGGCGGCGAGTGCGCCGGGCCATCCGGCGCGGAGGAGTCCGAGGGCGAAGCCAACCTGGCTGCTGGCGGGGCCGGGCATGGATTGGGCGAGGGCGACGATTTCCGCGAAGCTTTCTTCACTGCACCAGAGGCGACGCTCGACGAACTCGGTGTGGAAGTAGCCGAGGTGGGCGATGGGGCCTCCGAAAGAAAGGAGACCGAGACGCAGAAAGGCTCGGAAGACTTCGGCGGCTGTGCCGGGAGTGGAGGGCGGGTTGGGCGAGGCGTCGGTCATGGATAGGACAGAGACAGGCCATTATGCACTAACTAGGAATTCGTCCCTCGAAGGACAGACAACGCTGTCGAAGATTGCGCCATGCGCCGGAAGAGTGTTTTGTTTACTCGGGCGGGGCGCAGTGGTGGTTCCCGGCAGGATAGTGAGTTACTTGGACTGTTTGCGACAACAACGCCCGAAGAAATCTGCATCTCTCCCTAGCCGACGGCAACCAAGGCTGCTGCTTGGATTTCCAATCTACTTAGTAAGTTTCAGGTTGAGAGTGCAAAATTTTGAAAAGCAGGTACATATCGCGCCTTGTTTCGATCTTCTTTCTGACGGCTATTCTGTCGGAGGCGCGGGCTAAAGAAGCGTCTTTTCGAAGTAGCGTACGGTCTTGGTTCCGCCGTGAATAGACGCTTCTCCCACTGCTCTAAAGCCCAAAGCCAAATGAAATGTTTCAGAGACCGGGTTCGGGGGCTCGATATTTACCTCACAGACCACGCGATGTTGCCCCATCTGTAGTGCCGCAACAAAAAGGTCGTTGTACAGAATTCTGGCGATGCCCTGACCTCGGGCTGAAGCCGCAACTATGACGCGATCAATGTAGACGAACGGCTCGCGAGACTCCTTGAACCAACTGAAGTTCGGATTCCGGTAGGGGGCATTTTGATCGAGTGCGATCAAGAACGCAGTGGTGCCACGGTCGATACCACGGGCGTAAAAAGACATGTCGAGAAGTTCAGCAAGACTGGCCGCAGTGAGGGTGGACGTTTCCTTCGCGTGGATGTTATTCAGCGTCAAGACAGCGGCCGGGTCCAGCAAACCGCGATCATCAATCACATGTGCCTTCTTTGGATGCACCATTGGAGCGACCCGCATATTTGAACCATTCTGGATCCTTCGCTTCGCTCAAGGATGAACCTCAAGGGCAAGAGCAATTGCCCAGGGTGACCTCTACCGAATTGATGTCCGTTACGAGATAAGTGCCGGAAATTGGCGGGACCAGATTCATCTTGACGGCGTAGCCACCGACGAGGATCTTAGGGTGGTACGGGCCGGGCAAGGCCGCTATGCGTTCAACCAGACTGACGAGCGCAGGGTACTGTTCGGAGAGAGCAATCGAAATCAGAAGCAGGCGGGGATGGCCCTGAGAGATTAGCGAAACAAGATCATCGATGGCCGGAGTTGGATTCAGCACCCGAACCGGAATTTCTTGATCTGCAAACCAAGCGGCCAGAATACGAATTGCCATTGAATGACGGTTGCCGGGAGCGTTCATGAGCAGAACGTCAACCCTATCTGCGTTGGGCGGAGCGGTAGACCTGGAAGCTGTGACCTGATTGCTGAGTTGTCCGAACAGTTGTTCGCAGTAGCTTGTAAAACGGTGCTCTTCCGCGACGGTGATAGATCCCTTCCGCCATTCCTCCCCGATCTGATACAACAGCGGCGCGACTAATCCCATAAAGATATCGATTACACGGACGTTGTTCGCGATCGCATTCCTGACGATACGATCCGCCGCTTCAAGATCACCGGAACGCCCAGCGGTCATGAGTTGATTTTGGATCGCCTGCAACCTTCCAGAGTCTTCGAAGCCCTGATTGGTTAGAGTACGCAAATTCTGCTTACAGGTTGCACATATGCCGTGCGTGATCGCGAGGTCTTCGTAAGGCTCCGCTTCTCCTAGAAATTTCTGGCAGTAAGAGCACCATCTCAGCATGGTGAGCCTTCTACGTTCTTGAGTTGCGTTACGAGTTCATTTACATTCGCGATCCATTCATCGGAGAAGCGACGCGAGTCGGCAAGCCAATCGTACACGGACGCCAGGGCACCGCGAATGCCGGAACGCTCGTCGACCCATGCCGAGGCGATCAACTCTGCAGCAGAAGGCACCTTGAATCCGGAGCAGACACGGAAGCTGAGGCCGAACTGTTCAATCAATCGCGCCATAGCACGGGCGACCGATTGGCGCTCAGCGTCAAGAGCAGAAAGAAACTGATCGAAACGCGTCCGCATTTCAACCTGATCTGGAAAATCAACGGCTAGCGCCTGCTGAATCAGGTGAAGCTGACGTTCGAGGATCACCGTGGGAATTCCCCTGACGGCGAGGACGGGGCGAATCCACTCGAGATTTTTCGTTGCTGTTTCCACGGGCATCCGCGTGAGAGCTACGAGCCAGCAACTGTCACTGTTGGTGAAACGCTTCCCGCGCTCGCCGTACCTGTAATCAAGGTAGGGATACTGCTGCCACGCATTGTTGCCCGCCCGAAGCGCCAATGCAATCTCAGAGGGGTCCTGAGGCATGGCGTGGTCGCCCGCTTCAAAGTTGATGGCCGTCACGTGAGCCTGCAGGCTTTGCTCGGAGTATGGATAGAGCGCAGTGCAGATCTTTTCGATCCAACTGAAACATGCCACGGCTGCAGCATCGACCAGAGTCATGCTCTCTTCGTCGAGTTCGAGTGAGTTCAGGAGATATTCAAAGCGCTGCCAGTGCGTCGCCGTTCGGTCACCGTAGCAGCCAACGTAGGTGAGCTGCGCTTCATGCAGATTCAAACAGCGGGCATAAGCCTGCCGAAGAATCAGCGCGCCATTCTGCGATCCCTCTAAAACGTAAAGCACGCCGACAAGGGAGAGCGGGTTGCGGGCATTGGAGAGAATTTCAGCCGCACAATCCAGTGCGGCATGCACCGCGCCGGTAATGCTCGGCACGGTCTGCGCACGCAAGGTCTCAAGATCGGCTACCAACAAGGGGACCTTCGGTGTGGCGTGCCCTGCCAACCGGGTAAATTGGGGAATCGTAACGTGGGAACATTCTGGTTCCAGCACGGCATGAAGGATGGCCATGCAGCGCAGGAAATTCACGATAGGAAGTGCCGGCAAACTGCCTGCCTGGAGAGCCTGGAAAAAAGGCAAGGCCTCTAAGCGGGAGTGAGGAACCAGTGTTTTCGTTTTGAGATATGAGCGCAAATGGGTCACTTCACCATCCTTCGCAAACAGATTCCGGGTTTCTGGATGCAATCTCGATTCCGGCGCTAGCTGGAGGTGCCGCAACTGGAGCTGCGTTTCAGTGGAGTGCGGGCGGTTTTATCGAGCACATGACGGACGAGGTGGAGCATGGTTTCCGGAGGGAACGGCTTCTGGAGAAAGACCATGTCGGGTGGAATGGTGCCGTTCTCAAAGAGAGCGTTGTCGGTGTATCCGGACATGAAAATGACGGGGAGGTCGGGGGTTTTCGCGACCAACATTTTGGCGAGGTCATTGCCGCGCATCTCAGGCATGATGAAGTCCGTAAGCAGGAGATGGACGTTGCCGGGGTGAAGTTCTGCCTGCTTGAGGGCGTCGTGTCCGTCTTTTGCGCTGAGAACTGCATAGCCTTTGGAGCGCAGTATCTGGGTAAGCAGTTCGCGCAAGGGCGCCTGATCTTCGACGAGCAAAAGCGTCTCTGAGCCGGAGTCGGCGCGTTCTTGAGATTCAAAGGGCAGAAGAGGCGTGGCGGCAACGGGCGAGGAGGTTGCCGGGAGATAGATTTTGAAGCTCGTTCCGTGGCCGGGTTCACTGTAGACGGTGATGACGCCGTGGCACTGGCTGATGATTCCGTGGACGGTTGCGAGGCCGAGGCCCGTTCCTTTGCCGACTTCCTTGGTGGTAAAGAACGGCTCGAAGATGTGGGCCCGTATCTCGTCGGTCATGCCATGGCCGGTATCGGTGACGCTTAAGCGGACATAATCGCCGGGCGCAACGCCGTGGTGACCTGCTTGCGCAGTATCGAAGAAGACGTTGGAAGTTTCGATGATGAGCTTTCCGCCGTCAGGCATTGCGTCCCTGGCGTTGACGACCAGATTCATGATGATCTGCTCGATCTGGCTTGGATCGGCGAGGACGTGCTTCAATCCTTCGCCATAAATGACACGCACATCCACATCTTCGCCGAGCAGGCGGGGGATTATGTTTTCGAGTCCGGCGTTGACCTCCCTGAGGTCGATGACCCTGGGATTCATGACCTGGCGTCGTCCGAAGGCAAGGAGCTGGTGAGTTAATCCACTTCCCTTTTCAGCGGCGGTGATGATCTGCTCACTGGCGCCGCGAATCCGTTCGTCACTGGGGCTGCCGTTACGGATCAGGTATGCGTATCCGATGATGACTCCGAGGAGGTTGTTGAAGTCATGGGCGACGCCACCGGCGAGGCGTCCGATGGCTTCCATCTTCTGCGACTGATGGAGGAGCATTTCGAGACGCAGGCGCTCGGTGTTATCACGCGAGATGCTGGAGGCTCCGATGACCACGCCATGATTGTCACGAATCGGAGAAACGGTTAACGCGACCTTGATCTGCGTTCCGTCTTTCCGCATGCGAACGGTATCGCAGTTGGTGCTGATTCCCTGGCGTGCGCGCTGGAGATTGGCGGCGACTTCGTCTTCGGCTCCGTGGGGCAGGAGAATCTTTGCAGGCTTGCCAAGGACTTCGTCCGCGGTGTAGCCGTACATCTGCCCGGCTCCGGGATTCCAGGATTGTATGTAACCGTCGAGCCCTTCGCCGATGATGGCGTCTTGCGACGATTCGACGATTGCGGCAAGCTGGCGCAAAGAATCCTCGGCAGCCACGCGCTGGGTCACATCGCGGAGACGCACGGTCATCACGGTGTTGCCTTCTGCGTCGAACTTGGAGATGGACGCTTCGGCTGGAAACCGCTTTCCATTCTTGCGCAAGCCCTGAATGCCGCGGCGCAAGTTCATGGGACGGAGAGCATCGGAGGAGTGGGCGAACACCTGGAGCTGGGCGATATGAGCTTGGCGAAATTCCTCGGGAAGGAGGATGTCAACGGACTGGCCGAGCACCTCGGCGGCTTGATAACCGAAGATTTTTTCCGCTCCGGTATTGAACAGGGTGATGTTCTGCTGCGCATCGACGGTCATGATTGCGTCTTCAGAGATCTGAACCACTCCATCGAAGCGCAGATGCGACCGGTTCAACTCCGACACCTTGCGCTGGAGCGAGGCTGAGAGGGCAAATACCAGGACCGCAGTAGCCAGGAAGCCTGCGTATTCCGCGAAGTTGAAGGGCGCCAGCGCAGCGTGCTGGTAAGGCAATGCGATGCAGAAGACGGCGAGGACAGCACTGAGAAGGGCGGACGCCGTTCCCGGCTTCCATCCACCGTACCAGGTGGAAAAGGCGATGGCGGCGACGAAAAGATAATAGGGGCGATTGAGAGCGGGAAATAACAGCGAGAGCGCGGCGGCGAGAAAGGTAACGATCAGCGCCAGTTCGAAACAGACGAACGGGTTGCGGCGTTGGGCTTTTGCGGGCTTGTTGCTCAATCCGCGTTGCTGACCGAGCCCGGATTCGCCACGTGCATGCTCAGTTTTCGACATCTATACTGTGCCGCCCAGGGGATACAGATTTGTTGGCTATTAGTTTGATGCAACGAAGCTCATTTGGTTGATCAAAACCGGTCACTCAAATATGTGACGAACGTCACAGACGGGTATTGGGCGGAACCGTTTCGTTTTGGAATTGCCTCCCCCGCATTCGCCCACAGAGGGCGGATGTGGGCCACCGGCGGGTACTGGCCGCGCCAATCAAGCCAAAAGCGGGCTTGAAGGGGCCACGCGCGGCGCGTGAATGGTATTCTTGAAGCATATTTTTGGAGGAGTCATTCGATGACAAATCGGAGCCCGAAGAAGGCTGCGGGTTGGACGAACGTACAGATTTATACGGCGATTGGAGTTGTGTTGATTGTGGGCCTGGTGGGGGGATACTTGCTGCATAGCTCGGGACCTTCTGAGAGCACAAGCACCTCGGCGCCGACAATCACAGGGGCGGGTGCGCCTCCTTCGACGCTGGAGATGGCGAGGCAGGCGCTGGATATGCAAACGAAGTCGCTGCTGACGCGGCTGGAAACAAATCCTAAAGATGTGCCGACGCTGACCGAGCTTGGCAACATTTACTTTGACGGCTCACAGTGGCCGAAGGCGATTGAATACTACACGCGCTCACTGAATGAGAATCCGAAAAATCCTGACGTGCGGACGGATATGGGCATTGCGTATTACTACTCCGGGGACGCGGACCGGGCGTTGAAGGAGTTCGACCAGGCACTGAAGGACGATCCGCGTCACGTGCAGACGCTATTCAACATGGGCGTGGTGAAAAAAGGCGGAAAGAACGATGTGAAGGGCGCGATTGCGGCATGGGAATCGGTTTTGAGGATCGATCCGCAATACAAAGACCGGGTGAAACTGGAAGGCATGCTGCAAGAGGCAAAGGCCGAAGTGAAGTAGGGATTTGCGGCTTATGTTTTGAAGAGTGCCCCGAAGAAATTCGGGGGCTTTTTGTTTTGGTAATCGGCAAAGGCAGAGTCAAGCACACGGCCCTCCCGCGTACCCGGATGCTTCGTAGCCGGGCACGCGACGGCACGGAGACGACCTCAGGGCCTTCTGCGTCCGCCACCGGCGGCGGGGCGTCCACCACCACCGGAGGGACGGGCGGCTGCGGCGGGATGTCCTCCTGAGCTACGCGGGGCGCTGGCGCGTCCGCCACTGGCTCCGCCAGCGCGGCTAGCCATGGCATGGGGAGCATTGGAGGTACGCGCTGCGCTGTTGGGACGGGTGGCGTTGCTGCTGCCGGCTCGGGCGGAGGCGGTGGTACGTCCGGGAGAAGCCGAGCGAGCAGCACTGGGCCGAGTTGCGGCATGGGTTGCTGCAGCAGGCCGTCCGGAGCTGGGACCACGATTTGCGCCATAGGCTCCACGGGCTGCGGGCGCCGAACGGTTCCCTGCACCGCCGGGTCCGGATGCACGAGCTGGGGCGCGTCCGTTGCTAGCGCCAGCCCTGACTCCGCCGCGGTTGTCGCCTGCAGAGCGACCGTAATCACCGGCGCGTCCGTTAGCGGCCCCTCGGACTCCGCCGCCGGGTCCGCCGGGACGGTTGAATCCACGGTTGACCACGGTTGTGCTGCGACTTATGTAGGTGGTGTTGTTGTAGACGACGGTGCGGTCACTCCATCCCACTCCCCAGTGGCCCCATCCCCAGCCCCAGGTAGCGAAGGCAGCGATTCCGACGCCGACGGCAAAACCGATCGCCAGTCCGCCCCAGACTACGCCCGGAGGCGGAACGTAGTAAAAGCCGGGATAGGCCACGACGGGTACGCCATAAACCACCCAAGGGTTATAGACGGGCGCGTAGACGAGCACTGGGTTTGCCGGTGCAATCACAATGATGCCGGCATCGCTGCTGACGTTCTGCTGCGGAGTGCTGCGCAACTGGCCTGCGGCTTCGGCGCGCTGGCGCATCACCTGCACTGCGGTCATGACGTCCTGAGGCTGGTTGTAGTAAGCGTTCCCGAGGTCCACGGTCCACTGGTAGCTATGGTCCATTTGCGAGAGGACGCTGGGAAAGGCGGTGAGCGCCTTGACGCTGGGATCCCAGTTCTGGGCATTTGCTGCGGCAGCAACCTGGTCGGGTGTGGCATTCCCCTGCGCCTGCCGCCATCGGTCTGCGTCGGCCGCCTGGCCAGGATAGGTTGAGGCGGCAAGAACCTGCGCGACGAGCGCATCAGGATAGAGGGCGATGGGGGCCACGAGCTGGTTCAGTTGGTCAGGCGGCAGGGGTTGGACCTGCGGTGCCTGCTGGCCTTGCGGAGAGTTGGGCGGTGCCTGGGCAAACGCAACACCCTGGTCCATCGGGACCAGAATCATCAGGGCGCTGAGTACGACTACCAGCGCACGGCGAATCGACTCTCCTATTTTCTGTTCGGTTGCGACTGGGGCCTGTCTCGGTTGAAGAACGGCGCGCAAAATTTGCCTAAAGCGCCCTGTACTGCTCGCAGCTATCGCGAAAATCATCGTTTCCTCCAAGGCAGCACGTACAGGCTGCAGGTATTCGATTGGTAGCAGGTTCCCAACACCAGTTCGGGAGGGCGGGTATTTCGCGGTAAGTTCGTGCTCCGCAAGCCCGAGTCTCACCCTTTGATCATTCGGAGCTGAAGTTGGATGCCACGCTCAATAAGAGAATTCCTATGGATGATTAGAGTTGGGGAAGCAGACGCACTCGTGAAGGAAGAGTCGGGATCAAAAGCCGAATCAACTACCCCACCCTCCGCCAGAGGCAAAGGCAGGCGGAAGGGTAGGACACCCAACCGCAATAAGGAAAACTATCTCAGGCTCCGGCGAAAACGCTTCGCAGCCGACGCGGCAACAGCCACCGCTCCGGTCGCTGACGCCCGGCAGATATGAGGCGCCAAGCATCCGATCTTTTCTGGTTGAGAAGGTTTGGACCGTACGGAAGGCTTGAGCGGAGCGTGGGTTCTTCGCGTTGCTCAGAATGCCCCCTCAAGGCAAGGGCAACGGCAACAGCCAAGAACATCAGGCGTAGCGAATCCATTTGATCATTTCGGGGATGGTGGGACGCTTGCCGTACATGAGGATTCCGACACGGTAGATGCGAGCGGTGATCCAGACAAGGACGTAGAGCGAGGCGAGGCTGATGGCAATGGAAAGCACGAGCTGCCAGACGGGCGGCATACTGACGGAGACGCGCACATACATGATGATGGGCGAAGTGAGGGGAAACATGGAGAGCCAGAAGGCGAGCGGGGTATTGGGATCGCGAATGACGGACATGGCGCAGAAGATACACATGATGAGAGGCAGGGTGACGGGGAACTGCAACTGCTGCGCTTCTTCATCGCTGGTACACATGGCTCCGATGCTGGCGTAGAGGCAGGCATAGGTGGCGTAGCCGAGAAGGAAGAAGACGGGAAACAGGACGATGGCAAGGGTGGACATGTGCGCGTCTTTGAGATTGTTTCCGAGGAGCTGGCTGGCCATGGCGAAGCCTCCGGTGCCGAGTAGGCTTCCGGCTCCGGCCCATATTCCGATCTGGGTGAGACCGACGGCGGCGACGCCGATGATTTTTCCGGCCATGAGCTGCATGGGAGTGACGGAGCCAAGCAAGACCTCAACGACGCGCGAGGATTTCTCCTCGATGACGGAGCGCATGACGTAAAGGCCGTAGATGAGCACGGTGACGTAGATGGCGATCAGCAGGAAATAGGGGAGGACGAACGAGCCGATTCCGCTGGACTGGTTGGCCCCCTGTTTATCGACGCGGACGGTGTCCACGGAGACGGGCCCGAAGAGGTTGCTGGCTTCCGCGGTGGAAAATCCGTGACCGGTAAGCTGGCGCTGATTGAGAGCGTAGCGGAAGGCCCGGCGGACCAACTGGGCTTCGATAAAGTCGCTGGCGTTGCGCGAATAGTAGACGGACTTGCGAGTGGTGACGGCATCGTCGTCGATCCAGGCAAAGCCGTCAAGCTGGCCGCTGCGGACACGGGTGGTGAGCTGCTGACGCAGAGCTTCGGTGGGGCCGGTTTCCACGGTTACGTCAAAATCCGCGCGGGTAAGTTTTCTGGTCTCCCTGGGCGTGATGTCATCTTCGTCCGCGGCATGGGAGGCGGAGAGCTCAGCCTTCATGGAGTTAGCGATGTTGCTGTCAGCGGCGACGATGACGACATGTTTGACGGGGGAAGCTCGCGTCATCAGCCTGGTGGGGAGGATGAATGCGGCTCCGATGAGGAGGGGCATGAGAATGGTGAAGATGACGAAGGTCTTGGTGCGTACACGGACGAGATACTCTCGCTGAATGATGAGCAGGATGTTACGCATGACTGGTCACCGTCTTGGTGGATTCAACCGTGTCAATGAAGATCTCTTCGAGGGACGGCTCCACCATCTCAAACCTGCGAATACTTGCGGTGCGGAGGGCGAGTTGGAGCAGATGCTGAGGGTCTGCGCCGTGGGCGAGGCGAAGCTCGACGTAGTTTCCGAAATCATTGTATCCGGCGACCAGAGCGGGATCAGAGAGGAGCGGGAGGTTGCCATCGTACTCAAGCTGAACGCTGCTGTGTCCGTAGCTGGCCCTGATCTGACGGAGGTTTCCGAGGAGAACGCTGCGGCCCTGGTTGACAAGACAGATGGAGTCGCAGAGGCGTTCGACGGTATCCATACGATGGGTGGAAAAGAGGATGGTCTTGCCCTGCTTCTTGAGATCGAGGAGCGCGTCTTTGAGGACGACGGCGCTGGCGGGATCGAGTCCGCTGAAAGGCTCATCAAGGATCATGAAGTCAGGATCGTGAATGACGGCGGCGATGAACTGCACCTTCTGCTGCATTCCCTTGGATAGCTCTTCGACCTTGGAGTCAGCCCATCGTCCGAGTTCGAGACGCTCAAGCCAGGAGTTGGCGCGGCGGGTGGCCTCGCGAACAGAGAGGCGCTTGAGGCGGGCAAGAAAGACGAGGTTCTCCATGATTCCCATCTTCTTGTAGAGGCCGCGCTCTTCGGGGAGGTATCCGATGCGGTCAAGAAGCAGGCGGCTGAGAGGCTCGCCAAAGGCATGGATGGAGCCTGAGTCAGGAGCGGTAATGCCGATCATCATGCGGATGGAGCTGGTCTTGCCAGCGCCGTTGGGGCCGAGCAGTCCGAAGATTTCACCCTCAGGAATGCTGAAGGTGAGGTGGTCAACGGCGACAAAACTGCCGTACGTCTTGGTGACGCGATCCAGTTCCAGGGTAAAAGCCATGAACCTCCCGCAAATAACAGAGATGCAGGAAACACGAGATCAGACGCTATTTTGCTTACGACGTGAAAGTTTATCAATCGCGGAGAGCTTGATCCACGAGCGCGCCGAGTGAGGAGATTGGTTGCATGAGAGCATCGCCAAGCGAGAACCGCCGTTTGAGGTACTCGGGATCATTGTAGCTGAGGCGGACGCTGCCTGCTGCATCTTGCCAGACGAGGACCTTGAGTGGAAGATCAAGGGCGGCTTCGGGAGCGGCGATCATGATGGGCGTGCCGCCCCTGGGATTTCCGAAGATGAGGAGTTGGGTGGGAGGCATATCCAAGCCAACGGCTTTCGCCTCGGCCTGCTGATCGATTCTGGCGAAGACTTTAATTCCCTTTTCGGCGAGGATGCGCTCGATATGGTCAATGGTTTGAGAGACGGAACGGACGCTGGGTTTGGTGATCACTCCGTTGGCTGAATTCATGGCGCACCTCCTGTCGGCTCGCTGCAAGTGCGATGCGGGATGAGCGGACGAGGGCGAAGGTGAAAGCAATCAAACGGGAGGCCTGGGGGCTTCATTGACCCAATGGGCGGCGGGCTGGTAACATCATGTTTTCCAAGCAGTTCTCCATCAGCGAAGGAATCCCCGTGCGATATACCCGTCATGATTTGAAGCAGGATAAGTTTGCCGCGTCTGCGGCGGAAGCGGTCAATGAAGTTGTGGAGCATCGCTCCGGAATCGTAAAAATTGTATCGGCGTTGGTGGTGCTGGCAGTGCTGGCCGGCGGCATCTTCTGGTACATGAGTTCGCGCGAAGAGCTGGCCACGAGTGCGCTGGGTAAGGCATTGGTGATCTACAGCGCTCCGGTGGTGCCCCAGGGAACTCCGAACGACGCCAACGTGACCCTGTTCCACACCGACCAGGAGAGACTGATCGCCTCCAAGAACGCTTTTTATGCGATCAGCGACCAGTATGGCTGGACGCACTCAGGACAATATTCGCGCTACCTGGCGGGAGTGACGGAGACGGATCTGGGCAATTACAAGGTTGCCGAAGATCAGTTGCGGGCGCTGACCAACACGCGGCACAAGGAGTTGGCTTCGCTGGCGAAATATGCGCTGTCAGCGCTGTATCGCGAAGAGAAGCGCGACCCTGATGCGATCAACCTGCTGCAGACGTTGATCGAAAAGCCGACGGTCACGGTGCCAAAGGCAAGCGCGCAGATTGCGTTGGCCGACATCTATGTAAATGAGAATCAGCAGGACAAGGCGAAGGTTCTGTACGACCAGATCGCCAAGGATAATCCGAAGAACGAAGTGGGACAGATTGCAAAGGCGCATCTGCAAGAGCTGAAGTAGGGCAGCAGCCAGAAGAGCAAACCAAGGAAATCAAGGAGCCCGGGCCGAAAAGGTCCGGGCTTTTGCTTTGGAAGCAGGCGCGGCCACCCCTGAGGAAGGGTGCGCATCTGTTCATGTATCTGAAGAAAACTGGAGGACGCATGAAAAGCTTTCTGATTGGTATTGGAATTGGGGTTGGCCTGGGCGTGCTGTTTGCGCCTACGAGCGGAGAAGAGACGCGGGAACAGATCAGTGAACGCGCCAACGATCTGGCGAATTCGGCTCGGGAGAGCTATGAGCAGGGCCGCGAACGGGTTCAGCGCGGAGTAGAGCAGGTGAAATCGACCGCCAACCGGGCGATGAGCCAGGTGCGAACGGGAACGGAAGGAATGCTATAGAGGAAACAAAGGGTTGGAGGGCCGAGCATCAGGAGATCCCCTCCGACGGTTAGAATCAGAGAGTTGAACTGGATTTTGGGGAGCCAATCCAGAGACATACGACTTTGGTTACCAGGCAATGATCACGAATTCCTTTCCATGAGGAATATTCCTTGCTATATTGAGCACTCCCTCCCCGGGACGCTTCGCCGATCAAACCAATGATTGGCGAAGCTGTTATTTGTGCTCAGAGCGCTTAGCCTGCAATCCAACGGTCTGGAGTTTATATGCAGGAACGCGGATTCTCCCTTGTCGAATTGCTGATTGTAGTTGCGATCATCCTGGTGATTGCCGCGATTGCAGTGCCGAGCCTGCTCCATAGCAAGATTGCGGCCAATGAAGCCTCAGCCGTGTACTCCATCCGCGTGATCAACACGGCACAGGTGACCTACAACACGACCTATCCGACGGTTGGCTATGCCTCAACGCTGACGGAACTGGCGGCCTCAACGACGACGACGCAGACGAGCACGGCCAATGCGGGGATTCTGGACTGGGTGCTGGGCTGCAATTCGACGATCTGCCCGAAGAGCGGATACAACTTCCAACTGGCGAACGTCTCCGGAAATCCGGTTAGCACGTACGACGTGTGGGCAACACCGATCACGATTGGAACGTCGGGTTACCGGGGCTTCTGCTCGAGCGATATGAATCCAGTGCTGATCGACCCTGCGGGAGGAACTAACTGCACCCTAGCTCTGCAATGAGCAGGCGGTGCGAGTTGACTTTTGTCGCGCAGATTCATAGCTTGTAGCTGGCATGTCTTCGATACTTTTTGACGCACAACCTTACGATGAAGCCGGGGCGCGGCGACGGCGCCTTTGGATTGCGGCAGCCATTGTCGCGGTGATTGCCGTGGCGGCGCTGCTATGGTTCAACCGCTACTGGCCGGAAGAGCGGCGGGTGAGCCAGTTCTTTGCGCAGCTTCAGGCGAAAAATTATGAGGGCGCATACGGCCTATGGATGAATGACGCGAACTGGAAAGAGCATCCGGACAACTACAAGCGCTATGCCTTCCACGCGTTTTATCTGGACTGGGGTCCGGGCGGGGAGTGGGGTCCGATCAACAGTTACAAGATTGTGGCGGCGGTAAAGCCGCGGCCGGATGCGAGCGGTGTGGTCATTGGCATACGGGTGAACCAGCGCAAGCAATTGTGCTCAGTGCGAGTGGAGTTCAAGGACAAGACGCTGGGATTCTCTCCGGATGAGATGGTGGAATGAAGGTTGTGAGTTCTTAACCGGAAAACAAGCATAAAGAAAGGCCGCATCCGGAGATGCGGCCTTTAATATTCCGGCCCCACTCAAGCCAAAAGAAGGCTTGAATGGGCTACCCGAGTCACGTGGTTTACTGGCCTTCGGCGGTAAGTTCTTCCGCTTCGTTCTCGCCTTCGGTCCGCATGAGTTCGAGGTTGCGTTCGAACTCCTCCTGCTCCTTGCGGATCTCTTCCTGAACGTTTTCGGCAGCGGCTTCGAGTTCCGGAGCAAGCTGCACGTTGCGGTAGTACTCCATTCCGGTTCCGGCGGGGATGAGGCGTCCGACGATGACGTTTTCCTTGAGACCGCGCAGGCCGTCGATGGAGCCGGTGATGGCTGCCTCGGTAAGCACGCGGGTGGTCTCCTGGAAGGACGCCGCCGAGATGAAGCTGTCGGTGGAGAGCGATGCCTTGGTGATTCCCAGCAGCAGGGCACGGCCCGTGCAGGGCTTGCCGCCGAGGGCGATCACGCGCTCGTTCTCCTCGCGGAAGCGGAACTTATCGATCTGCTGTTCCAGAAGGAAGTTCGTATCTCCCACGTCCTCGATCTTCACCCAACGCAACATCTGACGCACGATGACTTCAATGTGCTTGTCGCTGATGGCCACGCCCTGCAGACGATAGACTTCCTGGATCTCGTTGACCAGGTATGCCTGCAGTTCCTTTTCACCAAGCACGGCAAGAATGTCATGCGGGTTGAGCGGCCCATCCATGAGCTGTTCGCCAGCGCGGATGCGTTCGCCTTCCTGCATGTTGATGTGGATGCCGCGGGGAACCGAGTATTCCTTTTCGGTGCCGTCGTCGGCGACCACATAGATCTTGCGCTGTCCCTTGGCCACTTCGCCGAACTTCACGACACCATCGATTTCGCTGATGATGGCGGTTTCACGCGGCTTGCGGGCCTCGAACAGTTCTACGACACGTGGCAGACCGCCGGTGATGTCCTTGGTCTTGGTGGTTTCGCGCGGAATCTTCGCCAGCACATCGCCAGGCGAGACCTCGTCGCCATCCTGCACCATGAGGTGGGCACGCGACGGCATGAGGTAGCGCTTGTTGCCCTTGGCTCCCTTGATGACCAACGCCGGCTGGCGCTTTTCATCGGGGGAATCCACTACCACGTGACGTGAGAGACCGGTGACTTCATCGACTTCTTCCTGCAGCGTGGTGCCTTCGATCAGATCTTTGAAGGCCACTGCGCCGCCGATTTCGGTGATGATGGAGAAGGTGTAAGGATCCCACTCAAGCAACGTCTGCCCAAGCTTGACCGTATCGCCTTCCTGCACCTTGAGGTGAGCGCCGTACACGACTGCGTAGCGCTCCTTCTCACGGCCCTTGTCGCCCAGCACCACGATGGAGCCGTTGCGGTTCATGACCACCAGGCCGCCATCTTTGCTGCGGACGGTCTGCAGGTTGATGAAGCGCACGGTGCCGGTGTTCTTGGCTTCCTGGCGCGACTGTTCGCTGACTCGCGATGCCGTACCGCCGACGTGGAAGGTACGCATGGTGAGCTGGGTTCCCGGCTCGCCGATGGACTGCGCCGCAATGACGCCGACCGCTTCGCCGAGTTCGACCAGACGGCCCGAGGCAAGGTTGCGTCCGTAGCACTTGACGCAAACGCCGCGCTTGGATTCGCAGGTGAGCACGGAGCGAATCTTGACTCGCTCGATGCCTGCAGCCTGAATACCCACGGCGAGGTCCTCGGTGATTTCCTGGTTGATCTCGACGATGACGCTGCCTTCGTAGTCTTTGATCTTCTCCAGCGAAACGCGGCCCACAATGCGGTCACGCAGCGCTTCGATCACGTCTCCGGCTTCGACGATGGAACCGACGTAGATGCCATCGGCGGTGCCGCAATCGTACTCGCTGATGATGACGTCTTGTGAGACGTCCACGAGTCGGCGGGTGAGGTAGCCCGAGTCGGCGGTCTTGAGCGCCGTATCGGCCAGTCCCTTACGAGCGCCGTGGGTGGAGATGAAGTACTGCAACACGGTAAGACCTTCGCGGAAGTTCGCCGTGATCGGGGTCTCGATGATTTCGCCGGAAGGCTTGGCCATCAAACCACGCATACCGGAGAGCTGACGAATCTGCTGCTTGGAACCGCGGGCGCCCGAGTCAGCCATGACGTAAATCGGATTGATTACGCCAGCCTTGTCGCGCTTCTGCATGTCGCCAAACATCTCATCGGCCACTTTTTCCGTAATGCCAGACCAGATTTCAACCACCTTGTTGTAGCGTTCGCCCTGAGTGATGGCGCCGTCCAGGTACTGCCGCTGCACGGCGATCACCTGGTTCTGCGCATCGCCCACCACGGTCTTCTTCGACTCCGGGATGACCATGTCATCGATGCCGATGGAAAGGCCCGAACGGGTGGCGGCCATGAAGCCGAGGGTCTTCACCTCGTCCAGCATGCGCACCGTTGTCTCAAGCCCGAACTGCAGGTAGCAGAAGTTCACCAGTTGGCTGAGGCCCTTCTTCTTGAGCAGTCCGTTGATGTACGGCATCTCCGGGGCAGCGACACGCAGACGGTCATTCAGAATCGCGCGGCCCACCGTGGTGTTTACGAACTGACGGGTGAGCGTGACGGGTTCGGTGTGAATGATCTCCTGGTCGTCATACGCGGTGGTCAAATCGATGACCGCGCCGGAGTAGCGCAGGCGGATCGGGGTGAGCGTTTCCACCTCACCGGCCTCGCGCGCCATCAGCACTTCTTCGATGTTGGCAAAGGCGCGGCCTTCACCCTTGGCGTCTACCTTGGCCTTGGTCAGATAGTAGATTCCGAGCACCATGTCCTGCGTAGGAACGGTGATTGGCTGGCCCGACGCGGGCGACAGAATGTTGTGCGAGGCCAGCATGAGAACGCTGGCTTCCACCTGCGCCTCAGGCGAGAGCGGAATGTGTACAGCCATCTGATCGCCGTCAAAGTCGGCGTTGAAGGCGGTGCAGACCAAGGGGTGAATCTTGATGGCCTTGCCTTCCACCAGCACCGGCTCAAAGGCCTGAATGCCCAGACGGTGAAGGGTTGGGGCGCGGTTCAACATCACCGGATGGTCCTTGATGACCTCTTCCAGGATGTCCCACACGATCGGTTCCTGCTGCTCCACCATTTCTTTGGCTTGCTTGATGGTGCTGCAATGGCCGGTCTGCTCCAAACGGTGATAGATGAACGGCTTGAACAGTTCGAGCGCCATCTTCTTCGGCAAGCCGCACTGATGCAGCTTGAGGTCCGGACCGACGACGATGACGGAACGTCCCGAGTAGTCGACGCGCTTGCCGAGCAGGTTCTGGCGGAAGCGGCCCTGCTTGCCCTTGAGGGTATCGCTGAGCGACTTGAGCGGACGGTTGTTGGCTCCGCGCAGCACGCGGCCACGGCGTCCGTTATCGAACAGCGCGTCCACGGCCTCCTGCAACATGCGCTTTTCATTGCGCACGATGACTTCAGGAGCGTGGAGGTCCATCAGCTTTTTGAGGCGGTTGTTACGGTTGATGACGCGACGATACAGATCGTTGAGATCCGAGGTCGCAAAGCGGCCGCCGTCGAGTGGAACCAGCGGGCGCAGTTCCGGAGGAATGACCGGAATCACGTCGAGGATCATCCACTGCGGCTTGTTGCCGCTCTTGCGGAA
>Ga0182030_10007204_pt1 | contig 23285 bp, 25 predicted proteins | sample 812S3MmetaG_FD_121299 | JGI IMG/M metagenome (GOLD analysis project Ga0182030, IMG submission 121299) | Permafrost microbial communities from Stordalen Mire, Sweden - 812S3M metaG (Illumina Assembly) | ecosystem: Environmental > Terrestrial > Soil > Wetlands > Permafrost | place: Sweden...
CCCGGCTCCGCGCCGCGTTAGGTACCGCCTTGATTCGACGGTGCCTGGTAACCCATTGGGGTCTCTCGACCTTTCCGGGTAGCGGCGTGTCTTCGTGTGGACGCCTCACCTAACGAGGAATCCGCTCTAATCGTACTCCTGCGTGTCAAGTGGGCTGAAGGCCGCTGTTCCTCAATCGTCGATAACGAGCAGCATTATGGCGGAGACAATGAGCGGCCGGGTCGCGATCGTGACCGGCGCAAGTAGCGGTATTGGCGAGGCCATCGCAACCGCATTCGGGCGTGAGGGTGCGCGCGTCGTTCTCGGCGGCCGACGCGTGGAAGAACTGGAGCGCGTTGCTGCCGTCATTACGAGCGCGGGCGGAAGTGCCGTTGCGGTACCGGGCGACGTGCGGCGCGAGGCCGACATTCTCGAGCTTTTTGCAACGACAAAACGGACGTATGGCCGGCTCGATGTGCTCGTGAACAACGCGGGCGTCACGGCGCATAAGCCGATCGACGAGATGTCGCTCGAATATTGGAACGATATTCTCGCGGCCAACCTCACCTCGGCATTTTTGGCGACGCGCGAGGCGATCAAAATGATGAAGGCCCAAGATCCGCAAGGCGGCCGGATCATCAGCATGGGCAGCATCTCGCAAAAGACCCCGCGTTCGGAATCGCTGGCGTACACGGCGACGAAGCACGCACTCCAGGGCCTCACGCATCAAGTGACGATGGATGGCCGCGCGTACGGCGTCGTGGCCTCGATCATCCACCCGGGCTCGACGTTGAGCGGCTTCACGCGGAGCACGTCGGGCCGCACGACGGCGGGCGCGGGTCCAACCCCGCAACAGTACGTCATGGCCGCCGCCGATGTCGCGCGCGTCGCCGTGCTGATGGCGACGCTGCCGCCGGAAGTGAACCTCTACGAGGCGACGATTCTCCCCAACCAAATGCGGTCGTTCATCGACCGTGGCTAAAGGTGGACCCGTGAAATTCCCGATCAGCATGGCCCTTACCCGGAACGAACGCACGCAGCCGGTCATCGACGGCAAGGTAACGTGGGACGCAATCGAGCCGATCGTTTCGGTGCTCGATCCGGGTGAGATCTTTTGGCGCCAGCTGAAGTTTGCCGAATTCGACGTCTCGGAGATGTCGCTCTCGTCGCTGTTCATTCGCGCGGCGCTCGGTCACCGCGAGTGGGTCGCGCTGCCGATCTTTACCGCGCGCCGCTTCTTTCACACCGAAATGATGGTGCACGTCGACTCCGGCATCACGACGCCGGCGGACTTGCGCGGCAAGCGCCTCGGCGTGCCGGAATTTCAGCAGACGGCGGCGGTGTGGGATCGGGGCATCCTCAAGCACGAGTTCGGCGTCGAGATGCGCGACATCCACTATTTCATGGAGCGCGGCGGACAGAAGAGTCACGGCGCGACGACGAACTTCGAGCCGCCGCCGGGCGTCAAGCTCACGTTCATTCCGGAAAGCAGCAGCATCGCGCGGATGCTGATCAACCACGAGATCGACGGAACGCTGCATTACATCAGCACGCTCAACCCGGTCGACCGCAGCGGCGTCGACTTGCACTCGCGATCCGAATTACGCCGTCTTTTCCCTGACTATATCGCCGAAGGCCGCCGCTACTACGAAAAGACCGGCATGTTCCCAATCAATCACTGCGTCGTCGTGCGGCGGAAGTTACTCGAAGCGCAGCCGTGGCTCGCGCTCAACATCTTCAACGTGTTTATGGCTGCTAAGCAGCTGGGGCTCGCGCGGCACGTTGCCGACGCGGATCCCTACGTGCGGCTCGGCTTGATCTCACCGGAGGCTCGCGCCGCACTTGGCCGCGACGTGTACAGCTATGGCGTCGTCGCCGCGCGTCCGGTGCTCGACACGATTCGCGCCTACATCGAAGAACAGGAACTGGCCACGAACGTTCCGTCGGTGGAAGAAATCTTCGCGCCGCAAATGCTCGCGCTCTAGCGAACGCATGCTCGAAACGCCGCGGCTCATGTTGCGGGAATGGCGCGACGCCGACGTCGACGCGTGGGCCGCGATGGGCGCCGACCCCCGCGTCATGGAGCATTTCCCGGCGCTGCACGACCGGACGCAAAGCGAGGCGAGTGCGGCTCGTTTTCGCTCCGGATTGGAGCGCGACGGGTACGGCTGGTGGCCCATCGAGGTCAAGGGCGGCGCGGCGTTCGCCGGCGTGATCGTCTTGCAGGCGATTCCGTTCGAGTCGCACTTTACGCCGGCCATCGAAGTCGGCTGGTGGCTTGCGCACGAGCATTGGGGTCGCGGCTACGCGACCGAGGGAGCGCGCGCCGCACTCGATTTTGCGTTTAACGAACTGCAGCGTCCCGAAGTCGTCGCCATGACGACGCCGGTCAACGTTCGCTCGCAGCGTGTGATGCAGCGTCTCGGCATGACGCGTGACCCGCGCGACGATTTCGAACATCCGAACGTCCGGGAAGGCCACCCTCTGCGCACGCATGTTCTCTTTCGCCTGAAGCGCCCCGTCGATGGATGAGGTGTTCGAGCGGCTGAAGGCGCTCGACGGGCAACAGGTCTGGGTCGCGCTGCTGCGCGCGAAAGACCAGACCAGTGGCGCGGCGGTCTATCGCGCCGGCACGTTTCGGCTGTTTTCGCATCCGCCGGGTGAAGACGCACCGGTTACGCGGATCGTCGACGTGGACGACCTTCCGGTCGTCACGTTCCTCGGACCCGACATGTTCTCGCTGGTCAACGGCGCGTTACGGGCGCAGTTTCGGCCATCGTTTCGCGTCGACGTTCTCGACCGGCCGTTTCCGCCGGTCGCCGGCGCGAATGCGAGCGACATGTCGTTCGAGGACGCGATGCGCGAACTCGTTGCCGAATTAGAGGCCGGCTTTCGCAATGCCCTGATCATGCGGCCCGACCCCGACCCCGAGGCGAGTCTGCGCGCGCGCTATCACGCGCCGCCGACCGAAGACGGCCCGCTCCCCGATTGGTCGATGCGTTTCGCCGTCGGTCATAACTCCGCCACGATCCGGCCGCACGACGACGGCATCGTCCGCTTAACGACCATTGGATCGTCGCTGCGCGGCGACCGGCAAGTCATCGATCTCTTCGAGCCCGCGCGAGGCCCGCTCTACAAACGCACCCCGCCCGACATCGAACGACTCGCCATCGACATCCGCCGCTTCCTAAGCAACCGCCTCGAAAAATTCACGACCCAAAGCGGGGCGGGTTAGCTTCGCAAGCCGAGGCGTTTGAGGCGTGGCAACACCTCCGCTTGGAGGTAGGGGAACTCATCGAGGTAGTTGACCAGGCCGACGGCGATGCCCATGAGGCCGGCAGCGCTGATGCGCGCGATTTCCGCGACGATCGTATCGGGATCGCCGACGACCGGATAGCCGCCGTAGCCCGCGGCGAAGCGCACCTTCATGCGTTCGTACGCGCCGTCTTTATGCGATGACGAACCGTAGCGGCTGCCGACGTGGTGCATGTGTTCGACGGCGCCCCAATCGGCGTTTTCGTCGGCATACCAGCGATAATACTCTTCGGCTTCGCGTGTGGTGGGCCGGCAGACGACGTTGACGCTGCTGAAGATATCGATCTCGCGCCCGCACTGGCGCGCTTGGGCCTTCATCGCGGCGACATTTGCCGCACCGTCTTCGATCGTGCGCAGCGGCGTGAACAGATAGTCGGCGCGCGCAATCGCGAAGGCTTTGCCGGCGGGCGATGAACCGGCATTCATCACGATCGGGCGCGTCGCCCCATAGGGCTTCGGTTCGCTCTCCAGGCCGGGCAGTTGGAAATACGCGCCGTCGTAGGTGGACTCTCCGCTATCCGTCCATAATTTTTGAATCACGTCGAGCCATTCGCCACCGTGCGCGTAGCGCTCGTCGTGCTCGCGTTGCGCGATGCCGAACATCTCGAACTCGTCTTGATTCCAACCGCAAACCACGTTGAGGCCGAAGCGTCCGCGACTCACGTGATCGACCGTGACAAACTGTTTTGCAGCGAACACCGGGTGCACGAGCGGTGCGTGCACGGTACCGAACACCGTGATGCGCTCGGTGGCGGCAAGGAGACCGCAAGCCCAGGTTACGGTCTCGAACGTTGCGCTCTCGAAGTTGGTTTCGCCGCCCCAGCCCTTCCAGCGCCCGACCGGCAGAATGAACTCGATGCCCGCCGCGTCGAGCATACGCGCCAAACGCACGTTATCGTCCCACGAACCCGACCAGCGTTCGGGAACTTTGGTCGCCGCGATGCCCGACGAGCAGTTCGGGCCGAAGAAGCCGATCTTCAGTTTGTTCGGCGAGTACATTGCCAGCCGATCGGCTTGCAGCTCGCGATCGATCATCAAGCGCTGTGGTCGGCCGAGATGCCGAAGCCGCTCGATTTTTCGGGCGGGGGCACGAACCCGTGTCCTGCGGGCGCAAGGGGGATGGAGTGCGCGGGCGGAGCGATCTCGAAAGCATGCGCGGCGGGCGCAATGTAGACGGGTTTGTCCGACACGTGGGCGATGGTGCCCGAGCCCCCCGGCGTCGCCGTCGCTGCCGTCGCCGCATTCATGAACGTAGCATACCATAGCGCACAGGCTACGCCCCGCAACTCGACCGGAGAGTACTCATGGCGAAGATCATCGGAACCATCGCGACGTCCCACACGCCGACCATCGGCTTCGCGTACGACCACAACAAACAGGACGATCCCGTCTGGGCCCCGATTTTCGCCGCCTACCTGCCGATCAATCGTTGGCTCGAACAACACAAGCCCGACGTGATGATCGTGATTTTCAACGATCACGTCACCTCGTTTTTCTTCGATCACTATTCGGCGTTTACGCTCGGCATCGGGGATTCGTATCCCAGCGCGGACGAAGGCGGCGGACCGCGCGCGCTGCCGCCGCTGCGCGGGCATCCGGCCCTCGCGCAACACATCGGGGCCTCGCTCGTGGCCGACGAGTTCGACATGTCGTTCTTTCAGGACAAGCCGCTCGATCACGGCGTGTTTTCACCGATGTCGGTGATGTGTCCGCACGAGCCCACGTGGCCGACGCCGATTGTGCCGCTTCAAGTCGGCGTGCTGCTGTTCCCGATTCCATCGGCAAAGCGGTGCTACAAGCTCGGGCAGGCGCTGCGCCGCGCCGTCGAGAGTTACCCCGAAGACTTGAACGTCGTGCTGGTTGCGACGGGCGGAATGTCGCATCAAGTTCACGGCGAGCGCGCCGGCTTCAACAACGTGCCGTGGGACGAACGCTTTCTCGACATGTATGAGAACGATCCGGTGGCGCTAACCGAAATGACGCTCGCCCAGTTCGCCACGCTCGGCGGCGCCGAAGGCGCGGAGATCGTGATGTGGATGATCGCCCGCGGCGCGATGTCGGCGAACGTGCGCAAGGTTCACCAGGCCTACTACCTTCCATCAATGACGGGGATCGCCACGGCGATCTACGAGAACGAGCCGGTCGAACCGCCGGTCGACACGCTCGCGGCGCATCGCGCGCACGTGGCGCATCAGTTGGACGGCATGGAACGTCTCGAGGGGACGTATCCGTTCACCCTGGCGCGCAGCGTCCTCGCCTATCGGCTCAACAAGTTCTTGCACGCGTTGATCGAGCCGGCGCAGCGGGCGCGCCTGCTCGCCGATCCGGAGGGTGCGTTTAGCGACGCCGGTCTCACCGAAGAAGAACGCGATTTGGTCCGGCGCCGCGACTGGCGCGGTATGATCCACTACGGCGTCATTTTCTTCATGCTGGAGAAATTAGGCGCGGTCGTCGGCGTGTCGAATCTGCACATCTACGCGGCGATGCGCGGCGAGACGCTCGAAGAATTCCAGAAAACGCGCAACACCAAGGCGTTGTACTCGGTCGCAGGCAATGCGGGCGGTTCGCTCGCCTGGAATAAGTCGTGATCGTCTTTCCATTGCCGCTGCGGCTCGGCGTCGCGTTGCTCGCGCTCGCGATCGCGTTGCCCGCGCCGCTCCACGCGCAAGACGCGACGGCAACGGTTCGCATCGGCGTGATCGGTTACGCCGACGCGTCCTCGGAGCCGTTGTACGCGCAGCCGTCCGGATCGTTCAAGAAGTATGGGATCGACGCCCAGATCACGCCGTCCAATGGCGGTGCGGCCATTATTGCGGCCGTTGCCGGTGGTTCGCTCGACGTCGGCTTCTCGAACATTGTCTCGGCTGCGGATGCGATCGAGCGCGGCATTCCGGTCATGATGCTCGCGCCGGCCGTCATCTCGGACGATAAGAGCAACGACATCGTCTTGGTGAAAGCGCGCGGATCGAAGCTCAAGACCGGCGCCGATCTCAACGGGAAGACGATCGCCGTCACGACGGTAAGCGGCACGACCCAGCTGTGTGCGGCGGCGTGGGTCGACAAGAACGGCGGCGACTCGAAGACACTGCATTTCGTTGAAATTCCGACCTCGGCGACGGCGGTCGCGGTCAAGCAGGGGCGCGTCGATGCGGCGATGCTCGCCGAGCCATCGCTCACGCGTGGGAAAGACGACATCGAATTGCTCGGCCGGGCGTGCGGAGCGATCGCACCACAGTGGCTATCGGCAGTATTCGTGGCGTCGAAGGCGTGGGTTGCGGCGAATCCCGCCGTGGCGCGCCGCTTCGTTGCGGCGATAGTGGAGACGGGGCATTGGGCGAACACGCATCATGCGGAGTCGGCGAAAGTCCTCGGTCCGCTCACCGGCATCGAGCCGGCGACGTTCGCAGCGATGACGCGGTCGGAGTACGGCGACTCGCTCACGGCGGCGATGATCCAGCCGGTGATCGACGTGGCCGTGAAATATGGTCAGCTCAAAGAGCCGCTGAACGCGAACGACATCGTTGCGCAAGCAAAACCGTACTGGTCCCGCTAGACGGCACCGCCGCGCGCGTAAAACTCCGATTGCGGATCTGAGGCGACCATTGCCTTGACTCGCTCCCAGAGGTAGTGGCGCAGTTCGACGAAGCGTGGTGTGGCGCGCGCATCGTACTGCCAGCGCGGATGCGGCAGATCGACGTCGAGAACTTCGGCGACCTGTCCCGGCCGGGGACGCAAGAGCACGATTCGATCGGAAAGCAGGACGGCTTCGTCGACGCTGTGCGTCACGAACACGACGATGCTCTTGTGATGCGACCAGAGTTTGGCCAATTCGATTTGCATGAACTCGCGTGTTTGAGCATCGAGCGCGGCGAACGGTTCGTCCATCAGCAAGTAGCGGGGCTCGGCGATCAGCGCTCGCGCGAGCGCGGCGCGCTGCTTCATGCCGCCGGAGAGCTCGCTCGGATAGGCGTGCGCGAAGCGCTGCAAGCCGACCATTTCGAGGTAGTGATCGGCGCGCTCGCCGCGCTCGCGCGCGCTCATGCCGCCGAGTTCGACGGTGAAGGCGACGTTGTCGCGGATCGTCCGCCACGGCAGCAGCCGGAACGACTGAAAGACGAAGCCGGTGTGTGGACCAGGACGCGGCGGCGAGCCGCCGACAAGAATCTCGCCCGCGTCGGGAACGATCAATCCGTTGAGCATGCGCAAGAGCGTCGTCTTGCCGCAGCCGGACGGCCCGACCAAGGAGACGAATGTGTTCGGCGCGATGTCGAACGAGACGCCGTCGAGCGCGAGCACGCCCTCCGCCCCCTTGGCTCGCCGGAACGTTTTCGAGACGTTGGTTACGCGGATCGACGCCTCGGCGTCCGTCACCGAGCCGGAGCGTCCATGCTGCGATCGACGCCGGCACTCTTAAGCACGCCGTCGATGTAGCTCGTGTCGATCCAGTCGGCCGGTTCGACACGCTTGAGATCTTTGAAGTCGGGGCCGCGATAGAGCGCGGCGGTGGTGAACTTGATCGCGTTGATGTCGATGCCGCCGTTGACGCTCCAACTCGTGCGGTACGCGGCGGCGAGCGCCGTCAGGTCGGACGGTTTGACGTCGGGCCGCAGCTTGGCCATCGCGTTGACCCACAGCGCCGGCGACTTGGCAAAGTCGCGCGATGCGAGCATCACGCCGCGCACGACCGCTGCCACATCTTTCGGGCGCGCTTTGGCGACATCGTCGGTGATGACGTTGATCTTGGTGATGAACGGTGCGTCGCGAAAGAAGTCGGCTTGATTGACCATGATGGAGATCGCGCTCTTGTCCGCGATCGACGCGAGGATGCCGACCGAGACCGCGGTGGCATCGATTTGGCCGGCCAGCAGCGATTGGGCGCGAACTGCCGGCTGTCCGACCGCAAGATACTGCACCTTGTCGACGTCGACGCCGAGCTTCGCGAGCACGATGCGGCTCAATTCGTAGTCGACGCTGCCGACGCGCGCGACGCCGAAGGTTTTTCCCTCGAGATTCTTCGCATTCGCGATGCCCTTCTTCGCAACGATCACGAAGGGCAATGCCTTGTCGGGCGAGAGAACGCCGCGCACGTTCATTTGATCGCGCGCGAGCAACTGCAGGACGACATCGGTGCTGATGTTCGCCATGTCTCCGCCTCCAGAACGCAAGGCGGCTACGGCAGACGGCGTCTGTCCAACCGAGGTCAACTCGACCTTGACGCCGGCCCGATCGAAGTAACCCATCGATCCGGCGAGCCAGACGACGGAATTCGGTACGAGCGGAATCTCGGTTTCGGTCACTATCATGCGAAACGGCACCGCGGCGGAGGCCGGGGCGCGGAGCGCGAGCGTTGCGGCGCCGGCAGCAGCGCCGGTCAGAAAGTTCCGGCGGCCGAACATCACAGCGTCCAAAACGCGATGGGGCACGTACCGACACCTTTAACGGGCTTGTGTTTGATGAACGAGGGCAAGCGATCTTCCACGATACCGAGCGCCGCGATGTAGTTCAGGAACTCGGTGGTCGAGTTACCGTGCGAGATCAGGTTCTCGACCGTCAGTTTCTCGAGCATATCCGTGCGCGCGCCCTTCCCCATCAATTCGAGGAGGTAGCGTGCGAACTCCAGATCGATGTTTCCCATCTTCGGGCCGCCGACTTCGACGGTGAGGTTGAAGGAAGCGACGATGGCCACGCGTTCTTTGCCGGGCCACGCCGCGATCGCGCGCTTGAGGAACGTGCCCAGCTCGTACCAGCGCATATTATTCGCCAGCGGATAGCCGAAGGCGTTGGTAATGATCGGAACGATCGGAAGATCCGACGTTGGCCGCAAGAATGAGAGCGGCACCGTGAACGCGTGATCGATGTGCACGTCGCGCGTCTGCGAAAACTGAATCCCCGATTCGACGCCGTCGCGAAGCAGATATTTGGCTAGATCTTGTTTGATGTCGACCCGGTAGTTCGGCAACGACATGATGTCGGCCTCATACCAATACGGGCCCTGCGCGATGGAACCGACTCCGACTGAAAACGTCGGCAGATTGTCGAAGAAGAAGCTGTCGAAATGGTCGTTGCCGATAACGACGATGCAGTCGGGCTTCGAGTCTGCCAACAGGCCCGCAACATCGTTGAACGTGGCGTACAACTCGTTCATGTCCTCGGGCGCCGCCTGATCGCGGTTCCAGAAGATACGCGGATTGTGGGTCGAAGCCACGACGGATACGATCTCTGCCATAATGCCTTTCAGGAATGTTCGTTGTAGCGCCAGCGAGCCATATTGCGTTCGAGCAGCTTCAGCGACTGCATGACGACGACGCCGATCGCACCGAGAACGAAGACGACCACGAAGTACGGGGCCATCCGGAAACTGTTGCCGTAGACGGAGAGCAATCCGCCGAGTCCGTTCACCGCCGTGTACAGCTCGGCGACCACCGCGTTGATCAGCGCTAGCGAAGCGCCGACGCGTAAGCCGGCCGTGATGTACGGTAGGGATCCCGGCAGCATGATCTTGCGGAACACCTGGAGATCAGTGGCACCGGCGGAGCGGGCCATCTCGATAAGCTCGCCGTCGCAGTTGAGCACGCCGGCATAGGTGTTGATCAGGATCGGCATCGCCGCGCCGATGAACACGACGACGATCTTCGCCGATGGTCCCAAGCCCAGAAACACGATGATCAACGGGATGAACGAGACGCGCGGCATCGCGCTGAGCGCATCGACGAACGGTTCGAAGGCCGCGCCGAGCGTACGTATCCCGCCCATCAGCAGGCCGAACGGAATCGCGACGAGCGCCGCCAGAACGTAGCCGGCAAGAAATATCTCGATCGTCGCGAGGCTGGCCTTCAGGAGCGTGCCGTCGGCGATGAGCTGCTCGGCAGCTACAAGCGTCTGGGGTGGGGTCGGCACGAAATTCTTCCCGGCCACGATGGCGATCAGCCACCACCCCGCGATTGTGACAACGAGGATGACGAGACGCCACGCGAGCACGCGCATCGATCGGCTACGGCGCTTCGACCGGAGAAGAATAAAAGTCGTAGTATTTGTTGGGAACGCCGGCGATGTTGGGGACCACGTTCTTCAGGTACCACTCGCGCGGATTGAGCACGGCCGAGAGGTGGAAGAGCACGACGGGATGCACGTCGAGCGCCCACAACTTGGGGAAGTCGCGGGCTTCGAGTGCCGCCCGTTCCTCGAGTGTAAGCGCGAACGCGTCGAGCGCGGAACAATCACCGCCGCGAAACGCGGCGGTCCGGTCGCGATCCGTGTAGATATGATGGATCGCGCGGTTTAGATCGTATTCCGACATCACGCCCCCAGTGTTTGGTTAGTCCGCGAAATACCTTCGTAACCAAGTTTTCCGATCATACCGGGGATGGTTCGCAGCGTCAATAGCCGCGCGTGACGGCTAGACGGTGGCGCCTTCACCCGCCAATGTTGCGAACGCCGGTTTCTGCGCCATCTCCAATTGTTTGCGATACAGCGGCACGATGAGAATAGAGACGATCAGACCGAAGACCAAGGGGCCGGCGGCAATGAACATCGTTTCTTGCAGCGGGACGTGCATCGCGAAAAGATATCCGCCGGTCAACGGTCCGAACGCCGATCCGACGCGGCCCGCGGCAAAACACGAACCGACACCCCACGTGCGGATATAGGTGGGGTAAACGTTCGCTTCGCTTGCGATGTTGCCGAACTGCAGTCCCAACAGACAGAACCCGGATGCGGCGATCAACGTGATCACGGCGGCTTCGGGAAACCCACGCAGTCCGATCAACGCGACGACCGGAATGCCTAGCGCGAAGAGCACCGGTACCGGAATGAAGCCGTGCTTGTCGAGCAGGCGCATGATCACGAGCCCGGCCAACGTTCCGCCGAACTGGAAGAGCGTCGTCGCGATCGCCGCGTGCGCGACCGGAATGCCGTTGCTGGCGAGCAGCGTCGGCATCCACTGGTTGATGAAGTAGAACACCATCAAACAGATCGCATTGGAGACCCAAAAGAGCGGGGTGAGCAATGCGAGCCGGCCCGCAAAGAGTGCGGACATCTTGAATTTCGGCTGGTTCTCTTCGCCGCCGATCACGAACTGGGTGTCGGCGCTGATCGCGAGATCCGGCTGCAGCGCGGTCAGGGTCTCCACTAATTCGTCGCGGCGTTTCGGTTGCAGGGCGAGATACTTGACCGACTCCGGCAACGTGAAGGCCAGGATCAGCGAGATGATGACCGCCGTGAGCCCGCCGACCCAGAACAAGACATGCCAGCCGAGCGTCGGGATAAATTTTGCCGCGACGAGACCCGGGAGACCGCCGCCGAACGTCACGCCCGTGAACATGATCACGACCATCGTTGCGCGGAAACCGCGCGGCGCGAATTCGTTGTTGAGCGCGACGACGACCGGCAGCATGCCGGCGATGCCGATACCGGCGAGGAAACGTAGCAGCGTCAGGCTTTGCACGGACGTAGCTAGGACGGCCGCCGTCGTCATGATGCCGAAATAGAACGAAGCGTACACGATGATGCGCTTGCGTCCGTAGTGGTCTGAAAGATACCCGAGTAGCGGCGAACCGATCAAGCCCGAAATGAGCGTCGCGCTAAAGAGCACGCCGAGCTCGGGGCCACGCAGGCCCCACTCGTGGATCAGCGATGGTCCGGCAAAGGCCGCGGCGCCGATGTCGTAACCGTCGATCATCATAACCAAGAACGAGAGGATCAGCAGCTGGATCTGAAAGGGCCCGATCTTCTGATCGTCGAGAATCTTCGAAATGTCTACGAGTTTCGACTGCATGGCGTACTCCTAGAGAGAGATGCTCAGCTGGCAACGGCCTCGGGGGACGGCGCGACGCGCTCGCGCAGAAACGGCCACACGTCGGTGGCGAGGTATTCGATGTTGCGCATGGTCAGATCGTGCGGCAAGGTTCCGAATTGGAACTGCGAGATCAAGTTGCCGAAGCCGATCTCTTGCTGGCGCGCGAGCAACGTTTCGCGTACGGTCTTGGGCGAACCGCAAATGAACATGCCCAACTCGATGCAGCCTTCCATCGTCCGTTTGCCGGAACTCAACTTGCTGCGCATCATCTTGATGGACGCGGCCGAGCTATACCCCGGCGGTAACAGCATCTCGGGCGTAAGATGGAAGAAGCGGTTCATGAACGCATCGAAGTGCGGCTTGGCCTCGGCGTACGCTTGCTCGTCGGTTTTGGCGACGTACATCGGCGTCGACCAGCCGAGTTGCTCGGGCAGCGCTTCGTAGCCGTTCTTACGGCATTCTTGCTTGTAGAGGTCCATGTAGCGGCGCAGAACGGGCGTCGGCGAGAGCGTTTGCAGGTAGGTGTACCTGCGGTCGGCCGACGCCGCCCATTCGATCGTCTCGGAACTGCCCTGCGAGGGAATCCAGATGGTCGGGTGCGGGCGCTGCACCGGCAGCGGCCACGGGTTCACATACTCGAAATCGTAGTACTTGCCCGCGAAATGAAACGGGCCGGGTCGCGTCCACGATTGAACGATCAAATCGTGCGCTTCGTGGAATCGCGCGTGCGATTCGGTGGGGTTGATACCGGTGGAGTGATACTCCGCGCCGATGCCGCGCACGAAGCCGGCGATGAGCCGGCCATTGCACATCTGATCGAGCATCGCGTACTCTTCCGAGATGGTCAGCGGATTGTTCACCAGCGGCAGCGCGCGACCGAGTACCGCCAAGCGGCCCTTCACCCGCTGCGCGAGCGCGCCCGCGATAACGCCGGGGATGGGCATCAAGCCGTACGCGTTTTGATGATGTTCGTTGACGCAGATGCCGTCGAAGCCCAGCGCGTCGGCCGCTACGAGTTCCTTGATGAATCGTTCGTAGAGCGCGTGACCTTCGTCGCGATCGAAATACGTATTCGGCAGCGTGATCCACGCACTGTTATAGAGATCGGCAGCTTTGGGATCCAGCGGCGTATACGGCATGAGGTGAATGCCGAAGAATTTCACGCGCCGTTCCTCTCGATGAACGTGGTCAAGGCGCGCAGGAAGGCTTGGGGTTGTTCGACCTGCGGCAGATGGCCGCAGTGCGGGAAAATTTCAACCGTCGCTTGCGGAATCAGACGTTTGAACTCCGCCGCGTGTTCGGGCGGCACGATCTTATCGGCATCGCCCCAGAGAATCAATGCCGGAACGTCGATGCGGTGCAGCCACTTGTCCAGATGCGGATCGTAGAGACGCGGTTGCCATGCGACGCGCGCGAAGGCGTAGCCGTTCTTGAGGTCGAGATCGACCTCTGCATCGGTCTTGGTATGCGCCGACATCGCATCCGCAAATTTTTGATCGAAGAACAGCGCCGGCGGAACGTCTTTGGGCGCGAGCAAAAACACGTCGACGCGCTCGACGCCCGGGATCCGCAGTCCGGCCGCCGCCGTCAGCGTGAGCGTCTTGAGCGCCGACGAATCGCGCACGGCAATTTCGGCTGCGATCCAGCCGCCCAGCGAGTGCCCGACGAGGTGAACGTCGTGTAAACCGAGTGCCTTGATGAAATCCAAATAGTAGTACGCGAGGTCGTGGATGTTATCGAACCACTCGGGCGTATCCGACGAGCCGAATCCCGGATGGTCGGGGACGATCACATCAAACCGTTCGGTGAGCTGGAGCATCCAGGGCGTCCAGCCGCCGACGCCGGCCGCACCGTGAAGGAAAAGCAGGGTCGGGCCGGTGCCTTTGCGCCGGTAATTCACCTTGCAGCCGAGCAGATTGAGCGTGCTCGTTTCGTTGCTTTGGTCGACGGCGGTCATCGGGTGGGGACTGCTCGACCCCCACTGGCTCTACCTTGTAAGCGCGCGTAACCAGTCGGTGACGAACGCGCATAAATACGCGAACGTACGTTCGATACGCGACCGAGCGAGTTCGGGCGTGACGCACGGACATCAAGGGGTCACGAAGAAGTTTCCTTCATGACGCGCCCCATCATAACCGGCGTACTGGCACTTATCGCCGGCCTGACGGCCGGTACATCGGGCCTGCGCGCCGACGAGCCGGCGCTGATGACGGTCAGGGTGGCGATGTCCGTCGTGAACTACGATGCAGCGCCGCTGTATTACGCGCAACGCTCGGGGATGTTCACGCGGGCCGGCCTCAACGTCGAAATTACGCGGATCGCAAGCGGGGCGGCAACCAGCGCCGCTGTCGCGTCGCAGACGATCGACATCGGTAAGGCCACGACGATGTCGGTGCTGGCGGGTTTCGCCCACAACGTTCCGCTCACGATCGTCGCGCCGGCGGCGCAATACGATGCGGCATCGCCGGACGGCGAGTTGGTGGTCGCGCCGGATTCGACGATCAAGACCGCCGCCGATCTCGACGGCAAGGTTATCGGAACGACGACCTTACTCGGCATCGATCACGTCGCAACCCTCGCGTGGGTTGATACGCACGGCGGCAATTCGCAAACATTACACTACGTGGAACTGCCGATTTCGACCGTGCCGAACGCCATCGCGGCGCACCGCATCGATGCCGCCTTCAATACCGAACCCGTACTCAGCGAAGGGATCGCCGAAGGAAAGATTCGTGCGGTGATGCCGGTACTGAGCGCGATCGGAAAGCGTTTCTTGTTCTCGGTCTGGTTCACGTCCACCGGTTTCGCCAAAGCGAATCCGGAGGCGCTAAATCGCTTCGTCAGCGTAATCACCCGCGCGCAAGAATACGTCAACGGGCACCACCGGGATATGGCACCGCTGGTCGCAGAATTGTCCGGGCTGCCCGTCACCGAAGTGCAGAACGCGAAGCTCGCAACCTGCGGCGATACCTTGGTGCCGGCCGATCTTCAGCCGATCATCGACGTTGCGACAAAATATCACGCCTTGCCCCAGGCGTTCGCCGCAAAAGATATCATCTATCGCGATGTGCGCGCACGCGGATGACGCTCACACGAAGCGCGTTCCTGACCGGGTTCCTTGGCGCTCCCCTCATGGCACGCGCGGCCAGCGGGCAAACGCTGCCGCTGGTGCGCATCGGCTGTAACGCGACCGACCTCTACCTGCAGCCATATATCGCGCAAGACAACGGCTTTTTCGAGCGCGCCGGCCTGAGTGCAACGATCGAGCCGTTCGCAAACGGGGCGGCCAACGCGCAAGCGGTCATTGCGGGGGCTGTCGACACGGGGCCGGCCGACATGATTCAGATCGCGAACGCCTACAATCGCGGCATCCCGCTCGCGTTCTTTGCCGGTAGCGGAGTGTACACGAGTCGCCAGCCGACGATCCTGCTGTGCGTCGCGAAAAACAGCACGTTGAAGAGTCCGAAGGAACTCGAAGGCGGCACGATCGCGCTGGTCGCGCTCAAATCGCTGACCGAGGCGGGGATGCGCGAGTGGCTGCGGCAGAATGGCGTCGATGCGACGCGCGTGCGGCTCTTCGAATTACCGTACGCCGAGATGAGCGCCGCACTCGCGCGCGGTACCGTGACGGCAGCGTTCATCGGCGAGCCGTTCTTGACGGCTGCGAAAGCCGACGTTCGGATCATCGGTTCGCCCAACGATAGCATCGCGTCGACGTTTTACCTCAGCGCCTGGTTCGCTCGGCGGGAATGGATCGCCGGCAACGCTGTGACGTTGCGCAAGTTGCGCCAGGCCTTCTACGATTCGGCGCGTTGGGCCAACGCACATCACGCCGACACCGCCGCTACGCTGGCCAAATACGCGAAGGTCGAGCCGGAACTGACCCGCACGATGAATCGCATCGGCTACGCGACCGCACTCGATCCGAAGCTGATGCAGCCGGTGCTGGACATTGCGTTGCGCTACGGGCTTATCGAGAAAGCGGTGACGGCGCAAGAACTCATCGGTGACGTGTCATAGCGGATTTCCGCCAGCTTGCGTCGTTCGCGGCGCTCGCCTCGCACCTGAATTTTCATCGGGCGGCCGAGGCACTCGGGATCGCACAGCCCGCGCTGAGCAAGCAGATCCGAGCATTGGAGGACGAGCTCGGCGTGCGGCTCTTCGATCGCGATAAGCGCAGCGTCCACCTTACCAACAGCGGGCGCGTGTATCTTGAAGATGCGCGTCAGATGCTCGAACAACATCGCATTGCGCGCGTTCGCGTGCTCGAGGCGGACAGCGGTACTCGCGGCGATCTGGTGATCGGCGCGACCAGCCCAGCCGTGGTCGGCGAGCTCCCGTCCATCATCTCGAGCTATCGCGAGCGTTTCCCACACGTGCGCATGCAGCTCCGGATGATGTTCAGCAATCATATGGCGGATGCGCTGCGTAACCGCACGATCAACTTGGCGGTCGCGCGCGCGCCGGCTGACGATGACGATATCGAGACGACGCTGCTTTCGCATCATCCCTATTGCGTCGTGCTACCGCGCCGGCATCGGCTCGCCGCCGAGGCGCAGATCGGCTTGATGGATCTCGCTACCGAAACGCTCATCGCCTACCGGCGTGAAAGCGTGCCCGAGACGTACGACCAGGTGATCGCAATGTGCCACGAGCGCGGGTATCGTCCGGGACACATCGAGCACGTCGACGGTGTCGAAGCGAAGATCGGCCTCGTCGCGTGCGGCTTCGGCATCGCGATCATGCCGGAGCCGTGGGCTCGAACGGTTGCGGGCTTTCCGGAGCTGGTCTTCAAGCCGATCGCGGACACCGAATCCTGGCGGTACCGCATCATGGCGTGGTGGCTCCGCGGAGAGACGTCTCCGCTCGTTTCGCGCTTTGTTCGTCTTGCCCAACCTGATAACGAAATGGCATCAGATTGAGGAAAAAGCGGAATTGGACGAATCGACATGGACGGGTGTACACTGCGGCCGTGGTGTCGCTCCGCGATCGCGTCGAAATGTTCAACGGAAACCGCTTCAAGCTCGGACTCTTCTCCTCGAACTGCTCCAACGGGCGGTTTCCGACGACCATTCCCGAGCGTTGGAGCGGCAACTGGGAAGACAACCTGAAGCTGGCCGCGATGGCCGAGCGCTATGGGCTGGACTTTCTGTTACCGATCGGCCGCTGGAAAGGCTACGGCGGCCAGACCGACCACCAGGGCGAGACGCTCGAAACGCTCACCTGGGCCGCGGCGCTGCTCGCGACGACACGTCGCATCACGGTGTTTGCGACGGTGCATACGCCGCTCTTCCATCCGGTCGTTGCAGCGAAGCAGATGGTGACCGCGGACCTCGTCGGTCATGGCCGTTTTGGCTTGAACGTCGTGTGCGGTTCGAACGAGGACGAGTTCGACATGATGGGGCTCGAACTGCGCGACCATGAACGACGGTACGAATATGGCCAGGACTGGATCGACGCGGTAAAGATGATTTGGGAACGCGACGAGCCCTTCGACTTCGAGACGGAGTTTTTTCACATGACGAACGTGATCGGCAAGCCGAAGCCATTTGGCGGCAGCCGTCCGATCGTGATGAACGCGGGCGCGTCCGCCACCGGGCGGGCGTTCGCGATTCGCAACTGCGACGCGTACTTCACCGGCGTGCGGCTCGCGTCGGTCGATGCAGCGGGGCGCTTTATACCGGCGATCGACGACGCAGCGGAGCAGGTGCGCGGGATTCGTGCGCTCGCGCACGAGATCGATCGTGAGGTCGGCGTGTACACGCGCGGCGAGGTCTGCTGCCGGCCGACGCAGCGCGAAGCCGACGAGTACTATCACTATGCCGTCGAAGAGTCCGCCGACTGGGGTGCGATCGACTATCGGCTGAAGAAGCGTGGTCCGGGCGTTGAAGATGCGGAGGCGTTCCAGCGCCGCCGTTTCAACCACATCCACGGTTTTCCGATTGTCGGTTCACCCGACACCGTTGCCCAGACGCTGGCCGACGTGAGCGCTGCGGGGTTCAACGGGCTCGCGATCGGCATGATCAACTATCTCGACGAGTTGCCGTTCTTCTGCGATGAAGTGCTGCCGCGACTCGAACGCTTGGGTGTGCGCGAGCCACTGCGCAGCGAAGTGTCCGCGTAGATGGGCGCGCTTGATGGGTTAACCGTCGTCGAAGTCGCGAGCTACGTGAGCGGGCCGTATGCTGCGATGCTGCTCGCGGATCTCGGTGCGACGGTGATCAAGGTGGAACCGCCGAACACGGGCGATCCTTACCGCGGCTGGGGCCGGGTGGATTATAGCCCTCCCTTCGGCTCGCTCAATCGTAACAAACAGAGCGTAACGATCGACTTGAAGTCGGACGAAGGCCGCGCCGAACTGCGGCGCCTCGCCGCGACGGCCGACGTGCTCCTCGAAAATTTCCGGCCGGGGGCAATGGCGCGTTGGAACCTCGCCTACGACGATTTGCGCGTCGCGAATCCGGGCTTGATCTATTGCTCGATCACCGGGTTTGGTAAAGGCGGTCCGTACGGCAATTTTCCCGGCTACGATACCGTCGGCCAGGCCATGAGCGGACTGCTCAGCCTGCTTACGGACGTCAACGATCCGAAACCGATGGGAATCTCACTCTCCGATCATCTCTCGGGTATCTTCGCCTGTTACGGGATCATGGCTGCGGTGATCGCGCGTCAGCGAACCGGGCGCGGACAGCTCGTCGAGACATCGCTCTTGCAAGCGACGATCGCGTTCATGGGTGAGAATGCCGCGGGCTTCTTCGAGCGCGGCAGCGTACCGTCGCGGGCAACGCGCACGCACAGCGCGCAGGTGTTCGCGTTCGTGGCCGGCGACGGCCAACCGTTCGTCATTCATCTTTCGTCACCGCCGAAATTTTGGGAGGGACTTACGCGCGCCATAGACCGCATCGACTTGCAAGACGATCCGCGCTTTGTGAAGCGGCCGCAGCGGCAGAAGCACTACGACGAACTGCACGCGATTCTGACGCCTATTTTTCGCACGCACGATCGCGCGCACTGGCTCGCGCGCTTGCGCGCCGAGGACGTTCCCACTGGGCCGCTCTACGATCTTGCCGGGGTATTCGAGGATCCGCAAGTCCAGCATCTCGGCATGGTGCACGAATTACCCCATACTCTGCGCGGCACGGTGCGCGTCGTCGGTAGCGGAGTGACGCTGAGCGATACGCCGGTCGAACTCCGGCACGCGGCTCCCGAACTCGGCATCGACAACGCGCGCGTGCTCGGATGATCGCGAACAACTACGCGATCGCCGGAACCGCGACGAGCGATCTCGGGCGCACGGGAATGGATTCGCTGGCGCTGCTCGAGCAAGCGATGCGCCGGGCGGTGAAGGATGCCGGTCTCAAGATCGCCGATGTCGACGGCCTCATTTGCCGCGGTCCCGACGACGTCTACACGCACCATCAACGCATGGGCGCGCGACTCGGGATCAACGCACGCTACAGCACATCGCTCGGCAACGGCGGCGCGAGTCAGATCCTGGCGGTCATCACCGCCGCGATGGCGATCGATGCGGGACTGTGTTCGACCGTCGTGTGCGGCTACGGTCGCAATAGCTGGTCGCGGACCCACGCGCGCGACACCGCGCGCACGGCGATGGGGACGATGGCCGAAGAGCAGCTGCCGACCGAATTCGCGCCCGAGTACGGCTGGTTCGGCGCTCCGGCGACGCATGCGTTGGGCGCCCGCCGGCATATGTTCGAATACGGCACGACGCGCGAGCATTTTGCGCACGTGGCGATGTCGTTTCGCGAGCACGCACTGCGCAATCCCGATGCGGTCATGAAAAAGCCCATGTCGCTTGAGGATTACTTCGAGCAGCGGATGATCGTTGAGCCGTACGGCCTCTTCGACTGCAGCCTCGAGAGCGATGGCGCGGGTGCGGTCGTCGTCACATCGGCGAAACGCGCGCGCCACCTGCGCCAGCCACCCGCCTACATCAAGGGCTTCGGAACGTTCAACAACCTCAGCGGCTGGCTGCTCGATGACCACATGTTCAAAACGGCCGCGATCGAAAGCGGTAAGACCGCATTCGCGATGGCCCATCTCACGCCGAAAGATGTCGACACGGCGCAGATCTACGACTGCTTCACCGGCATGGTGATCGCGCAACTCGAAGATTACGGCTTCTGTCCGAAGGGCGAGGGCGGGCCCTTCGTGCAGTCCGGCGCGCTCAAGATCGGCGGGGTGCTGCCGACGAACACGTCCGGTGGCCAACTCTCCGAAGCGCACGTGGAGGGCATGTTGCAGATCGTTGAAGGCGTGCGACAACTGCGCCATCAGTATCCGGCCGAACGCCAGGTGCCGGGCGCGGAAATTGCGCTGGTGAGCGGACACGGCGGCAACACGGTCTGTCACTCGACGCTGATCTTAGGACGGTCCGCATGAGCGGGGTCGGTATGAACGATCGCGGGCTGCTGCCGATACCGGTGCCGTCGATCGAAACGCAAGCGTTCTGGGACGCCGCTCAAGAGCGCCGGCTGGTGATGCCGAAGTGCTCGAATTGCGGCGCCTATCGATTTCCGCCGTCCGTTGCGTGCCACGTATGCGAGTCCGAGGACGTCGCGTGGGTTGAGGTGAGCGGCCGCGGCAAAGTGTTCAGTTTCGTCGTCTATCGGCGCGCCTATCGCTCGGCGTTCAAAGATAAATTGCCGTACGTGCTGGCGATCATCGAACTGGAAGAAGGCCCGCGCATTCCGTCCAACGTGATCGGCATTCCGGTCGACGACGTTGTGTGCGAGATGCCGGTAACGGTCGTTTTTGAAGAAGTTCGCGACGGGTTTCTCATCCCAAAATTCACGCCGAGGTCATAATGCTGCTCAATCACGCGTCGCCGGTTTCCGAACGCATGTCGTTCAATTCGCGCAATCGCCTCAAACTGGGAATCTTCGGTTCGAACCTCTCGTCGGGGAAGAACGCAACGCTCGTGCCCGAGCGCTGGGATGCGAGCTGGGACAACAACCAGCGCTTAGCCGAGATGTCGGATGACATGGGGCTGGAATTCTTCTTGCCGATCGGCCGCTGGCGCGGTTTCGGCGGCGTCACCGGCTATCAGGAGACGGGGTTCGAGACGCTGACGTGGGCGAGCAGTTTGCTCGTCGCGACGAAGCGCATGACCGTTTTCGCGACGATTCATGCGCCGTTGTTTCATCCGGTGGTCGCGGCGAAGCAAATGGTGACGGCGGATCACGCCGGCCACGGCCGCTTCGCGCTCAACATCGTCTGCGGCCACAACGAAGACGAGTTCGCGATGTTCGGCATCCCGATGTTGGAGGGAGCGGACCGTTACGCGCACGGGCAAGAATGGATGACGATCGTGAAGCGGCTCTGGAGCGAGCCGGACGATTTCGATTTCGACGGGAAATTTTTCCAGCTCAAAGCCGTGCGATCGAAGCCAAAGCCCTACGGCGGCACGCTGCCGGTGATCCTGAACGCGGCACGTTCGGAGGCCGGTCAAGCGTTCGCGGTGCGCAATGCGGATGCGTTCTTTACCTCGGCGAAGTCCTCTGAGTTCGACGTGAAGACGGGCGTGGTAACGCCGGATATCGCCGCCGTTACCGCCAATCTTCGACAAGTCCGCGAGAAGGCCGCGGCGATCGGCCGCGACATCAGCGTGTTCTGCAACGTCAACGTGATCTGCCGGCCAACGCAACGCGAGGCCATGGACTACTATACCTACGTGCTCGAAGACAACGCCGATTGGGACGCGGTCGACGGCCAAATTTTCGCCGGCGGGACGAAAAAAGACCTCAGCTCGCCGGCGTATATGAAGCAGCGCACGACCGCGATCCGGCAGTACCCGCTGATCGGCGATCCGGATCGTGTGGCCGACCTGCTCATCAGCCTGAACGAGAGCGGCTTCGATGGGATCGGCCTGACGTTCGTCAACTATCTGAACGATCTGCCGTATTTCAATGCGGAAGTCATCGGCCGGCTCGAACGCGCCGGGTTGCGCGTTCCCGCCGACCGTTCCGCGGTGACGGCTTGAACCGGCGCGACGCGCTCATCGCAGGCTCCGCGTTTGCGCTGTCGCCTGCATTGAGCCGGCCAGGTTGCGCGGCAACCCTCACGACGCTTCACCTCGCGGCGCCGCCGACCGATTCGTCAGCGCAGTACTATATCGCCGAGGCGGAGGGTTTTTTCACCAAGAACGGCTTTGCGTGCGACATCGCGCCGTTGGCCAACGGTGAATCGGTGACGGCCGGCGTGCTCGGCGGTACGATCAACGTCGGGGTCTCGCAAGCCATCTCGCTGGTTGCAGCCTACAGCCGCGGTGTTCCGATCACGATCATCGCCGGGAGCGCGATCAACGATGCGAAGATCGCGCCGGGCACCGCGGGCACGCTGTTCGTTCCGTTCGGATCGAGCGTGACGAGCGGCAAAGACTTGCTCGGGAAAACCGTCGGTGTCCAGGGCGTGCACGGGTTCGCGCAATACGGGACGCAGGCGTGGATCGACAAAACCGGCGGCGATTCAGCCCAGGTGAAGTTCGTCGAGCTGCCTTCGGCCGTCATGGCAAAAGCGCTGACGGATAATCGTATCGACGCCGCGTTCATTCCCGAACCGTTCGTGTCCGACGTTGCAAAGGTGGCTAAGAAAATCGCGACCCCGATGGATGCAATTGCGCCGCTGTTCTATCAAGGCGCGCATTTCACGACGGTCAGTTTCGCCAAGGCGAATGCCGACGTGCTGCGGCGCTTCGAGAGCGTGCTTTACCAAACGGCCGACTGGGCCAACAAGAACCACGACAAAACCGCCGAGATCCTCGCCGCCGCCGCCCACGTCGACCTCAGCACCGTGCGCGGCGCCGTGCGGTCGATCTACGCGACCAAACGCGATCCCGCGTACTTGCAGCCGATGATCGCCCTCGCCGCAAAATACGGCGGCATCAAACCGTTTGCGGCCGAAGACGTCTTCTTTAAAGGCTAGAGATAAAGGCTAGAGATTCCCTGAAGTAGCCGTCGTAGCCATCCTTAGGAGAGGTGGTCGTCATCGTTGTCATCCCGAGCGTAGTCGAGGGATAGCCACCCAGGTGCGCGATTGCGGCGGTCCCTCGACTACGCTCGGGATGACAAGGATGGCGACGACGGCTACTTCAGAGAATCTCTAGCCGGTCGGGACGAGCGGTGAGAAGAGATCGGCGGCGCGTTGGGCCGTCTTGATTTGGCCGGTGCTCAACATC
>Ga0182030_10007206_pt1 | contig 23280 bp, 27 predicted proteins | sample 812S3MmetaG_FD_121299 | JGI IMG/M metagenome (GOLD analysis project Ga0182030, IMG submission 121299) | Permafrost microbial communities from Stordalen Mire, Sweden - 812S3M metaG (Illumina Assembly) | ecosystem: Environmental > Terrestrial > Soil > Wetlands > Permafrost | place: Sweden...
AAACTTTCCATCGTGGCTTATGCAAAAAGTATCGTTGTAGACATTTGTCCGCTGTAGCTTTTCCAATTGCTGAGAATCATGATCGTACTGTAGGTTGACACTGTCTCGCACGTTTTGGAATTCTGCTAGCTTCATCGCAAAAGCGTTCCTTTCGGCCCAGAACTTTTCCTCTTCTATATCCAGTGTCCGGGCTTCTTCTTCTAGTTGAACAATCTCCTCATCAACCGCTGCCTTCTCCCTTTCTAGCTTTTTTAGCTCTTCGATTGCGGTGGCCTCCTCCTTCCGCGCTTTCTCCAAAAGTTCCTTAGATTCTTTGACTTCATCTTCAGTCGGTAAATCTGCATTAACTTGCTTGAGAAACCCTACATATGCATCTCTTTCTTTGGTCGCAGCCTCCAGCCGCCTTTGTAATCCATCTACTAGCATGTCGGTACACTCGACACAGATAGGATGATCAATGTCTGACCTCGACGAAAGTATTTCAAAGAGCCTGGTCGCCCTTTCCATATCCTGTGATAAAGCTTTCCCTTCATCGTCCGCTGCCTCCACTGCTAAGTCATCCGCTCGTTGATTTTTAGGATTTATATCTTGTGGGGACTTCACAATAGACGGCGGGACCACTTGCGACTCCGTCAACATTACGAAAGACATCGCAGGGTTTCCAAGCCCGCTTCTCATTGTATCCGAAGACGTATCATTTCCGCGAGGCGCTGAAATGTGCCTTTTAAACGTTGGCGACGAAGCATTCTTAGACACACGATCGTAGAGTTGTCTCCGTTCCTGAGGAAAAGCAGGGCGAGAGGCAGGTATGTTTGTGAGAGGTTGTTGGGAAGATGCGCCTGTACGTGAGGATTAGCTTAGAGTCCGCAACAATAGAATCGGAATATATATACCAACTAATAAGTCGAAGGCTGCAGGATTGAGGTCTTCCAGAGAGCTATCAAGCTTCAAGGGATTTCTACACTTTTGGCAATACATTGTGGAAGATGTCCGTTGAGTTGAACATAAATGATTTGCACCTTACTTTGTGGGCGGGCTGCGGACGAGTTTATTCATTTTTGTATGTTGATGAGAATGTTCCACGAGGTTGTGAACATTGGAGCCTCGTCGGATGGCGTCACTGTGCCAGCCAATAGATTTTAGGCTAAAAATCAGGCTACTTATATAGGTTATGCGATCTCTGAAGCCACTAAACACGAAAAGGCGCGTTGAAAAGGAACCGCGGCTAAGATGCGACAACATCAATAATTATCATTGCAAACCTCAAGCAAATGTCCTGGGATAGCATCAGAGGTCAACATGGAGCGGCCTATCAAGCGCCCACGATTTGCCCCAGCAATTGAGCTATCTGACGAAGATGAACTTGGATACTACGAAACGCCTAGTGACGAAGTGGAGCGCGAATTTGATGAGCCAGAGGACTTCGATCCAGTTCAGGACCTGCAACAAAAGAGGGCGCAACTGGATTACAAGTTGAAGTCGAAATTCGAGTCTATATTTGAGAAATATGGCAGGGACTTTGACGGGGTTGGGGACGAAATTGATTTGGCTACGGGGGAGATCGTGGTCAACAATGGACATCTGATTGATATGCGCAACGAGAGAGATGCGGGGGAACACGGCCGGGCGCGAAACCCGATGAGAGTACTGTCACCAGATACTATTACAAGCAGCTCTGTAGGGCCAGATTATTCCGAAATGGAAGAAGACGTGGGCGATTCTGAGGATGGGGGTGATGGGGATATCAGTGAAGAGGATATGATCGAAGACGATCTAATCTTGCGCGGATTTGCCCAAGCAACTAGATTCATTCCAAGACAGCTGTCTACTGATGTTACTTCATCTAGTGAGGGATCCCTGGAGTCTCTGGAAGCACCGCGACCAAAAGCAAATCCTCGGTCAAGCATGCAAGAAAGCTTTTTACCATCCCGCATGGAGACTTCGCCATTTGGCCACGGGATGGACTCCCATCCGTTTGACTACGTTAAGGAACAACGGCCTTTGGGCTATATCGAACCAGCCTGGCGTGCCCCTCCTCTCCTCGTCAGAAAACAGGGACCTTTGGTGGACCATATCGAACCAGCTTGGCGCGCTCCTCCTCTCGCACCAGCTCCATCTACAAAGCGTCCAAAATTCTGGCCCGTTGACTTGCAGCCCCAAATTGAACGATCCCCCTCCCCTGAGAGTGCTACTTCCCTTTGGGCTGCCCCATGGACAAGGCGCCCCAAAGCTCGCCCCGTTAAATTACAGCCTCGAATTGAACGTTCTTCCTCTTTTGACAATACTACCTCTCTTTGGGATGCCAATCTTTTCGTAACAGCGTCATCTGCAAGGCACCTGAAGGCCCAGCCTGTAACATTACAACCCCAAATTGAACGTTTCCCCGCTCCTGAAAATTCCGCTTCCTCTCGGGATGCCCCTCTTCTCGCAACAGATTTACCTAAAACCCGTCCAGAAGCCCGGCAGGTTGTATCACAGCCTCAAATTAAACATTCTTCCTCTGATATGAATGCTCCCACGGTTTGGAGTGTTGGCAAGTCCAAGCTGCGTATACGTAATGACTTCACAAAGGGTGAAGAGGAAGCGCTTCTAGATTTCGTCGCAGAATCACGGCGGCAAGGTTATTCATTATCGTCACAAGCAAGGTGGAAGCAATTCGGGGCAATGGTGAGTCTTCTATGTGGGCCAGAATTTTCTTAGTCACCACTGACCTCAAACATAGTATCCCAGGCATACTTGGGGTTCGTGGTATACATATTACAGGAAGCAGCTCATGCACATATCTTCCAGTGGTATCGAAGATTCCGAAATTGAGACGTCCGGGACTTCGGATAGCGGTACATTTATTCCTCAGCAGAAATCTAGTCAGGAGCTGCTTTTGAGTCGTCCAGAAACTGCGCTCCCTCTTGCCACACCACCTATCAGCCTTCAGAGACCAACTAGAATCAGGAAGCCTGCTCAGAGAGACCCTACCATTCTCAGCTGGGCCGATGCCGTCGCAGAGATTGAATCTGCAGACCCTCTACTGCACGCGGGCTTGCTCGAAGATGTCAGGAGAACCGATGCTGGAGATTCTTTTCGCTTAGTGCACCCACTTCCTGAAAGCCGTGTATCAGAAGGCATGTCATCTGGAACAACTACTCAATCAAAAGACGAGCAACTCGTGAATGATTCCAAGGAAAAGTATTCGTCAGATTTGGTGCCTTGTCCACATGCCAATTGTAGACATTACCCTTTACAATTGTATAGGCTCAGGCGGAACGATGATGAGGAGCTTTCACCAATGTGCTTGCACTTGCTCCATGTGCATCACACAACCCCTTTTCCTTGTGGCGAATTCAACTGCGATCGCAAGGGCGATCATGGATTTTTTATGCAGACGGAACTTGTGAGGCATGTCAAGGAAGCCCATCCATATGCCACGGCCATACAGCGACTTCGAGGACGTGTTGACTCTGCTCTTTTGGATCCGAAGCAGGATTTCCGACGACCACTTCCTTCGACAGAGATTTCAGGACCTTCCACTCTTGGTGCCCCTAGGGACTCGGATTTCATGTCAGGAACTAGAAGCGCCCCTATAAGGTATCCACCAAGTGGCCAGTCACTATCCACTAATCCAACTCAGAACGAGATTCCGACTCCCAATCAAGCAACAGGAAAGATACCTGCATCAGACGGTGCTTCCTTGCCGCGAAGCAGTTCTTCTACTCCGACTAAGCGTGAAAAAACCAGAAACGCTTCTTCAGGCAGCTTGGACGCTCATATTTCCCAGCGCCGGAATTCTTTAGAAGAACGAAAAGTATACCCATGTCCCCTTAGAGAATCTCATGGTTGCGAGAAACGTTTCACTAGGCGTGATAAAGCTTTGGATCATGCGAAACGCCCACACGATCTTGTAATTAATTGTGGAAATATTCTCTGTCCATACAAAAAGTGTGGGAAGATAATCAGCACTAGACATCCGTCATATTTGAGATCGCATCTAGAAGGGCACAAGAAAGGCGGCTTTTTGTCAGGCGGGCCTCAACATAAATCGGCGTCTAAATCAAAGCCAGTCCTCCCAGAAGTCATACCCAATTCCCAAAGCCCACGTAGGAAGCGTCCATTCAGCGCACCTCAAGCTACCACTCGAGAGTCTGCTAGGACTAGGAGGAGTGTAGTTCTACCTCAAAACACCATTCCCTCCTCTTATGAGTTCTCGGATGAAGAAGATCTGCCGCCGATTGTTAAACATTCAGCAAAGGGGCTTAATAAGCCTGCTCAATCGGCTCGTCTAACGCCGCCTTCAAGCAAAGGGTCGAACGAAGGTTCGGGATCAGCTAAAGACCGCAAAGCATCGTCTCGGAATGCACATGACCATTCTTACGAGTTTTCGGACACAGAAGTTCTGTCACAGGTAGCCAGAAGATCAATAGGTTCAACAAAGGGACCGAATAAGCCATTTCACACTGCAGGACTAACTCCGTCTTCATTCAAAGAATCAAATGGAGATTCTCGATTAGCCGCAGAACCTGTATCGTCCTTCACAATAGCACAAACAAACGAGGATGCATCAACTACAAAGCCACCTCTTATCACTGCTTCCGCCAAACCCAAACGACGACGGAGAGCACTGCGGACGGTCATGGATGATGAAGATCTTGATGAGCTTAGTCTAGGCCCCGATGATTTCATATTTATTGCTTCCCGGCGAAGATCTGACCCTCAGTCCACAGTTGAATCGGCTCGTGTCAAAGAGGAAGGCAAAGCACCAGTAGAAAATTATGTATTGCCTACGCAGAGACCTACACAGAAACAACGACTCGTTTCCAGCGGGAGCAGTGATGTCAATGAACTGGGAGGACCTACCTCAAGTTCTGCACAGAGAACTGAACCAGATTCTATCATCATCAGATCTCGAGCCAAGCAAGAAATTCATGAGCAGATGCCTACAGTCACGCCTATTATCAATCCTACCAAGCGCAAGCGCGGGAGACCTCGCCGAGACGCCACCACCTCATCTTCACAACCAGAAACCTCACCGCATATCCCTCTCACCACACCTACTAAGCACCTACTCCGGCGTGAAAGCGCAAGCACACCCCTTCTCAATCTAGCCAAATCCCTCAGCACGAACAAGAAGGATACAGCATCCCAAGCGACAATTCCACCAACTCCAGATCTCGGATCACCAGTTCTCGGGCTCGCAACTCCAGCTCGCAGAAGATATTGGGAATCGATAGCAGGGGATGAGGAGGGTGTCGTGAAGACTCCGGGTGGGACCTTAAGGAGGTGTGGAGAGGATGGGTTTACGTGTGGTAGGTCGTTTTGCTTTAAGTGTGGTTCTGTGTGAAAGAAGGTGCTAGTGGATATGGATAGTTGTACATAACTTGTTCTAGGTTTTGCATGGCTAGTTGCTTGTCCAATTACAATATTTCGCAATAAGAGAGCTCTTATGATTTTGATTCTCAGCGTAGGAGGTTAACACATCATTAAAGTGAGATGATGTACCATCAGTTAGTTGTTGTAGACGAACAGAAATTTTAGGTAAAGCTGAGTGTAGGATGTAGAGCGTGAAACACGGATTTGGGGATGAACAATTGTGTGAACGTGAAATGTAATGGGAAGGACTTTCTTTGTATTTTCAATATTTCTCTTTGAGTTCTCTAAGTCAAATGGTCTGTTCAAATGCCGAATTTAAGCAGGAAGAGCTTGATAAGATTTGATAAGAGCACTTTAGAGGAGGGCGGTTGAGACCAAAGTCTTGGTAGTGAGGATGGCGAGATTGAAAGAATAAGTAACAATAGTGAAAATACTGAGTAGGAGGGAAGGGACGTTCACTCGATGCCCCTTCTCAACCTAGCGAGAGATTGGCATGACTAGTCTTTCCAGTTCTTTCTATTCGCAGACTGCGCTGAAAACTTATAATTCTCAAGCTTGGCCTCGGCCTGAATCTTCCCCCAACCTCCTTTGTTTTAGCTTGGATGTGACCATCACCCCGGTGTCATTCTTTTTGTCAAACCACTACTTCGGATTCTAAACACTTCTGTCTAAGTTAGAACACCCTCAATTTCCCAAACTTCTTTAGCTCCTGATACCTGAAGAAAAGAAACACCAACCCGCCCACGCAACTGCAACATAATGTCCCATGTCCACTCTATGCTCCCCTACCAATTTGGTAATGGGCGCAACAAGGTACACTTGAGCCATACACAACACGGCCCCGACCCAACCCACGCATAAAGCCGCAAATGCAGCCAATCCAACTGGTAACTTCTCCTGCTTATCCCCATTACTCCATAGAAACTTTGGCTTCATCCTTCTCCGAAAGATAAATTGTTCTTCAAGTGTAATAACAATCCAAATTGCCACCTAATATCCCATCAAAGCGAAGAAATTCGTGAATATCTCAGAAAGATGGTTACGTCCCGCAAGACCACAAACAGTCGTAATTACAACCACAGGCGTATTCCATATGAACCTCGGAACCATCGCAGGATATCGTCCTAGGATCTGAACATCGCTGCCGGAAGAGTGAATTGGCGGGACCATATTTGAGATCAATCCAAGTGCTGCGATTACTGAGCAAAACTTTCCAAATATCCCTAAGCCGTTATACACCGCTACGACTAAGGCTCCACTTCCAGCACCAGCCGCTGCCCAGACTAGATCATTTGATAGACCGGATGCAAGACCACAGCCGATTGTGAAGGTGAAAGCAAAAGAGAGGGAGAGGCCGATTAGGGTGACGGAGAAGACTTTCCACCTCGATGTGATCTTGGGATCGCAGTAGACTACGAAGTCGGCTGCGCAGGGGGTGTATGTGAAAATTGTACTCAGACAGACAGAGAAGAAGGATATACGGCTACCAATTAATGTCGCCCCAGTGACCATTGACTGGGAATGGATGTCCAATTTAGGGCCAGCGGTCCCAACAAGGATGAGGAAGACGATAAGGTAGTCTGTGGTATCCAAGCATATATCCCATTAGTCTCAGCCACACATCATGAGAAGCAATTACACAGCTCTCAAAACAATGGAAAATCCGAATCCCAAACGTCGTCACCAGAAACGTCAAAATAGCCGCAATCACAATGCCCACCTCAACACTCAACCTTCCATCTGTTGACACAACAGAAAGTATTTGCCCCATAACCACAGCATTAATCATCGCATACCCCATCAACACCACCAGATACAGCAAACAAATCTTCACCGATCACCAACCCATCACGAACCTCGCACAAACTAACGTCCCATTCCCACTCAGTGGTCCCCAAGTCGCCGTCCACGCAACCGTCACATTCCCACCACCGCCCCAAACACTACATAGCACCGCATCTTTAGACCCGAGGCCGAAGACCCCTTGCCAGATGCTAGCGAGAGTGATATTTTGACCTGCGGCGTCGACAGAGAACCCAAGGATGGCGATTTGGGAGAATGTTAGTGTTGCTGCAAGGGTTTGGTCTTGGGGAAGGACACGCGCGATACCACGACCTTCGAGACCGAGGAAAGTTTCGAAGCGGGTTGTGTAATAGAGAAATTTATTGGACGAGAGTGCGAGTGTTGGTGATTCAATTTCGTCGAGTGATAGGCTTTGCTCCGGATCTGAGAGAGATCTGATTTGGACGCCTTTCTCGGTGTCTTGCTCGTCGCAGGAAGACCACGCGTGGAGAATCGAGCAAATTTAAATAGTGGAAGAAGAAGGGAGGAGAGAAATAGAGCACATGTATTTCTCGGGAGCAGTGAGTTTCTAGTGTGGTGTATGATGAACTTCAAAATCACCGTTCCTAGCCATGAATGAGAGTTAAAAAAGATACCTTACGCGCAACTTAGCTGAAAGCATATTTGTTCTTGAAGTTTAGATTTCGCAGTTCCGCGCCATATTTGTGGTTGAACGTGGCTTTCAGTGGGGCTTGACGTGAAATATAGCTACTTTATCTGATGATGAGAAGGCCGCAATTGGAGGGAGTACCTTTTGGCTCCTGCCTAGGTGCGATAAGCCTTGAGGGTTGAAAGCTTTAGGGGTCTATTAAACTGGCAGTTGCGTTTTTAGTGTTGCTTAGGTACTACCTATTGCACTAGAATAAGGATAGGCAATCGAGCGGTACGAGGGGCAAAATTTGAATATCCAGGACTACCAGTATTCTATGGTTAGAATCAAGTTTGCACATTCTCGAAGTAGTCTTTTCCTTACTTCTAGGCAGCAATTTAATTGAGATCGTGAAATGCTTATGAAATGTACCATTTGACTGAACAGCCAGTCGCCAACTTCAACGCCAAAGATTCCAATCCTTGTCACTCCAATAATGCTTTTCCCCTTCTCTCTTCCTCCTTTACACAACACTCATTCCACCCCAACCTTCTCCCTAGGGACATACTTAACCTTCAACCCCGGCTTCTGCCACAACAAAAACAACCTATTATCCCTCTCCCAGTCACGCTCCTCACCCCCTAACCCCCACGTCCACTCAAACTCCCACACCAACCTCGCCAAAATAATCCTCATCTCCATATATGCCAAATTAATCCCAAGACACATTCTCGGTCCCAACAGAAAAGGCTTACTCGCCTCCTTGACATCCTTCCTGTACACTTCCTCGTACCACAGGTGAGATTCCGGGAGCCATCTCTCGGGATGGAAATTTCTTGCGTCGTGGAAATAAAGTGGAGAGTGGGACATGGTCCAGAAATTGGCGGAGACGGTGGTTCCTACGGGAACCCAGTGGCTGTCGACAAAAGCGCCGGGGCTGATGCGGTGGAGACCAGCGGGGACGGGTGGATAGATGCGGAGGCCCTCTTCGATGACTGCGAAGAGGTAGGGGAGGGATTGAGTGCTGTCTGCATTGATGAGGTCGGGGGTTGGGAAAGCTGTTCTGATCTCTTGGGTGAGGCGCTCGAGGGCGGAAGGGTTTTTGAGGAGGTAGTATGTTACGCCTGCTGAATTGAGTGGCTGTTTTTAATCTCTAGGTTTAGGATACGCACCTGTCAAGAATGTGGCTGTGGTCTCTGATCCTGCTACGACTAAAGTGTTGGCCTGAGCAGCGAGAAATTCAGGTCGAAGATCGGTCGCTTTCTCAGACAAAAGATGAGCGAAGAAATCATCCCGATCATTATCTTTGAGCATACGCTCCTGGACTTTTTCGTGGCTGAGACTGAAATGCTTCTTTCGCTCCGAAGCGAGACCCTCGGGTCTGATGAGACTTGGCCATAGCTTCAGATATGGCAACCGACGGAAGACGTCAGGATATAAGGTAGCATTTAGCGTCTTCTTTATTGTAGTAACCCAAGGATGTCCTGAGAATGCGGTGTTAGCTTCAGGCGTTGATCGATGAAAGGGCGCAGCATACCTTCGGCATTTTTGACAGCTCCAAAGGAGGTTCCGAAAGCCAAGTCGCCAATGATACTGGAACATAGGAGAGTCAGCAATTGCTTCTTCAGGATAAGCTTTGGGGCTGAGTTGAGACATGTCTTATAAGCAAATAAGCAAGACAATCTACTCCTCAGACACCTCTAAGTCTCAGGAACATGGATATCTTCCCTTCTACTCATAAAACAGTCGAAAATAAGATCTCTGAGGTTCCTTACTCGAAAGTGAGCCAATTGTACCACTGTCTTATCAGTGAGCATTCCTCAAAGACGTTGGGGGCCTTACCTCATCGGCATTGACTCCCTCATCTCCATGTCCAAGCCTCTTCAATTGACCAACAAACATCTCCACATATTGCAGTACCACATCGGTCTGAGTACGAAGGGACTTTGCACTGAAGGCATGGGACAGATTCTTTTTCAGTTCGCGATGCTTTATTGGGTCACGCTGAGAAACTATCCCAATGTTGCCTTCTGCGCCATTGTTATAGAATTCGCCTTTCAAAAACGTCTGCTTCCCCTGCTTGATATGACCGTGGATATCCTGGAAGCTTTGCGGGGTTGCAAAGTCTCTGAATTTTCTGTAAGTATTTGATATGCAAATCAACTTCGTAGGGACTTACAGGTCATTTGGGGCATATCTCACAACATCACCGTACTTCTTGTGAAGTTCCTCGAGGTGGAAAGGCCATCGCCCGCGAGGCCAATGGTAGGCATAATAGATGTTCGAGATAGCGGCCAGTCTTGGGCCGGGGAAATGGGCCAGCGGATGGAAGTAGAGGTTGTAGATGGTCTTGTAAATGACATAGGAGGTGCCCTGTATCGATTAGCCTGGGCCGAGCACCCTCTGGTATCTTCGTCAGCTCACCAGAGCTAGGCCAAAGGCAAAGAAGAGCAGGATGCTAAAGTTCAGCATGACGGTTCTTGGCTTCTAGGATGTTGAAGAAGGGAAGACAACGATGGGCAGAACATTATGAGGGTCAATGAGATACCCAATACCTTTTTATAACTGCGATTCCCCGTGGACCTTGAGACGCGAATCTGCATAAATCCCTCCACTCGAGTTATGCTTGAGTGTAATAGGACCGCCTTTCCATAAAGCCGAAGAGCGAGGTTCGTATGCACACAATATCGTCATGAGGAGTACCGCACACTAAATGCAAGTGCCGCTGCCACCCCACAGTTGTGGGATCGGCCCGCACCTGCTGGCCGCTCTCGCACAGATGTGAGAGGCATACCGTGAACTTCGTGCTTTAGATAGCACTGCATTGCGAAATAAGAAGAGTATATCCTATGCCTGAAATATAATTCTAACATACTGAGATTCATGCTTCGCTTGGACATTGTCCCCTCGTCTTTGAAAAGCCAGGGCAAATCTTGATCATCAGAATGGTTGGCGCCACCATCTTTGTGTCAGAAGCTTAAATGCAACCCTAAGTTGCTTTGTCTGTAAACGATTGGATGGGATAATTATGTATCAATTATGTATTATGTCCGGAAACTTGACGTATAACAAAAGTGGTTGAAGGGACTACAGGAGTAGATGGATATCTCGGCACCGAACAAAATTTATGAATGCATAATATGTTATGCACACCATCCCACCCGCTTGCGGATGATGTTTGCTTTGCGAGAACTGAATAAAACCGAAATAAAATTTGTGTATGAAAATTTGAGTAAAAACGAATTAAATTTCATGTATGAGACTTGAAGTCCCACTTAATCAGCGAGTTACGATGCGAAGGTATTTTGTGGTAACGAGAAAGGAGAGGGTGCTCGACAGAACCGTCCTGGCAAAATAAAATGGAAAATCTGTTTCCTTTGTCGGATCCTCGATTTCTCTTGTCATAGGCTGGTTAGCAAAGAAAAATTATCTTGAATATCGACATAAGCATGTGAAATGAGAATAATTGCGCCAAGAGGGCTCACACCTCATTTACTGCCTACCCTACCTCAACCGGGCCCAAGTTTAGTTGTCTGTTGGTAGGGAATATGAGGAGTCTCATGTATTGCATACAGATAAGCCATTTTTTATAAAATAAAATAAAAATAATAATAATAAAATGGGGCTGGTGGGAAACACGGTCGAGGTCCACCTTGTCTTCCACCAGGAATACACTGAGTCCAGAAACCATCCTCACACCCACGATATTCCGTTCCAGGTTAAAAACAGCGCTACAAACAGTCGCAAGGACTCTCCGAATCCTTTTGTTCCTTCGTACGGCATATACCCACTTACACATTGTACGAACTGGACACCATCCTGCATTGGACATTGTCTGGTTTTCTTTTCTTGGGCGACTGCCTCGCATTCCGCCGCTGTAAAACATTTGGACCCAACAGTTATGTAGAATTTCTTGTCTCCCTGGATGATAGAGCGCTCGCTTTTTCTTCCAGATGGGATGGGACAATTTGCTGGTTATTGGAAGGGAGTTGCATGCTCTGAGTTGCCAGGAAAGACGTGAGCTGTGATGATAATTTGCGTAAAGGACCATGAGGAGCAGCATAGGAAGGCTTGAGAACAAGATATCAGTTTTAACCCCGAAAATGAAGGGTTTTGATAATAAATACTGCATACTTGAGGACCTGCCGGTTGTCGCTGATTCGACGTTTAGGATTGATAGGAATTCTCAGGAAGAAGGACGATTGACCAGAAGTTGTAAACCAATAGACCGTTTGGAAGTTCTTGAAGGAAAGAAAGTCTATCTCGAAGTGAAAAAAGGTAATCGCAGGGAATTTGAAGTCTGCAGGGTAATTGAAGTCTTTTGGCAAGTGCGCAGTTGCACCTACCTTCTTTTGTGACGACGACGATTTCCCCATGGTTCAATTACCAAAAACATGACCAAATTTCAAACCCTACGCGATCGTTACATATTGAAGTTGTCCCGACAGCTGTGTGTGATCACGATAGCGACGTGTCTCGGAAAGTCTCTGGAGTATGAAAGCGCAAGTACTACTTGAGTGAAGGACTCGGTCCACGATCTGCGAAGATGAGAGGGAATTGATTATCCAATTCTCTGAGATACAATCAAGATAACGAGGAAGCTTGTGACTGCGGCCCGATGGGTTTTGATTGCAATTCAGATAGTTGGTCGTCTATTAGGTTTTCTTCGCAGACAGTCTTGCCATTACTCGTACCTCTTTACCCCGCCGATACTGGAATTGGCCAGTGGGAGGGAGGAAGGCATGACGGCGCCAAGATTTGGCCATTCCAGAATATGACCCGATAGTCTGGACGGTGGAAGCACTTTTCCATGGGAGAATTCTTCATGCGGGGTGTATTGCATTTCTTTGCATTTCTTGCACTCCAGGAAAAATGAAGTTGACCGGCGCGCACTGGTCTGCGGTGAGGAGAAATTGGCTTTCCGGAGAGTGTCTCCCCGGAATGATCTGATAAGACAAGCTTGGTTTCAGAGAGATAATCAAGATGATCAACAATGGGTGAAACTGACCATAAATAGAGTGTAGATGGGATGTTTCTCTTGGTCGCTGATCTGCCTTTAATAATTCGATGTGAGAAGTTGATTATCTTTTCGGTGAGCATATTCCGTTTCTCCGAGAAAAGAAGGGATTTGCTCTGCCGCCAATATGCGTTTACTACCTGATAGCACAAGTAGATGATATTGCATGCACGCATGGATTGATCCGGATAACCACTCCATCCTGTCGTTCGAGCAGAAGGAAGATCCCTTCTCAGCAGACGCGGTGAGGAAACATCTACCTTACTATTGCTGGTACTAGTACTAGTACTAGTCCTAGTCCTAGTCCTAGTAGATGTCGAGCTAAGGAAGGATCATTCCGAATGCCCACATCCCGCGCCAATACTTCTTTTCGTGTCACGATGGCTCAAATGCCAATGCCACACAATATGATTTGCTTGGGAGGGAAAGAGTGAGACGAAGCGGGAGCAATGTTGGGGCGCTGGGGCTAAGGCTAATAATGCCAAGCTTTTCGGCTTGCTCGTCAGAAAGCTTGTTTAGCACTTATCAGCAGGCTTACGCGGTCGTGCATGCGATGGTTTCGGGCTTTGCAAGGGGCTTTTGCGAAGAACCCTGAGTTATAGTAACTGTCGCGTGGCTCAGAAAAGCCCGGACATGGCCCCCAATTGGGCAGCTGAAAGGGAGGATCAAAAAGTGCTCCAGGGCGAGCAATGGTCCAGACACCGCAGGCCGAGGTGTGGTAGTACGGAAGGGGGTTGCCATAATTCAAGAGACCAACAGGGGTTATTCTGCCAGTTTACTAGTCTATTTACAGTAATCATTCAATGCTGCCTTAATATAGAGTTTAAGCTTCCTTTCTTGCTAAGACCTTATAAATTCTCTAAGATATAGAATTAATAAACTTATTAAAATTCTTTATAGTAATCTTATTATTTTATATATTAATTAATGCTTTTTTTAACTTTGTAAGATTTTAGCTACTATAAAAGTTTTTGTTTCTAAGTCTCTGCTTTAGAATCTGCTATACATTTTTAATAGAATTCAAGTCTAAAGAACAGAAAAACCAGTTAAATAAAATAAGAATTTAATACTTTACTCTAATAGTATTATAAAGATCTTCATTTTTCTTTGTATTCTTAAGACTATATACTTTACTACTATTTTCTATACAAAAGAATTCTTAAAAGTATTTTTCTACAAATATCTCTTGTAATAGCTTTTACAGAACCTGTTCTTTATATTTTCTTTATATAAATTCTTTGTCTTGTTCTTTTATACTTATAAAATAGAGTTTACTTTTGAAATTGTATCTAATAGTAATCTAGTATATTATAGAATTCCGACTAGAATTAAAAGTAAATTATATACAATCTAAGTATCTTCTCTCTTCTCTTTTTCTTAATACTTTAATTTACTACTATAAATTTGTTTGTACAACTGTTTTATTAGTATATATGCTCTTATACTAGTAGCTAACTAAACAATTCTAATTCTTGACTGTAAAGGTATATTAATATAGTTTTTAGACTTAAATAAGAAATGACTTACTATCAAAAGTATAATAGTAGTATTTCTACTGGCTTCAAGTTTTTATAAGAATACAATAAAAAGCCTTAATATTACAGACTTTCTTTGCAATTATTTCAAAAAGTAGAATATAGTAGTCATAGTAGTCAGTAATTCAAAGAATTATTTAATTAATATACTTGTCTATAATAAGTCGAGGTTGGCCTAGTTTCTAGGATAATAGACAAGTTCTATAATTAGAATTTCATTTATAGATAGTAGATTTGACTAAACTTAACTTTTATATAGCTTTTGGCTTTAGTAGACTATGTTTTATTAGTTCAAAAAACTAAGACTTTTTTAAAGTTGTCTATTTATACTGTATACGTTCTATTTTGAAAGATTAAAGTACTAAATACTAAATACTAAAGAATTCTATTATTTATAATAAGAGATGATGAAAGAAGATAGAAGCTAAAAGCAGCGGCAGAATTGCTCACCGCCTTGGTCTCTTGAATTATGGCAACCCCCTTCCGTACAATTTGAGAGGACACTTGACAAGATCAAATGGTGGAACCTGAGGCCCCATCTGAGGAGGCGCATGCGAGGATGGAAGGATGGCGCAGCGCGGCAATTTTGGAGGAGGCGGGTGGCAGTCAGGACTGTACATACATGTACAGGTATAGTGTGCCTACCAACAATACTACTAGTAGTAGGGAAGCTAGAATTCCCAAAATAATAAAACAAGACAAAACGGCTCAGCATTCTTCTCCACTCTACGTCTACGTCCACGTCCACGCCCACGCCCACGCCCACGTCCTACATTCTTCTGGAAATTTGGTCAACCTTGGCACGCTTGGGGGTCTTGTATAACACCACAGAGTCCGTAAATGAGGCTGAACTGGGCTCTTGACGGCACAGATGGCAGTATGGTAGTATGGTAGTATGGTAGTAGGGCAGTATGGTAATATGGTAATATGGTAATATGGTAATATGGTAATATGTTAGTATGTCAGTATGTTAGTATGTTAGTATGGTAATAGAGAGATGGCACAGGCCGTGGAGTGGATCCTTTGGCGCCAAGTCGTCGTCACCCATCTCGGCGCGCAGGGGCAAGGTTGGTTCGAATAGAACACCAACATCCTTCAGAGACCAGCATCGAGCATATTCAGCATACATGACCCAATAAAAGAGAATGAAGATCCATATGCATTCCCCGCTGCACAGAGAAGGACTTGTCATCGTAATGACTTCGTCCTTCCTTTCATCAAAAACCAAAAGCCCCAAAGCCCCAAAGCCCAGAAGTTCCTTTCCTCGGGATCCTCCAATAGTTCTCTCGTCCATTGCCCATCGCCCATATCGCCCATCGCCATCGGGACCCCCCCTGTTTCAACGCCTTACAACTAAATTACTCGCGATCTTGGGCGATCATTCACAGGCCCCCCCGTCCCATATATTTTCTCCGCTGCAAGGGTTCTTCTTCTTTGGTTGTGCCCTGTTTGCTCTTCCTAGTAACTTCCTTTCCTCCAACCATTAATAGACCCCAACGCTCGTGTGCTTCAATACTCAATCCGATTCTGCATTTTATGACCGAGATCACGGCCATCGTCCATTACAAAACACATCTATCTGGACCGTAACCTTTAACCCATTGCACCTTTGCACCTTTGTCCTCATTATTATTATCTGAACATCGGTACTTCTAGTTCTGCGGATCAACGTTGCCAAGACGGCAGTTCAGGCCTAAACCCCCCGAGCCAAGAGATTTGGCAGCCTCTCATCGTTACTTCGTGCCCTTCTCAATCTATCCACGCAGCACAACGGGAAAAACGATGCGCCTCAAATGGCTGCTGCAGCTTCCTGCAGTGTTGTCGGTGTCGGCCATTGCCCTTCAGAAACGCGATGCCGACTTCTTCGAAGTGCGAACCCATATCCATAAGGATATGTCCGGATTAAGGGGAGATCCCAAGGGGAAATATTTTCGTAAGTTCGGTGTCCCGTCCGCCAAGACCGCCGCTGACACCACCAGATGAGAGCACGTACGTACACGCGCATTTTACCCTGACCTCTTGTTGCGCATCTCCTCCATTGTTCAAGAAAATCTGACTGATGTTCCTGTGTTGCATAGATTCCATCCCCACTACGATGGCAGGTATGCTAGTGTCCGTCGCTAGCAAGATCCACGACTGACACCAATAGGTTCGCCGATAAAGAATTAGGATATCAAGAACGCAAGAAGGCACTCTCGAATTTAATACAGACCTATCTGGCTACGCTGGCAGACATTGGAGTAGAAACATGGCTGATGCATGGAACGCTCCTGGGTTGGTGGTGGAATCGCAAGGTAGGTGCAGCAACAAGTCTTCAACGTCTGGAATCCAAATTGACCTCGTCGGTTTCACAGATCCTACCGTGGGACTCCGACTCCGATGTGCAAGTCTCCGAACCATCGATGCACTACCTCGCAGCCTACTACAACATGACAGTTTTCCATTACAAGACACCACGAATCCCCGAAGGCCGAGATTACATGTTGGAAATTAACCCTTATTATGTCAACCGGGAGCAGACGGACAAGTTGAATGTCATCGATGCAAGATGGGTTGACACAGACACGGGATTGTTCATCGATATTACCACTGCGAGATATAACCTGACCCACCCGGCTGGAGAGGGTATGCTGAGTTGTAAAGATGGGCATGAATACAGAGTACGTTTGGATGGAATGAACAGAGTGTTACCGTGCTAACGTTTGAAAGGATTCATACATCTTCCCATTAAGAGATACGTTCTTCGAAGGCGCACCAGCGAAGATTCCATTTGCATACAAGGAAATTCTGATCGCAGAATACCACGAAAATGCTTTGACCAAAACCGTATATGAAGGGTAAGTCACTCTTCAAGGGTCGCAGTTCTTACAAAGATACTAATCGAATACGTGTAGTCATCGCTTCGATGACGATAAATTAGAATGGATTCCGATATTAAAGAATACTGCTGCACAAAAACCAGTAACGAATATGCAGTCCAACTCCGCCGATACAGGGCCACCCAAGAAGGATGAAATCAAAGACATCAGTGTACCTGAGCAGGAGGCACCGGTGACCAAACAGCCGTCTTCCCAAACAACTGAGAAATCAGAGGGCCAAAAAGCGGCTGAAGACAAAGCTCCTACGAAGGCGGAGAAGATCGCGGATGCCGTAAACGGAGCATGAGACAAACAGAACCGAGGAGCAGAAAGCCGTTGAGGCTGAGAAGAAGAGAGAAGCGACCGAGTTGACGACTGCGCACTAGTTCCCGATGCTCGTGAATCAAGCCAGCAGGTCTTGAGATACTCGAGCATTGAGCTGGATCATCTGACGGTCGACCTCGACACATCAGACTGATGGTAAGCCAAACTCATCCACACCACACCCGGAAGTGATGAGTTTGTCCCTTCAGCCCTCGGACTCCAACAATCCTCATTTTGCCAGCCTTTCCCTTAATAAACCAACATTGCATTTTCACCTTGTACTTAGCGGCATTCAGGGAGTTTTTAGGAGTTCATTCGTTTTAGGAAAAAGACAGATTGGGTACCACATGTTGGAAACGACTGCAGAAGCGGCATTGGATAAGAATACGTCGATGCCACTCAGCGATCGAAGGAGTATGAGTATGTACTTATTCCCATTAGTTTGAGATAGTGCTTGGATTATGTATAATATATGCTGGCGTATGATCGTTCAGGAGTTGAGATTGTATTAGTTTTGTCAAGGAAAATTAGGACAGGATAGGATAGAATATATCGGATTTTTCAGTCGAAATGAAAATTTCCTTCTGATGCTTAAGTGATATGTGCGGCGTCTATGAACAACGTCTACTAGCACAAGGCATTTCTACATTCGTTGCCTTTTCGACCTGCATGTCCCTTTTCCATCTCTAGGTAAGTCATAACCCCATCCCGTTTTTATCTCCCACCACTTGACTAGAACATCATTTTAACGTGGGACACCACTTGAACAAAGAACCAAATCCTCTCAAAACTCAGACATACATACAAGAATCCAGCGTTAACCAAACATTCTCTCTCCCACCCCTCTCTTTTCACACATTAATGGAATATCAGCCTTATCCTATAAGCATACTTTCTTAAGCTCTCCTCCCTCTTAACTCACAGCTCATGGAATCTTTTATCTCAACCCACGACGTTCCGCTCTACACTACAAGCACAATCCAGCCATCAAAATTCACATACATAGACCATGCTCTCTGACTGCTCACACCGTGGCTTTACTTCGATCCATCTTCTGATATCTGATTGGGAGTTCTATTCAGCATGTTGGGAAATATTGGTCTTCGCTCCCTGTCGGTCTATTATGTACTTACCCTGACCAATTGCGGATAGAGTGGGGTTGAGGAAGGAGGGGGAGCGGGGTAATGGGATGGGGGAAGGAGCTGCATTTGAGGGAAGTAGTGTTGGTGGCGATCTGACCTGAATGAAAAGGGTTATGTGATAGGGATGGATGGGCGGGGGTTTTGAAGTTAATGATGCGGGTAGGAGAGGATGATGGGGTGGAGCGAATCGATTACTAAACTCAGGCCTCCAAGGATATTGGCCTTATAGTCTATAACGGAATTTCTGTTTTGGGTGATTGGGAATCGAAAATTCAGTTGGAGCTGATGGGTGTAGAAATCGTCATCATGAAGACTCCGAAGAGAAGATTGGGACTGAAGCACGGGCCGAAGGAAAATAAGAAGATTCAGTGGCCGATCCCATTTGGCCACTCTACCCACCTTCGCGCAGACAGATATGAAAGAACAAGTATAATTCAACAAGGTAGTATTAGCCGTGAAGCCGGATCGGGGATCTTGTTGCACTATTTCATTCGCTCAAAAAAAAAATCCAAAAAGAACATCATAACTCATCATTTTTCACCAGTATGGGATTTCCAATCTCCAAATTTCTCACAAACTTTCACCCAAAAATCATAACAGTCCACCACCTTTGCCTTAATCGGCCACCCGAAAGCCCTCGCTTTTACCGCAACCATGACGGGGTCAAGAATCGGCATTGCCATGCAGACCGATCGGGAAATGTCTTCGTACCATTCGATATCGTCGGGAACATTGGTTAGGCCGCCAAGCGAGAGGACCCATAGCGTGAGATCGGGGAATTTGAGCGCGATTTTCACAACGTCCGTGGTGTGCAGGAGGGACCGGAGGCGGATGGTGAATTGATAGCGGACGCTTCCGGGATTGGAGGATGCGGGTCGGATTATTGTGTCTGGGGAGAAGGGTTAGCGTTATCGTGATCTTTGAAAGATTTGAGGACAGACATTGGTAGAGCACGGCAGCGTACGCGAAAGCCATCAATACATCGCGGCCTTCAAATGGTCCCTTTAACTCGATGTCCTTAATGAGCGACGTCGTGTGAGCTTCTAGGTCGCCACATTTTTCATAGAAAGAATCATCTTGCCGTTTCCCCTCAGTAGTAGCGATTTCGTCAAGTTCTTGAGAAAGTTCCAAGATTTCGGTATACACGTCTGTGATTTGATCTTTGAGCTCCGGGGTGATGATACTAGATAGATGTGTTTCTATAAAGGTTTTAGATGATGTGGTTTGAGGTGTCATTCGGTATCGTGGTGGCGTTTGGAAGACCGCTGAGGCGGTCATATCGACCCTGACCATGTCAACTACTTTTGATCAACGAGAGGGCTAGGACGTGCTACTCACCACATGACGAGCTCTCTTGTCAGCGTTTCAAGTTGATCAACGCCGCCTCGAGTCTGTACCATCGCCTCCAGACCGTCGATGTGGGTCTTGAAGACGGCATAGTTTTCTGAGGCAAACTATCATCTGTTAGTCAACACTCATAAGTGCCCCGTTGAGTTTACCTCGGAAAGAGCCAGAAGAGCTATGGCGGCGATAGTAGGACCAATGTACTGTTGATCCTTATGTTGGAGACTTTTGTTCACTTCCTTTAGGGCTTCGGATTTGTAACGCAGCATGGGAATAAAAGCCTTCTTGACAGATCCAGCTTTGAAATTATAGTAACTGAACGCCGACATGCAGAATATGGCGTACGCAAATGCAGGGCTACTTGACAAGAAGGGGAAGAATTCTGCTGCTACTGGTAGCTGATTAAGACTCGTCGTATATTGAACCCCTGAGCAGAGTTAGCTTGCTAGGTACTATTGGTTTGCCCGGAACCCGATTCAGGTATAACTTACAGAAGTGTAACAGCATATCTGTTTCGCCATTTGATTGGACATGTGTAGCTTGAAAGGGATCTATGCGAGCTGATACAAGTACAGGTGATCCAAGCTTTACAGGGCGTTCTTTCTTCGGTTGTCGAGGCTTGGCGGGCTTTCTGGGGACCTTCTCATCCCCAGTGCCAAGCCTCCATACAAGGCGTTGACCACCCGCAGCCTTGGTAGCGGAAGACTTGGGCTTGGATTGATCACCCTTGGGACGGTGGCGCGAAGCATTCGAGTGGATGAGCTTTCGTGCCTGAAGACTAGTGGGACGGGACGTGCCTGTCTCGACAATGAAGGGCACCTATACGAGTAACGGATGTTAGTCTTGGCAGTTATGACATCTTCATACTACAGGTCGATGATCCGCGACATACAAATTTATCCTGACGAGCTACGATGTTGTTAGTGTCAAACAAGCAGCTAATCATGAGGAGGGCGAGACCTACAAGACGGGCCGTTCGCGATGTCAGAGGTCTCGTCCACCCACTGAATCTCAGGTACTGTCACTCCTCCTCTCTCTGATTGCTCAGACTTGATGGGGTCTGGCATGCTGGTGCTTCCTTCGCTCGTTGCGATATTAAAGATTAACTGCTTTCATATCTGGCTTGCCGAAAGAAGAATTGAAGACCTGAAAGAGGATATCCTATGCATTGCGCGTCAGACGTCTCCACTCTTTGCTTATGGCCGGCTGTCCATTGGACGGAGCGGTGACGAATTGCCTTTTTGGGCCGTCTGGAAGCGCCATCTCCGAAATCCCCCGTCGCATCTTCGTCACGTGGTATAAAAAGGGTCAAGTCCCCAAGATAATGGAGATAGTTCTTCTAAAGGAAGGAAAAAGAAGAAGAACTCTCAAACGAGCGGCCATTTGGTCCCACCGACATATAGAGTCTATGATGATTCAACTAGTATTGTAATCTTTATCATCTTTCATCTTTCTTATACTGTATCATAAACTGTATCATTCAATACCCCCCTCTCAAACTCCTTGCTGAATGCCAAGTTCGTGTACCCGTCTCTCGATTCGGCTGTATAGAATGAAGAGCGGTAGGCATCATAATCCGTCAGTTCCAATCCTTTCTCCACTCTAAATGGCAGATCCGGATTCGTTATAAAGTACCTCCCATATGCAGTCACGATTTCATTACCAGCATACTTTGCCTCCCTTTCCTTCGCCTTTTTAGGATCATTCCCCTTTAGCAAACTGAACTTCGCCATTGCACCTGCTACCAAAATCGGACTTGTCTTCCCCCAAATATCCGTCAAAAAGTTAATCGTATCCTCGTCTTCTGGCGATTCTATCAGATGAAGATACGCCAGCTTCAGTGGCCGAAGCGAAGAAACGAGATCGCTGAATTGCGGCCGAGGATCAAAAATGTTAACTCCATGTGCGTCCTGGATATAGTTGAACGGACTGAGTCGAATCGCAGTCCGATCCGCCCCCACCGCATCCACAATTGCCTGCACAACCTCGACAGCGAAACGCGAACGCTTGGATATACTCCCGCCCCAGGCATCAGTGCGTTGGTTACACACTTCCTTCGTGAACTGGTCCACGAGGTACCCATTCGCCCCATGAATTTCTACACCTTAATGAGCACGGGGCTGTTAGCAAGTGCTGATGAATTAGAAGGTGAGACAAAATCCATAACTAAGAGATGCTCTATAGGCGATGCTTCGGGAGGTCTGAGGCAATGCAACCTCCCGCCCTTGTCGCAGACCTCCCGAAGCATCGCGTATAGAGCATATCTACTGTTTAGAAGAGGAATTGTTCCCTTCCCCGAGATCATTACCATCAAATCCAGCCTCTACAGCGTTCCTTGCGGCTGCCGCAAAGTCCTCGATGTACTTTCTGATTTCCTCATCTGTAAGCGGACGCGGAATAAGCGCGTCTTCTTTCCCTGGCGCAGGCACGGCGCTGCTAGACACCAGATCGAAGCCGTCAGCTTTCAATACCTCTGCATCGGCAGTCCGACCTAGTGCCCATAGCTGGCAAAAGATAAAACTGCCTTTGGCGTGAACAGCGTTAGTGATCTCTTTCCAGGCGTTGATTTGGGCGGCGTTGTAGATGCCGGGGACGTGGCGGTAGCCGCCGGCTCGGGGCGAGATGAAGGTTCCTTCTGTCACTAGGAGGGTTCCTTGCACGGAGGCACGTTGCTCGTAGTATTCTTTCACGAAAGGGAGGGGAATATGGCTTGCGTCTGCGCGGAAGCGAGTCATGGGGGCCATGGCGATGCGATGCTGGAGTGTCACCTGACCGACCTGAAGTGGAGTGAAGAGTTTAGACATTTTTGGGCGGGTTCAGGAGGACAAGGAGAGATTGGGAAAAGTGCAGATGCATGGCTTTTATAGATTTCAAAGGATTAGAAATCAGATATGTCCAGATTAAGTTAGACCAAGAGATCCTTTAGGACGTAGCCTCACTTAGGATATATCATGTAGACTGAAAGTAATTTCGCAGCGCCAGATAATTTAAGACTTCTAGTCACAACTCGACAACGACCTTAGCCGCGGAAACTCCCTTTTTGAGTTTGTCAAGCGCTTCCTGTATATGAGAAAGACCTCCTTTGATTATAATGGGGTCAGGTTTAGCCAGGAATTGGCCTTTTTCCAGAGCTTCTGGGATATACTTCCCCCAAACAGCTTTGCTAACTTCTGGCTGATCTGTTGCTATCGAGACTGCTCCGACTAGAAGGGAAGATTAGCATGTTGGATACTTGTTGAGTGAATTTGAATTTGCTAGTACCTTGGTG
>Ga0182030_10007207_pt1 | contig 23280 bp, 21 predicted proteins | sample 812S3MmetaG_FD_121299 | JGI IMG/M metagenome (GOLD analysis project Ga0182030, IMG submission 121299) | Permafrost microbial communities from Stordalen Mire, Sweden - 812S3M metaG (Illumina Assembly) | ecosystem: Environmental > Terrestrial > Soil > Wetlands > Permafrost | place: Sweden...
CAAGCGAGGTCAGGAGCCGATTTTGGCGGGAAATGGCGAATGCAAGCCAAAATTCCCACCAAGCCGCTGACGATCTTCAATACGCCGCCGTTCTCACACGGTCAGCAAGAATTATGCGCTTTGGCGAAGGGCTGCATCCGTTTAAAGGCCAAATTGGAAGACGTCCCATCTGGCAAACGCAGACGATGCGCAGCGACAGGCCGCGCTGCCCCCTACTCCGGCGTGAAATTCAGCGCGACGCCATTGATGCAATAGCGCAACCCGGTCGGCGGCGGGCCGTCGGGGAAGACATGGCCCAAGTGACTGCCGCAGCGGCTGCAATGGACCTCGGTGCGCCGCATCCCATAGGTCCGGTCCTCCGAGCTCTCGACCGCGCCTTCGAGTGGATCGTTGAAGCTCGGCCAGCCGGTGCCGCTTTCGAATTTCTTTGTCGCCGCGAAAAGCTTCTGGCCGCATCCGGCGCAGACGAAGACGCCGGCGCGTTTCTCGTGGTTGAGCGCGCAGCTGCCGGGCGCCTCGGTGCCATGGCCGCGCATGACCTCAAATTGCTCCGGCGTGAGCAGCCGGCGCCATTCCTCGTCGCTATGCGTGACCTCGAATGTTTTGGCTTCCATGATCCAAAGCTCCAATCGCCCAAGAAACAGGCGTCAGACATCCAGATTGGCGACGCTTAGCGCATTCTCCTGGATGAATTCGCGGCGCGGCTCGACAATATCGCCCATGAGCTTGACGAATATGTCGTCGGCGTCGTCGCCTTCCTTGATCTTGACCTGAAGCAAGGAGCGTGCGTCGCGGTCGAGCGTCGTCTCCCAGAGCTGCTCCGGATTCATTTCGCCGAGGCCTTTGTAGCGCTGCATCTGGGAAATGCCTTTTTGCCCCGCCGCCATCACAGCCTCGAGCAGATCGCCCGCGCCTGAGACCTGCCTCTCCTCGCCCCGGCGCGCGAAGGCCGCCGGCCTTGCGAAGACCTCATGCAGGCTCGCCCCATGGTCATTGAGGCGGCGCGCCTCGGCCGAAGCCAGTAGCCCGGCGTCGAGGGTCGAGGCCTGGCGCACGCCGCGCAGCTCCCGCGTGAAGACATAGCCGCCATTCTCGACGCGACCCTGCCAGCCGCGCTCCATGTCCTCGGCGAGTTCGTCAAGGCGCGCGGCGATCGTTGTGGCGAAGCCTTCAGCCTCCGCCTCATTTTCGGGTAGAATGGGCTTCAACGCGCCGGCGATCGCCGCCTGCTCCACGACGGTGCGGTCATAGCGGGAATGCAAGGCGCTCAGCCCTTGCCGCACGATCCGGGCCTCCTCGAGAATGGCGCGAAGGTCGGCGCCGGCGCGCTCGACGCCGCTCGCGAGGCGCAGCACGGCGCCATCCAAGCCGTTTCCGATCAAATAGTCTTCACGCGCGCGCTCATCCTTCAAATATTGCTCGGAGCCGCCGCGCTTCACCTTATAGAGCGGCGGCTGCGCAATATAGAGATGGCCGCGCTCGATGAGCTCGCGCATCTGCCGGAAGAAGAACGTCAGCAACAAAGTGCGGATATGCGAGCCGTCGACATCGGCGTCGGTCATGATGATGACCTTGTGATAACGCAATTTGTCGGGGTTGAAATCGTCGCGCCCGATCCCGGTGCCGAGCGCCGTGATAAGCGTCCCGATTTCCTGGCTCGACAGCATTTTGTCGAACCGCGCCCGCTCGACATTGAGGATTTTTCCGCGCAAGGGCAGAACGGCTTGATATTCGCGATTGCGGCCCTGCTTCGCCGAGCCGCCCGCGGAATCGCCCTCGACGAGGAAAATCTCCGCCTTCGCGGGGTCGCGCTCCTGGCAATCGGCGAGCTTGCCCGGCAGATTGGCGACGTCGAGCGCGCCCTTGCGGCGGGTGAGTTCGCGCGCCTTGCGCGCCGCCTCGCGCGCCTGCGCCGCCTCCACCACCTTGCCGACGACGATGCGGGCGTCATGCGGATGCTCCTCGAACCAATGGCCAAGCATCTCGTTGACGAGGCCCTCGACCGCCGGACGCACCTCGGACGACACAAGCTTTTCCTTGGTCTGGGAGGAGAATTTCGGGTCGGGAACTTTCACTGAAAGAACGCAAGTCAGGCCTTCGCGGCAATCGTCTCCAGTGAGATCGACCTTCTCCCGCTTGGTGAGTCCCGAACGCTCCGAATAGCCCGTCACCTGGCGGGTCAGAGCCGCGCGCAAGCCGGCGAGATGCGTCCCGCCGTCGCGCTGCGGGATGTTGTTCGTGAAGGCGAGCACATGCTCGTGATAGGAATCGTTCCACCACAAGGCGACCTCGACCACGATCTTATCTCGCTCGCCTTTCATCAGGATGGGGTTTGCGATGAGCGGCGACTTGGCGCGATCAAGATAGCGCACGAAAGCTTCGAGGCCACCCTCGTAGAAAAGCTCCTCCCGCTTGATTTCAGCGCCGCGCGCGTCGGTGAGTTCGATGCGCACCCCGGAATTCAGGAAGGCGAGCTCGCGCAGGCGATGTTCGATCGTCGCGAAATCATATTCGACCATGGTGAAGGTTTCCGGCGAAGCAAGAAAGGTCACCTCGGTGCCGCGCTTCGGCTTCCCGTCGATCTCCGGCGCTGAGCCAACAACCTCGATCGGTCGGACGGCGTCGCCATGCTCGAAGCGGATGACATGCTCCTTGCCGTCGCGCCAGATCCGCAGCGTCAACCAGGTCGAAAGCGCATTGACGACGGAGACGCCGACTCCATGCAGGCCGCCCGATACTTTGTAGGAATTCTGGTCGAATTTTCCGCCGGCATGCAGCTGCGTCATGATGACTTCGGCCGCCGAGACGCCTTCCTCGGCATGAATGTCGGTCGGAATCCCGCGTCCGTCGTCCGTCACGCTGATCGACCCATCCGCATTGAGCGTCACCGTGACCCGCGTCGCATAGCCAGCGAGGGCTTCGTCGATAGCGTTGTCGACGACTTCATAGACCATGTGATGAAGGCCCGAGCCGTCGTCCGTGTCGCCGATATACATCCCCGGCCGCTTGCGCACGGCGTCGAGGCCGCGCAGGACCTTGATCGAATCTGCGCCATAATAGGCTTCTGCTTCGGGGATGCTGGGAACCGGTGGCGCGGCGGCGGGTTCGGCCATGGATAATGCGAACTTTCTGCTTTTAGGGAAGCCTTGATCGTGAATTGTCACTATAGACCGGAATGGCCTGAAGGTCATGTTTTTTAATGTGTTTTTGCATATCCGTCGGGGCTTTTTGATCGACCTGTCCACATCTCGATCAACGACCCCGATCCGGACTTCGCGGGAGCTGGCTGCCGGCGGCGCGAGCCAAATCATTTCAGAATTCGCCGGCTTGCTGCAAACCTCTTTTCACGCGAAGGAAAGGCGCCGAGATCGCGTTACGATCTCTGTTGTGGCCCAAGACCTGCTTGGCGTAATTGTTAAGCATTTTGTAGGGGAACCGACAATGACCGACGCACCCGATGCGCCCGAGGGATATTTCATCGATTGGGACGGAAAGACTCGGCCGATTGACCAGCCGGGCAAAGGCATGCGCTGTGAAGTCGATAAAAAGTCCAAATATGTCATGGTCTTGAATAAATACGGCGGGCTCGACCACGAATCGACCTGGTATCCGACCGTCGCGGATGTCGAAAAGGCCGGCATCAAGGTGGTTCATGCCGATCCGAACGCCCCGATCAAAATTTCATCGATCGAGTGACGCGGGTCCCCCGTCGCAGGCCAAGCCTTTGTCGCCTGATCGGGAGACGAGGCCTGCATCGAGGGCATGATCAAACGAAAAGCAAAAGCCCGAGCGCCGCTGGCGGTCGGGCTTTTGCTGCGCCTGTCGCCGCATGAAGCGTGCTTATGAGAGCCCTTGCATCCGATCGCGGGCGCTGAGCCTCCGACTGGGATGAGTCGATTGCGGCCGGATCTGGAACTTGACGATCTGGACCGGAGCGCCAATCGAACAGGATGTCTCCGCCAATTTGACGTCCATGTCGCCAGGACCAGCTGAGAAATCGGCGATGACGGTTCCATCGGCCTTGGTCGCGCGGACAAAAAGCGGCACGCCGACGTCCTTGCCGGCGACAGGGCTCTCTACCGGCCTGATCGAATCGCCGTCGAAGGCGGGAGATTCAAGTTGGAATTCCGCGAGGAAACGATTGCGAAAGACTGATTTCTCCGGCGTATCGGGTTGCGCGCAAGAATAGACCCTGAGCGTCGCGCCGCCGAGCGCAGCCTTGATCTCGTCCACGCCGCAGCCGGCGAATGCTTCGGCAAGCTTCATCTCAAGAGGCGCTCCTCATCGCGAGCGGATCGGCGACGCTCCAGAGGAGAGGGCGATGCGCGAACCTGATCGATCCGCGCGCCGCCCCGATCAGCGGAAAGTCAGGCCTGGACCTTACTTTGTCTTCCTGGCGGCGAAATCGTCGTTCCAGGCATAGGTCTGCTCATGCGAGATCTGATGGGTGCCCATGCGGTCCCGCATTAAGTCCGTCGGATTGATCGGCTGCTTGCCATTCGCCACACCGGGACGGATCTGGAGCTTGGTGATCTTGACCGGCGCGTCCTTCGAGCAGGAAACTTCGGCGAGCTTAATGTCGGAATCCCCCGGCCCGGTGCTGAAATCCGCGATTGTGGCGCCGTCAGGCGTTGTGGCTCGGGAAAACAGCGGGGTGCCCACATTTTTTGCAGGAACCGGATCAACCAAGACCTGATCGCCGTCCAAAGCCGGCGAGCCTAAGACGAATTCGGCGAGAAGGCCGTTACGGATGATCGGTTTGTCGGGCGTGACCGGCTGCGGGCAGGAATATATCCTCAAGGTAGCGCCCGCGAGCGCCTCTTTGATCTCGTCCACGCTCTTGTTGGCGTAAGCCTCAGCCAGCTCCATATCTCGGTCTCCTATGTTACAACCGTTAGAAACCGAAGCAAATATCAGGCCGAAGGGCATAGGGCAAGCCCCGTCGAAGCTTGTTGAACCTCGCTCTTTTTCCTGTGCGTTTTCACCGGCTTCGGACCGCGGCCGCATCCGTCCGCTCACCTGGATCGAAGAGCGCTCCTGCGCGGCTTGAGCGCGTCCCGATCAAATGGACTCAACTTGATCGGGACGCAGCCCAGATTCGAGGAGTTGGAGCATGTCCTTTTCGAAAAACCAGGTCCATTTTTTCGGGACATGCTCTATGCGGCGTGGGCGACGGCCTTGTCGCCGATCAGGATTCCATTCGCATCCGCGCCGATCACGACCTTCTCTCCATCGCGAATCGCGCCGGACAGGATCAATTCGGCCAGGTGGTCCTGGACGTTTTTCTGTATGACCCGTTTCAAGGGCCGCGCGCCATAGGCCGGGTCATAGCCCTTGTCGGCGAGCCACGCCCGCGCCTCGGGACGAAGCTCCAGCGTGATCTTGCGATCCTCCAGCAGTTTTGCGAGCCGCCCGAACTGGATGTCGACGATAGCCCCCATGTCCTCGCGGCGCAGGCGATGGAACAGGATGATCTCGTCGATGCGGTTCAGGAACTCGGGGCGGAAATGCGCCCGCACCACCTGCATCACCTCGGCGTGGACGGCGCTCGAATCCTCCCCCTCCTTCTGCAGCACCAGGAAATCGGCGCCGAGATTGGAGGTCATCACGATAAGCACATTGCGGAAGTCGACGGTCCGGCCCTGACCATCGGTCAAGCGCCCGTCGTCTAGCACCTGCAGGAGGATGTTGAACACATCCGGATGCGCCTTTTCGATCTCATCGAATAGCAAGACCTGGTAGGGCCTGCGCCGCACCGCCTCGGTCAGCGCGCCGCCCTCTTCATAGCCGACATAGCCGGGAGGCGCGCCGATCAGCCGCGCGACCGAATGTTTCTCCATATATTCCGACATGTCGATGCGCAGAAGCGCATTTTCGTCGTCGAAAAGGAAAGCCGCGAGGGCCTTGGTGAGTTCGGTCTTGCCGACGCCGGTTGGCCCCAAGAACATGAAGGAGCCGATCGGACGATGCGGGTCCTGCAGCCCTGCACGGGCGCGGCGCACCGCCGTCGAGACCGCCTTCACCGCCTCGGCCTGGCCGACGACGCGCTTGCCGATCGCCTCCTCCATCTTCAAGAGCTTGTCGCGCTCGCCCTCGAGCATTTTATCGACCGGAACGCCGGTCCAGCGCGAGACGACCTGCGCGACATGATCGGCGGTCACGGCCTCTTCGACGAGAACGTCGCCGCGCTTCGCCTCGATCTCGGCGAGCCGCCTTTCGAGATCGGGAATGACGCCATAAGCCAGTTCGCCGGCGCGCTGATATTCGCCGCGGCGCTGCGCCTGCACGAGTTCGTTGCGGGCGCCTTCCAGCTGCTCCTTGATCTTCTGTTCCGAGCCGAGCTTGTCCTTCTCGGCGCGCCAGCGCGCCGTCAGCGAAATCGACTTCTCCTCGAGCTCGGCAAGTTCGCCTTCAAGCCTCTCCAAGCGCTCCTTTGAAGCCGCATCGGTCTCCTTCTTCAAGGCCTCCTGCTCGATCTTCAGCTGAATGATCCGGCGGTCGAGCTCATCGAGCTCCTCGGGCTTCGAATCAACCTGCATGCGCAGGCGCGCAGCCGCCTCGTCGATGAGATCGATTGCTTTGTCCGGAAGGAAACGATCCGTAATATAGCGATGCGACAAAGTCGCCGCGGCGACAATCGCCGCGTCTGTGATGCGCACGCCGTGATGCAATTCATATTTTTCCTTGAGGCCGCGCAGGATCGAGATCGTATCGGCGACGGTCGGCTCGGAGACGAAGACCGGCTGGAACCGACGCGCGAGCGCGGCGTCCTTCTCGACATGCTTGCGATATTCGTCGAGCGTCGTCGCGCCGATGCAATGCAGTTCGCCGCGCGCCAAGGCCGGCTTCAAAAGGTTCGACGCGTCCATGGCGCCGTCGGTCTTGCCGGCGCCGACGAGCGTATGCATCTCATCAATAAATAGGATGATTCCGCCTGCCGCAGCGGTCACTTCGCTCAGAATGGCCTTCAGCCTCTCCTCAAACTCGCCGCGATATTTCGATCCCGCGATGAGCGATCCCATGTCGAGGGCGAGAAGCTTTTTGTCGCGCAGGCTTTCGGGCACGTCGCCGTTGACGATGCGCAAGGCGAGTCCTTCGACGATCGCAGTCTTGCCGACGCCGGGCTCGCCGATCAGAACCGGATTATTCTTCGTGCGCCGCGACAGAACCTGGATCGTGCGCCTGATCTCCTCGTCGCGGCCGATCACCGGGTCGAGCTTTCCGGCCCGTGCCGACTCCGTCAAGTCACGGGCATATTTCTTCAACGCGTCATAAGCGTTTTCGGCCGTCGCATTGTCGGCGGTGCGGCCCTTGCGCAGATCCTCGATGGCCTTGTTGAGATTTTGCGGCGTCAGGCCGGCCCTTTCGAGGATCTTGCCGGCCTCGGAGCTCTTCTCCATGGCGAGAGCGAGCAAAAGGCGCTCGACAGTCACATAGGAATCCCCAGTCTTTTGCGCGATCTTTTCGGCATTGTCGAAAATCCGCATCAGAGCCGGCGTTGGAATGGGGTGGCCCGCTCCTGGACCCTGGACCTTGGGCAGCTTGCCCAAAGCGAGCTCCGTCGCGACAAGCGCGTCGCGCGAGCTGCCCCCCGCCTTGTCGATAAGGCCTGCGGCGAGCCCCTCGGGATCGTCGAGCAGAACCTTCAAAATATGTTCAGGCGTGAACTGCTGGTGCCCTTCGCGGAGGGCGAGCGACTGAGCGCTCTGGACGAACCCGCGCGTCCTGTCGGTATATTTCTCGAAATTCATGACTTATGCCTCCCGCCCACGATCCCGCCCCGAAGCAGCGATGGTCGCGGCATAATCGATTGCGCCCCTTTCGGCGGCCTCCAAAAGACATGTAGGGAAAAAACCTGCGCGCGGTAGGGCGCCTCGATAAGAATGATTATGCAGATCGTCGGCCGCAAGCGGGCTATTTCTGATGGGCCGCAGGATCATTTCCGCGTTCGCAGCTCAAACATGCCGCAAGGAGAAAAGCTCGAGCAGACTCAAAAGAAAATGCGGCAGGTCAAAAAGCCGCGTTTTGCGCGTTCCCGCAAAAGAGGCCGGAGCGATTTTGACCAGGGCGCCGTGGAGATCATGCTCCAAAGCGCATCAATAGGTGCGAGGGTCGATCGTCTTGCCTATGCTTTCGCAGTAAGGCCGCAACAAAAGAAAACCCCGCCAGGCGGGGTTTTCAAGTCCTTGTCGATCACCACCGGCAGACGCGGCGTGGTCCCCATGGCGTTGGCTGGAACCAGCAGCGACGCATAACCGGTCCCCAGTTCCGCCGGCAGCCGCCCCAGGGTCCGCGATGCCAGCCAAGGCCACAGCCTCCAGCCACATGGGTCACGAGCGACGGCTGCTCCAGCTTGAAGGGAGAAGCAGGAACCGCCTCGGCCTGGAAGGACGCCAGCGCCATCACAACGCCTGCCGCTGCGGCAGGCGAAAATTTTACGAGCATGGAAAAAAACCCCTCTTTCGCCAATGCTCGACGAAAACATTATTCGCCGCCGCGCACAAGCAGAAGAAAAAGGGGACTAGAATTCATCACCGCGAAATCACGCGGAGCGGATTCGTTTCAATCCCCGACCGGATCCCTGGCGTTGGTCTCTTCGCCGCTCGACGCCTGATCGATCGCCATCTCCGCCTTGCTGCGGCGCCGGCGGCGCGGGCGCAGATGAAAGCCGTTCACTTCACGCTCGGATTCGGGCTGATCGACCAGGACGGGGGGAAAGGTTTCGACGGACGATTCGACTGCAAGCGCGTCGGATTGCGGGCGAACTGGCGCTGTAATGAAAGCCGGAAGGCCATTTCTCTCGACCTCTTCAACCGGAGCGCGCGATTCGCCGCGCGGCGCGCCGTCTCCCCGATAGTCGCGCGGACTACGTCCGCCGCGCTGCCCCCTGCTCTCCTGATCGCGGCCCGAGCCATTACGCTCCGCATAGGGCCTGTCCGGATGGGATCTTTCCTGGTAGCCCTTCTCTTGATACGGCCGATCCTGGCGCGGCGGGCGTTCGGAGCGTTCCGATCGTTCGAAGCCTTGCTTGTCAGGGTTGGGGTAAAAAGGGCGGTCGGGATTGGGCTGCTGACCACCGGGATGCGTCTGGGGGGCGAAAGCGGGCTGCGGCGACGCCGCGAAGCGCTCGACCGGAGACGCGAACCTGTCGGGGATCCCGACGAAATCGTCGCCATCGTCAATTTCGTCCACGCTGGCGTCGCCCGGCTGGCGCTGATAGCCGACCGCGCTCTGTTGCTGCGCCTGCTGGGCCATGGCGATCAGCCGGAAATAATGCTCGGCGTGCTGGAGATAGCTCTCGGCCGTGACCGGATCCCCCGCCGATTGAGCGTCGCGCGCCAACTGCAGATATTTCTCGCCTATATGATGCGCCGTGCCGCGTATTTTTACATCGGGCCCGCTCGACTCGTAGGAACGGGTCAAAGGGTTTGGCCCTTTGCGATTGTTGGGGCGGCCACGCATGCGCTTGTTCGTCTGTCCTGGTCTCATCGATGATCCTTGAGTGGCGTCGTAACCGCAACCGTCGAGCAGCGCCGTGAGGCGTGTCGTTCACGGTTCTTGTCGAACCATTTTTTCATAAACGCGAAGGCGCCAGCGGGTGTCAGGCTCTCCAGCCATTAACGACTGCGCTCGCGGCTTAGCCGCGGCGCTGATCTTCGACCCTCGATCCAATAGAGTCTAAGAGTCTGGGGACGTTTACCTCGGTAGCGCCGAGCGTCGCTTTGGAGCCGGAAGCGGACATCACACTTAAGCCGCCGGCCGGAAAACGACCTTGGGCAAGAAAGTGGATCTCGACGCCTACCGCCGCTCTCTATCGGGAGCCAAAAGGTAATCCTTGGATGTGGAACCTAGCCGCTTTCGCATGAAACGCCAAGACCCTTTTGGAAAATATCTCGATTGCGGAGAGCGTCGTTGCTAATATGTCACGGTTGAGTTCGAGGTTCTGCTTTGGCCAGGATGATGCGTTCATGGCCGGCAAGATCAAGCCTCACCTCGCATGCGGCGAGGCGCGCGCCGCGCAAGAGCCCATCGACCGCCGCGCGCTGGCCCCATCCGAGCTCGAAGGCGATCAAACCGTCGGGCGCCAATAGATCAGCCAAGGCCGGTATGATCTCGCGATAGGCGCCAAGGCCGTCGTCGCCCCCGTCGAGGGCGAGACGCGGATCGTAATCGCGCACCTCCGGCCCTAGGCCGGGAATCTCGCCACGGGCGATATAGGGCGGATTCGATGCAATAAGGTCGAACCGCCCGCGCAAAGACCCTGTCCAATCGCCGCAAACGATCGCCCCGCGCGACGCGAGCCCGAGCCCTTCGAGGTTGCCGCACGCGATGGCGCAGGCTGTCGGCGAAAGATCTACGCCGACGCCGAATGATCGCGGCAAGCACTGCAGAAGTGTGCACAGAATGGCCCCGGAGCCCACCCCAAGGTCGAGAATCCGCCAATCCCTGCCGAGATCGCCGCCGACATGGTCGAGCGCCGCCTCGATCAAGGTTTCGGTGTCGGGCCGAGGATCGAGAACGGCGGCGTTGATTTCGAATCGCGCGCCCCAGAAATCCCTGTAGCCGACGATCCGGGACACTGGCTCGCGACGCAGCCGCCGCGACGCGAAGGCGCCGACAAGCGCCGCCGCGTCGCCAAGCGGCTCCTCAGGGTCGCGGATCAGGCCCGCATGATCGATCCCAAGCGCGGCGCATAACAGCACGCGCGCGTCGAGCTCGGCGGACTCGATCGCCGCAGCCGCGAAGGCGCGCGCCAGCGCGCGCCGCGCCTCGTCACGCGGCGTGGAGCTTCCGACATCGATCGCCTCATCAGACCGCAACTGTATTGTGCCTCACGCCGCCGGCTGGCTCGCGGCCTCGAGCAGAACCCGGGTCAACCGGGTGGCGAAATGCGGCGCGTCCGCAGGCTTTTCGCCTTCCATCAGCCGGGCCTCGTCGAAAAGCAGCCAGATGATGTCTTCGATTTTCTGCTTGTCCGGTCCCCCGACGAGGCCGACCAGCGCCTTGATCAGCGGATGCGTCGGATTGACTTCGAGCACAGGTTTCGTCGTCCCGCCAAGCTGGCCATGATCGGCGAGCAAGCGCTCGAGCCGGCGGTCCGGCCCATGATCGGAGGCGACGAGGCAGGCGGGGCTTTCGGACAGCCGGTCGGAGGCCCGCACATCCTCAACCGCGTCGGTCAGAACCTGTTTCATGAGGGCGAAGAGAGTCGCGAGGCGAGCCGCGGGCGGCTCCTCGGAAGCCGCGTCGTCGCCCTCCTTTTTCTGCAGCGGAACGGACTTGATGTCGGCCGCGCCTTGCGTCACCGACTTGAAAGGCTTGCCATCGAAGCCGACCGCCGTCGCGACCCAGAAAGCGTCGATCGGATCGGGCAAAAGCAAGACCTCGATCCCTCGTGCGCGAAACCCTTCGATCTGCGGGCTCGCCGCCAGCCGTTTCACGTCTTCGCCGAGGAGATAATAGATCGCCGTCTGGTTCTCCTGCAGCCCGGCGACATAATCCTTGAGGCTGCGGCCCCCGGAGGGATGCGTCGAGGTCGCAAACCGCGCCAGGGCGAACAGGGCGTCGCGCTTTTCTGGGTCCTCGTAAAGGCCTTCTTTCAGCACGCTGCCGAAATGATCCCAGACCGAAGCGAATTTCTCCGGCTCGCTGTCGGCGAGCTTCGTCAGCTCCTGCAGGATGCGGTTCGCGACGCCTTTCTTGATCGCGGCGAAGATCGGGCTCTCCTGGATCATCTCGCGCGAGACGTTGAGCGGAAGATCGGCCGAATCGACGACGAGGCGCACGAAGCGCAGCCACCTCGGCAAGACCTCGGCGTCATCCGTGATCAGGACATGGCGGACATAAAGCTTGGCTCGCCCTTGGCGCGCCGGATCGAACAGATCGAGCGGCCGCGATCCGGGGACAAAGGCGAGGACAGCATATTCATGGCGGCCTTCCGCGCGCCAATGGACGGTCAGCGCGGGCTCGTCGAACTGACGCGCAAGGTCGCGATAGAATTCCGTGTAGTCATGCTCGGAGATCGAGCTCTTCGGCTTCGTCCAGAGCGCCGCGCCATCGGTCAGCCGGCGCGGCTCGGCGCCCTTGGATTCGATCAATTCGATCGGCGCCGTAAGGGCGCTCGAATGCTCGCGCACGATCTGTTCGATCCGGCCGGGTTCGAGATAGTCCTTGGAGGCGTCATTCAGATGCAGGACCACGCGCGTCCCATGGACCGGCGCCTCTTCGAGCGGCAATGGCGCGATCGAGAAACTGCCCTTGCCGTCCGAACGCCAAAGGAAGGCTTCATTGGAGCCTGCGCGGCGCGTCAGGACATCGACGTGATCGGCGACCATGAAGGCCGAATAGAAGCCGATGCCGAATTGGCCGATCAGATCAACCCCGGGATCCGCGCTCTCTTGGCTCTCTTCAGCGGTTTTGGGCCCTTGGGCGCCGGCGCTGACCCGATCGAGAAAGGCTCTTGTCCCGGAGCGCGCGATCGTGCCAAGCGAATCGGCGAGATCTTCCTCGGACATCCCGATTCCATTGTCTTCGATCGCGAGCTTTTGCGCGTCCTTGTCGATGCTGATCGTGATCTTAAAGGGCGCCGCGGCGAGGGCCGGATCGGCGAGCGCTTCGTAACGTAATTTCTCGCAGGCGTCGGCGGCGTTGGAGAGAAGCTCGCGCAAAAAAATATCCCGGTCGGAATAGACCGAATGCACCATCAAGTGCAAAAGCCTAGCGACATCGGCTTGAAAAGCCCGCGTGTGGCCTGCAGCTTCAGACATTTCCAACGTCCCTCCGGATTCTTCAGCGGTTTCGCCAATCGGCGGCGCTTCAAGAGGCTTCCCGCCTGCGCAATCGCCCCCTGCCCTCTCAAACAAGGCGCGCGGCCGACCATTAGCGCAGATATTGCGTTTGCTTCGCCGCGATGCAAGCGCGATCGCCGCAACCGTTCTCGCAAAACGAGACGAAACGGGCGAAACCCAATGCACGGCGCGCAACATTTGGCGGCGAGCCGAGGGCGTCGTAAAACCGTCAAGATAACGCTTGCCGTCAACGGGTCACCGCGCAATGATGATTATAATGCGCTAAGAGAAGCGCCATGAGCAACGAAGACCCATGAGCGATTTGGAGCCAAGCGAAGATTTTCGCGCCCTGGACTTCGCCGGACAGGCGAAGGACGCTCATCGGCCCGTTTTAGGCTCGCTCAGCATTAGCCCAACCGCCGCAGGCGGCGCGGCGGAGACCGTCTCTTTTGACCGCAATGAATTGCGCGAGATCCTCAATCTCTACGGCCGCAAAGTCGCTGATGGGGAATGGCGCGACTACGCGATCGATTTTACTGCGCAAAAGGCGGTTTTCTCGATTTACCGGCGCGCCTCGGAATGCGCTCTGTATCGGATCGAGAAAAACCCGAAGCTCGCCCGCAAGCAGGGCTCCTATGCGGTGGTGACGGCGACAGGGCTCATTCTCAAGCGCGGCCATGACCTGCGCCGAGTCATCGCGGTTCTCGACAAGCGCCTGAAGCTGGTTTCCGGCTGAGTTCGCAGCGCCTCATCTGCTTGGACCGGACGTCGCAAAACGAAAAAAGGCCCCGCTTCCGCGGAGCCTTTTCGGGAACTGATCCCCTTTTCGTCAGTCGTTGCGTGAACCTGTCAAGAACAGGAGCGACTGGAAGATGTTGATGAAGTCCAGATAGAGCATCAAAGCGCCATTCACGGATTTTTTCGTCGCGACCTCAAAGCCGTCGCCGGCGTAATACATTTCCTTGATCGCCTGCGTGTCCCAGGCGGTGAGGCCCGAGAAGATCAGGACCGACAGGATCGAAAGGCCGAACTGGAACCCGCTGCTCTGCACGAACAGATTGACGAGGCTCGCGATGACGAGGCCGATAAGGCCCATGATAAGGAAGGACCCGATCGGCGACAGATCACGCCGCGTCGTGTAGCCATAGAGGCTCAGGCCGCCGAAAGCCGCCGCCGTCACGAAGAAGGCGCGCGCCACCGAACTCCCCGTATAGACGAGCAGAAGCGTCGACAGGGACAGGCCCATCGTCCCCGCGAAGACGAAGAAAAGCGTCCGCGCGGCCGAAGCCGACATCTGGTTGATGCGGAACGAGAAAAAGAGCACGAAAGCGAGCGGCGCCAGCATCGCGACATATTTGAGCGGGGTGCCGTAAAGCGTCACGCCGAACTGCGTCAGCGAGATGCGCCCCATATGCGCCACCGCCAAGGCCGGATCGCTGGTGACGGCGAGCATATTGACGCCGAGCGCCACCAAACCAGTGAGCGCGAGGCCCACCACCATATTGTTGTAGACGCCCAGCATATAGGTGCGCAGGCCTTGGTCGATTTCGGCGCGACCGGCCCGTGCTACGCCCTGCCCCCAGCGGGCGCCTGCGTTACGGTCGAAGTCGGACATTTTTTCCTCTAAATGTTTGTGGAGGCTTGACCGCCTCCGGCCGCTGCCTGTGCAGGATCAGCGTCGCAGCTAATATGGCGCAGAGGCGAGGTCCGCACAAGGGCGCGGCGGATGAACTATCCTTAATCCAATCAGGGGAGATTTTCGAGATTTTCTCCGCTAAGCGCCCGGCTAAAGGTCGCGCAAATAGGGCGCGGGCTTGCGGCCCAAGATACGCCAGGTCCCGAGAAGCCCCAGAAAAATGGTGACGACGAGCGCCGCGGCGGCGGCCGTCAAGGCTTGCGGCCAGAGCCAGGCGAAATCGAGATTCATGACGTGGCGCACGATCGCGAAAGCGGCCGCGCCTCCCGCCGCCACGCCGAACAAAGCCGTGCAAAGCCCGATCAGTCCGTATTCGTAGAGAAAAGCGGCGAGGAGGCGCGTCCGCGTCGCCCCAAGCGTCTTGAGCACGACAGCCTCATGCGTGCGGGCCTGTCGGCCCGCCGCCAGCGCCCCGCCCAAAACCAGGATCGAGGCCAGAAGCGCGACGCTCGACGCGCCCCGGACGGCGATCGCGAGCTGCCCGACGAGCTGGCTCGCCGCCTCGAGCGCGTCCTTCACGCGGATTGTGGTCACCGCCGGAAAGGCCCGCGCCGTCTCCCGCAGCAAAGCCAATTCTCCGCTGGAGTCGCCGCCATCGGGAAAGGTCAGCGTCGCAAGATCGCCGTATGGGGCGCCAGCGAAGCTATTCGGCGAGAAAACAAGCACGAAATTGATGCCGAATGTGCGCCAGTTGACCTTGCGCGTATTGGCGACTTTGCCGGCAATGTTGCGGCCGAGGACGTTAACCGTGATCTCATCGCCGACTTCAAGTCCGAGCCCGTCGGCGACATCGCTCTCCAATGAAATCAAGGGCGGCCCTTTGTAATCGCTCGGCCACCATTCGCCTTTCACGATCACGGATCCCTCTGGAACGGAGTCGGCGAAGGTGATCCCGCGATCCCCTTGCAGCACCCAGGCCGCGCTCGCCTTCGGCTGCGCCGCGTCGGCGGCGAGGCCGTTGAGCTTGACGATGCGCCCGCGCAGCATAGGCGCGAAGGCGATTTTTCCATCCGGCGCATGGGCCTGCAGAAACTCGGCGAAGGCTCCGGCCTTTGCGTTCTGGATGTCAAGGAAGAAAAAGCTCGGAGTCGCGCCGGGAAGGCCGCTCTTGAGCTCGGCGCGGATATTGCCGTCAATCAGGGTCAATGCAACGAGAAGGGCGAGGCCCAGCCCGAGCGAGAGCACGACGGACGGCGTGAGCGCGCCGGGCCGATGAATATTCGCAACGGCGAGCCGCAAGGCGAGGTGTCGCGCGCGCGGCATCCGGCGCGCGGCGATCATGATCAAAAGCGCGATCCCGCGTAACAAAGCGAAGGCGGCGAGAGTCGCTGCCAAATAGATCCAGGCGAGCGTGCGGTCGGCGGTGAAGGCGAACACAGCCGCAATGAGGCCCGAGGCGGCCGCCAGGGTGAAGGCGATGTATCGGAGTCTCGGCCGCGCCCGGCTCGGCTCGATTTCCTCACGGAAGACGGCCTGCACCGGCGCGTCATGGGCGCGGCCAAGCGGCTCCATCGAAAAGGCGAGCGCCGTCAGCAAGCCATAAAGGACCCCCTGCCCAATGGCCGCCGGATGAATCGCGGGCGCCATCGGAAACGGGATCATCGCGCCAAAGCCCCACGCCGCGACAAAAGGCAAGGCGGCGCCGATTGCGGCTCCCATCGCAAGACCGAGGCTCGCGACCAGAAGCATTTGCGTCAACATCAGAGCAAAGACCGTGGAGCCGGTCGCGCCGAGCGACTTGAGGATTGCGATCGTCGTCCGTTTGCGCTCGACATAGCCGCGGATCGCATTGGCGACGCCGACCCCTCCAATGATCAGGGAGGTCAAGCCGACGAGTGTGAGAAACTGGGTGAAGCGATCGAGATTGCGGGAAAATTGGGGAGAAATATTTTTCCGCGTGCGCGTCTCCCAGCCCGCTTCCGGGAAGGCCTTCTGGGCAGCCGCAACAAAGCTTTCGACTTCCGCGTCGCGCGCCGGCGACGCACCGCCTCCGAGCGCGACGCGATAGAGCCATCTGACGAGTGACCCTGGCTGCAGCAAGCCAGTCGCGCGCAACGCCGTCTCGGTCATCAAGACGCGGGGTCCGAATCCTATGCCGGCGGCGAGCTGGTCAGGCTCGGCGACAAGCACGGCGCGCAATTCGAAACGCGCTTCGCCAATATCAAGACGGTCGCCAAGCGAAAGGCCGAGCCTTGCGAGCAATGCCGCGTCCGCCGCGACGCCATAGGCGCCGTCGCGCTCTTCCAACGCGGCGGAGAGGCTCTGCGCCGGATTAAGCACGGCCTCGCCCGCCATCGGGTAGGCGCGATCGACGGCCTTGATTTCTATGAGAGCCGCCTCCCCTCCCTCGCGCCGCGCCATGGCCCGCATGATGGCGACCCCGGACAGCCGCCCATGCGGGGCCAAGAAGTCGCGCTCCGGATCTTTCAGCTCGCGCTGGGCGAGATCAAACGAGACATCGCCGCCAAGGATCGCGCGGCCCTGGGCGGCGAGGCCGTCGCCGAGCGATAGAGAGACCGAGCCGACGCCGGCAATAGCCGCCACGCCCAGCGCGATGCAGGTCAGAAATATCCCAAATCCGTGCAGGCCGCCGCGAAAATCACGCAAGGCTACGCGCAAGACCAGCGGCAAGCGTAATCTCGCCCTTAGCGGCCTACCAATGGCGCTTGCGAGCCGGGACGCAGTTTCGAGCAATTTCATGGGGCGGTTCCGCGGAGAAAGAGATGAATTTTGTGGGCGCGGTCGCGGGTCATCCGCTTTCAGCATAGTGGACAGCGAGCCAGACGGTGGCGCGGCTCTCATCGGTCCATTCGACCCGATGTTTCTTTCGCGCCGGGATGAGGACGTGGTCGCCCGCGCGCAAGACCATGATCTCCGCCTCGCCGTCGAAGCGCAGCCCAGCCGATCCGACTAGAACCATGACCCATTCCGTCCGAGCCTGATCGTACCAGAACCCGGCGGGGCTCGCCTGTCCGTTGGAGACGATCCGCTCGATCTTCACATTGGCGGACTCGACGAGAGTCGTGAAATGCTCGGCGCCCATGTCCTCGTGGCCAAGTTCGAAGAGATTGGCGGGCGCTCCGGTCACGAGCGGCGGCAGGGGTCGGACCGTTCAAGCTTGCGCATCGGCGTCCTTACGGGCGCGCAGCCGCCAAGTTTCCGGCCAATGATCATGGATGGCGACGCCAAGCAGCATCATCGCGGTAAAGACAAAGATTGGAGCGATTCCGAGCGCGAGAGAGGCGATCGCCGGCCCCGGACAGAAGCCCGCTGCGCCCCAGCCGACGCCGAAAATCGCCGCGCCGATCAAAAGCCTTCGATCGATGTCTTTCCTTTTAGGCAGGTGAAAAGATGCGTCGAGCGCCGGCCGAGGCAGCCGCCGCGAAATAAGATAGCCGAGGCCTGAGACCGCGACCGCGCCGGCGAGAACAAAGCCGAGGCTCGGATCGAAATGACCTGCAATATCGAGAAAGCCGCGCACCCGCGCCGGGTCGAGCATCCCGGAAAGGGACAGGCCGAAACCGAAAATCGCGCCGACAACGAGCGACGCTAAACTCTGCGCCATTACATTTGCTTTCATGAGACCCCCAAGGCGTTCATCGCGGCGACCGTGAGCATGCCGACGACAAGGAAAGTCGCGACTGCGGCCATCGATCTCGGCGACAGGCGCGCCATCCCGCAAACGCCATGGCCGGCGGTGCAGCCGGACCCGAGCTGCGCGCCGAAGCCGACGAGAAAACCGGCGAGCGCCATGGTCCAGAGCTTGGCTTCAACATGAACGATCGGCCATGCGCCGAAGCCAAGACGATAAAGGATCGGACCAAGGATGAGGCCGAAGAGGAGAGCGATGTTTCGAAGCTGATTTTTGGCCGAGGCGCCAATGGCGCCGCTCACGACGGAGCTGACGCCGGCGATGCGGCCATCGAGGAGCAGATAGAGCGCGCTGGCGAGACCGATCAGCGCGCCGCCCGCCAAAGATTGCAGGTAAGTCTGCGAAATGAGGCTAGCCATGGCCCTTCCAAAGTCCTTAAATTCGGTAAATTGGATGAACCTCTGCCGGAAAACGCCCTAGCAGGCAAGCTTGCGCGGCCGTGGCGGCCTTCACGCGGTCAATTTCGGCCAGAGCGTCTCGGCGGCCTCTTCGATGCGGCCGGAGCGCAGCCTGATCTTGCGGTCGCATTTGGCCGCGAGCGCGAGGTCATGCGTGACGAGGATCAAAGTGGCGCCGCGATCCCTCTTCAGGGCGAACATGAGTTCGATAATGCCCTGGCCGGTCGACTCGTCGAGATTGCCGGTCGGCTCGTCGGCGACGAGAATGGAAGGATTTGGCGCCAAGGCGCGTGCGAGCGCTACGCGCTGCTGTTCGCCGCCCGAGAGTTGCGCCGGATAATGCGCGCGCCTATCTTTGAGCCCGACCGCCTCAAGCTCCTGAGCCGCGCGCTCGAAGGCGTAAGGCTCGCCCGCGAGCTCGAGCGGAATCGCCACATTTTCCAGAGCGGTCATGGTCGGGATGAGGTGAAAGGATTGGAACACAATGCCAATTCGGGCGCCGCGAAAGCGCGCCAGCGCATCCTCATCGAGGCGATTGAGCCCCGCCCCATCCACCTTCACCACGCCGGCGTCCGGCCGCTCGAGGCCTGCCATGATCATGAGAAGCGTGGATTTACCGGACCCCGAAGGCCCGACCAGGCCGACGGTTTCGCCGCGGCTTATCGTCAACGATATTCCCTTGAGAATATGAACCCGCGCGGCGCCCCGGCCGAGGCTCAAATGCACGTTTTCAAGTTCAACCGCCGGTTCATTCAGTAATGCCATTCGAAATCGCCCTTCAAACCCATCAAGATAAGATTCAACGCCAGCCGGCGCCCCCGATGGCGCGATCGGAGCCCGCTCTATATGGGGACCGCCGCGCTTTTCTCCAATCATCGGCGGCCCTGCTGCTTGCCGCGGCTTTATATCCGCAAATGGCGGGCGCGGCGGAAGGCGCCCCCATGCTCAAACTGATCGCCTTCGGGGACAGTCTTTCGGCTGGCTATAATTTGCCGGCCGCCGCAGCTTTTCCCGCAGTGCTGGAAGCCGCGCTCCGCAAGGAAGGCTATCGCGTCGCCGTCGTCAATGCCGGCGTCTCGGGCGACACCGCCTCTGGAGGACTCGCGAGGCTCGCGTGGACCCTCTCCGACGGCGCCGACGGCGTCATCTTGGAGCTTGGGGCGAATGACATGCTGCGGGGAACCGATCCCGACGTGACGAAAGCCGCGCTCGACTCCATTCTGGCGGAGCTCAAAGCCCGCGACATCAAGGTCTTGATCGCAGGCATGAAGGCGACGCCAAGCCTCGGCAAGGACTACAAGGCCCGCTTCGACGCAATCTTCCCGGAACTTGCGGCAAAATATGACGCGCTTCTCTATCCGTTTTTTCTCGACGGCGTGGCAGGCGCGCCGGGCCTAAGGCTGAATGACGGCCTCCACCCCAATTCCGCCGGCGTCGAACGCATCGTGCAAGGCATTCTGCCAAGCGCCCGAGCGTTCCTCGGCCAGCTTGGCGCGAAAGCCGTCGTCGTCCGGTAGAGCGCTTCGCCGAAATTCTAAAGAGCTGGCGCTTTTCCGCACCGAAAAAGTCGATCAACTTTTTCGGGAGGCGCTCTCGGTCTCGTTACTTTATGCGAGACGTGATTTTCCGTCGGGTGCGAATCTGGTAAATGATTTCTGGGTCGGGCTCAGCCCGCCCGGCGCCGCGCTCCTAGTCGCGGGGCCCGATCAGCCAATAGGAGGGACCATGCCCCGTTTGTTCACGGGCCTCGAGATCCCCTCCGATCTCGCTATCGATCTCGCCATGATGCGCGGCGGGCTTTCCGGCGCACGCTGGATCGACGTCGAAAACTACCATCTGACCTTGCGCTTCATCGGCGACATAGACGACGCCACCGCCTGCGAGATCCATTCGTCCCTCGAGCAAATCCGGCGAGCGCCTTTCACCGTGACGCTCGAAGAATTGAGCACTTTCGGCGGCGCGAAGCCGCGCGCCATCGTCGCCAAGGCCAAGCCCGCGACCGCCCTGGTCGAACTCCAGGCGCAGCATGAAAGGCTCATAAGGCGCATTGGGGTTCCGCCCGAGCCGCGTAAATTCACCCCGCATGTCACATTGGCGCGGCTACGCGCAGCCTCCGCGGGCGCGGTGGCCGAATATCTGTCCGCGCGCGGTTATTTCTTCTCCCGCCGATTCGAAGCGCGAAGATTCGTCTTGTTCTCCTCGCGCGCCTCCACCGGCGGCGGCCCCTATGTCGTCGAAGCCGCCTATCCGCTCTCCTGAAGCGGTCCAGGTCTCGATCGGATTTTTGCGCCAGGCCCGCATGGTCGCGAGCGGACCGAGCGGCGCGTCAAGAGGGATCGGCGCGGCGGACGCAGCCTACCTGGTGGTTCGAGAGAGATCCGTCATAAGCCTCAACTGTTCCGCGGGCAGCCGGCCATGGCGAAAGCGTCCTGCGTCGCGCGGCTGATAAATCAAAAATAATAGATAGGCTTCTGGCGATTATGCGAGTCAAAGCCTGCGTAAGCGCGCTTGCAGGCGCGCCCGCCGCGTTATAGAACGCGGTTCGATCGCTGCAAGCTCCCTTCGTCTAGCGGTCTAGGACGTCGCCCTCTCACGGCGAAAACAGGGGTTCGAGTCCCCTAGGGAGCGCCAAAGAAATCAATTAGTTAGAGATCTCATCAGCTCCAAATCTCGCTATGTACGGAATATTCGCGGAAAAGGCGCTGCGAGATTTGGGTGGGCAAGCTTTGACAACTGCGGATAGTCCGGCGCTCTCGTGCTTCTCTGTGACGATCGCGTGAGCCGCAACGCTAACGATGCAAGCTGCTTCGGATCTCGCAGGTCGAACGTTCTAAAAGTCGGGCGAGAAAGCAGCGCGCGCAGAGTCGCAGATATCAAATCGAGTGGGCAACTTGGCGAATCGTCATGATCATGGGAGGTCTCCGGCGCGGCTCAACCCTCGACCAATGGGGGCATCTGAAACTAAGCGGTAATTGATCTTTGCCGACCCGAAGGTCTCCGAAGGGTGGATTTCCGCCAGTCCGCTCCCAGGCCTGCAATTTGGAAAGCGGTCATTCTGTCTATGGCGTGGCCGGGCCGGATGCAGACAGGCTGCTCTTAATCTCTGGGATGCTAAAGCGGACCGCCTCTGTCGTTGTGGCGCAGCCTGGACATCGAATATAGCCGATCCTCGATCGGCTTCACTTGGGCCGGATTTGACGAAATGGACAAAGTCTCCGGCGACGGCTCCGTCGAGATGCTCGACGACGGCTCCATCGAGATCGAATTCGCCTACCAAAACGGCGACGAAGCCGTTCTCAAAGCCAAACAGGACGCTTCTTCAACAGCCTGCTAAAAACATAGAAAAACTTGGCGGCTTTGACGAAAAAAACAGCTTGAGAGTCTCAACGGCTAGCGTTTAACTTAAGGCAGCACGCAACGTTCTTGCGGCGGCCCTGCAAAGGGATTAGCACACCGATAATCACGTTGGCGCGGACCGAGTGCGCCACCCGGGAGACAGTCATGACCTTTGTCGTCATCGATAATTGCATTAAATGTAAATACACAGACTGCGTGGAGGTCTGCCCCGTCGATTGTTTCTACGAGGGCGTGAACATGCTGGTCATTGATCCGGAAGTATGTATCGACTGTGGGGTTTGCGAGCCAGAATGTCCGGCCCAAGCGATTAAGGCCGACACTGCCAAGAACCTTGGCGTTTTCCCCAAGCTCAACGCCGACATGGCGAAGATTTGGCCAAATCTTGCGTTCAAACGTAAGGCCCTGCCGGAGGCTGCGGAATTCGATGGCAAGAAGAATAAATATGAGGCCTATTTTTCAGCGGATCCGGGCGAAGGTGGCGCTAAAGGGGCCAAACCCACCAAAAAGAAAAAGGATGCGTGAATATGGTGCGCACCTCGTTTGACCGGACACCTGGCGGGTTGAGTTAAGCACTAAGACGGATGAACTCCCGGGGTGATCGGAACTTGAGGACCGGAGTGCGGGGGAATCTCACAATAGTTCTTTGAACCTGCCGGGTAAGTTGGCGAGGATCGCACCTGCGTGTGGCAAGACGGCAAGACGAGCGTGATCGCGCTTCTGGGTTTTGACAAAGCTTTCAGACATGCCATTAGCTTTCAGAGTCCGTTTGAGAACTGGGTTCAACGAGCGATGCGGCGCAGGAGAAGGCTTCCGAGGGCGACGTGGATCATGGCTTTGGAGACGTCGAGCCGCTGCTCGTAATCGCGCACGAGGCGTCGCCAGCGGGTCATCCATCCGAAGGTTCGTTCGACCACCCAGCGGCGCGGCAGGACCTTGAAGCCTGGATCGCTGTCGATCCAGCGAACGATCTCGATCACGAAATCCTTGAACGCCGCCTTGTCCATGAGCTTGCGCCGATCATAGGCGTCGTCGGCGAACAGATGCTTGACCCATGGCCAGCGCTTGCGGAAGGCGTCAAGGATCGCCTGCGCTCCCGCCGAGTCGGCCATGTCGGCCGTCGTAAGGTTGACCATGAGCAGCCGTCCGTCCGCATCGACCCTGCCAGGACGGAAAGTCCTTGGGCGACATCCGCCAGCCGCATCCAGCGCGGGCGATGTATCTGATCGCATTCAAGACCTCGCGCAGGTCGACGCCGGGCCTGCGGCCTGTTTTGCCGGGCCGCGGCAAGAACGGCGCGATCCGCGCCCATTCCTCATCGGTCAGGTCCGTCGGGCAGCGCTTGGTTTGCTTCTCTATGTCGGCCATCCGGCCACGATTCGCGGGTCCACA
>Ga0182030_10007209_pt1 | contig 23277 bp, 19 predicted proteins | sample 812S3MmetaG_FD_121299 | JGI IMG/M metagenome (GOLD analysis project Ga0182030, IMG submission 121299) | Permafrost microbial communities from Stordalen Mire, Sweden - 812S3M metaG (Illumina Assembly) | ecosystem: Environmental > Terrestrial > Soil > Wetlands > Permafrost | place: Sweden...
AACTGCGCACCCCCTTGAATGGCATCATCGGATTCAGCGAGCTGCTCTTCGACGGCAAACTGGGACCGGTGGCCGCCGACCAGTCCGATGTGCTGGCCGATATCCTCGACAGCGCCCGCCATCTTTTACAACTGATCAACGACGTCCTCGACCTTTCCAAGGTGGAGGCCGGCCGCATGGAGTTCCATCCCGAACGCTGCGGCGTGGAAACGCTGGCGCTCGAAGTCCGCGATGTCATCCGTCCGCTGGCCGAGAAGAAGGGCTTGCGCCTGAGCTTGCAGATTCCGGCCAGCCTGTCCGCGAATATCGACCCGGGGCGCTTTAAGCAGGTGCTCTACAACTATCTCTCCAACGCCGTCAAGTTCACGCCGCAGGGTGGATGCGTGACCCTGCGCATCGCTCCGCATAGCGGCCAGGCGTTCCGGGTGGAGGTGGAAGACACCGGCATCGGGATCGCCTCCGACGAGGTGTCTCGCCTGTTCCAGGAGTTTGCCCAACTTCCCAACAGCCGCCAGGCGGGGCAGGGGACAGGGCTCGGATTGGCTCTCACGCGCCACATTGTGGAGGCGCAAGGCGGCGCCGTGGAGGTACGCAGTGAACTGGGGCGGGGCAGCGTGTTTTCCGCTATACTACCTTTCGATCATGCGGTTCACGCCCCCGCATAAATAGGAGAGTTTGGGCGGCGCATCCGTGCGTTACGCTACACTTGAATTGACATGGCTGGTGAGCCGATACTGATCGTCGATGACACGCCGGTGAACCTCAAACTCACCCGCATTCTGCTCGTGAACGAGGGTTACAAGGTCTTGACCGCGGCCAGCGCCGAGGAGGCGTTGGAACTGCTCCGCGGCTTCCATCCGCGCCTGATCCTCGCCGATATCCAATTGCCTGGAATGGACGGGTTGGAGATGACCCGTCTGATCAAGCAGGATGAACGCACCCGCGACATCGTGGTCGTCGCGCTCACCGCTTTCGCCATGAAAGGCGACGAGCAGAAGGCGGTCGATGCGGGCTGCGACGGCTACATCACCAAACCCATCGACACCCGCACTCTGGGCGGGCGCATCCGCCAGTTGCTGACCCACCGCGCCGAGTCGCAAACGCCGGTGGTTGGCCTGCCGCCCGACCACGAAGCCATCCCCGCGGTCGAAGTCCAGGCCCTGCGCCGCCGCTTCCTGCACGAAGGCCAGGAACGGGCGCGCCAGTTGCTGCTGGACCTCGATGGCGCGTTTGACCCCGCCGATGCCGCCCGCTCCGTGCACCAATGGGTGGGTACCGGCGGTCTGCTCGGCTATACCGCTCTCGCCCGCCTGGCCCGCGAAGTGGAGGCCGCTCTGCTGGAACGCCCGCTCGACACCGCCCAGGTGCGCGAATCGCTCACCAATCTGCTGCTCGCCTTCACCACGCCGCGCGAGGCCCTCGATGCTCCTATCCCCGACGCCATCGTCCAGGCGCTCACCGCCAAGCGCGTCGCCATTGTCGGCTTGCCGGCGCATGAAAACCAACGTCTCTGCGTGGCCCTGGAGCGCGTTGGGGCGCGGGCCGTCTTTTTCGATCTGACCGGCCCCGTGGATGCCGCCGCCCTCGCCAAGTGCGATCTGGTGGCCACCTACGTCCGCCCCGGCGGAGCATATTCGGCGTGGCTCGATCCCCGTTCGGATGTCGCCGGCCTGCCCACGGTGTTCGTCGGCAGCCGCGATCACCTCCTGGAACTCGACCCCGAGGTGCAGGCCATGGCCGCCGAATTCCTCATGGATAGCTGGCAGCCCGAGGAAGCGCTTGTGCGGCTCAGCCTGGCACTCACCCACAGCTCGCAACGCAAGACCCGCCCGGCGCCGCCCATGGCCGCCGGCGGCCGGATTCGCGTCCTCGTCGCCGACGACGATTCCACCGTGCTCGCCCTGGTTCGCACCGCGCTGGAAAACTTCGGCATGGAGTGCCACCTCGCCGCCGACGGCCCCAAGGCCCTCGATGCGGCGCGCCGCTTGCGCCCCCAGGCCGCCATACTCGATGTCAACATGCCCGGCATGGACGGTTATGAGGTGCTGTCCGCCATTCGCGCCGACAACCTCCCCGTGCGTGTCATGCTGCTCACCGCCCGCCAGCAGGAAAGCGATATCATCCGCGGTTTCACCCTGGGCGCCGACGATTACGTGGTGAAGCCTTTCAGCCCCATGGAATTGGTCGCGCGGCTCAAACGCCTCGTACTTCGATGACCCGGGCCGCCGCTTCCCTGGGGGCACTTTACACCGCTCTCGCCCTGGTGGGTACCTACTTCCTGTTTCTGGTCGTGCTGCTCCTGGTAGCCATGCGCCGCGCCGGCAATATGCGCGCCCGCAACGCCGCTTCCGCCCGAATCCGTCCCGCCCTGCAGTCCGCCCTGGTGTCGTTCCTGGCCGGCGGAACGGACGATTCCCTCTTCCGCCGGCTCATACCGACCCACCCCGACGATATCGCCGAATCCATTCTGCGCTTTCAGACCACGGTGGGGGGCAGCGCCCGCGACCGCCTCTGCGCTCTGGCCTTGGACCTCGGGCTGGTCCACCGATGGTGCCAGGAGGGCCGCTCGCGCGACGTGCTCCGCCGCCGTGCCGCCTTCGCCAACCTCGCCTTTGCCTGCGTCTACGAGCCCTGCCGCCGCATCGCCGGCGACCAGCTTCTCGGTGCCCTCAAGGACGCCGATGAAGAAGTCCGGCTTTCCGGCTGCCGCGGCGTCGTGCTGGCCGGAGGCGAGGAACAGATCGAGGAACTCTTCGCCCTGGCCATCGAGCCCAGCCTGCTGACCCGCATCGTCCTCACCGAAGACTTGCGCCGCCACGCTTTCGCACTCGCCGCGCGGCCGGTGCCCGAGGCCCTCCGCTCCGGCGATACGCCCCGCATACGCGCGACCCTGGAAATCCTCGTGGCTTGGGAACGCGCCATTCCACTCGAAGATCTGCGCGAAGCTCTCGAGCATCGCGATCGCGACATCCGCGTGCTCGCCTTCGGCCTGGCCTCCTTCGTAACACTCAACTCCGAGAGCCGCCGCGCACTGGTCCGTTCGCTGCGCGATGCCGACGAGGGAATCCGCGGGCTCGCCATCGTCGCCCTGGGCCGGCAGAAGATGACCGAAGCCATACCCGAATTGGCATTCTGCCTGCGAACCGAGGGTCTGGAACTGGCCCGCCAGGCGGCCGCGGCGCTCGGGTCGATGCCGCCCCTCGGCTGGCGCACCCTGGAAGAACTCAGCGCCAGTTCCACCCCGGGCACCGCGCTGGCCGCCCGCGAAGCCTTGGCCCACGCCAGAACGGAGGGTTAGTGGAAGACCTGCGCGTGCTGCTTCCCTTGACGCTGGTGGTGCTGGTCGTCGTCCTGGCGGCTTTTGCCGCGGCCAGCTTTGACGCTCTCCTCAAGGGATGCTTCGAATTGCGCCGCATCCTGCGCTCCACCTCGTACGATTTCGACAGCCTGCTGCTCAAGTCCCCCCTCGTGCCCGGCATTTCCGTCGTCTTTGCGCCCCGCGATGCGTCGCCCGAATCCCGCGCCCTGGCACGCCGCCTCCTGGACCTGCACTTCGGCAGGCACGAGTTGGTGCTCGTGCTCGACGCTCTGCCGCCGGCGGCACTCGACCGCTGGATCGCGGACTTCCACCTCGTGCGCCGCGAACGCGTCGTGCCCGAAGACTTGCCCACCGAGGCCATCCGGGGATATTACGTGTCGCAGGACCCCCTTCGGCTGCTGGCCATCGACAAGCAGCCGGGCGGCGTCGCCGACGCCTTCAACGCCGGCGTCAACGCCGCGCAATACTCCGTGATCGGGCTGGTGGATGCCGGGGCCGAGTTCATCCCGGAGGTTCTGCTGCGCTTGATTCGGCCCATGCTGGGAGATTGGGACGGGACGGTGGCAGTTTGCGCCGTGGCACCCCCGCCGCCCGTGCCGGGCCTCGTGGGATCCATCGGCGCCCTCGAATGGCGGCGCTTGTGGCTGGCCCGCTGCGGCGCCTTTAGCGCCTGGCAGCGGCTGTTGCCCGTGCCCGGCGCCTTCCTCGTGGTCAAGCGCGATGCCGTCCGCGCCGTGGGCGGATTCCGCGCCGGTCCGCTGGAACTCTTCCTCGATCTGCACGCCGCCGCCCGCACCAACGGCTTGCGCTGGCGTACCGCCTTCGTCGCTTCGCCCGTCAGTTTCCGCCTGGCCGCCCGTTCATGGCGCGACTTGCACCGCCAGGTGCGCGACGATCAGCGCCAACTGGGGTCGGCTTTGCAGCCACTCCGCCCTGGCCCCGGCCGCGAGTTCTTTGGCCTGTTCTGCGCCCGCGGACTGCGTCCCCTGCTGGAAACCGCCGCCTATGCCCTGGCCGCCGCCGGCTGGATTACCGGGCTGGTCCCCACGGCACTGGTGGCGCTGGTGCCGGTGATCGCTATCGGCGGGGCAATCGTGACCTCGATGGCGGCCGTGGTCCTGGGCGAATTGGCCCAGTCCAGCAGCATGGCCCCCTCTTCGCTCGCCATCCTGTTCCTGGCCGCCATCCCGGAGAACCTCGGCTACCGCCAGATCCGCAATCTCTGGCTGATCGCCGGGTATTTCGGAGCTCCCGCCCCCAAAAAACGGAAACGCGGGCACCCGGTAAAAAACCGCGCGCCCGCGATCGAAACATCGCAAAAACGATAGGCTCCGATTACAGCCCGGACTGCTCTTCAAACAACAGCGTCGTCTTCGTCCCGCCAAGACGGATTTCCTTGATGGAAACTTTGTCGCCGGCCCCGGTGTAGCGGACTGCCGTGCTGTCAAACTTGGTGGCCCCGGTCTGCACCTTCACCGCAACTTCCACAGACTCCTTGCCTTTGACGATGGTGAGTTTCGAATTCTCGACGTTGAGCCGATACTCACCGGCCTTCAACTCCTTGCCCTCGACCTTGGAAGGCTGGCTGAACGTAACGCGATACGTGGCGGCGTTCGCCGCGGCGAGCCCCAAAATGGCGAATGCCAGTACAAATCTCTTAATCATAAAAGCATCTCCTGAACCGGTTGGTTCTTCCTGTATTCCGGGCTGGTCGGCCCATAAAAGAGTCTAGCACCACTTTGTCGTGGATGGCAATGAGTAAGATGAGCCGTGCGGACTAGGTGGAACACCCCGGTCAGAGCCACGTCCGCTCAGAGCCACGACCGTCAGGGAGTGGTTGCCCCAAAGACCAAACCATTACCCGGTCCTTGTAACCAGGAGCTTGATTGTACACTGATAGTTCATGCCGTTCCGCCATTCCATCTGCAACGAGGCCTTCGACCACTGGCCTTTCGCCGCCGCCTGCAAGGCCATCCGCCACGCCGGCTATACCGGTATCGAGATCGCCCCCTTCACGCTCGCCGAAACGCCGACCGAAATTACCGCCCCCCAACGCGCCGAATACCGCGACATCATTCGCTCCGAAGGCCTCTCGTTCGTCGGATTGCACTGGCTCATGGTCAGCCCCAAAGGCCTGCACGTGACCGCCCCGGACGCCGCTCTCCGCCGCCAGAGTTGGGACCACATCCGCGCCCTCATCGATCTCTGCGCCGATCTCGGTCCCGATGCCGTCATGGTCTTCGGCTCCCCCAATCAACGGGCCAGCACCGGCGGCCTGACGCGCGAGCAGGCCACGCGCAATTTCATCGACGGCCTCGCCTCCGTCGCGCCGCAGGCCGAAAGCCGCGGCGTCAAGGTGCTCGTGGAGGCGCTGCCCGTGGCCCAGTCCGACGTCGTCCAGACCCTCGCCGAAGCCGTCGCCATCGTCCGGGAAATCTCCAGCCCCGCCATCCGCACCATGTTCGACGTGCACAACGCCATCGACGAGCGCGAACCCCACGCCGCCCTCGTGGACCGCTACTTCGATTTCATCTCCCACGTGCACGTCAACGAGCTCGACGGCCGCCACTGCGGCGCCGGGACCTACGATTTTAAGCCGGTCCTCGAAGTCCTGAAACGCCGCGGCTACACGGGCTGGATTTCGCTCGAAGCCTTCGATTTCACACCCGGCGCCGAACGCCTGGCCAACGAAAGCCTGCGTTATCTCGAAAATCAGATCGATCAACTGCCATTATGAGCCACTACATTGTCACCGGAGGGGCGGGCTTCATCGGCTCCGCCATCGTACGCCAACTGCTTGCCGGCGGCGCGAGGAGCGTCGTCGTCATCGATAATCTGCTCACCGGGCACGAGCGCAATCTCGAGGAGATTCGCTCGCGCATCGATTTCCAGCGCGCCGATATCCGCAATTACGAGGAGATCGCGCCCCTCATCCGCGGCGCCGCCGTCGTCTTCCACGAGGCGGCGATCCCCTCCGTGCCGCGCTCCATCGACGACCCCGTGCTTTCCCACGAGGTCAACGCCAACGGCACCTTCAACGTGCTGCGCGCCGCTAAGGAAGGCGCGGCCGGACGCGTGGTCTACGCCGCCTCCAGTTCCGCTTATGGCGATACCGACGTGCTGCCCAAGGTGGAAAGCATGACGCCGCGGCCCAGGTCGCCCTACGCCCTGCAAAAACTCATGGGCGAATATTACGCCGCCGTTTTCTCCTCCGTATACGGCCTCGAAACCGTGTCCCTGCGCTACTTCAACGTGTACGGCCCGCGGCAGGACCCCTCCAGCGCCTATTCCGGCGTGCTCTCCCGCTTCATGACCGCCGTCCTGGACCGCCAGACCCCCACCATCTTCGGCGATGGCGAGCAGTCGCGCGACTTCACCTTCGTCGAGGACGTGGCCGAACTCAATCTCAAGGCTGCCCGCGCCCAGGGCGTCTCCGGCAATATGTACAACGGCGGCAACGGCGGCCGCATCACCCTCAACCAGGCGTGGGCCCTGCTGGAGAAACTCGAAGGCGTCACCATTCCGCCCGTCTACGGGCCGCCGCGCGCCGGCGACGTGCGCGATTCCCAGGCCGACACCACCCTCGCCGTCCGCGATCTCGGCCTCGCCCCGCGGTATTCTTTCGAGGAAGGCATGCGCATCACCCTGGAGTGGTACCGCCATAACCGATGACGTTCCCAGCCGCACCCCGCGTCGAATTCGGCCTCGGCCTCATCGGCATCGGCAAACCCTGGGGCTTCGCCCATCCCCAGGTCCCGGACGAACGCCAGGCGCTCACCCTCCTGCAGCGCGCCTTTGCCCTCGGCGTGCGCTATTTCGATACCGCGCCCTCCTACGGCGTCAGTGAAGATCGCCTGGGCCGCTGGCTGGACACCCTCACTTCCGCCCAGCGCGGCACCGTCCGTATCGCTACCAAGTTCGGCGAGCACTGGGACGCCGCCAAAGCCGAGCCCTTCGCCGACCATTCATTCGACGCGCTCCAGCGCAGCCTCGATGGCAGCCTCGCACGGCTGGGCCGCATCGACTTCCTGCAACTGCACAAAACCACCCCCCACGTGCTGCGCTCAAACGCACTGGCGCGGGCATGGGAGTACGCCGCCACGCTGGGAATCACCTCCATCGGCGCCAGCGTGAGCGACCTGGAATCGGCCGGGCTCGCCATTGCCGACCCGGCGTACCGCATTCTGCAATTCCCCTACAACAAAGTCCAGCAGACCTTTGCCGGCATCCTGGAACAGGCCGCCACCCGCGCCATGAAAATCGCCGTCAACCGGCCCTTCGGCATGGGCCGGATGCTATACGAAAACCGCGAGCTGACCAAGGCCGACGCCTTCGCTTTCATCCTCGAAAGGCGCTTCGATGGCGTCATCCTGAGCGGCACCAAATCCCCGCTCCACCTGGAAGAAAACTACAACGCCTTCCACGAGGCTCTCGCCCGCCACAACGGATCCTGATCCGTGGCAAGAAAACAGGTCGGTCACGGATGAACACCGATAAGCAGTCTTGTTTTATCCGTGTTTATCTGTGTTCATCTGTGGCCCATATTCTTGCGGGCCTCTGCGCGAAACCTCACTCCGTCGCGTCCCCGCCCCACTCGCTCTCTAACATGCGCGAGTATTCTCCCGAAGCAAACAAAGCGAAACGGAAATTCGCCGGGGACAGCCCCTGGTACGGCTCCGATTCCATATAACAGCGATACAGAAAATCCGGATACCGGTGGTAATGACGCAGAAAGTCCTCGTTAAGCGTTTCAAACGGAGGCGGTTCCACAAATACCGCATTCATCCCAATGGCGCGCGAAAAGATCGACACATAGTCCACTACACCCCAGCGCACCAGTTTTTCCTTGACCGCCTCGGGCGGATCCTTCGTCAACAGAGCCGCAAAACTCTGACGCCGGATTTCCAACGCGGCCAATTCCGGCACGCGCTCGGCCCATTCCACGCATTGATCGATCCAGCGGAATACGTCCTTGCCCAGGAAAAAAAGCATGCGCATCTCCGCGTAACGCCCGGACAGCAAACGCCGCTTCAAATCGTCCGGATCCACCCCTTCGTTAGGGATCAGACCCGATAGCATAAGCGCGGCTTTGGAGCTCTCCAGCAAGGTCGAAGGCGCGATACGCTCGTTGAACGGATGAAGGATGAGCGGCGGCAAATCCCAGACCGCTTCCCCCAGGTTGATTAGCGCCGGTGACGGTGACATTTTCCTCCCACTTCTAATATCGGCTGTTCCTCGTCAGACTTTATGAGAGATCTTGAGAATACCATCGCCCACCGCGACTTGGTTCCATATCGAAAGAGAACGTGGCCCCGCTCCTCCGATTTGCCCTAGACTGAGGTTGGGTTTGGTGATGCCAGTGTTGGGGTTTCTCCTGAGGGCCATACATCGCTCGGACCGTGGGCAGGATCGTGCCGAGTACCGCCTGCTCACGGCCCTGGGCGCCGCCGCCAACGCGGCCGGTTAGCCGTCCCAGCCTAGGCGACGTCCAATCCCAGGAAGCGGTGGACATTGCCGTAGCAGATGTCCCGCACCACCGGGCCCACCAGCTCGTCGTTGTCCGGCATCTCGCCGTTCTCCATGTCCCGCCCGAACATGTCGCACAGCACGCGGCGGAAATATTCGTGCCGCGGGTAGCTCATGAAACTCCGCGAATCCGTCAGCATCCCCAGAAACCGCGAAATCAGCCCGCAGTTGGACAGCGCATTCATCTGCCACTGCATGGCTTCCTTCTGGTCCAGGAACCACCACCCGCTGCCGAATTGAATCTTGCCCGCCGTGATGCCGTCCTGGAAATTGCCGATCATGGTCGCCATCACGTAGTTGTCGGCTGGATTCAAATTGTAAATCACCATCTTGGGGAGCGCGTTCTCCTGATCCAGACGATCCAAATAACTCCCCAGCGCGTCGCCCTGCGCCCAATCGCCGATCGAATCCCACCCCGTATCCGGCCCCATCTCGCGGAAATGCCGCGCATTGTTGTTCCGCCGCGCACCCAGGTGGAGTTGCTTCGTCCAGCCCTTCTCCGCATCCAGCCGCCCGAATACCAGCATCATATAAGAGGCAAACCGGCAGTGCTCTTCATGCGTCGCCGCATGACCGCCGCGCGCCCGGCCGAAAATCGCCCCCGCTTCGTACTCGGTCGGAAAATTCCCGAACGCGTGATTCAGCCCGTGATCGCTCAGGCGCCCGCCCATCTGGTGGAAAAACTCGTGGCGTTTGCCGATGGCGTCCACGAAATCGCCCAGCGTCGAAATCTGCGTATTGCTCACCGCCGCCAGGCGGTCCACCCACGGATTCAACAATTCGGGAACGTGTACGTTGAGCGCCTTGTCCGGCCGGAACGTGGGAAACACCTTCGTCCCCAGCGCCGAACCCGCAATCGCCCTGTGCCAGGCCAGATCGTCCGTCGGATCGTCGGTGGTGCACACCGCCTTCACCCGAAACTTGCCCAGGATGCCGTGCGCGCTCAATTCGTCCGTGGCCAGCAGACCATTAGCCTGCTCCCACACCCGCGGCGCGCTCCGCTCATCCAGCAGTTCGTCGATGCCGAAATAGCGCTTCAACTCCAGGTGCGTCCAGTGATACAGCGGATTGCGCAGCGTGGCCGGCACGGTGCGCGCCCAGGCCAGGTATTTTTCGTACGGCGAAGCGTCGCCCGTGCAGTGGCTTTCCGGCACGCCGTTGGCCCGCATGGCGCGCCACTTATAATGATCGCCTTCCAGCCAGATCTCGCAGAGATTTCCAAAGCGCCGGTTTTCCGCCACATCCTTCGGCGGGAGATGGCAATGGTAATCCAGAATCGGCTGGTCTTCGGCGAACTGGCGATACAGCCGCCGCGCGGTTTTCGTGCTGAGCAGGAAATCTTCGTGGATGAAAGACATATAGGCCGCCAAAAGCTGATTGAAACACACTTCGCCTGTGCAGTACAGGCCTCCTGGCCTGTCTCCGCAATCCAAACGCCTCGTGCCCTGGAAACCGGGACCTCCGCTTGCTCCGTGCTCTCAGCTTTTGACTTTTCTCCTGCTCCTCCGCCTCTTCCTCCGCGCCTCCGCGTTCGTCTCCGCGTCAAAATCACCCTCTCGACCCACCCACCCCCGCACGGAACAAACCCACTCCCCCACTCGTTTAGCATAGAGATAATGAGAGCTTGATATGGCCAATCCGAAGAAACGTTCCCGGGCCTGGATCCTGCTGGCGCTGCTCCCCGTCTTCGCCATCGCCATCTTCTTCTCCGTGCGCGCCCTGAGCCGCACGCCCCTCAGGATCGATCCCGAGAAGCTGGTCAAAGTGGAGCGCATCGATCTGGCGCGCTCCGTCGTCGCCACCGGAAAAATCCAGCCCGTCACCCAGGTGGAGATCAAATCCAAAGCCTCCGGCATCATCCTCAAACTTCCCGTGAATGTGGGCGACCGCGTCCACCAGGGCCAGGTAATCTGCGAGTTGGACCAGAACGACCTGCTGCCGCGCCTCCGCCAGGCCCAGGCCGCGCTCGGCATGGCGGACGCCATGTTGAAAAGCTCTCAAGCCGAGTACGAACGCTCCAAAGTCGAGGCCGAGGGGCCGGACCTTCCCTTCCTCAAGCAGGATATGGATCGGGCGCGGCAAATGTACCTGGAGAAAGTCGCCCCTCGAACCATGCGCGACGACGCCGAAAAAAATTACGAGCTGGGCAAGAACCGCCAGCGGCAGGCGGTGGTCAATCTCGGCGTCGCCCAGGCCGCCATACGCAAGGCCGAAGCCCAGGTGGATCAATCGCGCGCCCAGCTTTCCACCGCCGAGGAAGATCTGCGCAACGCCACCATCGTCTCGCCCATCGATGGCGTCGTCCTCTCCCGCGACCGCGAGGTCGGCGATGCCGTCAGCTCCATTCTCACCATGGGTTCCGGCGCCACCCTCATCATGACCGTCGGCGACCTGCGCGAGGTCTACGTCAAAGGCAAGGTCGACGAGAGCGACATCGGCAAGGTCTTCCTCGGGCAACCCGCGCGCATCACCGTGGAATCCTACAAGGACCGGAAATTCGCCGGCAAGGTCACCAAAATCTCCCCCATGGGCGTGGAGAAGGACAACGTCACCACCTTCGAAGTGAGGGTCTCCATCTCCAATGAAACGGGCAAACTGATGGCCACCATGACGGCCAACGCCGAGATTCTTCTCGAAGAGCGCAAAGGCGTGCTGGCCATTCCCGAAGGCGCCCTCATTTACGGCAAGGATCGCGGCATCCAGGTGGAGATTCCCGATGCCGGAACCGAAACCGGACGCCGCCGCGTCACCGTGACCACCGGCATCGGCAACGGCTCGCGCACCCAGATCGTCCAGGGCCTCAACGAAGGGCAGCAGGTAATCCTCCAGTAGGCCCGCCATGCTGCTTTACCTGCGGGAACTCTTCGCCCAGGTGGTTTCGGCGCTCCTGCGCAACAAGCTGCGCAGCTTCCTCACCATGGCCGGGATTGCCTGGGGCGTGGCTTCCATGGTGCTCATCGTGGCCATGGGCGACGGCTTCAAGACCGGCCAGCGCGACCGTTTCAAGCAGCTCGGCGAGAACATCGTCATCCTCTTTCCCGGACGCACCGAACTGCAGGCCGGCGGCCTCCGCGCCGGCCGCCGCATTCGCCTCAACTACGACGACGTCCGCGACATCCACACCGAGTGTTTCCGCGTCCGCGACATCGTCGCCGAATTGCAGAACCCGGCGCGCACCACCAGCCGCTACAACGGCGGCACATTCTCCGTCATGGGCGTCGAACCGCTCTACGCCCAGATCCGCACCATCCCCATCGACCGCGGCCGCTTCCTCGTGCAGCCCGACGAGGATGCCGCCGCCCGCGTGGCCGTAATCGGCGACAACGTCCGCAAGGTCCTCTTCGGCGAACGCCCCGTGGCGCCAGGCGATACCTTTTCCATCAACGGCCTGCCCTTCCGCATCGTCGGCCTCATGCCGCCTAAAGACCAGAACAGCAGCTACAACGGCATGGACAGCGACAAGATCTTCGTCCCTTACTCCACCATGGTCCGCGATCTCCCCCTCGACGACCCCAACTTCCATCCCGGCATCGTCAGCGACATCATCTACGTCCCCGCCGACCTGAAAACCTGGAAGCAGGCGCGCGACCAGGTTATCCGCGTGCTCGCCCGCAATCATGGCTTCGATCCCGCCGACCCCAGCGCCGTCCGCTACTGGGATACCGTGGAGAATGCCGAGCTGGTCGATAGCATGTTCACCTCCATGACCGCCTTCCTGGGCGCCATCGCCGTCGTGACCCTCACCCTCGGCGGCGTCGGCGTCATGAACATCATGCTCGTCTCGGTCACCGAACGCACCCGCGAAATCGGCCTGCGCAAGGCGTTGGGCGCCACCCGCCGCCGCATCCTGGCCGACTTCCTGCTCGAAGGCATGCTCCTCGCCGGCATGAGCGGCCTGGTGGGATGGGCCGGCGCCTACGCCGTGGCCGCGGCCGTCAACACCCTCCCCAAACGCGAGATGTTCGCCGGCCTGCCGGTGAGCGGCAGCACCACGGCCATCGCCTTCGCCGCCCTCGCCGTCATCGCCGTCGCTTCCGCCCTCTGGCCCGCCTGGCGCGCCGCCCGCCTGACCCCCGTGGAGGCCCTCAGCTATGAGAGATAGTAGGACAGGCCTCCTGGCCTGTCGACTTGGCCAATGCCTCCTGGCCCGTCACTTCCCCCGAGGCACCCCGTGACCCCCGCCTCCATCTGCCGCGAGGCCGCCCAGGCGCTCCGCTTCAACCGCCAGCGCAGCATCCTCACCACCATCAGTCTCGCCTGGGGTGTGGCCTGCTTCGTCATCCTCAACGGCTATGGCGATGGCTTCCACCGCGCCCTGCTCAAAGCCTTCCGCTCCCAGGGACAGGACCTCGTGCTGGTCTTCGGCGGCCGCACCTCCACCCAGGCCGGCGGCGAGCGCGCCGGACGCAAAATCCAACTCGAGCGCACCGACGTCGAGGCCATCCGCGAGGCCGCGCCCATGATCGCCGCCATCTCCCCCGAAATGATGATGCGCGGCAGCACCGTGGTCCACGGCTATCGCCAGCAGACCATCACCGTCCGCGGCGTGCATACCGAGTATGGCCGCGTGCGCAACCAGACCATCGCCACCGGACGCTGGATCGTACCCCAGGACGAGGCGCAGAAGCAGCGCGTCGCCGTGCTGGGCTCTAACGCCGCCGAAAAGCTCTTCTCCGAGGTGCCGCCCGTGGGCGAAGAAATCACCATCGAAGGCCTGCGCTTCACCGTCATCGGCGTCCTCCTCACCAAAACACAGGTGGCCAACTACGACACGCCCGACAATGAATGCATCTTCATTCCCTACGAGACCAGTTCCCTCTACCGCGACCTCAAGTACCCCACCTATTTCGTCTGGACACCCGTAAATCCGGAGTTCCGCGACCAGTGTCTGCGCCAGATGCACGACACCATGGCGCGCCTGCACAATTGTTCCGCCACCGACGAGCGCGCCGTGCGCACCGTGGTCTTCAGCGAGTTCGAACGCCTCGTCGATACCATGGGAATCGCCCTACGCCTGCTATTGGGATTCATCGGGGCGCTGACCCTGGCCATCGGCGGCGTGGGGCTGGCCAACATCATGCTGGTATCGGTGACCCAGCGCACCCGCGAAATCGGCATCCTCAAAGCCATCGGCGCCACCCGGCGGGCCATCCTAGCGCAGTTTTTGCTGGAGGCCATGACCATCGTCACCCTGGGCGGCGTCCTCGGCGTGGCCGCCGGATGGGGGATCACGTCGCTCCTCGGCACGCTCCCCCTGTTGGGCCCGCTCTTCAAGGACACCAGCGGCCAAGGCGATATCCACCTGCGGATTTCCACCGCCGCCGTACTCACCTCCACCATCTTGCTGGAAAGCATCGGCCTCATCGCCGGCCTCCTGCCCGCCCTCAAGGCCTCGCGCCTCGACCCCATCGAAGCCCTCAGGTACGAGTAGGACAGGCCTCCCGGCTTGTCCAAACCTAATCGAAGATCACCGTCTTGTTGCCGTAACACAGAATCCGGTGTTCCAGATGCCAGGCCACCGCCCGCGATAGCACCACCCGCTCCAGGTCGCGCCCCTTGCGGACCAGGTCTTCCACCTGCTCGCGATGCGATATCCGCACCACGTCCTGTTCGATGATCGGGCCATCGTCCAGCACCGCCGTCACATAATGGCTGGTGGCGCCGATCAGTTTCACCCCGCGGTGAAATGCCGCGTGGTACGGACGCGCGCCCACAAAGGCCGGCAGAAACGAGTGGTGCACGTTGATGATCCGCGAAGGATACTGCGCCACGAATTCCGGAGGCAGAATCTGCATGTACCGCGCCAGCACCACCAGGTCGATGCCGGCAGCCGCCAGCAACCGAAGTTGCGCCTCTTCGGCCGCGGCACGGTCCGCGGGGTCCACCGGAATGTGGTGGAACGCGATGCCGTGGAAACGCGCCAGCGCCTCGCCATCCGGGTGATTGCTCACGATGAGGGGAATTTCGCAGGGAAGTTCTCCCGTCTGCTGCCGGTACAGCAGATCCGCCAGACAGTGCAGGTACTGCGATACGAAAATCGCCACCCGCGGAGGTTGCGACATCAGGCTCAGCCGCCAGCGCATCTGGAATCCGCCGGCCAGCACCTGAAACTCTTCGCCAAACGCCGGCAGATCGAACCCCGCCAACTCCCATTCCACCCGCATGAAGAAGAGTTCGGCCTCGGGGTCCTGATGTTGATCGGCGTGCGTGATGTTGGCGCCGTACCGGTACAGCAGGTTGGCGACACCCGCCACCAAACCCTTCCGGTCGGGACAATCGATGAGCAGAACGGCGGTATTTTGCATGCCCATCGTCATAAGGTAACACCCGCGCGTGTGCTATCACTAGAATTGAATGGATCGCATCGGTCGCTATAAGATCGTCCGGGAATTAGGCCGCGGCGCCATGGGCGTGGTGTACCACGCCATCGATCCCAACATCGGCCGCCCCGTGGCCATCAAGACGATCCATTTCGGGGGCAATCGCAAGCCCGAGGAGATCGAGCGCCAGCGCGAGCGCCTGTTCCGCGAGGCGCGATCGGCGGGCATGCTCTCCCATCCCGGAATCGTCACCATTTACGATGTGGAGCAGCAGGGCGACCTGGCTTACATCGCCATGGAATACGTGGATGGGCCCACCCTGGACCAGATGCTGGGCGAGAGTGTGCCGCTCGACGCCGAGCGCATGTTCAGCATCCTGGGGCAGACCGCGGTGGCCTTGGACTACGCCCATTCCAAGGGCATCGTGCACCGCGACATCAAGCCGGCCAACATCATGCTTTCCGCCGACGGCACCGCCAAGATCGCCGATTTCGGCATCGCCAAGATCGCCGCGGCCGAGAACCTGACCATGACCGGTTCCATTGTGGGCACGCCTCACTACATGTCGCCGGAGCAGGTGCAGGGGCAGCCGGTGGATGGGCGCAGCGACCAGTTTTCCCTCGCCGTGATCGCGTACGAAATGCTCACCGGCGAGAAGCCGTACACCGGCGAGCATCTGACCACGGTCGTGTACAAGATCGTGGCCGAAGAGCCCGTGCCGCCGCACCGGCTCAATCCCAGCCTGAGCGCCGGCATCGAGGGCGTACTGCGCAAGGGATTGGCCAAGAAGCCGGACGTGCGTTATCGCAATTGCCAGGAGTTCATCGAGTCGCTGGAGAAGGCTTGCAGCGCCACCAAAGGGTGGAAGCCGATGCCGCGCGGCGGCCTGCTGAACGCGCCGACCATCGCCGATGTGAAGTCGCCCCTGACGGCGGTGGCCGCGCCCACCGTCGCCAAACTGCCGCCACCGCGGCACAAGGGCCGGCCCGAACCCACCGTGACCACCACTACGGAAGTCAAGCGGAAGTCGGGATTCCTCACGTTCCTGTTGGCCGTGCTGGCAGCGGCGGGATTATTGGCGCTGATCGGCTGGCAGGCGGCCCCGTGGCTCATGCCGGGCCGCCAGCCGTCCGATAGCGGCGAGCATCGGGCCGCCGCGCCGAAGGAGGAATCGCCGGTGGTGGCGCCTCCGCCGGTGACTGCACCCGCGGTAACTGCGCCGCCCGTCGCCGCCACGGTGGATGCCAAGCCGAGCCCGCTCGGGCAGGCGGGGTACCCTCTGGGTCCGCCTGCCAAGGTGGGGCAGGCGCTTCCGCCTGCCAACCCCGAGCAAGAGGCGGCAAAACCCGCACATTCCGAGCCATTACCGTCCGTGCCTAAAACCGAGCGCCGCCCGCCGCCGCCGGTGGTGCGGACGGGCGTTCCCCAGGAGGTGATGTTCACCAGCAGTCCGGCCGGCGCCACCGCGACGCTCGACGGCAATCCCTCCACGGCCTGTTCCACACCGTGCTCGCTGAACGCGGCGCCGGGAAGGCACACCTTGTCGGTCGTCCTGCCCGGCCATCAAATCGAGCGGCGTGAGTTCACCGTCGGCAACGACCCCCTGGAACTGACGCCGGTGGTGCTCAAGGCTGCCGGCGGCACGCTGATGCTGACCAGCGATCCCACCGGCGCGGCTATCTCGGTGAACGGCAAACGCATCGGTCAGTTGACACCAGCGCAGATCCCGCTCGGGCTGGGGGTTTACTCCATCACCGTCGAGAAGGATGGACGGCAGGCCACCGAAAAGGTCGAAATCAAGAACGGCATCGCTACGCGCAGAATCATTCTGGGGCAGTGATGTGGGACAGGCCTCCGGGAGGCCGGTCCAGCAGCGCCCGCTGCTTTTCGCCGATGGCGGCCCAATCGAAATTCCGCAGGGCGACCCCGTAGGCGGCGCGCGCCATCTGCCGGCGGCGTTCACCGTCGTGGATCAGCGTCGCCACGCCGGCGGCGAAGGCCACCGCCGAATCGGCCACCCATACGCTGTGGCCATGCAGCAAACCCAGGCCGGCGCATCCCGAGGAAGTCGAAACTACGGCGCGTTCCATCGCCATGGCTTCCAGCACTTTCACGTTGGTGCCGGCGGAGACCGTGGTGGGCACCAGCACCAGATTGCTCTCCACGTAGAGAGGCCGCACGTCGCTCACGAAGCCCAGCAGGCGGATGCGCGCATCGGGCGCGGGCTCGGGCGAATCGGTGAAGGCGCGCCAGCAGGTAAGATAATCGGCGCCGGCCACCACGGTGAGCGACATTTCCGGGAATTTGTCGCGCAAAAGCGGCCAGACTTCCGCGGTGAAAAAGCGGTAGGCGGCGACGTTTGGGAAATGGCGGAAGCTACCGATGAAGAGCAGGCGTTCGCCAGGAGACTCCGGCGCGGCGCGGAAGCGCGCGAGGTCCACGCCGTTGGGGATCACCACGCTCGGCACGCCCACCATCTCCGCGTCCTTTTCCGACATCACCACGACCCGCGGGAACTGCCGCAAGGCGCGGGTTTCGAAGCGGCGCCAGCGGAAGAAGTCCCACGCGGCCGAAAGCGTGCGCTCGCTTCGGGCAATCTGCGCGAACAGGTCGAAGGTCACGTCGTGTTCCACCAGGATGTCGCCGCCGCACGCCGCGCCGTACTCCGCAAGCTGCGTGTACTCCACTTGCAGCGTTTCGAAGCCGAAGGCGCGGCGCTCCTCGGTGAGGGCCTGCATCATGGCGGGCGAGCGGAACTCGTGGACCTCCGGCGGCAGGAGCGAACTCCAGCGCGGCTCGCGATAGCGCGGCTTTTCCACCAGCACCACGCGCGCGCACAGTTCCAGCACCGGCGCCAGTTCCACGCTCGCATCGGTAAAGGCGAACAACTCGATATCGAACTGCTTCGCCATCTCGCGCAGAAGATGGTAAATGCGCACCGCGCCGCCATGCGCCAGGGGAAAAGGGAAGTAGGGCGAGAGCACCGCCACCCGGCGGCGGCCCTCGGTGCACGCGCGGCCCTCCACCACGCGATAGCCGGCCGGAACCACGGAGCGCTCGCGCTTCTTCTGCGGCCACCACCACGGGCGCAGATAAATGCGATCCAGCGGCACGCCGCGCCAGAACAGAAACGAGGGCAAGTCGAAGCGCAGGTGATGACGCTCCAGCCGCGAGTTGTACGCCAGAATTTTGTGCGGGGCCATGCGGTAGGCCGCGCGCCGCAGCGCGTTGCCCTCGGGCGTCAGCATCACCGGCGCAAGACCGATGCGGTAGGGCTTCAGCGCGCGCCGCAGCGCGGCCCAATTCTCCGCCGTGGCAACGAAGTGGCGCCGGCCGGGGACCAGCGAGCGCACCTCTTCCGCCATGCGGCGGCACAGTTCAGGCTCGCCCGTGCAGAAGGTGACCACCACGGCTTCCGTGCCCTTGCCGAGCAGCCGGAAGATCCACTCCTTCATCTTCATCGCGTGGACCTCGGGCGCCACGAGGGCCTCAATTGTGGGGCAGCCAATCCTGGCTGCAGCCGGCTTCCAGCCAGCCCTCGCCGGGAGCGGACATTCGCGCTTGGCCCCAACAAGCCGCCTGAAAGGCGGCTGCAGGCAAGATTGCCTGCCCCACGAATGCACTTCATCGGGTGGACCTCGTGAACCACAATACGGCACACGCCGCCAGCGGAGTGAACGCCACCGCCACCGTCACCGGCGAGTATCCGTGGGCATCGATGACCGCGCCGAGGGCCGGGCCGAGGACGGTCGAAATGGCGCCATAGCTCGCCACCAGGATGGAAATGGCGAAGCCCGCCGCCGCGGCGCCAAAGGTATCCAGCGGCAAGGTGTACATGTTGACGCTGAATGCCGCCACGGCGAAGATGCTGAGCGAAATCCCAGCCGATGCCCATGCCGGAGTCGCCGCCCACGGCAGGGCGGCGGTGGCCAGAGAAACCACGCCGGCCGCCAGGCATACGCGGAAGCGCGCGGCCGGTGCCGCCACCCCGCGTTCCACCAGGCGCAGCGAGAGCCAACCGCCAAGGAAGCCGCCGCCGCACGCAAATACCGGCGGAATCCAGACGTACCAGGCGGCCTGCTGAAGCGTGAGGCGATACACATCGACCATGTACTTCGAAGTCCAGAAGAACCAGAAGAAGTAGCCCACCATGCTCAACGCGTTGGCCGCGGCAAACACCCAAAGGCGGCGGTCGCGCAACATGGCCGCATCGGCGACGCGATGCGGCCCCGGCGCGGGGGCTGCCGGGACGCGGCGCGCGACCCACATCCAGAGTGGAATCCAGGCGAGGCCGAGCACGCCCGTCACCACGAACGCATGGCGCCATCCGCCGCGCACGGCAATCCAGGTGGCCAACAGCGGCGCCACCACGGAGCCCAGGCTGACGCCCGCCTGATTGACCGCGTTGCCCAGCGCTCTTTCGCCCGGACGCAGGTACTGGTGGATCGCCTTCCCCGCGGCGGGAATGCCGGCGGCTTCGGCTGCCCCGAGCACCGCGCGGCAGCCCACCAATCCCCCCAATCCGCTGGTCAGGCCCGTGGCGATGCCGGCGCAGGACCACAGCCCCACGGCGAAACCGATGGCGCGGTTCAGCCCGATACGGTCGAGGAGCAATCCGGCGAACGGCGCGCTGGCCGCATAAGTCAGACTGAAGGCGCTGCCGATCAAGCCGTACTGCGCATTCGACAGGTGGAACTCGCCGATCAACACCGGCGCCAGAGCGGAGAGGGTGGCGCGGTCCAGGTAGTTGATGGAGGTGGAGAGCACGAAGACCGCCAGCACCGCCCAGCGGTAGCGCGCCGCGTCGTGGAGTTGGGTCACTGGAACTCGATGGTGGCAACCTCGCCGGCAGTGGCCAGCCTGGCGTTGGCTTTGGGAAAGTACTCGACGGTAATCTTACGCGCCTTCTGCACGCCGCATCCCAGCGACACCTCGCCCGTGCCGGAGTACGCCACCTTCGATGGTTCCGCCACCAGCAGCTTGACGAGTTTGTGCGCGGCGTCTTCAATGGTGAGGCGCGCCTGCTGTTTGGGCAGGCAATCCACCTGTTTGAGCGTGCCGGTGACTTTGCCCTCGGGCTGCGGCCCATCCCACCACGGCACGGGCTTGGCCGCCGGCGCGGCTTCGCTGTATTTGGCTTCGGACTTGTGCAGGTCGGCGAGAGCCTGCGTCTTGAGGCGGGCCAATTCGCGCGCCTTCTCTTCGGCTTCCTGGCGCTTCTCGGCCTCCTCGTGATCGAGGCGCTGCTGCTCCACCAGCATGCGGGCGGCGTGAAACTTCTCTCGCTCGGCGGGGTCGGTGGCGGCCTGTTCGGCGCTCCGCCAGGCTTTGCCGGCTTCGCCGTAGTTGTACTCGTCCAGGTAGGTTTCGGCGAGCGCCCGCCAATAAGCCGTGTTGCGCGGATCCCGCTCGGTGGCGGCCTTCCAGTGCGCCAGACGCTGGCGCGGATCGGTGTCGCGCGCCGCCATTAGGGCAAACGGTTCGGCGAGCTTGGGGCTGATCCCGGCGGCTTTGAGGAGAGCGTCCTCGGCCTTGTCGTGGTCGCGCTCCAGTTTGGCGTACTCGATGTAGCAGCGCGCGCTGGTCGAGTGGGCTTCCACGGCGGATTCGAAATAGTTGTGCGCGTCCCCGGTGCGGCCCTCGCGCAGCGCCAGCAGTCCGAGCCCCTCTTCGGCCTCCGGGATCTTCTCGTGTGCGGCCAGCAATTTCTGGTACTCGGCGGCCGATTGCGCGCCCGCCAGCAGGTCGGCGCGCGCCAGGGAGAACTCGGCGGCCGACACCTGCCGCTCCGGAAAATCGCCTTCCGCCATGGCGCGGCTGGGTAGCGCGGTAGTTTGGAAATTCCCGGCGGCGAAGTGCTTCCTGGCCGCGGCTTCCACCTCTGCCGCCGACTTGCCGAAGGCGTTGCGGTAGGCCGGGTCTTCGGCCACGCCGTGGCGCAGGTTGTAGAGCAGCACGCGAATCTTGCCGTAGTATTCCGGGTCGGCCACCATCAGATGGATGCGCGCCCAATCCAGGTCGGGCTTGGCCGGCGGCTTCCCCGCCGTGATGCGGATGCCGTTGACCTCGAAGGTGGAGAAGAAGGAAATCAATCCACGCTCGAATGCGGCCGGCATCTGCGCGGTGTTGCTCTTCAGAAACAGGCGCGCCAGTTCGCTGTAAATCTCCGGCGTCACCGCGCTCTTCTCGCCCAAGACGATGGCATAACGGTCGCGGCCCTCCGTGATGGGCGCGGTGGAGGTCCAACCCTTGGTGTTCTTGAAGACGAAGATGCGCACGGGCAGGGGAGTCTGCATGTCGTCTTCGCCGACGATCTGGCCGAGCGCGTTGCGGAACTGCTCGAAGCGCACCAGGGTCTCGCGGGCGCCGCGCGCGGAGGCGTCGGTCATCACTTCAAACGGGCCGCGGGTGAACTTCACCCAATGGTCGTCCGCCGCCAGAAGCCACGGGATCGCACAAAGCAGGAGCAGCCGCCGCATTCCCTCCCATTATCACGCTAGAGGCGCGGCGGCGTGGTGACGACCACGGCCCGGGCCAGACCCTGGACCAGAGGAAGCGGCGGACGAATTGCAGAACGCCTGGTGGAAGGCGTGGCAGCACCTCAACGGATTCGCGGGCGATTCGCGGTTCACCACCTGGCTGACGCGGATCGTGATGAATCAGTGCCTGATGCGCTTGCGCCAGACGCGGCGGGCGCGATTCCTATATATGGATGCGCCGGCGCCCGGCGAAGAGCGCGTGACGTTCGAATTGCGCGACAGGGGCGCGACGCCGGAGGAGGGTCTGGGACGTCGCGAAGTGACGGACCTGGTACGCCACGAAATCGGCCGGATTCCGCCGATGTTGCGGCACGCGCTGGTGTTGCGCGAGGTGAATCAACTGCCGATACCGGAAGTGGCGGAACAGTTGGGGATTTCGCTGGCGGCGGCCAAGTCGCGCCTGTTGCGGGGGCGGAGCGAGTTGCGGCACCGGCTGGAGAAATACTGCGGATCGATGGGCGCGGCCATGTTGACGGCCTGAGTATTTGCTACAATGGGACTCACCCGTGGCGCTATCGTCTAATGGTTAGGACAGAGCCCTCTCAAGGCTTAAATACGGGTTCGACTCCCGTTAGCGCTACCAAGTTTTCATAGAGTTACGGGCAGCAGGGCAGCACGCGCAAGGCGCCAGAAGAAAGACTCCGCCCTTCGCGCCCTGTCCTTGTGTTCGCAGTGATCCCTATCGCGCGGGCCGCCTCCTCCACATTTCTATGAGAGAGTAACACGGCAATCGCCTGTTCCATCTTGTGGCCGAATTTTGCGCCGTGTCCTACCATCTGCCACCATCTGCCCCTATCTGGGGACCGAATTCGCCTCTGTCGCCGATCCTTCGCCAATGGGGGCTCGCATCTGAACGTCATTCCAGCAGACGGCGCCAGCACCGAGGCCGGTGACGGAGCCGTGTCACAGGAGCAACGCCGTTCGAAAGTTGATGCAAGACTTGCACTTTGCGTGCGGAAGGTGCAGCCGCGTCGCCCGGCAAGTGAGTGAAAGGTCTCGCTCTGTGCGCGGCATCCAACTTGCTTAGAAAAGATAGGTGGACGTCCACATCGGAAATTCCGGCTAGAAACCCAAAATAGAAATGCCGGTGGAAATCTCCGCCAAAATGCAACAGTCCAATAAGGAGAAACGTCACATCTCCAAACAGGCAGCAGAGTGAGCCGTTCCTGCTGGAGCGGGGTGTCATCGACTTCAAAGGCAAGGGCCAGGTGAAGACTTGGTTCCTGGGCTGCAGGAGCGCCGATATCGTCAGTATGACCGCGGCGAGAAGACGGAGTGCCAAGTGACCGTCCGCGCCTGGGAGAAAAGCCCGGTGCTTGTCGTCATGGCCGGCGCACGTGCCTGCGCTATCCCGCTGGACCACGTGGCGGAGACAATGCGCCCTCTCCCGATCGAGCCGGTTGCCGGAACGCCGGGTTTCGTCCGGGGCGTGTCGGTGATCCGTGGTGCGCCGACTCCCGTCGTCGACCTCAAGGCGCTCTTGGAGAACGGCGAAAACAGCGCAACCTACGGTCGCTTTGTGACCATAAAGCTAGGAGAGCGGCGGGTGGCCATCGGCGTGGATGGCGTTGTC
>Ga0182030_10007210_pt1 | contig 23273 bp, 19 predicted proteins | sample 812S3MmetaG_FD_121299 | JGI IMG/M metagenome (GOLD analysis project Ga0182030, IMG submission 121299) | Permafrost microbial communities from Stordalen Mire, Sweden - 812S3M metaG (Illumina Assembly) | ecosystem: Environmental > Terrestrial > Soil > Wetlands > Permafrost | place: Sweden...
AGACGGCGCAGATACAAGTGAACCGCCGGGAGCGACCCGACGGCTCGAATGCCTTGGACGCTGAGCGCCGGACGCTGGTCCGGTGGACGCTGATCGCTGGCCTGACTTGTCGATTAGCGAGATCGACAGTGGATTACGCGCACGCTTGGAAATCACCTTTCAGAGACTGCCCCCTGCTCATGCGCGCCACCATCAACGGAGGCATGGAGCTGCTATATCAAGCCCTGACATTAGAGACGCAATCACCAAGCACGACGCCACCGGCGATGGCGTCACCCCACTGATTACCCCAAAATAGCCATTGCAAACCGGCTAGCTTCCTATTTTTAATGCTAAGTGCTTGAAAGGATTGGTGGGCGCACCAGGGCTCGAACCTGGGACCCGATGATTAAGAGTCTCGTGTTTATGCTATGAAATCAATGGGCTGCATGTAAATTTCTGCAAAATCAACCTAACGATATCAATGCATTATCAGCGAAATGTAAATTGCTTGAGAATCTGCGATCCCCGCGTCCCGAACGCAGTGCATATCTTCTAAGTTGTTGATTTTTTTTGCTACGACGAGCGTTTTCGCCACGTTTTGTTCACGGTCGTTTCACCCAATTTGTTGCGATTTCGTTGCGGCGTTCTCAGAGAGAACAGCGCGGCGAAGGTTTCGTTTAGAAGCTCGCAGCTTTGGATGCGTGGTGACCGGTGATGGTCACAGGTCCTTTTCGGCGAGCTTGCGAAACTCGTCCGGAACGGAACGAGAGATACCCAGCTCTACCGAGCCGTATCCGATAGCATCCCACCCGAAGCGATCGCGGATTTTATCGACGGCACAGTCAGCCGCCTAACGCGCCAAGCCTTTCTTCGTGCCGGGGCGGCGCGCTTCGTCTTAAAGTCCAAACGGGAGTTCCAGCTCCAGATCCCAACGCTCCTCCAGATGCGACACAGAGATCGCCAGGAGCGAGATGGTCTTCTCGTTGGGATGGTCGGCAAGAACCGCGCGCACCGGCTCCTCGGCAAGCTCGGCGAGGATCACGGTCGCGGAAATTGGTGCGTCGAGCGTTACCGAGCGAGTGACTGAGTTCAGGTCGGCGAAGCGAACGCTGACCGTCACGGTTCGGCCAGGTCTGGACTTGGCCCGGAGCCGGGTGCCGATTCGGCCCGCAAGGTGAAGCAGGATAGGTCGAAAAACCAGATCTTCGGCAGGCTTCCTGCCAATCGCGGACTGCGCCCCTGCCGATCGGGCTCGGCGGCCAGTCTCGATTTCCCGTGGATCGCGATTCCACGCCAGCGCTGCGAGCTTCTCGCCTGCCGCGCGACCGAGCAGCCGCTCGAGCGACCATCCCGGTGACTTTGCGAGCTCGCCGATCGTCAGCACGCCGCTCTCGGCGAGCCGCGCCTTCGTGACCGGGCCCACTCCCCACATCAGCTCGACAGGCAGGGGGTGTAGGAATTCCAGCTCGCGATCCGGATCGACAACCACGAGCCCGTCGGGCTTGGCCACTTGCGACGCCAGACCCTCCCGCCCTCGGCGCTCTGATCGGAATTCTGCTCTTGCACGACACCTAGACAACGACAATGGTTGGCACCATAGGGCCAACCACCAAGGTGGCTATGGCATCGGGAACCTCTCCTCACTACGCGGCGCCGCGATGCGGTCCCTCAGGAACGCCCGTTCATGCAGATCTCAGATGCCGCCGTCACAGGCCGCCGCCGCAAAGCGGTCTTCGAACGCTATTCCCCGCGCCACGAAGGACGAGCCCCACCCGTCCGCGAGGATCGCAATTCGATGCTCGTCGACGTCGTCTCCGCTCGACGAGATAATCCATGATCTGTCCGATGTCCGCTTCCACCAGTACCGTTCATCCACTCAATGTTGCCTCAAGGTGAATCCTAAGGTCTCACTTTCCAGATCGGGCGGTGATGTCAGGTCTTGTAGTCGATCAGAAGCGCGAGGGACGCCGCGCTGTTGCTGGCGGAGCTGCCAGTTGCGCTGTAGGAGGATGACGATGTCGACAAGGAGCCTTGCAGCGATTGCAGGAACTGCTGCAGGATATCGGCGATGCTGGCGGTGCTGTCCGAAGAACTGCTGGGTGAGGACGAGGACGAGCTGCTGTCGGATGACGGCGGTGCGCCGCCCGGACCGCCGCTGGCGAAGGCGTTCTTGAACACGTCTTTCAACTCCGCGGCCTGATTGCTGGTCAGCTTGCCGCTCGACACTTCGCCGGCGATAAGGTCGCTGATCTTCGTCTTGAGGTCCTCCGGAGCCGAAGTGGTCCCCGAACTGGCGCTCGAGCTGCTGCCTTGCAGCGACGAGTCGATGTCGGTCAACGCCGATGATAGCGCTTTCGCGTCGGCCGAGCTGATTTTTCCCGACGTGACTTCCGCCTGGAGCTCCTTCTGAAGCTGCTGCAGGGGCGTCAGGTAGCTCGAACTGGAGGTGGCGGAGATGGAGGTCATGATCAACTCCCAAAAGCTCTCTTGATGGCTTCAGGATAAGGCCGACGTTCTTAACGAGATCTTCTCGTCGCGGCGCCGGAATGTTGCGGTCGGTTGCGAACATCGCCCTAGAAACATTTCGAATGAAAAATCTCTGGCCAGCCATCGCAAAACCGACGGAACGCTTCTTCAATATGCGAATCCCAGCACGATCTTGAAGCGGCGCTAACACCGCGAAACGGTTCGTTCTTCTTCAGAACCACTCTGCTTGCGTTGAAAATTATTTCCAGATGTTTCGATCCACTCGGGAGCTGGCGCCGCCAGCCGCGGTATCCACGGCCCTGAAGTCGGCTCTTGCAGTCGATCAGAACCGCCGCGACGAATGCACGGCCATTGCTGCCTTCGCCGGCGGGCGTGATTGTCCGGCGGGACGTCGCGGAAGAGAGTGAAGCGAATTCCGCAACGATGGCGAAGGCGGCTCGCCGGCAGTTTATTGCCCCGTATTGCGGGAATGGCATCAGCAACTATTCGAAACAAAATTCCTGCGCCGCTGGCTGCGAATCTGAGGCACACGAACGCATGGCAAGTGCAGCGCCGAACATTCTTGTCGTTGAAGATGACCGCGAGACGCGAACGCTGATCGCCACCTATCTGCGCGCCAATGCCTGCCATGTGACGACCGCGACCGACGGGCGCGAAATGGCCCGGGCCATGGCCGACCACCGCGTCGATCTCCTGATCCTCGACGTGATGCTGCCGGGCGAGGACGGCCTCAGCCTGTGCCGCAAGGTTTGCGCGGAATCGCAGACGCCGATCATCATGCTGACTGCGCGCGGCGAGGACGTTGACCGGATTCTCGGGCTGGAAATGGGCGCGGACGACTACCTCGCCAAGCCATTCAACCCGCGTGAATTGCTGGCGCGACCGTCCTTGACTTCCTGGGATGGCGGATCGATTTGCGGCTGTGGGAACTGCGCAATCCGGCGGGCGCACGGGTCGCGATGACCAGCGCCGAATTCGACCTGCTGCGAACCTTCTGCGAGCGGCCCGGCCGGGTGCTGTCGCGCGACAGCCTGCTCGATCTCACGCAAGGCCGCAGCACCGGCGCTTTCGAACGCTCCATCGACGTGCTGGTCAGCCGGATCCGGCGCAAGATCGAACCCGATCCGCAGGACGCCACCATGATCAAGACGGTGCGTTCCGGCGGCTACATGTTCACGCCTCAGGTCGAGGCCGTCTCGCCAGCGAAACAAAATGATCGTGAAACTGCTTAATTATTTGAATCTCAGGGGGATCGGCTGGCGGATCGCAGCATTGGTGGTCGCCTCGATCTTCGCGATCCACCTGATCTTCGCCGCCAGTTTTCTTCTGCATCGACCGGATCAAAGGGGTCCCCCGACTGACCACGGACAAGTCGAGATGGCCACCCTCGTCCGGCTTATCGACGCGATGCCGGCCGCCGCCCGACCAGGACTTTTCACCAGTCTTGCGCGGGCATTCCCGCAACTCGACATCGCAAGCCTTCCGTCCGGCTCCGCTTACGCGGCCAACGAATCAAGTACTTTCATGCCGCGCGGGCCGGATTATGAGCTCGGCAGCGACTACCGGGTTTTCCCGCTCGCCCCCGACGGAGATACCCACAGGGTAGGCATAGTGCTGCCGGACGGGACGATACTCTCCGCCAAGATGCCGGATCAAAACCGACCGCCGTTCTGGAATGGGCCGTTGACGATGACGTTGATGTTTGCCGTCATCAGCGTCACCCTGCTGGGCCTGTGGGCCGCCCGGGCCTTGACGGCACCGCTGTTGTCATTCGCGAAGGCTGCCGAGAGCTTCAGTCTGAATGGCACCGTCGCGCCGCTGCCGGAGCGCGGCCCCGAGGAAATTCGCTCGGTGGCCAAGGCGCTCAACCGCATGCGGGAGCGGATCACCGCGCTGATCGACGACCGCACAAAAATGCTGGCCGCGATCAGCCACGACCTGCGGACGCCGATAACCCGGATGCGTCTGCGCTGCGAATTCATCGAGGACGACTCGCACCGCGGCCGGATGTGGCACGATCTGGACCAGATGCGATCGATGCTGGATTCCGTGCTGTCCTTCCTGCGCAACGAACACAGAATCGAATCCATGACGCTGGTCGATGTCGCGACCTCGCTGCAGCTCGTCACCGATCAATTCGTCGATATGGGCCACAAGGTCGCCTACCATGGTCCGGAACATGCCATAGCCACCGTCAGGCCCGACGATCTGCATCGCGGCATCACCAATCTGGTGGACAACGCGGTCAGGTTCGGGACGGAAACGACGATCCGTCTGGACTTCTCGCCGGATATTATGACGATCGACGTCGAGGATGACGGCCCCGGCATTTCCGACGCGCGCAAGCAATTCGTTCTGGAGCCGTTCGTGCGCGGCGACGATGCCCGGAACATGGATGAAGCCGTTGGCTTCGGCCTCGGGCTTTCCATCGCCAGCAACATCGTGAAAGCGCATGGCGGCGAGCTGTCGCTTCGGGATCGGCAGCCCCGCGGATTGATCGTCAGCATTCGGTTGCCGGTTCGGTCGCGAATCCGGCCAGCCGCGGCCTGAGCAGGAGCTTGCCGGCAACCACGGCAGCTCGATCCGCCGCGCGCCGGCCCGAACGTCCGCTCAGTGCAGATAGCTCGCGAGATCGAGGCTCTGGACCTTCGAAATCGCAGCGTAGGACGCGGTCAATTGCGCCTGATAGGTCGACAACTGCGCCGTGACGGCCGCGACGTCGACACTGGTCAGACTGCTGCCGAGATCCTTCGCGAAAGATTGATAGTCCGTTTGATAGGAACTGGCCGTCTCAACCGCCGACGCCGAGTTGGAAATGCTACTGCGCACGACCCCGACGGCGTCGACCGCGCTGCTGGCCAAATCGAGGGCCTCGGTCAGGGTCGAAGTCGACAGAGGCGAGTTGTTGGCAGCGAGATTCATGGCGCGCAACGCCTGCTCGAAAGCCGTATTGTCGGCGGTCACTCCGTAGGAGACCGTCTGGCTGTCGGATACCCGAACCGATGCAACCTGATCGTCGCCCTGATAGTAGCTGGTATCCGAGGACGACGGCGATGTAGCTGCGGCATAGGGCGGGCTGGATACGTTGACCGGGGCCTGGTCGGTCCGTGAACCGCCGAACAGATATCCGCCATCGTACTGCGTGTTCAGCAACGAGGCCATCTGCCCGAGCATCTCCTGCGCCGATTGCGTGACGCTCGCGGAATCGGTGCTTGCGGTGTTGGAGGCGCTCGTCAGCAGGCTCCGGAACTGCGTCAGCACGTCCGCGATCGAGCTTACCGTCGATGACATGACCTGAAGCTTGCTGTCCGCCTGTGTCGCGGCGTCGATGTAGGATTGCGAGCGGGTCACGGAAACCTGCAGGTTGATGATCTGCTGCGATGAAGACCCGTATCCGCCGAAATCCGACGAGGTCTCCCCTGAAGATTCCTGTATCTGCTTTTCGGCCATCACGCTTTGAGTGCGCAGCGCCGCCGTTATCATCTGCTCGCTGAGACCAAAGGTGGCTACGCGCATTTCCATCGATGTGTCCCCCTACGAGCTGATGCTTTGAACGGCGGTCAACAGCGACGAAAACATCTCGTTGATGGTCTTGATCAGTTCCGACACGGCGCTGTACTGGTTTTGAAGCGTACTCAGACGCGCGGTCTCCTCGTCCAGGTTGACGCCGGACTGCGACGACATCGAACTGGAGAACGTCGACTGCGTCGTCTCCTTGGACGTATAGGTCGTTTCCGCCTCCGACGCCTTGGAGGCCACGTTCGAAACGATGGCTGCGGCATAATCCGAGAACGAGCCGCTGGTGGACCCGAGCCCTCCCGCGGCGCCGTAGCTGTTCGAGGCGGTCAGCGCCGAATAGATATTGTTTACGACCGTCGTCGAGCCAGAGCTCAGAACCTGGCTCCCGCTCGTCAGTGAGGTGGACGAATCGAGCGTCGACACGGCCAGCAATCCCGAATTGGCGAGAATGTCGCTCCGCACCGCGAAGTTCGAGGCACCGGTGCCGGTTACGAGGTCGTTGAGGCCGAGCGCATCGGAGAGGCCTACACCGCTGGATCCGACCTTGCTCGACATTTCGTTGATCGCGACACCGTCGCTGCTATTGGTGCTCGCGATCACCACGTGACCATTCGAATCGATCGACGCGCTCAATCCGGAGATTCCGTTGATTGCCGAAACCAGATCGCCCATCGTCGAATAGCTCGACAGGTCGAGGTCCGAATAGGAGACGAGATTGCCTTTCTGGTCCGCCACGGCGATCCTCACCGTGCCGGTCGCGGACAGCGCGGTTGACGAACTCACGGTGGCCGTCCCGGTCAGCGTGGGCGGCGGTGGGATCGATGTACCCTGATTGTGGACGGTATTCAGGCTATCCGACAACTGGTTCGCCAGCTGGTCGAGCTGGGATTGCGCACCGGTCAGGACATTGTCGCGCAGATCGATGAGTCCGCCGATTGCTCCTGACGTGATCTGCGAGGTCACGTCGACCCCATTAACCGTGATTCCGCTGAAACCGCTGGACGATGTCGCGCTGTATGTCGTGCTCGCCGACACCGAGGAGGCGGCGGTGTAGCTCAGCTTGTGGACCGAGCCGTCGACGAGCGCCTGTCCGGAACTTGTGTAGACCTGCATCCCGCCGCTGGAAGAGACGAAATAACTGACGTTCATCTTCGATGCGACATCCAGAACGGCGGCATTCCGCTTGTCTTCCAGGTCGGCCGTCGATTGTCCCGACGCGGCGACCTGCTTGATCTGCTTGTTCAGGTCGGCGATCGTCTTCAGCTGCTGGTTGACGTCGTCGACCGACGAAGCGATGTCCTGGTCGGCATTGCCGCGCAGTTGCTGGATGCCGCTCGACGTATCGCGCAGCTGGGACGCGACATCGTCCAGAGAGCTGACGGCATTGGACTGCAGTGAGGCGCTGCTGGTGGTGCCGGCGAGCGACGATATCGCGGACTCCATCGAGGCGATGGTGTTGGCGATTGACGTTCCGGAACTGCCGGACGACCCGCTGCTGCCGTACAGCGACTGAAGCTGGTCGAGATAGTTGTTGAGGGTATTGGCGGTGCCGAGGTCGGAGTTCGCCTGCGAGAGCGACTTGAGAAGCAGCTTGTCGACGCTGCTGGTGATGCCCGTGATCGTGGTGCCGGCGCCGCTGCCGGTGCTGACGACGGCGGCCTGGTTGGCGGTTTTCTCCGTGTACCCGGTCGTGTCGGCGTTCGAGATATTCGCCGAAGCGACGCTCATCTGCACTTGCGTCGCCATCAGACTGCTGACGGCAATTCTGCTGGCGATATCGAGTGACACGCTAACCTCTCAGACGCACAGGTTCAGATTCGGACGCTTCAGATCCGCAAGCTCTTTGCGTAGGAGGCGGAATGGCCGTTGACGCGCCCCTTCGCATTGTAAGGCGAGGCATCCGCTATCTGCCCCCGGATCGCATCCATGACCGCGTCAATCCGGCGCTGGCTCGCCGCCATCGCCGCTCGCAATCGGACCATGTTCTCGTTAATCCCAGTGCAGAGGCAGGCGATCCGCTGCAGTACCAGCTCCTGCTGCGCCCGGTCCGGCGAGCACAGCAGAAGCTCGCGCCTCGACACATCCTTGACCCATTGCTCGAACTGGTCTCCCAACCTGATCTTCATCTCGGTATAGCGGGACTGCGAAGCCGGGTGCCCCTTCGCGAGGGCGGCATTTTCCTCGCTGACGACGGCGATCAGCGCGTCGATCAGCTCCAGCAGATCTTCCAGCTTGTCCCGGCCGTTGCCAACGCCCGGCTGCCGCGACGGTGTTCCATGCATCATCTCAATTACTCCTTTGCCTTGATGATCTTTCGCCGCGCCCCGGCACCGAGCGTCGCGCAGCGCGCATAAGCCCTGGCCGCGCTGAATTGTGCGCCGGCCCGGTTGATTTTGGCCGCCAGCTGACCGGACCGCCGCTTCAACGTTTCCAGCAGCGACCGCAGATCGTTCTGCAGTACCAGTAGAAGCCGCCGATCGCCGCCGGATGCAGCAGCGAAAGCTGCCGCCTCGATGCGACGAAGCCGGGAAAACAAATGTTCATCGCTGTCTGGATCAGGCTGTCGCATGGCTACCGCATCGCAGAAATGAGCGTATCGAACATCTTGTTGACGGTGGTGACGACTTGCGACGCCGCGGTATAGGCCTGCTGGGCCGAGATCATGCTGCTGAACGCCGAGTTGGTATCCGTGGTGCTCGATTCCAACTCGCTGCCCTCGACCGTTCCGGCACCGTTGGCGCCGGAAGCCTGGACGATGGCGCTGCCGGAAGCGGCGTTGGCGGCGTACACGCCGCCGGTCTCGGCCGTGAGCTGATCAGGCGCAGCGAACGTCGCTACCGGAATCTTGTAGATCGCGATCGTCTGGCCGTTGGAATAGGTCGCATTCACGGTCCCGTTGTCGCCGACCGCGATGCTACTGAGCTTGCCGAAGGCGAGGCCATCCGACGTGATGCTGGTGGTGTCGACAGCGGGCGTGGTCTCGCCCGACGAATACTGCGTCAGTCCGTCGGTCTTGCCGGCCGTGCCGAGGTTCAGAGTGATGGAACTGGCGGTCGCGCCGTCGGTCCATCCGCTGATGCTGATCGTCGGCGGACTCGGCGTCGTGGAGGCCAGCGAGCCGTCGCTCTTGAAGGAAATCGAAACCGAGCCGCTGGTGGTTCCCGTGGTCGTGGTCGAATCCGATGACAGCTTCGCGTTACCGAAACTCGCCGACCAGGTATTCGCCGCGGTCTTCGTCCACGTCACCTGGACGGTGTTGGCGGTGCCCAGGGAGTCATAGACGGACATCGAACTGTTGAAAGTCGCGCCGGTTGCCGCATCCGCGGGCAAATTGGCTGCGAAGGTGGTCTTCGTGGTGGCGCTGCCGCTGGTCGCCGCGACCTGGGTGTCGATTGCCGTCAGATTGTCGCTACTTGCACTGCCGACGACGTTGCCCGAGGCGTCGGTACGCCAACCCAGCAGGTAATTGCCGTTGTTGACGAGATAACCGCTGCTGTCGATCGTGAAGGCCCCATTCCGCGTATAGAGCGTCGACCCGCCGGACTTCGCCGTGGTGACGGCAAAGAAGCCGCTGCCCTGAATGGCGACGTCCGTGGCCGTCGTCGTTGCCGTCAGGAGCCCCTGCTCGGTGATATTCGCGGACGATCTCGTCGTGACGCCGCCCGAGGCATAGGAAGACGAGTTCGACGAACTGGTCACCAGATCCTCGAAATTCGCCGACGTCGTCTTGTAAGCAGTCGTCTGGGAATTCGCGATATTGTCGCTGATCATCGAAAGCGACTGGCTTTGTGCGTTCAAAGCCGAAATCGCGGAAGATAGCGCGCCTGAGAGACTCATGATGTTACTCCGTAAATCCTTAGGAGGTGACGGCGATAACGTCGCTGGCTTTCACGGAACTACTTCCGATAGTCAGATCCGTCGTTCCGCTCGATGCATCGATCCCGGTTACCTTGCCGGAGACGGTGGTGTAGCCGTAGACCGAGTTGCCGCTCGCATCCGTCGCGGCGACCGAGAGCGTGTATTGCCCGCCGTCGGTGAGCTGCGTGCCGGCCGAATTCTTTCCGTCCCACGTGAAGCTGTTCTTTCCGGACGTCGTGGTCCCGCTGCCGGTCCAAACCGTGTTTCCGGAAGAGTCCTTGACCGTGAGCGTGACGCTCGATGCCGCGGCGGTCAGCGAGTAGCCGAACGTCGCCGTTCCGTTGCTCAGCGTCGCGGTGTCGCCCTTGGCTTCGACGGTGTGCCCGATGTAGTTGGTGGCGTTCAGCGTCAGCAGGCTGTTGAACGACGTAGCCAGCGAATTGAGATTGGTATTCAGCGTCGTCTGCTGCTGATAGCTCGCATATGACGTGAGCTGATTGACGAAGTCCGTCGTGTTGGTGGGATCGAGCGGATTCTGGTGTTGCAGTTCGCTGACGAGCAGCGACATGAAGTCTTGCGAGGAAAGGCTCGACGTCGAGGACGTCGATGATGAGGACGACGAAGCCGCCGTGCTCGCCGTGGTGGCCGTCGATGTCGTCGCAGCGATAGTCATGGCAGGCTCCGTGCCGCTTCCGGGTGAGGCCCGCAAAATTCGCAGGCTGTTCCCATCGTCGATCAATTCCGCTCTTTGTTGAAACGGACGACGCGACGAATTCAGGCAGGATTTTCGCGGCGGACAGCGAGCTCCGCATGTCGACATGCGTAGCGCCGACGGAAATGTGCACCGGGCTTCTCGGCGATCTACGGGACGCGCGCGCCGCGCTGGTCAGAAATTGCCTAGCGACAAATTCACTGTTCCGTGCTCACGCTGTCGGCGGCGTGACGACATCGGCAATGTCGATCGCACGCATTCTTTTGAGAAACTCCTGCACCGGTTGAAACACTTCCACCATCAAGTCGCCGGAGATTCATTCCGGCAGGCGCGGGCGGCTGCCGAATGACGCCCGCCAACGAACCGCCGGGCAGATCGGACGAAGGTGTGAATATCACCGGTCAAAAATTGCCGAGTGGGAAGCAGAAACTCGGCGCGGCCGCGTCTCTAGAAATTTTTCGCGAGCGTCGGCGACAAATCCAACGCGGCTATCGGCAATTTCCTGTTCCGGCTCAGGCGCGCCCGGCGACCCGCTTGCCGCTCAACGCTCGCCGCCGGCGACGCCGCGCGGCAACCGCGACGAGCCCTTCGAGACATCGTCTGTATTCTCGTCGCTCGACGTCTGGGACGGTGACGTCGCCGCCGTCGTCGTCTCCCGGACCAACGGACCTGCTGCAGCTGGATCCGCGCCACTCTGACGCACGGCCTGCATGATACGTTCGGTTAGCCCGGCCTCCGCGCGAACCGGAGGAGCGGACAAAGCGCGCCTCAGCAGCCTCCCCTGCGCGAGGGCCGTACGTGCTTCGGCTGATGATTGCAGGAGCTCGGCTGCGGCCTGTTGCTGCGGCACAGGCCAGCCGGAGATGTCCTCCCCGAGCCGGTCAAGCAGATCCTCAAAATCTGCGATATTCATTGTCGACAAGACCTGTTCCCGCAGCGCGACTACGTGTTTTGCCGTTTTACGGGAGGCGAAGGCACCTTGGCAATCACGGCCTGCCTTTATGGCTGCCGCTGCCCCTTGTCAGCCTCAACAGGTGCTGAAACTGGGTTCTCGGCCCGAAATGCCGGGATTGGGGGCTCATCCGACCACGGACCCTGCAGCGCCGCGGGGGGCGGCTAGGTAGCCCGCCACCGCGGCCAGGCAGCGCGCGTCGAATCTAGCCGACCCCGCCAGGCTTCGCGTTTTGAGCCCCGACGAACTTCCAAGCGTCGCGTAGTTCGATCAGGCTTGCAATGATACGGCGATAACATTCCGGCGCGTTCGGACGACCAAAGGATCGCAAGCAGGCCAGGATCAGTGCCTGGTAGGTCTTGTGCAGCCGTTCGGCCACAGCTCCCCCGCGATCGAAATCGAGACCGTGGCTGAGACCCCGCAGGATCGCCGTCGCGCGGATCATATGGTCATGGGCTTCCTCGAACCGCCGGGCTTCGGACGCGTCGATGGTCTTTTGGAGGAACATGATGCTCCCATCGAAAAGCATGATCAGCGCCTTCAGCGGTGGAACCGCAACGGAAACGCTGCGGTAGGCTTGAGTCGCACGATAGGACGATGTTGAACTCTGCATTATGAACTACTCTTATTCAGGAGGGCGGACAGGTAAGTCAGCGTCGAATTCGCGGAATCAATCGCGGATTCGTATTTCGCGTACTGATTTTTCAGGGCTGTCTGATACTCTGTTGCATTCGCATCGATGTCATCGATCTGCTGCTGCATGGTATCATCCTGCGTCGTCAGGTTCTCGATCAGGTCCTGCAACGAGCCGCTGGTAGTGGAGGAATCGGCGTTCGCGATATTGTAGATCTGCGCGGCGATGCCTGATGTCGAGGTGACCGTGACCGATTTCGAGCTCGACCCCGAATAGGTAAACGCCATACCGGCATAGGCGGTGCCCGAATTGCCGACGATTGACTGGCCGCTGACCGTGAACAGCGAGCTGTCGCCCCCGACGGACGCAGAAGTAAGTTTGCCGGAGCTGTCCACGGCAAGGTCGAGTTGGAACGAAGCGGGCGCGGAGCTTCCGGTATTGATGACCGACAGATCGCTCGACGAGGTCGTCGTCTGCGCCGACAGCAGGGAAATGGCTCCGCTGAGATTGTTCGTCAGAGTAGTGGAGAGCTGGCTGGTGTCGAGGACCAGTTCGTTCGTGGTATTGAAGGACAGGCCGAGGCTGCTGAGCGACAGCCCCCCGATCGAGGTATTCAGCGCCTGCTCCGCCCGAGTCATGATGTCACGCATCGTTCCGTCGCCGAACAGCACCGAACTCGACGAGGCCGTGCCGTCCGAATTGGTCTGCTGCTGGGTGTTGACGAAGTCGCGGACGGCGTTGTAGTCGGTCACGAAAGTCTGCAACGCGGTCTGGATCTGGCTGGTATCGGTGCCGATACTGATGTTGAGGGAAGTCCCCGACGCCGTACTCTGCAGCAGACTGAATGTCACGCCGCTCAGCACGTCGGTGATATCATTGGTATCCCGCGTGAGCTCGACTCCGTCCAACTTGATTTTCGCCGACTGGGACGTCTGCAACACTTCGGTGAAGCTTCCGGAACTGTCGGTTACCCCGAGCTTGTTCAGAACGTCGTCGCCGGAAACGCTGCTGGTCTGGATATCGGCCGCGTCCTTGGTGCCCGACAGCACCAATTCGTAGCTGCCGCTCGATATCTCGATGACCGAAGCCTGGACATTCGTCGTCGAGGTCTGGTTGTTGATGGAATCGGCCACGTCCTGAAGCGTCATGCCGCTGGTAATCGAGATGTCCGCGCTTGTTCCGCCGGCCAGACCGATCGAGAAGGTGCCGGTGTAACCCAGCGCCGCGGTCTGGTCTGCCACCGACGAGCCGATGACCTTTTGCGCGGTGGCGATCTGCTCGATCTGCAGCGTGTGGTCTCCCGTCGCCGCGCCGTTAGCGACCGACATCGACAGCACCGAACTCGCGCTGACGTCGCCGGTCGAGGAGATCGTCGCCGACCTGGTCGCATAGACACTGGAGGATAGAGAATTCTGAATGGAATTGCTCAGCGCACTCGCTGCTGTGGCAAGCGTGCCCAGCGACGTCTGCAAGCTTTGGTAGGCCGTAATCTTGGCCTGGTTGCTGGTGATACTGGTTTGGATGGTCGTCGCCCGCGCCAGCTTGGCATTGACCTCCGACGTGATCAGCGCGTTCCAGTCGACACTGGACGTGGTATTGGTTCCGGTTGTCGACGTCGAGTTCGTGCTGGAAGTGGATGTGGACGTGGATGCGGTCGAAGTCGTGCTGCTGACCGTCGACATGGACGAGGCTCCCCTTCGTGGGCGCAGGGCCGGCGGACGACGCCGGCCCCTCGTCGCCTTGTTGTTAACCCAGCAATTTCAGCAAATATTGCGGCATCTGGTTGGCGGCGGATTCGGCCGAGACCGCGGCTTGGGTCTTGACTTCGGCCGAAGATAGCGTCGCCTGCTCAGCGGCGATGTCGACGTCGGTGATGGCCGAGTTGGCGGACTGCAGGTTCTGCGACTGTGTCGAAATCGAGCTGGAACTGAAGTTGAAGCGCGATTCCTGGGCGCCGATCGACGCACGCGCCGACGACACGGTGTTGATGGCGTTATCGAGCGCCGTCAGCGCCGAGGTCGCGCCGCTTTGCGTGCTGATATCCAGCGAGCTGGTGCCGATCGTGGTCGATTTCAGATTGGAAAGGGTGACAGTGATGGTATCCGACGCACTCGATCCGACCAGGATCGCGCTGCCGGAGGCGAACGCGCTGGTGCCGTCGAGAAGACTCTGGCCGCTGTAGCGGGTGCCGGTGGCGATGCTGTCGATTTCGCTGTTGAGCTGCGAAAATTCCGACTGCAGATAACTGCGGCTGCTGTCGGTCACGGTGCCGGAGGACGATTCGGACGCCAGCGATTTCATCCGCGACAGGATATCGCTGATGTTCGAGGCGCCGCCGTCGGCGGTCTGCAGGATCGAGGTCGCCTGGGAGGCGTTGGTCGCAGCCTGCTGCAGGGTGGTGACGTCCGACGAGATGCGCGTCGAAATCGCGAGACCGGCGGCGTCGTCGGAGGCCGAGGTGATTTTCGAGCCGCTGGACAATTTGGCCAACGCACTCGATTCCTGCGCCGAATTGATGTTGAGGTAACGCACGGCGGAATTCGCCGCGGTATTGGTGGAAATGACGGGCATTTATTTGCTCCTCGAACTGAGCGGCGGTATTGCCGCATCATGGGGACCGGGATCCCGGACGCAGGCCAGCCCCCGTCCACCGCATAAAACGGCGCGGCGAACGGAATTCAGGCGGAGTTTCTTGGGCGGTCGATCGGTTATGGTTAGTAATCGGTAAACACGTGGCGGATGTCCCGCTCGTGCCGACGGAGCAACTCCCGGAGTTGCTGTCGCCCGCGTTTGAGCAGCGATTCGACCGCCGCGACGGTCGTGTCCATCACCTCGGCGATTTCGCCGTTGCTCATATTCTCTTGATACGAAAGGATTACCGCGACGCGCTGCTGCTCCGGCAACCGCTGCGGCTGCCGGTACAGATCGATGCAGCGGTTGGTGACCACACGGTAGAGCCAGGTCGAGAACTTCGCACGCCCATGCTGCCACTGGCCGCGATGGGTCCACACCTTCAGCATCGAGTCCTGGACGACATCCTCCGCATCCGCGCGGCTTCCGAGAATGCGAAGGGCAATCGCGAACGCGCGGTCGATGTGACGCTCCACCAGCTGTCGGAATGCCGCTTCGTCGTTTGCGGCGAGCCGGTTGATGAGATCTTCGTCCTCGTCGGGAAGCGGCGAGCGCGCCGGCTGTTCACATGGCGGGGCCGCGTCCTGCGGCTGCGCCATAACAACAGAGGTTACGTCGACCGGAGCCCAGATATCCAGTGCGTGCGCCATCCCCATCTCCCGACCCGCTACGCCCGCGGATGATCGATCCGCCCGGCTTCTGTGACTTGAACGCGCGGGAGGAATAAACCTGGCGGAGGATTTCGATTTATTTTCCAATATCTTACGTGGCATTTCCTGCCTACCTCTGGGCAAACCTTGCCGAGCTTGGCGATCCCGTTGCGACGCCGCGATGAGCCCCCAGCAACGGCCCTAAGTCGCACAGCCGATCGCGGCGCAGTTTCCTGATCAAGCATCGTTTCTCCGCCCCGCATTGTTTCCCGACCGAGTATCTTTCCCTGACAAACAGACACGATCCAGCTCCGCCTTTCGAGGAAACTCGACGCGACTCCACCCGCTCACCAATGCGCGTACGCCTCACGCCGCCCCGCACGCGATCCGACGTTGAACTGTCGAGTACCCGTCGATTGCGGGTGATGACCGCTCCGCAAATCTTTCCGAATCAGCTTTCTGAACCTAGCGCATTCTCGAACGCTGAAAACACGAATGATCGAAATCTCTCTCGCAGCATTCATCTCGCGCCTGATTTTGCGCCAGCGTTCGTTTACCATGTGGCCGGAATCGAGATTTCGAAATGAACGTACACATATCAGAATCAAAAAAACTCAATTCGAAACATTCAGACGCAAATACATTCTCGTTCGACATCTTCGATACGTTTCTCGTGCGCAGCTGCACCACGCCGGAAGGCGTTTTTCATCGGGCGTTCGAGCTTTCGCCGGCATTCGAGACCTTCCCGGCTGCGGTCGACGCCTACGTACAACATCGCCGCCAGGCGGAAAGCCGCGCCCGCGAGGCGGCACTGCAGCAGACCGGATCACTCGAGGTTACGATCGAGGAGATCTATGAGCTGTTTCCGCTTCGGTTGTTCGCACTGAGCCGTGCGGCGCTGCCGGACCTCGTGCGGGCGGAATTCACGGCTGAACTCGAGCTCTGCCGCGCCAATCCGAAAATCCTGCAGGAATATCTTTCGATCCGCGCCACCGGCGTCCGTACTGGATTCATCTCCGATACGTACTGGAACAAGGCCCAGCTCGGGGAGCTGCTGAGGTCATGTCAGCCCGGACTGCAATGGGATTTCCTCTACTCATCCAGCGATAGCCGAACCAACAAGAGCGAAAGACTGTTCGCGGTCTATCTTGCGGAGCAGACGCTGGCACCGTCCAGGGCGGTGCATATCGGCGACAATCCCAAGGCGGATATCGAAGGCGCACGCCGCCACGGCATCGCGGCGACGCATTATCCGCAGGCGACGCCGGCGCTGGCGTCGATCTTCAACCGCGAAGCGGTGGCCGGCGCGCTGCTCTGCCGGGACAAGGCGACGGCGCTCGATCGCGGCCTGAGGACGCTCCGGCGTATCATCGCCTCCGAGCGGCCCGACAGCCCGCCGATATTCGAACTTGGCGCCAGCGTGCTCGGTCCGGTGATGCGCGCGTTCGATGCCTTTGTAGCTGACCGCGTGCAGCGGATCGTTCGCGACGAGGGCACCATTGCGGTCGCCTTTCTTGGCCGCGACGGTTTTCTTTCGCACCAGGTCTGGAAGCAGATGCGAGACGGCGACGCCTGCTATCTCGAAATCAATCGACGCGTCGGCGTCATGGGTTCGGCGGATACTCCGGAGCCGTTGATCGAACTGCTTGGCACTCTCACCGCCATCGATTCCGATTCGTTTCTCGATCTCGTCGGCATGCTTCCTCGTCCGGTATCTGATTTCTTTTCGCGATCCCCTCGCGGAATCGCGACCGGCCGCGACCTGGCCAAGGCGCTAGGTGGATTGATCGACAAGGATGACATCGCTGCGATCTCCGCCGACATCCGAACCGAATTACTGGCCTACCTACGGCGACAGATTCCGAATTTCGACGGCTGCCGCGATCTCGTTTTGGTCGATCTCGGTTACTCTGGCAGCATCCAGCAGGCGCTGCGCCGCATCTTCGACATCGAGGGAATCGATATCCGCCTGCACGGCCTGTATCTCTTGTCGATCGACGATGCCTTTAACAGGCTTTCCGACGGCGATACCTATGAGGGCTTTATTTCCGATCTCGTCGTCACGCCGCACGCGAAACGGATGCTGACGCGCAACGTGGCATTGCTGGAGCAAATGTGCTGCTCGACCGAGGGAACCGTACGCAGCTATCGTCAGGGTGTCGCCCAGCGCGAAAACAGTTCCCGATCCGCCGTCGGGCGCGCATTCACGGAGGAGGTGCAGGCAGGCGCCCTCGCCTTCGTCACCGCCCTTCGCTATCACGCACCAGCATACAGCGAGGCCCCGTTCGCGGACCTGGATATTGCGGCGCGCTCGAGCACCGCGATCCTGGGGCGGCTGCTGCTCTTGCCCACCGATGACGAATTGTCGCGCCTCGGTCCGCTGCAGCACGACATCAATATGGGCTCGGCGACCCTGGCACCGCTGGTTGACGTCGATTTCGTCGGCACCCTCCAGGTGACGCATTCCTTTCCGGATTTGTGCGCCGCGCCGGGACCGCCGATGTGGCTCGCGGGCAGTCTGGCGACCTTGTCTCCTGCGCACAGCTTCCTTTATCTGCTTTCGGGCTCAAATCTGCTGCCGAGCGACATGTTCTGTGACGCAAGTTGCGGTCGAATCGATATCGGCCTGTTCGGAATCGACGGATCATCTGTGCTCGTGCCGGTGGAATGCTATCGGACCGGCATCGGCGATCTTCGCCTGCGAATTCCGATTGCACGACGTATGGCTGTTCGGACCATCGTGCTGCCGATCGCCAGACTGGCAAGGGAGGGTCTGATTACCGGACCGTTCCTGCAAACGGGTGTCAGCATCGAGAAGGCATTGCTCCAGACGGGGGCCATGAAACTCGCGCCTGAGCACGTGACCACCGCGGGCCTGGTTCGAAGCGGCCGGTATTTCTGCGCGACCGAGGAAGACGGAGCGCTGGTCATCGAGATTCCGCCCCAAACCGCGCCGGTTGCGATCGTGAGCGTCGGCTTGACGTCCCTGCAGCACCAACGGGTCATGGCGTCGTAACGGCAACACGCCTGGAGCCGCCTGACTTTTGCTTGCCGGCCGTATCAATAGGGATATTCAACAAGAAAGGTTCGAGCGCATGAGCGACGCCGTCGACAGAATATTGAAGGAACGGGAAGCCGCCGGGCTTTGGTTGGGGTCCATCCAGCGCCACCGCCTTCTTCAATTGCTTCAGCGTTACCGCGAAACCGTGTTGTGGGACGGCGCCAGCGGCATCATGGAGCCTGGCGTGTCGGTGGTCGTGCTGAATTCGGCCACCGCGCCGCGCATGGAAATGCTGGTCCGTTCGCTGCACGAAAATTCCATCGTGATCATTCCATTCGGCGAAAACCCTGCGTTCGATTTTCTCAAATCGAAGCTTCATGCGTACGGCTCCATAGGCTCGCAGGGGCCTACTGCTGCCCATCACATCTGGTGGGGTGGTCTAAAGCCACTGTCCGTACCCACCGGCTTCTACCGCAAGGAAGACACGCTGTTCGCTTCGGCGTTCCGAAGCGGTTTCATAAACGGGGAAAAGGCGGCGAAGCTGGCGATGGACCTGGATCGGCTGGGCCTTTCCCATGTCTTCGAGGGTCCAAGCCCGGAACTGCTGGAAGAGACCAGCAGCCTTTCCAAGATCGATTTCATCATTCGCCAATGGGAGCGGAGCAATCGTCCGATTTTCTGGATCGACCCCGATACGAGAGTTTGCCGGCATCCCCTGCTGCCTCAGTCCATCGGTTGCGACTTCGCGATCCACAGACACTCGTCCGGCGAGATGGAGACCGGCGTGATGTTCTTTCATCAGACCGAGGCGGCACGCTCCTTGCTGGACATGTGGCAGAAATTGACCCGTGACCATGCGAACCTTCCGGAATCCTTCCTACTGGATCAGGCATGGATCCTCGTATCTTCGCAGCGCCAGCTCGAAACGGCATGGCTGCCTGATACCTATTGGCATCCGGCGGGACTCGCGGCCTCGCATCGCAATGACGTCGTCCTGTACGATCCCGTCAGCAGGCCTCTGTCTCCATTGGAGTATTTCACGCTGCCGTTCCAGAAGGCCCGTCGATTCGGGAGACATCAGGCACCGGAGGCCCATCTGATCATGCAGGGCGTCGGTGGAACGCGTGGGCCGATCACCGTGCTCATTCGTGACGTGCTGGACGCCGATGCCCAAAGCGTCAGCAGCGCCATCGAGGCGGCCGCCCGGGCGTATGCAAGCGGCACGGGAGGCTTCTCCCAAATGGAGGTGGTACTCTGCGCATGGACCGAAGACGTAGAAGCCGTGTTGCAGGTCGAAGACCGTACCTGGGTGCTGGTGACGGATCCCTCGGAGCGTCTCGAACCTGACGCCTTCAGCAAGAAGGACGTGTTCGAATCCATCGAGATCACTGCGGGAGACCGTCAGATTTCGAGGATGAAATATCAGTTTTCTGGCGGAAGATCGAAAAAAGGCAGAAAATATCGTGGATTCCTAAAGCGTCCCATAGTGTCTGCGCACAACGAATGAACGACCGACGCCGGTATCCTACAAGAGGGATCGACGCCACGAACATCGCAATAGTGAACGCGTCCATCCCGGTCCCGTCGCGGCGTTGGTCGGAATTAAGGGTGGCGTAGTCTCCGGGGTGATCAACCTCAAATCATCCGACGTTGAAGCGTCGGACTGGAGACCACGGCATGCGTTCCGGTTTTGCGAGCAATAGTGATCGCGTTTCGATAGGAAGAACGTGAAACACGAGCTTTTCCTTACGTGTCAATGGAGCCATATCCGTGCCAAGGATCGTATGAGCAACCGCCACCGGCAGGCAGTCGCACTACAGGATCAGCAGCGGGGCGATCGTTAATTCGGCGCATTGAAAGCAGAAAGTCCGATAACAAAAGCGTCAATTGCAAGATCGAAACTCACCCCATAGTCGAGCGGCTCCAAAAATGATCCAACCATCTCGCTTAGGACAAAGCCACGTCTCAAGCTTCTGAGTCTCAAGCTTCTGAGCATGCGGAGAGCCTGCTGAGCTGGTTCGCCTTCAAGACCAACTTGCGCAAACCCTCGACAAGCGGTTTCCGAAAGTTCACGGAGCGCTTGTCGCCACTCCGGGCTGTCCGTCGTCGCACTTCGGAAGGTCGCTGCCGATAAACCGGGATGCTCAAGGGCAAAATTGCGCATGGAATGTGCCATTGCACGCAAGGCGGTAACACCGCTTTTGTCTTCTACGTCGATTTCGATTCGTCGGCGTAATCCCTGACATCCTTTGACGGCCAGGATACGCCGGATCTCTGGCAACGTCGTAACCCGATCGGCAAGATGACTTTCCATTTCGGCAATCAAGTCGGTCGCGATTCTTTTGTCCAACTGGACGCCGTAAAGGAAAGAACGTCGTCAACGCCGAAACTGCCTGTGGCACCATTTGGCCCAACTGCGAGACCTGGCATTTGCGCTCCGCGTGTTAGTTGGGCGGAAGCACAAAACTCTCTGTCACCGGTAACTACCAAGACGGAAGCGATGATAGTACATCATCCTTTAGACGTGTGAAAGAATGCAACTAAAATCGCGAACAATGGAGTCTGAATGGCGGAATTCTGTTGCACCTCTTAAACAATCAACCCCCGGTTTCCCGAGGCCCGATCCTATACGGCGAAGAAATTTATGAGTCCGCCGTACGGCTTTTCGCGACCATAGCTTAACCCCCGGGCCCTGCCCGGACACTCGTTGTTTCGATTGCGCGTTAAATTGCCTATCGAGAATGACATCGGAAGGCGCACGAACGGCGCCTCCCGTGAACCAGGCCAGCCTAGCGTCCCAGCACCGCGCGCATGACGCGCGTGAGTTCGGCGTCAGCCTGCGCCGGCAATGACGCACTGCGCCAGCCCACCATGTTGTCGGGACGAACCAGCACGGCGCCGTCCTCGTTGACGCCGCTCAGCTCGGCCCAGCGCGCCTCGGCATCCAGCGCGTCGCCACCCCGCGCGACGACAACGAGTCGGATCACCGCGCCGGTAGCCTTTGCGGCCGCCTCGACTGCGGTGTGCCACTGCGTACCCTTGTTCCGGACCAGCAGCACGAAGTCGCCCTCGCGACCGATCAAGTCGTGGGTGGAGAGGTTCGCACCCTTCCGATCGAGCCAGCAATGCGGCAGGCGATGTCCTGGCCGCGAAGTCGGCGTGTAGTGCTGTCCATTCGCCGGCCGCTCCGGGGCGGGTGATCCGTCACCAACAACGGCGGATGAGTCGTAGACGAAACCAAGCTCGACATCCTGGGCGTAGAACTCGATCGCCTGGGTGTTGAAGATGGTAGACAGACGGTCGCGCCGCATGCGCCCGTTTGCGCTGTCGGCAAACAGCGCCTGCACCGCCCCGATTACGTGGCCGGGCGTCTGCACTTCGGTGAGGTTGTTGGGATGGACTGCGACGATTCCCATTTCCAAAAGCATATGATTGAAAAAGGCATTGAGCGCCCATTCGACATTGAACGCGCCGACGGGACGCCGTTCGGCCTCGTAGCTGTCGAGCAGCTTGTCACCCGCCTTGGCCGACACCGCCAGCGCCAGCTTCCAGGCCAGGTTATGCGCGTCCTGAATGCCGGTGTTGAGGCCGAGCCCCGTGGTCGGCGGATGACGGTGGGCGGCGTCGCCCGCGAGGAACACGCGGCCGACCCGGTAACGCTCCGCCAGCACGCCCTCCACGGCCCATTCGGACACGCAGCGCACTTTCACCGGCAAGTCTGCGATGCCGAGAATCTTGCGAACCTCTTCGGTCGCCGCCTCGTCACTGAACGTCGGCGGGTCGAACGGCATGCGGGGAAAGCCGAGCGACCATTCCGGCGAATTGCGTCCCCATTTGCTCGGCCCCATCGGTACGATGACCGAAACGCCCTGGCGATGCATCGGCTTCAGCCAGTTGAGCAGCACCCGATCATCGGGAATCCACTGCGACAGATCGGCCTCGAAATGAACGCCGATCTGGGTGATGAGCTTGGTCGGGCCCTCCATAGCGATGCCCAGCATCTTGCCGACCGTGCGACCGCCGTCGGCGGCGACGAGGTATTTCGCCCGAACGGTCTGCGTCTCCTTGGTGTTGACGTCGCGGATGGTCGCGGTGACGCCGTCGGCGTCCTGGGTGAACTCAATCAGTTCGCACGAGAAGCGGATGCGCGCCGCCCCGCGTTTCTCCGCGTGCGACTTGATGAGCGGCTCGAGGCGAATCTGCGGCAGGTTGGCGGTATCAGTGGGCGACGTCTCCAGATAGTGAACGATCCGAGGTGTGCCCTGGCCGCCTAGCGTGCCCATCTCGAAGATCGGCTTGCCGGCGAGCGGATTGTCGCCACCCAGTGAGGTATACCATTTGGTCTTCGACCGGTTGTAAGGCGGCGTGCCCTGGGCATAAACGTCGTCGGCGAGCCCGTACTGGCGGAAGATCTCCATGGTCCGCTGGTTGAGATAGTGCGCCTTGGGCAGGATCGATGTCGAGGCGTGACGCTCGATGGTCAGAAAGTCGACGCCTTTGTCGGCGAGGAAGATCGAGGTCGCGAGTCCGCAGCCACCGCCTCCGACAACGAGAACGTCAATAGTCTTATCATTCCTGGCCGTCATGGTTTCCTCCGGCCGTGGTTGCGGGGTAACGCCGGCTGTGCCGCGTCGCACAAACGCGGCCTTTCCGGCAGATCCAAACTTTCGGTGTCGAGGGGAAATACGCGAGCGCGCGCGTTGACTTGGACGAAGCGTCGCCTCGCCGCTATGATTTCCCGCCGGCGCCTGTCGGATGTTCCTCCGCTCAGCACGCCGCAAAACCATAAGCGCGGCGCCGCGAGCCGTCATTGACCGGGAGTACGCATTGACCGACCAACAGTCCGG
>Ga0182030_10007211_pt1 | contig 23272 bp, 16 predicted proteins | sample 812S3MmetaG_FD_121299 | JGI IMG/M metagenome (GOLD analysis project Ga0182030, IMG submission 121299) | Permafrost microbial communities from Stordalen Mire, Sweden - 812S3M metaG (Illumina Assembly) | ecosystem: Environmental > Terrestrial > Soil > Wetlands > Permafrost | place: Sweden...
CCTTCATGCCGACCGGCACGAGATTCAGCATATCCTCGGTGGTGCGCAAGGTGATCGGTATTGCGATCACCGCGAGCGACAGCGCGCCGGCGAGGGCCGAGAAATGCCCCATGCGCACCACGATCAATTCGTACACGAACAAACCGATGATGATGGACGGCGCGGACAACAGTACGTCGTTGATGAAGCGGATCACCGCGCTCAAGCCAGAGGAGCGCCCATATTCGGCCAGGTAGGTGCCGGCCAACACGCCGATCGGCGAGCCGATCAATATGCCGAGCAGCGTCATCACCGCGCTGCCGTACAAGGCGTTCAGCAAGCCGCCCTGGCTGCCGGGTGGCGGCGTCATCTCGGTGAATAAATGCCACGACATACCCGCAATGCCATGCGAAATCAGCGTCCAGAGAATCGCAGCCAGACAGGCGAGGCCCGTCAAGGTCGCGAGCAACGACAGCGTCAGAAACGCGCCGTTCTTGAATTTGCGAAATGCGCGTCGCCTCATGTCTTAAGCCGCCACCCGGCGTTCGAGCCGCCGCAACATCCACTGCGCGGCCGCGATCACCGTGAAAGTGATGATGAATAAAAGCAGTCCGAGTGCTATCAACGACGAGGTATAGAGATCGCCCACCGCCTCGGTGAACTCGTTGGCGATCGCAGAAGAAATGGTGGTGCCCGGAGCCAACAACGAGGAACTGATGCGGTGTGCATTGCCGATTACGAATGTCACCGCCATGGTCTCACCGAGCGCGCGCCCCAACCCGAGCATCATGCCGCCGACGATGCCGACCCGCGAGTGCGGCACGACTACGTTCCACATCACTTCCCAGGTCGTCGCGCCCAAACCGTAGCCGGACTCTTTGAGCATGGGCGGCACGGTATCGAACACATCGCGCATGGTCGCCGCGATGAACGGCAGCACCATAATGGCCAGCACGATCCCGGCGGTAAGGATGCCGATGCCGAAGGGCGGCCCCTTGAACAAATTGCCGATCACCTTGATTGTGCTCAAATGCTCGATGAGGAAAGGCTGCACATGGCGCTGCAGCACCGGGGCCAGCACGAACAGACCCCAGATGCCGAAGATGATGCTGGGCACGGCGGCCAGCAGCTCCACGGCGACGCCGATCGGCCGCTTCAGCAGCGGCGGACACAGTTCAGTGAGAAACAGCGCAATGCCGAACCCCGCCGGGACGGCCAGGGCCATGGCGATCAACGAGGTTACCAGGGTGCCGTAAATCGCCGCGAGCGCGCCGAACTCCTCCGTCACCGGGTTCCAGACTTCACGCGTGACGAAGCGAAAACCGAAATGGCTAAGCGCCGGCCATGCACCGCGCGCCAGCGAAATCGCCACCCCGCCCAATATCAGCAACACCAGAATCGCCGCGGCCAACGTCGCGGCGCGGAAGACTCTTTCGTAAATCAGCTGCTTGGCGGCGTGCCTCGAATCGATGATCGCCACTGCTTTAATTCGCTCCCGCGCAAAGACTCAACCCCGCAGCGAGGCGAACAAAATTACTTGCCGCTCCACACCGGATGACCGCCCGCCGTGATTTCAGTGGCCCAAGTTTTCTGCACTTGGGCAACCAACGACGTGGGCAATGGCACGTAATCCAGATCAGCAGCCATACTGCCCCCGTCCTTGTACGCCCAAGCAAAGAATTTCAGGGCTTCCATGACGGGCGCCGCATCCGCGGGTTGTTTGTAGAGCAGGATAAAGCTTGCGCCGCTGATTGGCCAACTCTTGGCGCCATCTTGGTCCGTCAAGATCAAATAATACGAGTCGGCATGGCCCCAATCGGCGTTGGCGGCCGCGGCCTGAAAGCTGTCGGCGTTCGGTGTTACCGACTTGCCGGCCTTATTGGTCAGCTGCGTGTAGGCCATCTTGTTCTGCTTGGCGTACGCGTATTCGACATAGCCGATCGCTCCATCGGTCTGGGTGGTCATGTTCGCGACCCCCTCGTTGCCTTTGGCGCCGATTCCGGAGGGCCATTGCACCGAGGTATTCGCACCGATGCTGGATTTGAACTTCGGGCTCGACTTAGACAGGAAATCGGAAAACAGGAAATTCGTTCCTGAGCCGTCCGAGCGATACACCGGCGCGATTGCCGTGCTCGGCAAGGCGAGCTTCGGATTCAGCCGTTTGATGGTCGGGTCGTCCCATTTGACGATGTCGCCCATGTAGATGCCGGCAATGGTGGCGCCGTCGAGTTGCAGTTGGCCCGGGCCGATGCCCTTGATGTTCACCACGGGAACCACGCCGCCGATGATCATGGGAAATTGCAGGAGGCCTGCCTCTTTCAGGTCATCCGGCTTCAGCGGCATATCCGAGGCGCCGAAGGTGACGGTCTTGGCCTTGATTTGCTTGATGCCGCCGCCCGATCCGATCGACTGGTAATTGAGACCGACGTTGGTGAGCTTCTTGTACGCATCCGCCCATTTGGCGTAGATCGGATACGGGAAGGTGGCACCGGCGCCGGAGATGTCGGTGGCCACCGCCGCATAACTCAAAGAAGCGGCCACGCCGATGAGGGCGAGGCGTTTGAGGGTGTTCATAGTCAGGAGACTCCAGTCTTTAGAATAGGCCGTCGAACCTGGCCGGGCTTGTTGCGGCTGTAATTATCGACGGGATTTATGGCGGATTTGTGACAGCCGGTGATTCATGCCAAATAGTCGCCGGCGGCGGTCTGGTCGGCCGAATTGCGCGCACCCATGACACTCAATAGGAGCGTCAGTACGACGGCCACGATCAAATTCAGGATCACCGTGTAGACCGCCGTGTAGCCGGGAAAGTTGTAACCGGCGATGACCAAGGGGTAGGTGTTGCTAAGCTGGGTGGAAAAGGCCATCAACGTGCCCGCGGCGGTGCCCACCGCCCAGCCCACCAGTAGCGCCCAGGCGTTGAACCAGCGTGTGTACGCCCCGAGCATGACCGCCGGCAGGGTCTGGATGATCCAGATGCCCCCCAGCAATTGCAGCTGCACGGCGTACTTGGTCGGCACGAACAAAATGAAGATCAGTGCCCCGCCCTTCACCAAGAGGGATGCCAGTTTGGCGATGTGCGATTCCTGCTTGTCGGTCGGATTGCGGTTGATGAACTCGCGATGGATGTTGCGCGTGTACAGATTGGCTGCCGCGATCGCCATGATGGCCGCCGGCACCAGCGCCCCAATGCCCACTGCGGCGAAGGCGATGCCGACGAACCAGGATGGAAAGCTGTGCAGCAGCAGCGCGGGGACCGCGAAATTATTGCCGAACTGTTTGAAGCCGCCGGCGAATTCCGGGAGCTTGTCCACGCCCGCGGCAATCACGAAAAAACCGAACAACGCCAGCAGTCCCAGCATGAACGTATAGCCCGGCAGCATGGCCGCGTTGCGCCGGATCACATGCCCGCTGCTGGCGCTCAGGATGCCGGTGAGCGAATGCGGATACAAAAACAATGCCAGCGCCGAACCCAACGCCAGGGTGGCGTAGCCGCTGTAGGCCCCGGTGGAATTGGGCGCGGGCGGCGCCAGCAACAGCTTCTGCACCGGTATCGCGGCGAAGATCTTGTGGAATCCCCCCAACTCGATCGGAATGACGATGATGGCGGCAAATGCCGTGACGTAGATCAGGATGTCCTTGACGATGGCGATGGAGGCAGGTGCGCGCAGGCCGCTCGAGTAGGTGAATGCCGCGAGGATTACGAAGGCGATCAGCAGCGGCAGATCGGCGGCAAAGCCCGTGCCGGAGATTCCCAACGCGCCGATCACCACCTGCAACCCCACTAGCTGCAGCGCGATGTAGGGCATGGTCGCCACGATTCCCGTGACCGTCACCGCCAAGGCCAGCCAGCGGTTGCCGAAGCGGCCCTTCACGAAATCCCCCGCCGTGATGTAGCCGTGCTTGCTGCACACGTACCAGAGACGCCGGAAAATCAGGAACATCATCGGATAGATGATGATGGTGTAGGGGACGGCGAAGAATGCCACGGCGCCGGCGCCGAACGCCAGCGCCGGTATGGCGATAAAGGTGTACGCGGTGTAGATGTCGCCGCCCACCAGGAACCAGGTGATCAGGGTGCCGAAGCGCCGCCCGCCCAAGCCCCACTCGTGCAGCAGATCCAGATCGCCTTTGCGCCAGCGCGCGGCAGCGAATCCCATCCAAGTGATGAAACCGAACAGCAGCACGAAGATCGTGAGGGCAACCCAATTGATGTTCTGCACCGTACTCCCCTAATCCGTGGTGGCGAAGTAGACGATGGCCGTCAATACCGCACTGACGAGAACCCACAGCAGTTGGAACCAATAAAAAAACGGCATACCGAAGAGCGTGGGATCGAGCTTGTTATAGAAAGGCGGCCACAGGATGACCACGAACTGAATGACGAATAGCAGGTACCACCAACTCCAGCCACCGCGCGATTTTTGCTCATTCTGCATGTTCGTTCCTCTGCCCGTGGTGGGTCTTTGGCGAAGACCTTACCCGAATGCACCGTGATTTGTATATTCGGACAAAAAAATTCGTGCAAAAAAAAGCCTGGCCTCACGGCATTGCGCCGCGAGGCCAGGCTTGGTCGTCGGATCGGGTCGATCGATTAGAAGGAGAACCGCAAGCCGAGGGTCGGATCGACATTGTTCGTCTCGATGTACCCGTTGGCAAGGCCATGCGACACGTTCGACCACATCACGCCTCCGTAAGCGTCGAAACGCTTGGTCAAATGGTAGACCATCGTGGCGGACAGCGCGCTGAAGTTACCGGTGCAAGCGCCGCTCACCGTACTGTAGCAGTTGAACAGAGCCCCGGTCGCGAAGGGGTTCTGCCTCTCGCCGTAATAGGCGAGCGCCGCGGTCAATGCTGGCGTCGGTGAATATCGGACGCCGGCCCAGTACACCTGAAGGATCTTGTCAGCCTTGGCATACGCCGTGTTGTTCACCGCGCCGAGCACATAGCCGTTGATATCATCGAATCCCGCGGTCAAGGGGATCGATGGATTCATGTAAGTAATGTGCTCGTAGCCGCCATATACGGTCAACGGTATCGGCGTCACGGTATACGAAGCCATTGCGCCGTAGGACGCATTGTCCGAAATCGTGCCCGAAAGCGCGTTATTCGAGGAGATGCCCACGGGCAAAGCGGCCACCTGCGCCGCGCTCAATGAGCTGACCGACACCGCGTCGCGCATCTTCGTGTAGAACGCATCGACGGACGCGCCGAAGTACTCAGCACCCAACGACACCTCGAATCCCGAGAACGCCTCACCAGAACCGGCGATACCATAGCTTGACGCCGGTGAACCCTGGGTTTTGTATATCGCGCCCAGGTGCACCATGTTGTAAAACGTGCCGGTATATTTGATCGAACCGTCGAGGCGTCGATCCTGCGTGTCGCCGCCGCCGGCCGGGGTGCCGGACAATCCAAGCAGCGAGAAGGCATTGGACGCGTATTGCGGATCGTATTTGGCGATCAAATCCGCCAATGTCGAGTTCTGACGGCCGAAGGTGATCGTTCCCCAGGCGGGGGAGCTGACGCCCACGAAGCCTTGCTCGAAGGGTTGCCCGGCGATGCTCGAATCGATGTTCGTGCTCTGCGTGCTGGCCGTACGGCCGTTGTTTTGCGCAACGGATTTGAGCGCATCGGAGAGCTGTCCCGTAGCCGGATTGAAATAAGTTTCGACTTTGAAAACGCCCGACAAATCCAAGAAGTGCAGCGACTCTTTGCCTTGCAGTCCGAGGCGCGACTGGCTCAGCCCGTTGTTGGTCAGGCCGAATACGTTTTCGCGGCTGTTTTTCTGAACAATTTCCGAGCCGCCCGCGAACCAGAAGTTGTTGAAGGGCGCGCCATGGGTTTCATCCTGCAGATCCACATCCACGATGCCGTAAAGCGTAATGCCGTGCCACGTCAAGCTTTCGTCTGCCGGCGCCGGCGGCGCCGTCGGGCTCGTGGCCTGTGCCTGGGCGGCGCCGCACACTGCCAACAGCGCACCGGCGAGCAGGCTGCTTCCTGCCAAATGTGAAACCCCGCGGCGGCAGGCTGATAAATCGAGCTTCATCGCTGCGGCGATAATCGAGTTGAAATTACTCACGTTTAACTCCATCGGTTTGAATGCGGTTGTTGCATGCAGGCCACAACTGCGAATCGTGTTAGCTGCTTCCGGCGTTCACTTCTTGGTAGACGGTTCGCTGCACCACTTCTTGCAGTTCAGCGCGTCGTCGTTAAGTCAGATCAGCCTTCTAGGTGCACTCGCCCTTCGTTGTTTCGGGGATAGTAGGTACATTGCTTTGTCGTCCTTCGTTGCGCCCAGCCCACGCTGCTATTAGCGCATACCCCTTATTTTTCGCCTCAAATATTACATCTTTATGACGTGAGACGCCATTCTTGCCACAAACGTAGGAATGCAAATCACTACGTGACAGCGGTTCCGGAGCTAATCGTTCATCAAATAAAGGCCCCGTTCCCCTGGGGAAGCCAGCCTTACCGCACTGCGATTGCCTGCCTCGAGGATGGCGCTGCCGCGGATTGGCACTCATGGCGTATTCGCAACACTGCGACCGTGAACCGCTAGCGAGAGTTATCGATGTTTATCAAGTTCCTTACCGCGGAGACTCCCGGTGCCTGAGCTGCGATGCTTCCCGCCTGCTCGATCTGGAACGGTGTGGATACGAGCCCCCGGAGATAAACGACTCCGTGGATGGTCTGAACACTGATCGCATTGGGTGCGAGTTCGGGGGTCTGCGCGAATAGCGTGCGAACCTTGACAGTCGTAGCGGCATCGGTCGTACACCCCCGCAGCCCGCAGCCGCCGAACGCCGCGCAACCCGTTAGGGTCGCCATCAGGCCGATGCACAACAACCCCGCCGCGCATGTCGATGCGCACACCACACAGGCCGATGGTCGTTGTCGGATCATCGGTCGATATATACCACGCGGGCAACGCCGTCATCGCCAGGGCCCGACTTGCCTGCACCCAATTTGGCGCGCTGCGGCGTGTCGTGTTATATACGGTGGAATATAACGATCTTGGCGGCGCCGGCGCGGAGGCAAAGGCCAGATCGGTCATGCCGATCGTTATATCACTCTGGATATTTCGCTTTCAACAACGTTTTTCAGGGGAAAAACCATGCGATCTGTTTCGGGCGGCGCGCTTGCGGCGCTTGCATCATTTTTTGTTTTGAACCAGACGGCGCGCGGTGCCGACGTCCCCAACGCGTATCCCGCTGCTGCCACTTCGTCTCCCAACCTCGGTTGCACGAGCCTCCAAGAGCTCCGCACCACCGATTGCCCGCTGACGTGGTACGGCATCACGCTGTACGGCGCATATGACGTCGGCGCGGGCTGGGTCAGCCACGGCTTACCGGAGAACGGCTACAACTATGAAGGCGAATCGCTGGTCAACCGCAACGGCAATCACTCGCAATGGCTCATTGCGCCGAACAACCTGCAGCAGACGGGTCTCGGCCTCAAGGGCAAGGTGGAGTTTCTGGACGGCTGGTATGCCGTGTTCAATGCGTCGACCGGCATCAATCCGCAGTCCGGCCAGCTCGCCAGCGCCCCCGCCACCAATACCAGCGACAACGGCCTGCCCAGGAGCAGCTATGCGATTGCCATCGACGGGGCGCGCGCCGGACAACCCTTCAATGATGAATTCTACGGCGGTGTTTTGTCCACGCAATTCGGCACGCTCACCTTCGGTCGTCAGCGCGCGCTCGGTACCGATGCGATGCTCGCTTACGATCCGGCGGGCGGCGCCTACTCGTTTTCGTACATCGGATATAACGGCACGATGGCCGGCGGCGGGGACACCGAGGACAGCCGCTGGGACGAAGCCATGAAATATCGCGTCGCCTACGGACCGGTGCATTTCGGCGCGATGTATAAATTCGTCGACGGCTCCGGCGGGTGCTATTCCGCATCGTCGACCTGGACGGCTGCCACCTGCACGCCGGAGGCAGCGCACAACACCGCCTATGGATTCGATCTCGGCGCGGAGTACGGCAAGTTCTCCGCCGACGTCGTTTTCCAGCATCACAACCAGGCGATCAGCGTGCTCAACCCCTTGCTGGGACCGCAAAGTCTGACGCAGCCCTATCAGTCGACCACCAACAGCATCAATACCAACCCCATCACCGGGGCCAATGTGCTCGGCACGAACAACACCGTATATGGCATCGTAACCGACAACACGGCCATCATGGTCGCCGCCAAATATACCTTCGACCCGTTCAAGTTCTTTGCCGGCTACGAACACATTCAGCAGTTCAACCCCTCGAACCCGTTGGGCATTGGTGCCTCCGCCCAGGGCGGCTATCTCTTGAGCGGCGTCGAAGACAACAATCTTGACTCTCCCAAGCTCGTGCAGATCGCCTGGGCGGGCGTGAAATACGCTTACGACATCAAAACCGACCTAACCGTGTCCGCCTATCATCAGTGGCAGAACGACTTCCGTGTTCCGTCGGCGTGCCCGCCCAGCAGTTTCCGCGCTTCCTGCTCTGGCTTCCTCAACGAGGTCTCTCTCTATACTGATCATCACTTCACCAAGCGTTTCGACGCTTATGCCGGCATTGCGTATTCCGACGTGCGCGGCGGCTTGGCCATCGCCATTCCTCACGGCCCCGGCGTGCCCTACCTCCATAACAGCAACACTGCTCCCACAGTCGGTGCCCGCTTCGTGTTCTGAGCGGTCACTTGCTAGCGTTTCACGCCGAAGAAGGAGCTCGGGCAGCAATCCGTGCTGCCACTTGTGCATCGTTAAGTTTCGCATCGTAGATGGATCGGGGCTCGATGATTCGCGCCACTAAGGTGGCCGTCGTTACCGCGAGTAGCATCGGCGCGATGAATGACCGGTTGTGCCCCGTCAATTCAAATATCAAGACCACGGTTGAGATGGGCCCCTGGGTCGTGGCTGCAAGCATCGCCGCCGCCCCGAGCACTGAATATAGCCCCGCCGGCGGGCCCGGCCATAGGAGCGACCAACCATAGCCCAATAAGCCTCCAAGCATCGCGCCCACCGTCAGCGATGGGGTAAAAAGACCGCCGGGTGCGCCACTTCGAATACTCATCACCGTCGCCAACGGCTTGAGTATCAATACACAGAGTAAAATCCAAGCACCCACGTCTCCCTTGAATGCCAGCTCAGAGACCGCCTGACCATTGCCCAAGAGTTGAGGAAACGGGAACGATACTGCGCCGAAAATGCTCATAACCAACAGGGGCGCTGCGATGCGCTTCCAACCTTTGGGCTTATGCCGATCGGCCCACGCAATCGCCCGCACGTAGCCCACGGAGACGAGTCCGGCAAGGGGGCCCATGACGAGCGACCACACCACGACAGAAGCGGACATCTCATAAACCGGAAAAATGTACAGAGGATCGTTGGGAACAACGGTCCAAGCCACAAGAGAGGCCACTGTGCTCGCCATCAGAGCGGGTAGCACCAATCTCAGTGCCAATACGCCTCGCAGCACCTCAAGCGAGAACAGCGCGCCGCCCAACGGCACTCCATACGCCGCAGCCATCCCTGCGCCGGCGCCGCACGCGACCAATAGTCGCCGCTGTTCATCCGACAGCTTCGCGCCATCGGCCAGCCAATTGCCAATTACCGCGCCGGCTTGCTTCGGCGCGCCTTCACGCCCGAGGGAGACGCCCATACCCACCAGGAAGATGGAAAGCACTGCGCTGCCCAACGTGCGAATGGCTGGCAACCGGCCCGCCGAGAACCAAATCGCCGCATTGATATCAATACCGTTGCCGCTTGAAAGGCCGGATAGCAGCAGCTGACCAAGACCGGTGAGAACGCCGGCGCCGAGCAATATGAGAACATGGCGCGAAAAGGACGCGTTAGCGGCGGATTGAACTATCGTCCCCTCACCCGGCCATGCAGCGTGCTGCACCCATTGAAACAGCAAATACAGCGCGGCCGCACTGACGCCGGTTCCGACACCCGTCAATACCACCGCTGTCCAGAATTTGAACCCTCGGGAATCGGCCGAAATGACGATTGCCGTCGAGTTACCAGATACTGTCATGCACTTCCTGCGCAGTGCCAGCCACTACATACACAAAATGTTTTTTGGCTTATGGCTCAGACGAACTAAGTACGCGCCGAAATGCGGCAACGATTGCGGGCTGGGGACGGCGAATGGCGGGCACGGCCTGATAATTCTGCCAGCCTCCACCGAGGCTTTTATAGAGTTGGACGAACTGCTCCCCCTGAGCGACTTGCGCCTCTGCGTATTGTTCCTGTAAATCATAAAATTGGCGCTCCGCGTCGACGACATTTAGGAAGTCGGTGAGCCCACGATCATAGCGAGCAGTTGCCAGGTCCACGGCTCGCTGACCCGCGGTCATTGCCGTGCCTAATTTCTCCAGTCGCGCCTGCTGTGCTTGATAGCCATCGATCGAGGTATCGACTTGCTGAACGGCATTCAAAATAGTCTTCCGATAGTTCACTAAGCTGGCGTGGGCAGCGATATCAGCGATATCAACCTCGGCATCGAGCGCGCCAAAATCAAGTAGTGGCCAAACAGCCCCTGGACCGAACGACCAAATATGCTTACCCATGTTCGGCACGGTTCCCCATCCCTGGCTTTGACTGCCGATCGATCCGGTGATCGAGATTTCCGGGAACAGGCTGGCAGTAGCGACTCCGATGCGGGCGGTATTGGCGGCGAGTTCTCGTTCCGCTTGCTGAATGTCCGGTCGGCGTTTCAAAAGTTCCAGCGGTACGCCCGGCGCAGTCGGCGCCGGCATCGAAGGGATCAGATCGGGTTTCTCAAGTTCCTTGGCCATGGTCTCTGGATACTCTCCGACAAGCACGGCGAGGGTGTATTGAGCGGCGCTGGCTTGAGCTTCGACCGGTGCTATTTCCGCTTCCAAGGACGCGAGCTCGCGCGTTGCAAGAGCCACATCCAACTCGTTGGTGATGCCGCGGTCATAACGGATGTTCACGATCCGCAAAGACTCACGCAGAACGTCCGACGCCTTGTGCAGGATGCCCGCCCGGACCTGAAATCCGCGAAGATCCACATAGGCTCGCACCACATCGGCAACAACCGCGGTCAGAACATCGGAGCGCGCCGCGCGCGCCGCCTGCGTGTCGTCGCGCGCCGCTTCAATCTCACGGCGAAATTTCCCGAAAATATCCAGTTCCCACGCCGCGGAAAACCCAGCGAGGGTGTTGATGTGTTGTAGCCCAGCGCCCGTGTCAGCGGATCGCAAAATCTGATCGGCTCGCCCTTTGGTTAAATCACTGCCAGTACCGCGCCCCGCCGCGGCGCTCGCATCGACCTCAGGCAACGCAGCGCCCAGAACGACTGCTTCGTAAGTACGCGCTTGCTGTAAACGATCAAGCGCTATCTCGAGGTCCAGATTCGATTTGACCGCTCGATCGACAAGGGAATCTAATTCGGCGTCATCCAACGCCCGCCACCACGTCGTCAAGTCGACCGTCGAGGTGTTGGTTTTTATCGCTGACCCAGAAGACAAAGATTCGGTCGTTATATCGGCAATGAAAGCCGGAGGTGCGTCTGCCTTGGGAACATGATAGTTGGGGCCGGCAGCACACGCAGCCAAACTGCTTATCAACCCTGTAGTGATCAGGCGGTGCGCGTTCACGAGGTCGCCATTCAGCGCTTCGCGCCCAAGGGCTGATTGGGAGCGTCGGGATTGTCGGCCGCAACCACCTGACCCGCAGCAATCTGACTGCTGATATTGAGAACCAACCGGTCCCCTGGCTTGGCGCCGGACGCCAACTCGACCAGACTGCCGTTATCGCGGGCGATGGTGACATCGTTGAACTCGATTTTGCCGTTGGGATCGACCCTCGCCACTTGCGTACCTGTCGACCGAAAAATCAATGCAGCAGCCGGCACCTCTACCGTGCCGCGCGTGGGCAGGTGAAAGGCGACATTGACGTACATTCCCGGCACCAGAGAATGTTTGGCGTTTGGCATATCGACTTCAACACGCATCGTGCGTGCCTGCGAGTTGAGCGACTCCGCAGAGCGCGCGATTTGTCCAGAGAACATGCCTCCCACAGCGCCGGTTGCGCGAATTTCGGCCGGTACGCCCGGATTCATCAATTCCCCTGATGCACTTTGCGGCACGTCGACAAATATGCGCAGTGGATCGGTCTGTGCCATTCGATACAGCGACGTCGTCGTCGAGCCGCTACCAGCGGTCACGAGATTCCCCACGTCGATTTTTCGCTCGGTAATGGTCCCGTCAAAGGGCGCCTTGACTTGCCTGAATTCCGTCAGCGCGTTGTATTGATCGACCTTGGATTTATCGAGAGCAACCTGCGCATTGGCCGCGTAAAGTCTTGCCTCGGCGCTTTCGTAGTCGGCTTTTTTCGATTCACGCTCTTGGTCGGAGACGACTCCCTTAGGTGAATCCCGCCAGCGCTCGTTGGTCGTCTTACTGAAGGCCGCTTCCGCTTTTCGCGCCCCGACTTGCGCCTGCGAGGATTGCAATTGAGCTTTCGCGGCAGCAAGCTCCGCGTCGAGTTCCGGCGTCTCGATCGTGGCCAAGACTTGGCCCTTTTTGACCTGATCGCCGATATCGACCTGCCAAGACGCCACGTAGCCGTTGACCCGGGCGTAGATGGTCGTCTCGTACCAAGCCGCGGTTTCGCCGGGCAACACGAGATCCTGGCCGACGGTTGCGGCCTGCGCAATGACCACATCGACCGGCGGCGGTCGTGAATAGGCCGCCTCCCCCGCCTCGGCGACTCCGTGCGCGTGGAAATAACGCACAACACTCACGAGCACGAAACACAGCACCAAAACGACGGCTGCGATCACGACGCTACGCTTGGTTTTTTTGCCGGTGTCCGGCGCAAAGTCTGTCGACACCTCGTCATGCTCCGCCCGTGACGTTTCATCCGGGTAACGACTATGCGAGCTCTCATCACGCAGCAGCGGTTGACTCGTAGGCTGCTGGGGATCATGCGGTTGCATTGGCGGTACCTTGGTGAAAATCGGGGACTCGGGTCGGTTGGCGGCGAAGCAACCGATACATGGTGGGCACAAAAATGAGTGTCGCCACCGTGGCGAACAGCAAGCCACCGATCACCGCTCGACCCAATGGGGCGTTCTGTTCTCCGCCCTCGCCGATTCCCAACGCCATCGGCACCATGCCCAGGATCATGGCGCTGGCAGTCATGAGCACGGGGCGTAAGCGGGTGTAGCCGGCGCTCGTTGCGGCGACCAACGGATTGTCCCCCGCCTCCATGCGCTGATTGGCGAAGCTTACGACCAAGATACTGTTCGCGGTCGTCAATCCAATACACATCAACGTGCCCATCAGTGCCGGTACGCTCATTGGCGTTTGCGAGAGGAACAACATCCACAAAATACCGGCCAAAGCGAACGGAACCGCCATCAAGACGATCAGGGGATCGAGCCAGCTCTGGAAGTTCATGACGAGAAACAGATACACCAAAACGATGGCCAGCGCGATTCCGGTGAACAGCCCGGTGTAGCTCTCGCGCATCGTCTCCACCTGTCCGCTCAAGCGCACAGTCAACGCCTTCGAGGCGTCGGGTTGATTGGCCTCGATGACTTTGTCGATATCCTGGGCAGCCGAATACAGGTCCCGCCCTTGAACATCGGCATGCACGTCGAACACCGGACGAATATTTAACTGCGAGGTGACCATGGGGACCGCTTCTCGACCAAAAGAGGCCAGATTCAAGAGCAACTGCCCGGAAGCGGCACCCGCTCCCGAGGTCACCGGCATGGTTTCCAGATCCTGGGAATTACCAATCCGGTAGGTGGGAACTTGAACCACGAGCGGGTAGCTCACGCTATTGCGCGGATCGACCCAGAAATTGGGGGCCGTCTGGGCACTCGAATTGGTCGCGATCAAGACATTGTCCGCCGCCTCTTGCTGAGTCACACCCGTTTCGGTTGCAAGAGTTCGGTCCAAATTCACGGTCAATGCGGGCGCATCCGGTACCTGAAAGACGTGCGAATCGACCACACCCGCAACTCGGGTCAGCGCGCGCGCGATCTGCGACGCAAGAGCGAATGCCGCGTCTTGATCCGGCCCGGAGATGCGCACATCAATAGGCGCCGGCTGACCGAAGTTGAGCACTTGATCGACAATGTCCGCGGGTTGGAAAAAGAACTGCAGCTGCGCAAACCGCGCCGGTAATTCGCGCCGCAACATCGCGACGAGTTTGGCAGTTGGGGAATGCTTCTCCGTCAAGGAAATCAAGATTTCGCCATCCATCGGCCCCACGGTAGCCGAATCGCTGAGCGCTACATTGATACCGCTGTACGGCAGTCCGATATTGTCGAGCATCACGTCGATCTGGTCATTGCCCACCAATTGACGGATCTGCGCCTCGACCTGGGCGAAATACTGCTGGGTCTTCTCGAGGCGCGTCCCAGCCGGTGCCCGTACGTGCAGCCGCATTTGCCCTGCGTCTACCTGCGGAAAGAAGTCTCGCCCCAGCAAAGGGAATAACAGCGCCGATACGACGATGAGGACCACGAACGCGATCACAGTGAGACGAGCCTGCGAAAGCGCCCAGGACAGTATGTTGCGATAACTCTCGCGGAACGATTCGAATTTGTTCTCGAACCCCGCTTGAAATCTGACCAGCGGATTCTTTGAGCGCGCCCGCACAGGGTCCGCCGGATGCGGTGTTTCGGCATCGAACTCCTGGACCGCGCGGCGCATCAAAAAGTTGAACAGGACGGGTACCATGGTGAACGATAGCGCAAGACTCGCAATCAAGGCGCCGATCACGGAAAGCGATAGCGGCGAGAACAAATACTTGGCGGTGCCTTCCAGCAGAAACACGGGAACGAACACGATGCAAATACACAGCGTCGAAAGAAACGTTGGGACCGCGACCTCGCTCGCACCACCAACGATGGCCTGATGTAAGGGTTCCCGCAGTCCCACGTGGCGTTCGATGTTCTCGATGACCACGGTACCGTTGTCGACCAAAATGCCGATCGCCAACGCAAAGCCACCCAACGTCATCGTGTTCAACGTCTGGCCGGCCAGTTTGAGGAACAACACAGCGGTGACGATCGATAGGGGAATGGCCGCGAGAATGATGACCGACAACCGAACGTTGCCCAGGAATAGGATGATGACCAACGCGGTGAGGCCGGCCGCCATGCCCGCGCTCAAGAGCACGCTGTGCAGTGCCGCCCTCACGAAGACTGACTGATCGAACAAGGCTTTGACAGAGACGTCTTTGGGCAACACCGCCTTGATATCGTTGAGAGCCGCCCGCACGCCATCAATAACCGCCAGCGTCGAGACTCCGCCGGTCTTGCGGATCGTCATCAATGCGCCTGGCGTGCCATTGACCGATACGGAGTTCGTCTGGACCTGAAAGCCGTCATGCACGTGGGCAACGTCACGCATGAAGACCATGCGTCCTGCAATCTGCTTGATCGGAAATGCATTGATCGACTCGATCACATCAGGCGAGTTATTCATCGCAAGCGTGTAGTCTTTGTCCCCGATTTTGACGTCACCCGCGGGAAGGATTACGTTCTGGCGCTGCAGCGCGCTGCTCACATCGGACGCTGATAGGCCTCTCGCTGCCAGGGCATCCAAATCCAAATCGGCCATGATGACGCGCGGCTTGCCGCCATAGGGATAAGGCACCTCTGCTCCGTGCACGACAGCCAGTGCCGGGCGAATGATGTTCTGCCCGAGGTCATTGAGCTTGGAGTCCGGCAACGATTTGCTCGACAAGCTCAATTGAATGATGGGCACGTCCGTTGCCCCGTAGCGCAACACCAAGGGGGGCGTGATATTCGGCGGCATGTACTTGAGAACTACGAGAGCGCTGCTGGCTAGTTGCGATACGGCCCGCGTTACATCCGCGCCTTCGTGAAGATAAACTTTCTCGACGCCAACACCCTCATAGCTCACGGCTTCGATGCGCGAGATATCGTCGACCAACGATGCCAGTTGACGTTGATGCAGGGTCAATATTCGGTTTTGAATATCCTCGGCGCTCATCCCGTTGTAGGTCCAGACGACTGCCACGACAGGAATGTCGATCTCGGGAAAGATATCGATCGGCATTCGTAGCGCTGCGCCGATGCCCATCAGAGTGATGAGAATCAGCATCGCGACGACGGTGTAAGGACGCTTTAGCGCAGCTTCAACGACGGACATAAATAAGCTCGTTCGACAAGGTCATCAGCGTTTAACTTCAAACGCCTCGCCGCTGGCGGCTTTTCAGAAGCGCAAGTTCCATTCGTGTATTCGCATGCAATTTATCCATAATCCGGCTCACGTAGTTTTTGATCGTACCCTCGGCGAGAGACATGGCTAAGGCAATCTGCCGATTGCTGGACCCGCTGGTAATGAGCTGCAGCACTCTTTCTTCCTTTTCGCTAAGGCCCGGCGACGTGTATTCCCCCGCGCTGGGCGAAACACTCAAAGACATCAGTCTGAACTGATCCATCACTTTTCTAGCAATTTGCGGCGTCAGATGCGACTCACCACGGCACAGCGCACGAATTGTCTCGAGCAGTTCCTCCTCGCTTGCATCCTTCAACAAGTACGCTTGAGCGCCTGCACGAACCGCCTCAAACACCGTCTCATCATCATCGAGCGTCGTTAGGACCAATACTTGCGTATTCGGTTGTGCCATCGTGATTTCACGAGTCGCGGCAACACCGCCTTTGACCGGCATGTGAAGATCCATCAAGACCACGTCAGGTCGCAGCAGCTGCGCTAACTGAACTGCTTCATCCCCATTGCAAGCCTGGCCCACGCACTCCATGTCAGGCGTCATTGATAACAGAAGTGCAGTGCCTCTTCGCACCGTTGCTTGGTCTTCTGCGATCACAACGCGAATTGCGGTGGCCGATGGAGTGCCAGCAGGCTTCACTGCGCCGCCAATAGCCGCACGAGGTATTCCGTGCTTAAAGATGGGATGTTCATCCATGCATGATGGAGTAACTCGCACCCGGTGGGGAAGTAACCAAAGTCACTAGTTGGTCGTGACTTTAGTCACTTTTTTTGACCCGCACGCTTCGCGCGGCGGTATTGCAACGTCGACGGACTCGGGTGCACCATGCTCCGGGTGCATGACGGTACAATAGTCGCTTGTTACTTATACGTGAATTATTCATTGCCACGCGGACTTCTCCCAGCATTCCTACGGCGGATTGATCCACGACGCAGTTTAATTACAGGTGCGATGTACCTCATCTGCGTGTTGGGGATCACGTTCGCGACGGCGGCCGCAATCTGGGTCGGCGGCATTGCCCGGGACAATGTTCTGGAACAGCATGTACGACGCTTATCCCTTGAAACCGATCAGTTGAGCTCCGATCTGAGTCAAGCGCTGGCCGCCCGTATCGGTGCCGTCGGCACGGCCCGCATACTGTTTGCCCGCAACCAGAGGACTGATAACAAACTCGATCTTGGCCGCTCGTATGAAGAAATGGTCTCCGCCTATCCCCAGCTTGATTGGATCGCCATCGCCGACGCCACAGGAACTGTTGTACGCAGCAATGGTAGTTTGCGAGAAGGGATTCACGTGGACACCCGTCAATGGTTTTTGGGCGGGATGAAAAGACCTTGGGTCGGTGTCATCGATGATGCTCGCACGTCGATCCGGGCACCCGCACTCACTACTCATTCCGACAGCAGCGCGCTCGGCGATATGTCGGTCCCGGTCCGTGATGGTGAGGGTCATGTCGTCGGGGTCATCGCGGCTCATCTGAGTTGGCGCCGAACGCCGGATCATGCGCAACGACTCACCGACGAAGTGGATTCTCCGAGTCTGACGGAGGCGTATGTGCTCAATGATGCAGACCTTGTCATCGTCGGACCCGCCAACAGTCGAGACAAGCCTTGGAGTGGTGTCCGAATCACAGGCGCCAAAAGCGCCGCGTTAGCGTCGCACACTCCAGCGTCAACGCCATACCCCCTGTTCGAGCGCTTGACCGACGGTCGTCGCGTGCTCGTTGCGCGGTCACCGCTCAATACCGTTGCCGACATGGCTCCATTGGGGTTGCAGGTGTTACTCAGCGAGCCAAACGAACGCGTATATCAACGGGCCAATGCCGTAACCACCAAGATTCTATGGGCATCGCTGTCGCTCGGCGCCATTATTGCGCTCATGGGTGCTTTGGGTATCCGGCATCTCACTCGACGATTGCAACGACTGACCCTGTCCGTGGCGTCGATGCGAGCCAGCAAGACCGATACCATTGAGGTGCCGGACGGAATCGACGAGGTCTCGCAGCTGGGAGAGGCCTTTTCGAATCTCATTGAGGATCTTGCACAGGAACGCAGGGAACTTAAAATCCTCGCGAGCGAACTCGAACGCCGTGTCGCCGTCAGAACCCGCGAAGTAGAGCGCTTCGCGGAAGATTCACGATACGCGGCCGTGGTGCGGGAGCGCCTGAAGTTGGCACGCGCCCTGCACGACACTTTGGCGCATTCGATGATGGCGATCATTAGTGAGATCCGATTCATTCGGCGACTCCAAACGCACGATCCCGCTTCCGTGCCCGACGAATTGGGACGCGCGGAGAAGCTTGCTCATGAAGGCCTCAGCGAAGCGCGCTCCGCCATTACCCAAATGCGTACTACCACCGTGCGAGAAGCCGGACTCGGTCCTGCCTTATCCCGCGAATTCGAGCAATTCATTGATCGTACCGGTTTAGACGGCGAGTTCAAATCGGAGCCCGAGGCGGCGCGCTTCGGCGACGAGCGCAGCGAAGTCTTGTTGCGCATGACGCAAGAGGCCTTGCGAAACATCGACCGTCATGCGAGGGCCACCCGAGTCAGTGTTACCTTGGAAATTCAGCGTGGCACGCACTTGGTCTTGCGGATTGAAGACAATGGCATTGGCTTCGATCCGCAAACGCCACGGCAGGGGCATTTCGGCGTGCTAGGCCTCCACGAGCAAGCTGAAATGATTGGCGCTGGACTCATTATCGATAGCGAGTCCCAGAAGGGAACTAAAATCTGTATCTCATTGACGATATCGCCGATTGTGTTTGCGTCGACGATTGGGACCAATCAAGACGCGCAAAAATGACTTTAGTCATCAAATGAATCTCGTTCAATTCGCGCTGCGGCGCCCCTATACCGTTCTGGTACTCGTACTGGGCCTTCTGATTGGCTCAGGCCTCGCCCTGCACTCGATGGCGCGCGACATCTTCCCATCGCTGGGCGTGCCGACGATTTACGTGGCGCAGCCCTACGGCGGCATGGACCCGGCGCAGATGGAAGGCTTCTTAACTTACTACTACGAATATCACTTTCTCTACGTCACCGGCATCGAGCACGTCGAATCGAAATCGATCCAGGGCGCGGCACTCATCAAACTGCAGTTCCATCCGGGCACGGACATGGCCGCAGCCATGGCCGAGACGGTCTCTTATGTGAATCGAGCGCGCGCCTTCATGCCACCCGGAACGGTGCCACCGTTCGTGATGCGCTTCGATGCCGGCAGCGTCGCCGTTGGCTACCTGGCTTTCGCCAGCGCCACTCGCAGCGTTAACCAAATCCAGGACTTGGCCCTCAACACGGTCCGGCCGCTGTTCGCGACGCTGCCGGGCGTGTCGGCACCCCCACCCTTCGGCGGCAGTGCCCGCACGATTGTGGTGTCGCTCGATGCGGCCAAGCTGCAGGCCTACGGGATCTCGGCGCAAGATGTGGTGAGCGCCATCTCCACCGCCGAGATCATCAATCCATCGGGCAACATCTATCTGAACGACAAATACCCCGCCGTTCCGGTCAATTCGATCGTCAAAGATGCCCAGGATCTGGCCGGCGTGGCAATCCGGCCTGGGGCCCTGCCGACCGTATTCGTGCGCGATGTCGGCACCGTCGCCGATGCATCCGACATACAAACCAGCATTGCTTTGATCAATGGCAAGCCGACCGTCTACATCCCAGTGACCAAGCGTGCCGACGCCTCGACGCTGTCGGTGGTCGACACCGTGAAGCAGAATCTGCCGAAGTTTCAGGCGGCCCTTCCCGATGACGTTTCCATCAGTTACGTCTTCGACCAGTCGCCGTTTGTGACCCGGGCGATTGCCAGCCTCCTCTCCGAGGGCGTGCTCGGCACTGTACTGGCGGGCTTGATGGTGCTGCTGTTCCTGCGCGATTGGAGCAGCGCGCTGATCGTCGTGGTCAACATACCGATTTCGCTGCTGGCGGCGTGCTTCGCGCTGTGGCTCACCGGGGAGACCATCAACATCATGACTCTTGGCGGACTTGCCCTCGCCGTCGGCATCCTGATCGATGAATCCACGGTCGTGATCGAGAACACCCATACACATCTGCTGCGGGGACAGTCTGCGGGCCGTGCAGTCATCGATGCCGGAAAAGAGGTCATGGTGCCGAGGCTGCTGGCGATGTTGTGCGTCGTGGCGGTTTTCCTGCCGTCCTTCACCATGCAGGGTGCTGCCAAGGCGCTCTTTGTGCCCCTCTCGCTGGCGGTAGGGTTTACGATGCTGGCCTCTTATTTACTCGCCAGTACCCTGGTGCCGGTCCTGTCCGTCTGGGCGTTCCGCACCCGACACGCGCTCGGCGCATGGGCGCCCCGCGCATTGCAGGAGCGAGACGCCGGCTTCTTCCTGCGAATGCAGCGAGGCTACGCGCGTCGCCTGAAGGCCATGGTGGAACATCGCCTGATCGTCGTCATCCTGTATCTTCTGTTGAGTGCGTTGCTCGTCCTGCTCATCTTGCCACGCTTGGGTACGGACATCTTTCCGAAGGTCGAGGCTGGGCAGCTTCAATTGCGACTGCGCGCGCCGACCGGTACGCAGCTGGAACTGACTGCGGTGGCTACCCAACAAGCGCTCAAGATCATCGCCGATGAGGCTGGTGCGGGCGCGGTGGCACTGTCGCTGAGCCTCGTGGGCGTACATGGCTCGAATTTCCCGGTGAACTTCATCCATCTGTGGAACAGCGGGCCGCAGGAGAGCTTGCTGCAGGTGCAGTTCAACGATTCGGCACACCTAGACATGGCGGCGCTGCGCAGCCGACTGCGTGCGCGCTTTGCTCACGACATGCCCGCGGTGCAGTTCTCGTTCGAACCGGCCGACATCGTCAGCCGGGTCATGAGCTTTGGCGCCTCCACCCCGATCGAGGTGGCAATCAGCGGTGCCAACATCGCGGATGACCGGGCGTACGCTGAGAAGGTGCGCGTCGAACTCGCCAGACTGCCCATGCTGCGCGACGTACAGTTCGGACAGCCGCTGGATTACCCCTCCGTTGACGTTACGATTGACCGGGAACGCGCGGGGATGCTGGGGGTGACGGCCGCCGATCTGTCGCGCTCCCTGACACCGGCGACTTCCTCGAGCCGTTTCACGCAGCCGGTGTACTGGGCCGGCGCCAATGGGGTGGCCTATCAGGTGCAGGTCGAAGTGCCGCAAAAACAGATGACTTCGATCGAGGACATCGACAACATACCGGTCAGCGGCACCCAAGGACAGACAACGCTGGTGCGCGACATTGCCACTGTCAGGTCGGGCACGATGATCGGCGAGTATGACCGCTACAACATGTCGCGCTTGATTACCGTGACTGCCAACACCGAGGGGCAAAGTCTCGGATCTGCGGCGGCGGCCGTGCGTGAAGCGCTGACCGCGATTGGCAAACCGCCCGCCAAAGTCACGGTCAGCCTGCGGGGCGAGGTGCAACCGATGGCCGAACTGCTGCAGGGCCTGCGGCAAGGTTTAGTGCTCTCGGTGCTGGTGGTGTTCTTGTTGCTGTTGGCAAACTTTCAGTCCTGGCAGCTTTCGCTGGTAACGATCGCCAGCGTTCCTGCCGTGATTGCCGGCATCACCCTGGGCCTGTGGCTGACGGACACCACACTGAATCTGGAATCCTTCATGGGCGCCATCATGGCGATAGGCGTTGCGGTCGCCAATGCCATCTTGCTGGTCACGTTCGCTGAACGTGCCCGCATGGCCGGTCAAAGCGCCGCAGAGGCGGCGGTGAGCGGCGCAGTCAGTCGGCTGCGGCCCATATTGATGACGAGTCTGGCGATGATCGCAGGAATGTTACCGATGGCCGTTGGCTGGGGCGAAGGCGGTGCGCAGACTGCACCCTTGGGTCGCGCCGTCATCGGCGGGCTGGTGCTCGCCACGCTTGCCACCCTCATCGTGCTGCCGGGCATTTACACCCTGGTGCGCGGTCGCGCGCGCCGCGACTCCGCCTCGCTCGATCCCGACGACCCGCAACACACAGTGGCAGAGCAGCTATGACGCCAAGCAGAAGCCATCGACGCTACCTCGACATTCGGCGGCTCCCGGGGGCCGCCCTGCTCCTGGGGGCGCTCGTGGCATCGGCCCCACTGTTTGCCGCCGACGGCGTTGCCGATGCACCCCTGCGGCTGGTGCTGCCGGCGCAGGTCGTCGCCTTCCGCTCGGCTCTGATCACCGCGAAAGTTGCCGGGTACTTGAAGAGCATCTCGGTCGACAAGGGCGACCAGGTAAAGGCCGGAGAGCTCATCGCCGATCTCGAGGTACCGGAATTGCTGGCTGATCGGCTGCAGTACACGGCGGAGCTCGACGTGGCGCGGCGCGACTATCAACGCATGCAGCAAGCGATGCGAAGCGCGCCGGATCTGGTGACCCCGCAACAACTCGATGAGGCCCATGGCCGGCAGGAGGTCGCCGAGGCGAAGCTGGCGCGCATCAATACGCTGCTCAACTATGCCCGCATCACAGCACCCTTCTCCGGCACGATCACGGCCCGTTACGTCGACCCGGGAGCCTTCATTCCCGTACCGACCAGCAGCAGCCAGCAAAGCGCAGCGATCGTGAGCCTGATGGATTTTAACGAAATTCGCATCCAGATTCCGATACCGGAGAGTAACGCCGCCCGCATCCGGCCGGGATGCGAGGCCCTCATCACGGCAAGCGCTCTGCCTGGCAAGAGTTTCAAGTCACAGATCACGCGCGTGAGCTATGCGCTGGAATCGAACGCGCACACGATGTTGGCAGAGATTGACATGAAGAACCCGGACAACCAATTGCAGCCGGGCATGTATGTGTCCGTGCAGCTCACTCCCATCGCAAAGCCGCCGCAGCAATGAGGCCATTGCGGGTGGTGCGAGGTTTACGGCGGTTGACGGTCGCGACGCTGATCGTGTTGGCTTGCCGGGTGCCGTTTTCACCCGCGCATGCGCAGCAAGGCGAAGCCGCTCCGTCCCCTTCCCCCTCCGTCGCGGCAGAGTCGGCGCCGCCGCCGCCCAGCGAAGCATTTCAGACCGTCGATCTTGCGACAGTCCTGCGGCTCGCCGGAATGAACAACCTCGATCTGGCTCTGGTGCGAG